>UMGF01052790.1_pt1 | contig 170872 bp, 125 predicted proteins | sample 1965181 | NCBI WGS metagenome assembly UMGF01 (sample SAMEA4836063, study PRJEB28245) | human gut metagenome | biome: gut microbiome; material: fecal sample | place: Denmark | collected 2008 | reverse complement strand
TTTACACTGTTGAAAATCAAGACACAAGCTAGACTGGACTTTTTTTCTATTTCTTATTCTTACAAATTCTTTTTTTCACAGATTACTTATTTCCTGTTCCCTTTCTTTTATAGTTTTATTGATGCGCCTGAGTCTGGCATTATGCTGCTGCATGATGCTTTTGTTTTATCATGCGCAAGGTTGCTATTTAAGCTTTTGTATAAGTTTTACCGTCTGCTTTTCAGATGCCTGAAATGCCTGTGAAAAACATGGTCTGAATATTCTCGCTTAAAGAGAAAATCCTGTATGTTTGCTTGCCGTTTTCTTATAGATGGCGGTGCTGACATGCTTCAGCGCATCTGCCGGTGGGGATAAACAAAAAAGCCTGCATCCGCATGGATACAGGCTTATGTATTTTCGAAGCTTTTATTTAGTTCAAAGCATCAGTTAATTCTGCTCCGGCCTTGAATTTCGCAGCCTTCTTAGCAGCAATCTGTATCTTCTCCTTTGTAGAAGGATTGATACCCTCGCGAGCCGGGCGCTCGTTAACGCTGAATGTTCCAAAGCCAACAAGTGCAACTTTATCTCCTGCTACGAGAGCGTCTTTGATGGCTGCAACGGTTGCGTCGAGTGCTTTCTTTGAATCAGCTTTTGACAAACCTGAGCCAGCAGCTATTTTTTCAATAAGTTCTGTTTTGTTCATAATTAAAATTGTTATTAAAATATTAGAGTATAAAATTATCCCAACCTATTTTTATCGCAAATATAGCCTAATCATTTTATTTGTCAAACAAAAAATAAAAAAAAGTGAAGAATTTAATGAAAAAAAGTTGGTATATGCCCTGCTTTATGCTATATAACAGATATTTTTAGTATTTTTGCCGACGTTTATTATGCTAGAAAAATTATTTTGAGTATGTTCAGAATACCTGCTATTACAAAGAATTTGCTGATTATCAACGTGCTTATGTTCGCCGCCACATGGGTGTTCGGCCGTCAGGGCATTGACTTGAACAGCGTGTTTGGACTTCACTTCTTCCTTGCGCGCGATTTCCAGATATATCAGCTCTTCACTTATATGTTCATGCATGCCGGATTCACGCATCTGTTCTTCAACATGTTTGCCCTGTGGATGTTCGGCTGCGTGGTTGAGAATGTGTGGGGACCTAAGAAGTTTCTCTTCTATTATATGGTCTGCGGAGTCGGTGCCGGACTTATACAGCTGATAACACAGTTTGGCGAGTTCTACATGCTTGCCAGCGACCAGATACCGGGCTTTGGCTTCGGCGATATAATGGCAGTGGCGCATAACAGCTCGGCTATTCTCAATCTTTGGACAACAGTAGGCGCGTCAGGTGCCATTTACGGTGTGCTGCTTGCTTTCGGCATGCTGTTTCCTGAGGAGCGTCTGTTCATATTCCCGCTTCCGCTGCCGATAAAGGCCAAGTGGTTTGTGTGCATCTACATCGTTGTTGAGCTGTTGTCGGCTCTCGGCACGTCAAACAGCAGTGTGGCTCATTTCGCCCACCTCGGTGGTATGCTCTTCGGATGGCTGCTGATAAGATACTGGCGCAACAATCCGGGCGGAGGAACTTTCGGAAGGTCGAAGGGACAGCAGTTCTTCGACAATCTGAAGAGCAACTGGGAGCACCGCTCTCACCGCAAGTCGGACAATGCCGGAGGATATGACAGGACAAGAAACGAATCAGACTGGGACTATAATGCCCGCAAGAAGGCTGAACAGGACGAAATAGACCGCATACTCGACAAGGTTAGACGAAGCGGATACGACAGCCTGAGCGAGGAGGAAAAACGTAAACTCTTTGACGGAGGAAAATAGCACATGACGGATGTGCTTCATTGTGAATGAAAAAAATTAAAGACCTTACTTTGCAGATAATAGCCGGGGCCAATGTGGCAACGGCTGTTACCATGTTTCTGGTAGGCCTGTCGGACCGCATCAATCCGACAGAGCATCCTATAATGGCCAATATTGGACTGATATTTCCCGGCTTTATATTTATCAATTTTTGCTTTCTCGTCTTTTTCGCGGTGTTCAGGCGCAGGTACATGCTTATTTCCCTGCTTGGCTTTGTTGTCAGCTATTCTTCCGTGCGTACTTACTGGCCGCTTAACATCAGCCGCGACGTGCCGCCTGGCTCGATAAAGGTGATGTCGTATAATGTGCATAATTTTGCCAGCGACAATGCCCCCGAAGGACACGACAATCCGATACTTGAATATATTGTAGCTGCTGATGCCGACATCGTGTGCCTGCAGGAAGCACGCATTGACGATGACATAAAAAACGCGATAAAGGGCGTATATGAATACATCGACTCTGTGAGGAGCAAGGACGGGGGCGAGTGTCTCGTCTTGATGAGCAAGTATCCGATAGTGGCGCGCGAGCGCATCGATTATGTATCTAAGGGCAACGTCAGTGCTGCCTTTAAGGTGAAAATGGACGGCGACACGGTTACTGTGGTGAATAATCACCTTGAGACCTCCGGTCTGTCGCTTGCCGACCGTGCCGGCTTCAAGGACATGGTTAAGGGCAAGGCGGGCAGCGACACGATGAGGGCTGAGTCGAAACGCCTGGCAGTAAAGCTGGGAGAGTCGGCCAAGATACGTGCGCCGCAGGCTGAGGCCGTGGCCGAATATGTGAGGAATAGCGGCGACAACGTGATTCTTTGCGGCGACTTTAACGACAACCCCATATCGTACACTCACCGCACTCTGGCGCGCGAGCTTACCGACTGTTATGTTGAGTCGGGCAACGGTCCGGGCATATCCTATCACCACAACGCCATCTTTGTGCGCATAGACAACATAATGTGCTCAAAGCTGTGGCAGCCCTATAAGTGCAAAGTTGACCGAAGTATCGGCTATTCAGACCATTACCCCATTTATTGTTGGCTCAAAAAGCGTGGAAAGGATAAAAATAACCGCTAAAATGAATAATAAGAGGCATTAAATTTTTCAAAGTTTAAAAAAATAATTATCTTTGTGCCCTATTAATATCAAACTCGAAAAAACATTAAAAATTAATAATAATCAAAATGCAAAACAAAGGAATTGTAATTGTTACAGCCGTCTTACTGACGCTTGCAAGCATTTTCTATTTGTCTTTCTCTGTCGCAACTAGCTATTACGACAGTCAGGCAGCAAAGATTAAAGACCCGATTGACCAGCAGAACTACAAGGATTCTGTTAAATATCTGGGTATTTATTCTTACCAGAAGTGCTTGGAGACGCAGATTGGTCTGGGTCTTGACCTTAAAGGCGGTATGAACGTAATCCTCGAGATTTCTGTTCCTGATGTTGTAGACGTGCTGGCTGACCACAAGACAGACGCTGCCTACGTTAAATCAATGGAGCAGGCTAAGAAGGAGGAAGAGACAAGTCAGAGTGATTTTATCTCTCTTTTCATTAAGTATTATCATCAGAATGCGCCCGGACATCGTCTGGCTGAAGTTTTTGCCACACAGCAGCTTAAGGGCAAGGTGAGCACACAAAGCTCTGACGCTGAGGTGGAGAAGGCTCTGCGCGAAGAGGTTCAGTCGGCTATCGACAACTCTTACAACGTAGTGCGCAACCGTATCGACAAGTTCGGCGTTGTTCAGCCCAATATCCAGAAACTTGAGGGACAGCAGGGCCGTATCATGGTAGAAATGCCTGGTATCCGCGAGCCTGAGCGTATCCGTAAACTTCTTCAGGGTAGCGCCAACCTCGAATTCTGGGAGACATTCAACAGCGAAGAGGTTACTCCGTATCTGGCTCAGATCAACCAGCGCCTTGCTGCCGGTTCGTCTGCTACAGCCGCTGATACAACTGCCGTAAGCGACAGCACAGCTGCCAAGGCTGAGCCCGCAAAGGCAGAGGCTAAGCCTAAGTTCCAGATAAAGAACGACGCAAAGAGCGCTGCCAAGGCTACTGAAACTGATGCACAGCTCGCTCTCGCCAAGAAGCAGAATCCTCTGCTGGCTATGTTGCAGCTGGCTCCGCAGGGCTCATTGAGCGTTGTAGGATATGCTAACGTACGCGATACAGCAGCAATCAACAAGATTATCACATCTGAACTTGCCAAGCAGGTGCTCCCGTCTAACCTGAAACTTCTTTGGGGTGCTAAGCCTGCTGACGGACTTTCTGTAAAGAATGTGTTCGAGCTTTATGCAATAAAGGTTACACAGAGCAACGGACGTGCTCCGCTTGAAGGCGACGTGATAACAGATGCTACAGACCAGTTTAACAACGTTACTGGTGCTCCTGAGGTAAGCATGACCATGAACTCAGACGGTGCACGCCGCTGGGCAGCCCTTACAAAGGCTAATGTGGGTAAGGCTATTGCCATCGTGCTCGATGATGCTGTTTACAGCGCACCTCGAGTTAACGGCGAAATCCCCGGCGGACAGTCTTCTATCAGCGGAAACTTCACTATCGAGGATACCAAGGACCTTGCCAATACTCTTAAGTCAGGACGTATGCCTGCTCCGGCACGTATCGTTCAGGAGGACGTCGTAGGACCTTCACTCGGTGCACAGTCAATCCAGCAGGGTCTTATCTCGTTCGTTGTAGCCTTCGTATTGCTGATGATCTACATGATCGTCATGTACGACCTAATTCCGGGTATGATGGCCAACTTGGCACTTATACTTAACCTCTTCTTTACGTTAGGTATTCTAACCTCCTTCCAAGCGGCGCTGACCATGCCGGGTATTGCCGGTATCGTGCTGTCATTGGGTATGGCCGTCGACGCTAACGTGCTTATCTATGAGCGTACCAAGGAAGAGTTACGCAAGGGCAAGCAGCTCAAGCAGGCTATCGAGGCCGGCTATGGCAACGCCTTCTCTGCTATCTTCGACTCTAACCTTACCTCAATCATAACAGGTGTCATCCTTTATGTCTTCGGTACAGGTCCTATCCGCGGATTCGCCACAACTCTTATAATCGGTATCTGCTGTTCATTCTTCACAGCCGTTTATCTTACACGTCTCGTTTATGAGCACAAGATGAAGAAAGACAAGTGGCTGAACCAGAACTTCACAACAAAGATATCTCGCAAGTTCCTGCAGGGCACAAACATCGGCTTTATGTCAATGTACCGTAAGACCTTCACAATAGCAGGTATTGCAGTTGTGCTGTTCGCTATCAGCTTCGCAGTTCGCGGTCTCAGCAAGAGCATCGACTTCACAGGTGGACGTAACTATGTAATCAAGCTTGAGAAGGCCGTAGAGCCTGAGCAGGTAACTGCAGTGCTCCGTCCGGCATTCCCGAACAGTACAGTGAGCGCAATTGCATTGGGTACAGACCACAAGACCATCCGTATTTCAACTAACTATAAGATTGACTCTAACAATCCGGCAGTTGACAACGAGGTAGAAGACATCCTGTTCAAGTCGCTCTCAAGCGCAGGCATGGTGACACAGAAGAGCGTAGAGGTGTTCAAGAATCCTGATGTACGCGCAGGCGGCTCTATTATCAGTAGTGCCAAGGTGGGTCCGTCAGTTGCTAAGGATATCACTTACGGAGCTATCATAAGCGTCATATTCGCTCTTATAGCCATCTTCTTATACATCCTCATCCGTTTCCACAATGTAGCCTTCTCTGTTGGTTCAACAGTGGCTCTGGCTCTCGATACGATAATCGTTATCGGCTTCTATTCAGCATTGTGGGGTCTGGTTCCGTTCTCTCTAGAAATCGACCAGACGTTCATCGGAGCTATCCTTACCGTTATCGGTTATTCAATCAACGATAAGGTGGTTGTGTTCGACCGTATACGTGAGAACCTCGGACTGTACAAGAAGCGTGACTACTGGACAATATTCAACGACTCTCTGAACGAGACATTGGCACGTACAATCAACACGTCTTCAACAACGTTGCTGGTATTGCTCTGTATCTTCTTCCTTGGAGGTGACAGCATCCGCAGCTTCTCGTTCGCGATGATTCTCGGTGTAGTATTCGGTACACTGTCTTCAATCTTCATTGCAGCTCCTATTGCTTACATCACTTTAGGTCGCAAGGCCAACAAGACATCAGAGGTTAAGGCTGCATAAGTGTTTTTACTGAATAAGACGTTAAGTCATATATTCAATATAAATAGGGTGGATACGCATCAATGTGTATCCACCTTTTTTGTATATTCTTATGTATGGCTCTCCTGTGTTCTGTCACAGATTTTGGGCTGCTGTAAGAATATTTTTCATTAGTAACTCATTACACGTTGTAATTTGCTGTAATGCTCTGACAAGCAGAGAGTTAGAGCGTGATGAGTTGGGCTGTCAACTCGTCACGCAGATATCATGGAGAGAATCATATATTTAAAGTCAACCAAATTTTAGGAAAGGACAACAAGATAATGATTTACTTGTTGCGTGATGAGTTAAAAACACAACTTGTCACATTACTTATCTATGAAACACAATATGTTATGTTCGGATGTGACGAGTGATGAGTTTTTCGTAAAATTATGCTGCGATGATTATTATGCCTTTTGTTAATTGTTTAGTTGCATACCATTGTTATTCATAAACGTCTTGATTAGGTAATATTCAAATGTGGTTAATGTCGGATATTGGATAAGGGGTGTTGTTTATGTAAGAAACTTAGAATTTTTTATTTTAATGTATTGTTCCATGTTCTGCAAAATATACCTAAATGTATCATGAAAGATATGCTTTTGTATGCTGAAATGTGGCCTTTTGATTCATGACATGGCTCCTTTTGCGGATGTGTATTCTCCTTTCTTAAGCAATCGTGATTTGTATAAAATATAATATTTTCTGTAAATTAACGATTTCTTGCCTTGGTGTCTACTTGAAAATATATATAGCTTATTTTACCGTTCTGTAAGCTTGGTAGCCATTTTTATTATATGTATTTTTTAATATAATGTATCTGTCTATAACATATTTTTACGAGTGTTTATTTTGTAATTTATGTGAAATTACTATTAAATTGTATGATATCGACTTGAAAAAGTTATTATTCGTATTAAAAATAACGAAATATATCTATAATAATTATATTAATGTATATTAATTCGAATTTTATTACATAATCTTTTGCTGATATTAAAAAATATTACGATATTTGCACTATAAGATGTTAAAATATAAGATAAAGGTAAATCTAAACTCAAATTGATAAGATAATACGTCGTTTGTCGCAAAAACAATAACATTATAACATTAAATTAGTGCTTATGAAGAAGTTAATACTTTTAACATTTCTACAATTTTGTTTATGCAGTTTGTTTGCGCAGACTGATGTCTCTACGGCATTAGATTTGCAGGTTGGAACAAACAGTTATGATCTGACAGGTCAGTCGGGCTATGTTACTTTGTATTATAAGTATACAGCACCGGCTGAGTCAGGACAATTGCTGACTTTTACAACCGTCAAAGGTGAAGGGTTAAGTTATGTGATGTCTGAAGACGGTACCTACAACAAAATGATTTATGGAATAAACTCTGCAACAGGCAGTATTGTTCCTGTTAAGGCTGGTCAGACGGTTTATCTTATTTTGAACACAAGGGGCGGAAGCGAGATTTCGTTTGACATGAAAGCAGAAAATGCTATTGTCGAAGGTGGACAGACCAAGGAGGAAGCTATCGACGTAACGGGGCAGAGTAACTTCTTTATTCCAAGTAACTATAGTACAGAAACATACTCTTCTGTTACATACCTAAAATATGAGTGCTCAGAAGAAGGTGTGCTCGAGATGACCTTTACAGGCTCTTTGTCAGGCCTGTCTGTCTGCGAGGAAAACAGCAGTGAGGAAACGAGCGTCAGTTTGAGCTATGTCAGCGGTACGGTTGTTGGCAAAACTGAAGTAGAAGCCGGAAAGGTGTATATAATAAAGATTAAGGCTTCCACATCGCCGCTTATCGGTAACTTTGTTATTACGCATCCTACTTTAGGATCTTCGAGTGACTATCCTTTTGAAGGCAAGGCTGTGGATAATGAACTGCCGGCAGAAATAGGTAAATATTGGTATGATTATGTGGCAACGGAAAATGGTTTCGTCATGCTGAAGTCAGAGTCGTATCTCTATGGCGGAACGGTAAGTGTGTATGATGCGTCTTCAATGTACTCGCCGATAGCCACAGTAGACGGATGTTTCCTGGCCCGCTTTAATGTTGTGCAGGGAAGGACTTACCTTATTTGCATAGAGAAGAATGAGTCGACATCGACACCAGACTATTTCGACATGACTTTTGCTGCAGCAGGCGAGGGCGATTCGTTTGACAATCCTATGGCGATAAATCTTGGTGAGAATACACTTCCAGATTATAACGGCACATATTATTATAAAGTAGAAATACCAGGCGAGGCTGAGACTTCAAAGTTCCTGAAGGTAACCAGTGATGCCGAGATGTTGAGCTCAGGAACAAAGGTTTCAATATATGAACAGACTAACATGTATTCGCCGCTGGCGTCAGGCACAAAAGATGTGAAAGCTGAGGTGAAGGGCGGTGCTGCTTATATTATATGCTGGAATCTCGATGAGGATATCAATGGATTTAAATATAATGTCGCTGTTGAAGACATCGGTGAGGGAGAGGTTTACTCAAACCCCATTCAAGCTGTAGTCGGTACCAATAATCTTGATGGCGTAAACGACAAGTATTTCAGCTATACGGCAACTATGAATGGATGGCTGGTGATAACCCCTTCTGATCCTACAATAAAGGTCGAGTTCCCTATAGTTTCCGGCTCATATGTATCTTATCGTACTGCCGTTCAGAGCGGATTTTCTGTAAAGACAGAAATAGAGAAAGGCACAGAGTATATAATTAAACTGTCAGGTCTTTCAGGTTCAGGCTCTTTTGAACTTGAGGAAGCTGAATATGCCGAAGGAGAGTCTCGTGAGACTGCCATTGCCGTTGACGGAACATCAGCCGACGTGCCTATGGCGGCACAGACAACATGGTACAAGTATGTTGCCGCATCTGCAGGCATGCTTGAGGTAAGCTCAGACATCAATTATGAGAACAATGCTTCATATCAGTCGTCTACGGTACGTGTATGGCGTGGAGAAGAAAGTAATTATGTGGATATAACAAAGTCAGACAGTGAAGGTACGCTGTTCTATGGCGATTTCGTGGCGTCTGAGGGAGATATCTTCTATGTTGAGGTAGTAACCTTGTCTGCACAGGAAGGCAAAAAGGTGATGTTCAACTTGCGCGACTTTGAGCCGGGTGAGTCTTCTGATAATCCGATAGAGCTTACCATAGGTGAGAATACGTTGAAGAGTGCAACACGTCAGAATCCTGTATGGTATTATGCTGACCTTGATAAGGGTGAGTTGAAGATAACAGCTGACGCATCTAACTATTACATGATGTCTGTTTACAAGAGCGATGACCTGAACACCGTATTGGCAACATCTAACTACGTGTCTGGTTCTGCGCCAGACTATATAGGTTCTTATGAACTTTCATACGAGGTTGAAACTCCTGGCAGATACATAATGAAGCTGGAGCAGACGAATCCTATTGGTGCTGTAGTGACAGTAACTGCTAATATAGCTACAGGTATATCAGGCACAGGCATGGCAGCTGAGAGAATATCAGCCGGAGCCGGCTGCATATCAGTTACTCCGTCTGCAGAAGGTGCAAGCGTATATGTATACGACCTGACCGGCAAGCTGGTAAGCTCTGCTTATATTAAGGGGCAGACAACATTCAATGTTGAAAAGGGACTGTATGTAGTGAAAGTTGATAACAAGGCAGTAAAAGTAGTTGTAAATAACTGATACAAAAAATTATACACGGAAAAGGTCTGAAGAGTCAGGCCTTTCCGTTTTTTTTCATTAACTAATACAAATATCAATGTTAAGATCAAAGAAATTCAGTGCTCTGATTCTGTGTCTCGCGCTTGGTTTCTCGGTCAATGTTTATGGCATCAAGTCTAATCCCCGGCCAGTTACCGTGGTGCAGCCTGATGGCACTACTTTGACTATTAGAATACATGGAGACGAGAATTTTCATTACACGACCACTGTAGACGGCTATCTTATCAGAAAGGACAAGGATGGCTTCTTCAAGTATGAACGGCTGGATGAGAAAAACAAGCTGCGCTTGTTGACTTCACAGCGAGTGAGTAATGTTGGAAAGCGTTCGGCCGACGAACAGAAGTTTCTCGGTCAACTGGTTCCGGTGCGCAAGCAGATGGATTTGCTTATGTCTTTCAGAAAGAAAGATATAAAGCGCCCAGAACAGATTCTTTCGCGTACTGTTTCTGCACCTCGTATGGTTAAGAGTAATGCTGAAACTAAGGAAAGTGAGTATCTGGTTATCCTTGTCAATTTCAAAGACAAGGCGATGAATTTCAAGAATGAGGATTTTACAAAATGGCTTAACGAGCCGGGCTACTCTGTTGACGGAGGTACCGGAAGCGTGAAAGACTATTATAGAGACAACTCCATGGGGCAGTTTATCCCTAATTTTGTTGTCGTCGGTCCTTACACTCTTGCTCATGAGCAGACTTATTATGCTGCCAATGACGAATCTGCCGGCGGCGACGTAAATCCGCGCGATATGGTTGTCGAGGCACTGACAATGGCCAAGGCCGACAATCCTGACATGGACTTCTCGCAGTTTGATAACGACGGCGACGGATATATGGACAACGTCAACGTTATCTATGCCGGATACAGCGAGGCAAGCACAGGAAATGCAGACGACATGTGGCCTCACTCATGGACCCTTGGAGATCAGGCGTTCAAGATAGACGGCATAACATGTAACAATTACAGCTGCTCTGCCGAGCTTGTCGGAACAAGCGGAGTGAAGATGGATGGTATAGGAACGTTTACTCATGAGTTTGGCCATGTGCTCGGACTTAAGGATATGTACGACACAGACGATTATACTGACGGCTACGGTATAGATCCCGGTGCTTATAGTCTTTATGCATCAGGAAGTTATAACAACGACAGCCGCACACCTCCATGCCTCATGGCCTTTGAACGCATGCAGATGGGATGGTGCTCGCCTGTTGAACTGAAAGACGCTGAGGACGTTACGCTGAAGACTGTTGCGGACAATGAGGCAAGATATATCGACTGCCAGCCCGACAGAACTCCCGGTACTGGCTTTGAGTGGTTTGTGCTTGAGAATCGCCAGCAGACAGGATGGGACAAGTATATCCCGGCCCATGGCCTGCTTATTTACCATTATGACTATACCGACGAGATGGTGGAGAAATACTGGTCGATAAACGGACCTAACAATAATGCCAAGCACAGATGTATGTATATTGTTGCCGCCGATGGCATAGATGATACAAACTCGCGTGCCGGCGACACTTATCCGGGCCGTTCGGGCAACACGGAGTTCTCTCCCACATCATCGCCTGCGGCCATTAACTGGAACGGCGACCCCGTAAACGTATCTGTCACCAACATAAACGAGTCCGACGGACTGGTGACATTCCAAGTTAACGGTGGAGTTACACCTATATCTGTGATACGCACAGAGGTGCCTAAGTCTATTCGTGACACCTCACTGAAGGCAGAGGCTACAATTGTCAAGAAACTTCAAGACGTTAAGTCGATGGGTTTCTGCTGGGCTTTGAAAGACGAACCTACAATAGAAGGAACACACGTGGAGGTTGACGCTGTGGCTGATAAGGTCAGCGCGGAGATAACAGGACTTGAGCCGGGCAGTCTTTACAACGTGCGTGCATATATGGTTATGGCAGACAATTCTGTCGTATATGGTGCTTCTGTTCCTGTCACCACGGAGTGTAAGGTGATGGAGGCTCCTTATATTGGAGATTTTACTTCATGGACAAACGGTGAACTTGACTGCTGGAATATAGTAGACAACAACGGCGACGGAACTACATGGATTTATGATGAGACGACAGAAGGCGTAGTATATCAGTTTGACTACTGGAACGATGCTGACGACTGGCTTATTTCGTGCCGCATGAAGGTTCCGGAGAATGGCGCTTTGTATTTTATACGAGGTGTGATGGAGTCAACCACTGTTGAAGACTTGGATGTATACGTATCGACTGAGTCAAGAGATATCAGTGATTTCCATCTGCTCAAGCGTTTCTCTTTTGCTGACAGCTTTGGTGAAGCCGTTCCTGAAGAGGTTGACCTTAAGGATTATGCAGGCAAAGAAGTGTATATCGCTTTTGTATGCAAATCGAAGAAACTTCAGACAAACCTGTGGCTATGGCAATTCTATCTTACAGAGAAGCTCGGAAAGCCTCAGATTACCAATTTTGGACTTAAGGACAACAGTACATTGCAGGTTGATTGGACTCCGGTTAAAAACGCATCAAAATATTATCTTGATTTTGCTGAAGTAACAGACGAGGTGTTCAACAATACTGTGTTCGTTCCGTTGAGCGATTTTGCTGATATTACGGGCGATGTCGAAGTAAGAGCCGGTACACTTTCATTCTATGGTAATGGAGTTGTAGAGACACGTGACTATCCTGAAGGAATAACCGACTGTAAATTTATCCTTAAGTCAGGCGGTCCTTATGGCACGAGTGTAGTTAAGATAGAAGGAACTGTAGATGGACAGACGTGGGAAACTGTAGGTCCGGCTAAGGAGGTAAGCTCGCTTGACACTGAAGGCTCTGAGGTGTTGTTGGAGAATTATGTAAAAGACAAGAAGTACCGCAAGATGCGCTTCTCGCTCAATTACGGCGGCCGTACAGCTACAATCAACTATCTCACAATGTCTTATAACGATGGCTATGTATGGGATATGCTTGCTTCAGGAGCGACACCTGATGACGGCACGACGATGACTATCGGCGAGACTTCTGCCGGTGAATTCCTCACAGGCAAGACTTATGCCATTACGGTAACTGCAGGTGACGGTTCTCTATTTTATGACTCTTCCGAGCCAGCTTACTTCAAATATGATGCAACAGGTGTGTTCGTTCCTGTAGGCGGCGACCTCTATGCAACGGCCGGCAGGGGCATGGTGATTCTTGGCGGTCTGCATGCCGGTGACAAGATAACTTGTGCTTCACCTTCGGGACAGATTCTTTATTCGGGTGTGGCCGACGGCGATGCATGCAAGTTTGCGCTGCAGGGCTATAAAGGCGTGACAATTGTTAAGGTGTCTGGAAATGAACACGAAAAAACATTCAAATTGATGGTTAAATAAAATGTGTTTTGAGATGAAATATATTGGATATTTTCTTTCAGTATTGGCTTCAGCTGCGGCTCTGAGCGTCTCAGCTGCCGACAGCTTAAGAGTAAAGCCAAAGCATATAGCTCCGCCTCCGGCAGCACAGCATTGGGCTGCCCCTACGCGGATGTCGTTGCAGGGAACGGCCGACGGCGTTCCTGACGGACTGCACATGGTTGGAATAGACGACAAGACTGTCACGCTGCAGTGGAACAGTCCGGAGCCTACCGACGGATATTATGATGACTTTGAAGGCCATCCTGACTTTGTCATCAACTCTCCCGGTAGTGTAGGGTGGGAGTATCTTGACATGGACAATGAACAGACATATACATGGGCTGCGACATCGTTTCCTAATCAGGGCAACAAGATGGCATTCATCGTTATGAATGTGGCAAAGACAACTCCGTCTGTTGCCGACTATCCTGACGCTAAGCCATATTCTGGCACGAAGATGCTGGTTGACTTTGCCGTTCAGGGTCAGAGCAACGACTTTATTATATCGCCTGAGCTGAACTTTGACAGAGACTTCCAGATAAGCTTCAGGGCAAAGAGCTATAATGACACTTATGGCCTTGAACGCATCCGTGTGGGATATTCAACCACTGGCAAGCGTGCTTCTGACTTTATATGGGTTTCAGATGGCGACTATGTAGAGGTGCCTACCACATGGACACTGATGAGCTATAAGATACCTAAGGACGCAAAATATGTTACGATAAACTGTGTGTCGAATGAGGCTTTCATGTTATTTATCGACGACATTTTTGTCGGCACTAACAACGTGCGCCCGCTTAAGGCTGCTGCAAGCAATCCGCTCGTTGGATTCAACCTGTACAGAAATTCTGTCAAGGTGAATGCTGAACCTATTGTTAGTCTGGTATATTCTGACGATGTGCCCGACTACGGCAACTACACTTATACCGTTACGGCTGTTTATGAAGATGGCACCGAGACAGGAATGTCAGAGCCTGTCAATGTGGAAGTGCCCGACATAAGGCTTCTTCCTTTCGAAGACGACTTCAGTTCGTGGGTGCTTGATGCCGACAAGTGGTCGACACCTGCTGATGATGCCGGTAATCCAAGTAAGTGGAGTGTAGATTATTATACCTATGGTCTTGTTGATCCTTGTGCTGCATATCAGTATTCTTCTTTGAAGAACTATTCACAGTCGCTGATTTCGAGACAGCTCAATACAACAGATGTCAAGAACACATGGCTGCGTTTCGACCTTCGTATGCTCAACTATAACAGCACCACGGGCGACACACTCTCTGTAGAAGTGTCGTGCGACGGCAAGAACTGGACACGCTGCAAGTATTATCTGAGCGACGAGGGTACATATTCATGGCGCCAGGAGCTGATAGATCTCAGCCCGTATCTTACGGGGAATCTTTTCCAGGTACGTTTCCGTGCCCATGGTGAGGAGGCTTTCTATATCGACTATTGGTATGTTGACGACATAAAGGTATGGAATCCTGAATGGACTTCAGCCAGCCTGACAGTTCTCGCAGGCGGAACTCCATTTGCCGGGTGCAGCGTCTCGCTCGAAGGTGACGGCGGAGGCAGATATAATGCTAAGGCTGGTGCTGACGGCAAGATTAGCTTTGAGAAGATTGAGGCTGACACATATACCATTATCATTGACGAGGAAGGCCATAACCTATATAAGGGTAAATGGATCGTTGAGAACTCTTCAGCTAACGACGAGGTCGTAAATGTAACTACTCCGGTTCTTTCTGTCAGTGAGACTGAGCTGCATGAAGACCTTAATGTTGAAGATAAAATTGAAAAGACCGTGACGCTTGAAAATACGGGCGACGGTGAGGTTATGTGGCGTATGCTGGCTGACCATGAGATAGGTTCTGGAGACATATCTGGCCGCTTCCAGCTGCAGCAGAGCTTCGGCGCGTCGGGCGATTTGCAGTCGGCCATCGTTTTCGACGGAGAATACTTCTACACATCTTCATGGTATAACATTGGCAAGTTCTATAAGTACGACCGCAACGGAAGGTTCATTGAAGAGTTCGATGTTGAGGGCATGTATTATAAGGTGGACGATATGGCGTTCGACGGAACTTATTTCTATGGAAGCGATGACACTAATGCCATCTATCAGCTCGACCTGCGCAACAAACGGCTTGTCAAGACTATAACCATTGTTGACGATCCTAAGATAAACATCACACACATTGCCTACGACCCAAGGAGCGATGAGTTCTGGGCAGGCGGTTCTAACACTATATGCCGCATTAACCGTGAAGGCAAGATAACTTCGGCCATGCGCAACATTTCTGACGAAGAGAGTCTTGACGTGTACGGTTCTGCTTACGACAATACAACTCCCGGCGGTCCTTATCTGTGGCTCTCACATGAGGAGATGTCTTATCAGGGCGTTGACCGCATCGTGCTGCGCCAGTATAACCTTAATACACGCAGGCTTACTGATGTTAAGCACGAGGTTTCTGACACGCCTGATTATCAGTACACGCCGATGATATATGGTGCCGGAATAGAGACAACAACCAGTCTGTTTGACGGAACATTGTCGTTGGTGGGCATAATGGAGCAGTCACCGGCCCGAATTTATGTGTACAAGCTGTGTGATGCAGGCGACTGGCTCTCTTATTCGCCAAAGGCTGGGGTGCTGAAGGCCGGCGAGAAGCAGGAAGTTAAGATTACTTATAATGCCATAAAGGGTGTTGTGGGCAAGGATTATTCTGCTGATCTCAATATATTCACTCTGCCAGACGTTGATGCTGGAAAGATAGATGTCAGCTATACGGCTGTCGGCCCTTGCGCCACACCGCGCCCTGTAGAGCTTACGGCATCAAGCGAGAACGGCATTGACGTCAATCTGGCATGGAAGAGCGGCGAGGCAGAGGCTACTCCTTCGGGATACAATGTATATCGCGATGGCTTGCGCCTTAACGAGAAACCATTGGCAGAAACTGCTTATGTTGACAAAAACGTTATACGTGGCGAATATAAATACACTGTTACGGCTATCTATAATGACGTAGAGACCAACCATTCTGACTCTGTTGTCTACAAGATGACCGTGGGAGCTCCTTACTTCGCACCGACAGGACTCAGCGCCAGTGTGTCTGAAAACAAGAATGTATCGCTGGCTTGGACCCAACCCGGACTTACACGTCAGGATGAGGCCACTCTGCGTTACGATGACGGCACATGCAGCACGGGCGTCGGACTTGCCGACGGCGGCATCTTCTGGATTGGAGCCAAGTGGACTGGCGACGACCTCATTGAGCATCGCGGCATGAAGCTCGACAAGGTTGACGTTTATGTTAAGGAGCTTTGTCAGGCCCTTTCTCTTAAGATATACAAGGACGGTGAGGCCGTACGCACACAGACTGTAAAGTCTTCTGACATCAAGTACGGACAGTTCAACACCGTTACTCTCAGCGAGCCTCTGACCGTTGAGCGCGGACACGACTATATTGTTGCGTTCATCGTGGCACACGATGCGGGCATGATGCCTATAGGTATGGATGCCGGAACGGCCGTAGAGGGAAAGAGTAATCTTATATCAACCGACGGCTCAGAGTGGTCAACATGCTCACGTATGGGTTGTGGTACGGGTAACGTCAACATTGCCGCTCACTTTGCACCGGCTGACGATGCAGAAGACGCACCTGTAGGCTATGAGGTGTTCCGCGACGACGCTCAGATAACCACGGCTCCTATAAGTGAGCTTACTTATCATGATGAGGTGACAGAGCCTGGCAAACATGTCTACAAAGTACGCTCTGTTTATGCCGACGGCGGCGTGTCTGGCTTCACCTCAGGTGTAACGGCAGAGATACTAGACCTTGGCACTCCTGTTGCTCCAGGCAATATCAACGCTGACGTTGAACTCAACCGCACGGTGCGTCTGCGCTGGGATTTGCCTGTAGAAGGTGGCATGTCGTTCCCGATAGACCTTACGACAACCAAGGTTAACACTAACGACGGCTGTCTTGAGTATATCAACCAGTTTAAGGGCTACATCTCAGGTGAGATGGGCGTGGCTTCAGACGGCGAGTATATCTACACCACGATGCACAGCGTCAAGGGGGCTGTAAACAAGTATACACTTGACGGCGAGTTTGTTGAAGGATTCTCGATAGACGGTGTCGACAACGGAATACTCAACCTTGCATACGACGGCGAGGACTTTTATGCCTCTACAAACGGCAACTGGATTTATAAGATAGACATGAACAAGCGCGTGGCTACCGACACTATCTCTATCTCGGAAGTAGCACGCCATCTGGCTTACATACCTGACCTCGACAACGGCCGCGGAGGCTTTGAGGTTGGCGACTGGGAGACATCCATCTACATCGATAAGCGAGGAAGCAAGCTTGGCACAGGACCGTCTTATCCTGGTGCGGCCGGAACGGCTTATTATAACGGCGTGCTTTATGCCTTCGAGCAGGGTTATGAAAATCCGTATGTAGTGTCAATGTATGACCTTACCACAGGCAAGAAGATGGCTTCTGTCGACCTTAAGGATTATCCCGAACTCAGTCCGGAGACGGGTACGGCTGCTGGCGGCATGTCGCTCATCACTACTAAGGAAGGACTCAACATTCTTGCACTTGCACTGCAGGGACCAACCAGCGCGCGCTTCATATTCCTTGACCCGGGAACAATACTCGGTCTTGAAGGCTACAACGTTTACCGTAACGATGTAAAGGTGAACGACAAACCGCTGAAATATCGCTCATATACAACCGAGGAAACCGACCCCGGTACATATAGCTATGCTGTACAGACGGTTTATATAGACGGCTCTGTGTCTGACAAGTCTCAGGCAGCTACTGTTACTATTGTCGACGCAGGCGACTGTGTTCCTCCTTCTGACATTAAGGCCGTGCCGGCTGAGTGTGGCTACAACGTTAACCTCTCGTTCGTTGACCCGGCAACCCTCGACGCCGCTGTGTATGAGAGCGCTGAAGGACAGACCAATGGTTCTGTATTCGCACGCGAAGGCTGGATAAACAGCAATGATGCATGGACCGTGACATCTGCAACGGCTTATCAGGGCGACAAGTCTGTTGAGGCTGCAGCCGGCAACAGCTCGCTGCTGATAATTCCTGTAGGCGAGGCTGATAATGCCGAGAATATGTTCTCGTTTGTGGCACGCAATGAGAACGACAGCAAAGGCGTAGGCTCTATATCTGTCTATACATCGTCGGGCAGCTCTACGTCGGAGGCCGACTTCCAGAAGCTGTCAACTGTCACGACAACTGAAAACTGGCAGAAGTTCAGCTTTACGCTGCCTGCATCTGTAGCATACGTGGCCCTGCGAAGCGATGCCGGCAAGACATCTCAGTATGTTGACGCAGTTTCTGTTGATACAGAAGACCATGCTCTCATCCACGGATACTATGTTTACCGCGACGGTGTCAAACTCAACGAGGAGCCTGTTACAGCCGTAAGCTACACTGATCATAACCTGCTGCCTGGCACATATAACTATCAGGTGAGCGCTATCTACGTTACTTCCGGTCTGAGCGAGCTGTCAGAGCCTGTTACGGCAGTTGTAGACTATAGCAACAACTATCAGGCTCCGGGCATGCTTTCTGCCGAGAAAACTTCTGATGGAGTGCAGCTTTACTGGAGTGCTCCGGCTATAGGCGACGGCATCAACCTCAGATGGCATAGCGGTACGGCACACGATGCTGCCGGTCTGCCCAGCGGCGGTGGATATTTCGCCGGCGTACAGTGGACATCAGACGATTTGCAGTCTTACGGCCATCTGTCGCTTTCAGAGGTTGAGGTTTATGTAAATAACGTTCCCGACCAGATGTTCTTGCTCGTTTATGAGGGTACCGATCTCGTGCGCCAGCAGTATGTCACTAATCTGCGCCAGTATAGTTTCAACAATATCAAACTGAATACTCCGCTGCAGATTAATCCTGACCGTACGCTCAGAGTGGTACTCTATGTTGAGCACAATGAGATATCTGTACCGCTCGGATATGATGAGGGACCTGCCGTTGTAGGCAAGGGCGACCTCTACTCTTCTGACGGAACTACATGGGAGACACTGACCGACAACGACATCGACGGCAACTGGAACATAACGATAGTGTTGCGTCCTTATGCCGACTTCAGTTCGGCCGCGCAGGCTCCGGCCTTCGGCGCGTTCAACGTCGCATCACGAAAGGCTCCGTCTGCCGATGTCAGACTGCGCACCCAGGCTGTCAGCGAGTCTACGTCGCCACTCTTCGGCTTCGAGGGATACAATGTCTACTGCAACGGAGGCAGACTCACTGCAGCTCCGATAGCCGAGACTTCTTATCTCGACAACACGGCCAAGACTACAGAATACAACGAATATCAGGTTAAGGCTGTTTACTCTGGCTATGGCGAGGTTGGCTCTAACATCGTGCGCGTGTTCACCAGCGGCATAGAGACCGTTGACGGAAACGACGGCATACGCATCACAGCAGACGGCAGCAGCATTTATGTCTACGGACTTGAGGCAGGCATGCCTGTATTTGTCTATGATTCAGCCGGACATGTAGTGGCTACGGCTACAGCCCGTTCTGCCGATGCTGTATGTATCGATATGAACAGCCGCCCCGAAGGTATATATCTGGTTAAGGCCGGCAGTAAGGTTGCCAAACTTAACGTAACCAAGAAATAAACACTCTCTTTCTTTAAAAAAGGAACGCGCAACAACGGCGCGTTCCTTTTTTTATTTAGAAGTAATAATGGAAGATTGAGAAACGAAGCTAGGCACAGACCAATTATGATTTGCAGCTTTTATATATGCATCTTAATTTTTTGATTTTTGCTGAATTAAGACAATATGTATAATTGGTTTAGGTCTTACAACATAAGAATCAAACGTATTTTTTGCTTCGCTTAAGGATGCTGTTTCTTGACTGTAAAACTCCTTGACATATAGTTTGGCTGGTAGTAAAAATTTAGGACAAAATAATTTTTCAATCTAGAAATCTGATGTGTAACGGATGTTAAATTTAATGCTCTTGTATGTCTTCTTTATTAACATACGTTTGCTTTTCGATGTTTTAAACGAGCTAAAACATACGTTTTTTGTGCCTTAATCTATGACTTTTGAGTAGAAAACGGCCTGCTTTCACTTCGTAAAAGGCCCACTTTCGCACCGTAAGTGGCCGAGTAATATATTTTAACTCTTGCTGTTTTGTCGCTCAGCGTGCGTAATGTGTTGAATGATAATGATTTAACATAAACGCCCTGTTTTGGGCGTTTTTCATGTAAAATCCCGTATTCGTGAAGACTATCGCTGCTCTGAGAGCGTTAATTGTTCGGCTGACGTCCGAAATGTTTACATTTTAGTCTATGCGTCTATCCCCAAAATGGTTTTTCTCAAGGTCGCCGTTGGGGCGTCATTCGTGCAGTTCAATCTCGCCATTGAACGATATCATTTCGCGTTGCTGCGGCATGACGTTTATTGACGCACTGCCGTTGTCAAAAATGTCAATGTGGAATTTATATGTATCCTCATCGTTCTTCACGCTGAACTCCACGTGCTTTCTGTCGCGTTTAGGCTGCGTTATCTTGAAGTCCTCTGTCACTCCGCTGAAGTTGAGCCCCTTTCCGCCGCCGTAAGGCACGTTGTAAGCTCTGCCGAAGTAGGGCAGATACGACACCACGCTGTCGCCTTTAATCCTCAGGTCGAAGTCTGCCGTCAGCTGTACCGACATGCCTCTCGTTGGGTGAGCCGTCTGCACGTTTATCTTGAAGTCGCGGTTGCACACCGCCCTGCTTATCATCTCAGCCTTCTCCTGTTTCTTCTTGTCATTCTGTTGCCTGTCAGTCGTGGCGCATGCCACAAGAATTATTGCCGCGGTTATTATAAATAAAATCCTTTTCATATGTCACATCAAAAATAAATTTCTTTCATTCCGTTCCCTGTCGTTCGCCTCTTCACGCCATTTCCCGGCTATTAGCCGATGTTGCAAAATTAGCCAATTTATCATTAAGCCGCCATTCCTCTAAATCTTTTTAAGATAAATTGATTCAAGTTGTTCAAACAGTTGTTTAGCGTGGTTAAAATGTGTGGAGCTTATGTCCCGTATCGTTAAAATAATATCATGTTTAATAGCTTTTGCATGAGCATATATCTAATGTCTCTGCTTCTAATGTTGCATGTTGATTGAATTCTTGATTCGTGAAAATCTTATATAAAATAAAGAGTTTATTTTGTCTATATAACTTTATCCAAAAACAAAAATGATACGATTTTAATTCGTATCATTTTCCAATTATTATTTTACCGTAAATTCAGACAATTTTATAACGTCTCCTCTATCCGGCCAACTTGCGTATAAAGCGTCATCTTCAAGGCTCTTCACTATCACAATTTTCTGTGAAGGATTTATTTCAGTGAGAAAGTAGTATTTGTCAACAGAAATATGATAGTTGCTTGTATTACCGTCGTGTTCAATAATGAGTGAGAATGTTGTCTTGCTGATAAACACATCTTTGATATGATAAGCGTTAGACATGTCTGCAAAGCCTGATATGGCTTCTTTGGTTTTCTTAAATTCGGCTTCGCCCTGCTGTTCGTCCCATATACTTAATATTCTTGCCCACACTTTTTCGTCTTTGCCTTCGGGATTGTCAAAGTTTATCATCTGTAAGGTTTCGGGCAGTCCTAACGGTGTGCCGTTGTCGGGAATGACTTCTATGTTAAGTTCGTGCTGAGACTCATCGTATTCATAAAGGTAAAAACAGCATTTGCGCTCTTTTCCGTATCCTTCGAATACTTGTAACACGGGCGGGTCGTCCTCCTTGTCGATAGTCCAGAAATTCAGTATAAGCGTTTTGTCAATGGTGAAAGTCTCTATGTCTTTGCCGGCTTTCATGCGCATTGCTATATAAAATCCATTTGTGCCACGTTGGTATGTTTGGCAGACAAGAAGCCATATTTCGCTGTCCTGGCTATAGCTGCTGTGCGGCAAACGCCAGTAGCTCCGCTTTCCGAAGTTGAAAATGCGCAATAGTTTTAGGGCTTCATTTCTAAAGTTTTCTTCAGTATAATATCTAAATATTATGATAAAATTGTGAATAATATTCCAAAGGGCTTGTGCATTGTTAAGTCTTTTCATGTTTTCTGCGGCTTCGTGTGCATCGTGTCTTTCAGGGTAAATATACGACAGGATATTTTCGAGCATGTCGACTATTTTCCATGTCTCTTTCTTTTTGATATATTTATATGCATCAATGCCGTTTGCCTTTATGAATATCATTGCCACGATGCCCCAATAAACATCGCGCTCATCGTTCTTAAGGTCGATGAGTACAGGCATGATCTCGTCTTTGAACTTATGCGAAAAGTTGTCGTATTCGTTGCACGTTAAAGATATTATCAGATTTTTTATCCATTCAGGATTTCGTGTGTTCATCTCAGATATAAGTTTGTCGTAAAAGAATTTCACGCCGTAGAATATCCGTGCAATTTTGTAAAGATGTTCTTCATAAAGTCCGAATCTGTTACATATCTGTTCGGTGATTTTGTTTATGGTGTCGTCCTTAACCTTCCCTTCCGACAGTCTGTAAATAACCATCTTGCCATTATATCCTAATTCTTTTGCCAGTGCAGAGTGTGACGGTGCAAAGGCTTGGTTTTCAATCAAACATTGCAGTATCTCCAGTTTCTCATTCATCTCGTATCAGTTTATGCAGTTTTTGGTACTATTTCAATTCCGCCTTTCAAATGTAGTTTTTTCTTTCTGTTTTAAAGAATGATTATCCGTATTTTTGTGAAAAAATAAATGAAGCAATACAAATTTTCATATAAAAGAGCGTCATGTTCGGGCAAAAAACGTATCTTTGCAATATCCGGCGGGAGAAATCGCCGGATTAATAAGGAAAGCGTTGATGCTTTCATCCTAAGGAACGAAATCGCCAAATTGAATACCAGAAGGATGAAGGGACATGACGCTCATCCGTTTGTGTATATGTCGTTACGGCTATTGCCGTATTTACATATCAGAACGGCGTGGGAGTATTGTTTCTGTTCATTTCTGGTTAGGCGTTTGGCGATGCCTGTTTCTTGGTGAACGGCGAGCAAGTCCTCACGCCTTTTCCGTAATGTTAAATCTAATGCCGACTTCGTGGACTTATAGGTGTGTAAAACAATGAGGAGATTAATGATATGTTTCAAACAGGAAAAACACTATCTGCTATTTTTGAGAGTAATAAGGTGATTTTGAAAGGAAAATTAGAGGGATTAAGTCTACCTTCCGATGCACAAAAAGTACAAACGGTTATTAACGATTATTTAAATGAAATGTTCGATAATGATGGTGAATTCAGATTACAATTAACCAAAGCTGAAGACTATATATTACAAGCTGCCATATCATTGTTAAGTGCCCAACAAGCAATGGTAAAGGAAATAACGCCACAGGTTATAGGCACAAAATCTAAATTAGATCAAATACAAAAACCTCTTGATGGCTTGGCAAAAGATAAATATCCATATACGTTAGGTAGTACGGCTATAGGAGGCGGTGTCGGTGGCTTGCTATTTGGTACATGGGGTGCTGTTTTCGGTGCAATAGCAGGTACGGCAATCGTTCTTTATTATGCCTCGAGCCATAATTTAATTTCTCATCAATCAAAAATTAAAGAACCATCTTTGCAGCAATCTAAACTGAATGTTGATATGTTCTTGAATATAGTAGGAAACATTTGTAGTAGCGTGGACTCCTTAATTGGAACATTTAGGGCGCAGATAAACCGTGTCATAAATAAATATGAGAATCAGGAAAAACCAACATTGGAAAAGGAATATCGTTTTTTACTTGAAAATGTACAATCACTTGTTGGTTATAAACGTGCTCACAATAAAGATGAAAAGTTCGTTTGCAAAATGCAGGAACGCATAGAGGATATGGCTGAGTCTTTGGAGAACTATAATCTTGAGGTTGTAGATTATACAAACGATCATAGTAATTGGTTTGACGTGATTGAAAATCCAAACGTACAAACAGTTTCCCAAATATTACCAGCTATTGTAAAAAATGGTAATATTGTATTGAAAGGTAGAGTTTTTATTCCATAATAAAGTAAAATCATCATGAATATAGGAGATGTAGTTATGAGTGCGGATAATTACAAATCAAAAAAAGATATATTACTTATCATTCAACAATTTACGCAATATAGACTTATTGACGAAAATACAAAATTCAGTGAAATACATGCTGATAAAAAATTTGTTTTGGGATTTTTATCTGAAATCTATCCTCAAATACATATATCAGCATCTGGTTTTGAAGAAAGAACCTTTAGAGACATAGTTGCATATATAGGAAAAAGAATAAATAATAATGACGAATGGGCAAAAGAATGCATCTATAAAACTCTAAGACGCTGTACTTTTAATTGGTTTAATGAATATGTATATACGTCTGACGCCCGTATAAACTTTAAACAATTGATTTTATATTTAAATAACAGCTATGGCACTTCTTTGATAAAGAAAGATTTGACAAACATAAATGAAATGAAAGATTTAATTTCATTTATCGATGAAAAAATTAAAGACAAAGCAAATAATCATGTTTTAAATACATCATCAAGTAAATTAACCAAAATGAACAATATTGATAAGAGTAAAATTGAATACATTATAGGTATAGACTTAGGGCATGGCGAGACTTCCGCTGCAATATGTGCGTTACAATGGGACAAATCTGTTGAACAATTAGAGTCTGTAAAAGATTTAGAGATGGGAGGCAATAAGAAAGTTATACCATCGGCTATTACCATATTAGATAATGGAAATGCTTATATAGGAGATTCAGCGTTTAATCCTGAAATCTTGAAACAAGCAAATGTTAACGTTTGCTTTAAAAAAGCGCCAAAAGACATAAACGGAAAATCGGAAAAACTGATGATAAGGTTTATGCAAGAGGTTTATCGCCGTATAAGAGAAAATAATTCTGCAATGTTGACAGATGACAATCATTTGATTTACATTGCGACTCCATCAGGTTGGGATAAATCAACCCAAAGTTTGTATTTGCAGATGGCAAAACAAGCAGGGCTTCCTGTCGCAGGAGTAACTAAAGAGTCAAGGGCAGCATTTGTACGTGCTCAACATGATGTTACATCTGGTATTGGAAAATATATCGAAAAAGGGGCAGTCGTATTTGATATGGGATCAAGTACGTTGGATTTTACCTATATGAAAGCAAATAACAAACTTATAGACAATGGATATAATTGTGGAGCCTCGTTTATAGAAAAAAACATTCTCAAAAATTGTGAAGAGAATAATCCTGTTATTCGTAAGTTTGAAGAAAAATATGATAAGTTAACTTCATATTTGTTATTTGAAGCAAGAAAAGTTAAGGAACAAGTTTATTTTGACCCATCATTGAAAGTCAAGAAAACAATAAACTTTGAAGATTTTATTGATGATGAAGACTTTGAAGATGACCGTTATAAGATGGTCTATAAACCAGGCGAGCTTGATGATTTATTAGAGAAGGTAGGTTACATTAAAGAAATAGAAAATGCGGCCATCGATTTTATAAATAACCATATCAACAATGCAACGATTTATGGTGTTTTCCTTACAGGCGGAGCTTCAAGAATGGATTTTATTAAACCGTTAGTCAGCAGATGTTGGAACGTGCCAGAATCACAAATATACCGTGACCAAGATCCGTCTCTGACAATATCACAAGGTGTGGCAGAAGTCGCACGTATGGACTTACGTACAGAAGGAATGGATGCAGGATTGGAAGAAACTATTAATAGCTTGCAGAATGGTGACACAATATATAATACGTTTATAGAAAAATTCTGTTATTTGTTGTGGGATCGTATTACAGATGAAGTAGGAGAAACTGTAACGGTGTTTAGAGATGCTGATGAAGATTATTCGTTGAACGATTTGCAAAATGCAATAACAAAAAATGTACAAGATTGTATCAATGAAACTGTACCAAATTTATCTGATTGCATTCAAGAGGCAATAACTGAAAATACACAAGATATACAAAGTAAGGTGAAAAATATTATATCTCACTACTCTAATCAAGGAATGAATATTTCTATACCGAAATTGGAGATACATGAGATTGATACCGGAAACGTTAATTTAGATGATGTGATTGATTCCATATCAGAAAAGATTGCATCAGAGAGTGAAGGTTGGACAGGTGCTATTGTTGGTGGTGCTATAGGAGGAGCTATTGCCTTTTTGTTGGGTGGACCGTTGGCTTGGCTTATTGGAGGAGCTGCTTTCTTGGGACAGTTTCTTTTTGGCAAGTCTGATGAAGAAAAGAAAAAGGATGCGATGATGAAAGATTTGGATAAAGGAGATCGTGCAAAAGTTTTTAATTCTATCAGTGAACAATGGGAGATGATACAAAAAGATATTGATGATTCAGTTCATAAAACTGTTTATAAGAATAAAGAGATAAAACGGTCTGTTAATTTTGCAGTTTACCAGTTGTTACAGGGTTATAAAGAAAGTTTGAAAAAAGTAAGAATTTTGATTGATTAAATTATGGATATGCAAATACAATCAATAGAGCCTATGGCAAAAGTGATGGCTGCTACAGCTTTGTCACAATCCTTGTTTTTCTGTACAGAGCGTAAGTATTTGGAAAAAATAGGCGATAAAAGTTCGAATGATATATTTCGGCTAGAAGCTATTCCTGGTACTTTAAAAGAAGAGGCAACATGGATTGAAATAAAACAGATAGGGAAACCCATTGAAGATTCAGCTGAAAACTGTTTTACTGCTATTCAGAAAATTCTTTATTCGTGCTTTCTTCCAAAAGAGGTACAACTTTTATTTCTGATAACAGGAAATGGTATTGAAAATAAATTATACCTTGGACTTCGTGCCATTGGAAGTGGAATTCGGTCAAGAAGTATAGTAAAATACTTGAATGAATTTATAAAAGGAACGTGGCCTGGATTACAAACTCAAATAATAAATGAAGGTGATGTATGTTTGAGTTCTTTTAAGAAAGATATTTCTGATGATGTATTTGAAAATATCTATGCGTTGACAGGAATTCCCTCAATGGAGGGACAATATAAAAATTTGTATCCTGCAACCATTGACAAATTGATGGCTGGAATGAGCCGTAGCAAGCATTATGCATATTTTGTTGTGGCCGACCCTGTAGAAAACAATGATGCAGAATACATGTTATACCAATGTCGTGAGATGAATGGACAAGCAGAGTCAATGAAATCAATAAATATTACTGAAGGACTAACACATGGAGATTCTAATACGCATACAATGTCAAGTTCTGTTTCTAAGTCAATAAGTGAAAGTTTAACTAAAAAAGACTTTTCCAAACTAGGAAAAGCTGCATTGTCTGCAACAGGTCTTGGACTAGCTGCATCTGTTTTTCCTACTGCAGGAAAAATACTTGATGGTTTGAGTGATACGGCAGGTTCTTTATTACCAGAAGCTGTCAGTATGTTAGGATCTGTTGTTGGCCTATCAGGCTTGGGAAACATATTGACAAATGCAGCTCCTACAAAACAAACAGGTACATCTGAAACAACAACTAATTCAGAAAGTACTGCACATACAACTAGCGAAAGCCAGTCACAAAGTATGAGTCGCAACATCGTGAACAAACATATAGAAACTGTGTCAGAGCATTTATTTTATCAGTCAAAAAGAATGGAGACTGGTAAGGCGATAGGATTGTGGAAAGTTGGAGTGTACCTGATGACAGAAAAGAAATCAGATATTCAAGGTGCGGCATTGCAGTTACGTTCAATATTGAGTGGGCAGGAATCAATATTTGAGCCTATTCGTATTCATGATCTTACGAGTATTATGGATGAAGAAGATAAAGATGGAAAGACTATAAAGGAACTGAGTCTAGCGCAGTTAACGGCTCCTACACTTATGGTTAATATGAGGAATGGCAGACGTTTTGAACATCCTTTAGGAAAGCATTACAAAGAGTTAAAAACTGTGCTTACGACGAAAGAACTTTCCTATCTTGTTAATTTCCCGCTTCATTCTGTTCCTGGTATAAGTGTGATAGATAGTTCACCTGAGTTTAGTTTAAACCATATTGAAATAGATAAAAATATAAAAACTATAAATTTAGGTAAACTTCTATATGGCGGTTCAGAAACAGAAATATCTTATAGGTTACCTGTAAATATGTTTGCGAAGCATACATTATTGTCAGGAATAAATGGAACGGGAAAGACAAATACTGTACAGACCATCTTGAATGACATTTCCGGTAGTGTTCCATTTTTGATTATAGAACCGGCAAAGACTGAATATGTGGATTGGGCTATTGAGTATAATGAATCACACAAAGACAATCCGATTTCAATATTTATTCCTGGATGTAAATCTTATATAGACAAGCGTACAAAAGAGAATATAAATTTAGACATACTTAGATTGAATCCTTTTGAGATTGTATGGTTAAATGAAAATCAAGAACCTAATGTGCTTGCCCATATAGACAGGTTGAAGTCGACATTTGCTGCGGCATTCCCAATGTATGATATACTGCCAGTATTGATGGAGGATTTAATTTATACTATATATCAAAATAGAACAACCGATTGGCTTAATAAAGAACCTGTTTACAATCAAACTTTGCCGCCGACATTAAACAGTATGAGCCTTGCAGTTGACGCAGTAATAGGGAATAGGCAATATGAGGAACGTGTTGAGCGTAACATGAAAGCGTGCTTGAACACACGAATTGACAGCTTAAAACGTGGTTGGAAAGGCGAAATGTTAAACACATTGCATTCAACACCTTGGGAAGAATTGTTTGAGAAACCTTGTATAATAAACCTTTCATACGTTGGGGATGATGTGGACAAGTCTTTTTTCATGGCTCTTATACTTCAATTCCTTTATGAATACCGCATAGCAAAAGCTGAAATCGGATTAATTGACTTTAATGACAATGGTTGTAAACATCTTACGGTCATTGAAGAAGCCCATAGGGTTATGATGAAATGTGACAATCCCGAAATGCCACAATACAAGTCGGCTATGATGTTCAGCAATATGCTTTCGGAAATTCGCGCATTCGGTGAGGGCTTGTTCTTGGTTGACCAAGTACCTACCCGTTTGATACCTGATGCAATAAAAAATACAAATATTAAAATAACGCATCGATTAGTGGCGGAAGATGATTGCAAAGCTATAGGGGAATCAATGGGAATAAATGAAGAGCAGAGAAAGATTATTCCAACTCTGATGGTTGGTCAATGTATAGTGTCAACTTCGATATCACCCGATAAACATTGGGTAAAGGTAAATAAAGTGAAATAATTTATGTTCAACGGAATAGTGTAATAGTCATGCCCGTTCTAAAAGATAGTATTTGGGTTTATAAAAGTAATTTTGTGGACGTTAAAAGATATTTTTTAGAACCTGAAAGGTCATTTGTTGGAAAGTACCTGATATTCAAAGCCATAACAGAGGATATGCATGGCAATCATTATTCTGGCGGACAGGAATTGGAAATACTAAACGTATGTTGGAAGAATATGATGAAATAGGTAGGTTCGGCGATGCCAAAGGCATTGAAGAAGAAACAAAATTAAACCGACTGCAATCAGAATACATGAAAGAACTTGACATTCCTTCAGATGTTTGGAACGATATGTCACGGGAGAATCAGGTGGAACATATCGGTTCAATCAAAAGTCGGTTCAATGAAATCAATGTACCGGCAAATATCAACAAGGAAAATGTAGTCAAGAAATTGTTCTCACGTGAAATAGCAGAGGCATACAAACAGATTGAAGCACCTCAGGATTTTATCCAAATAGAACAAATATCTGATGTGTTGGTTGATTGCAAGGAGTTGGACCACGGCAAATGGCAACAATTGGAAATATCTGAAAAAGTAGAAGTGTTGAATAATTTGGAAAAACAGATTGCTGAAATCGAACATCGTCCTACATGTCAAATAAGGATTGTAGATTTACCTATCCATCAATTTGGTGGGTATAATCCAGATTCAAAAACTATAGATATAAATCGTATCTATGTTAAAATGTCTGATGTAGATAAGAACAAATTTCGAGAAATTATAGATACATTGGTGCATGAAGGTAGGCACGCTTATCAAGATTATAATGTTAATGTCTGTGAAGTACATCCACGTCATAGTGAAGTAATGAGTTGGGCAGAAACAATGGAAGGCGGTAAATGGGGCTATTATGGAGATACGAGTACTAGATTGGGGCAACGGCTTTATGAACAACAATCTATTGAAATTGACGCACGTAACTTCGCTACCGATGTATTGGAGAGACTTGAACAAAAACAAAAATTGTGATGGAAAAAGAATATATATATAATATTTTGACGAGAAGAGGATATGATGCTAAATCGGCAAGTCTTATAATATCTGAATTACAAGATTTGAGAAATCCTCTTGATGTATACTTTGAACAATGGGTAAAGGATGAATCATTTACTCAGGATTATTTATCAAACGGATATTCTATAAAACAGCTGATGGAAGAACGTCGTATGACATATCCGGCAGCATTATTGACAATGGATTGGATAATTAAAGAACCTGAGTCTGCGATAAAAAGTTTAAAAAGATGTATAAAATAAAATCAAGTTACGATGTCAATATTTTTATTAACAGCTAAAATGAATATACCTTTAAATTGTGGTATGAGAATTGAAAAAGGGCAAGTGTTTGAAGTTAATTTGCCTTTTGGACATATGCCGTTTGACTCAATCGATAGTAAAAGCCGTGTAACAAAAATATTAGAATTACAAGGCTTTGATATAAAAGGTCATGAAAGCATATTAAGTGGAGGATTTTTTGATTTTAGAAGATTGTAATTATTTTGATTAAAATGTATTGTTTGAAATCGATAAACTTTACGACCGTTTTATCATATATCAAGTGTTGTGCCAGCTTTGTTACATCAGAAATATAGATTTCTGATGTTAAAGTGTTTTGTTGATAAACGTATTTCAGGGAAAAGAAAGTGATAAAGTAAAATAAATATTGGCATTCAGATTTGTATTGTTAAAATGCAATTTCAATATATATCGCTTATGAAAAATCTCAAGAAAATGGTGGCGGAACTGCTTGAAGAACTGGAGGTTGGGTATGTCATCAATGAAGAGAAAAGCAGTTTTGAGTTTGATCTGCAGGCGGAATATGTCAAGGTGTCGATGTGTCTTGTGTTTCATGAAGCGAACAGGATGCTTTACAACCTGAGCTATCTTACATCCTGCCTGCCAAGAGAAAGTATGACGGACGTGCTCTATAAGATTAATGAGATACACTATATGGCGTTTAATCAGGCACACATGTATCTGTCTGTAGACGAATGCAGGCTTATGGCACAGGCCATGATTAACGTGCCAGAAGACGGACTTAGTTTGGATGTCTTTGCTAATTTCTTGCTGGCTACCTGCAATCTGCTCAACGATAATTATAACGACCTGATGAAGGTGGCCTATGAACGTAAGGTTGAGAGCAAGATGATATATACAGAGCTGAATGCTGATGATGACGGTCAGGATATGTGCGTCAACTGAACATCGGTTGAATGTATTAACTTTGTAAGGCGATATATGTGCTATTTGCGGGTTTGCGTGTGATGATGATAAATGCGGTTTATATAAATCTCTTGATTAATTTCGATTCTGCAGAATGTGCCTTTATGGGTGAAGATGCAGAAGGTGATAAAGGTGAAAACAAATTTTATAACAAAAATAGACTATGAAATTTAAGAAAATTGATAAGGATGAGCTCGTGGGTAATGTCGTTGTTGGAGGCGTTTTGGTCGGATTGGTATTAAGCATTCCATTTGTAATGTTGGCAGATGGTGTAAAGAAGATTTATAACCGCATACCTGCCGTTGCAAGAAAGCGCGAGAGACTTAATGCCGAGATTCGTAAACTGGAGCAGATTCTCGGGCTTGAAGGCCGTGATGAAACCTGCGTGCAGTATGATCCTTATTTCTACAGAAATTTTTCACGCGACAGACTTCATTATTATTATGCGCTGAAGAATAAAGTGGAGAGGGGATATAAGAGTCCGGACATTGTCTTGGCAATGAAAATAAAGAAACCTGAAATAAATTTCCTGGATATGCTGGAATCACCTATTTGTCGTGCCAATTCAGGCCCGAGTAAATATATTGTTTATCTGATGGCAGACAAAGGCATTTATAACATCCCTGACGAAGCTGTGCAAAAGGTGCTGAAAGAAGATTTGGGAATGGAGTTGGTCGATGATGACTTTAAGTCTTTAGGTTTGGCTACATTGTCTGAATGCGGACGCCCCGGAGATTATTTCATTATGTCTGCTCCCGGTGAATACCTCTATGAAGATGTTTCATACAAGAATGAGACGATAAAGAAACTGATTGAAGACTTCAGGCAGAGAATTCAGAAGTTGTAATGTTCTTCTTTGTTTATGGAATTGTGCCTTAGTTTTAAGTCCAATACACAATTTTATTTTTTAGCATGCAGATGTGATTTGCAATGTAGACATATAATGTCTTGAAATAATATCGTTTTAGCAAAAGGCATCAAATGGCTTATTAAAACGTGCCCTTTTGCATGCTGAAAGGTCATGTTTTGCAGTGTAAAAGGCATGCTTTTATATGTCAGCGTTTTGTCTTATGCCGATTTAAATATAATGGCATTTATAACGTCTGCTGCACATTCTTGTTGTAATGTTTATGTTCCTATGTTGATGATACGGGCGAATATATTTTTAAAAGAAACTCGTCACTCGTCACATTGCAGCTTAACCTGTTGTCGCTCAGTGCGTTATAGCGTGATGAGTTGTCGGCTCAACTCATCACATGACATGGAGACAGCCGATAGTGTGACGAGTTGAAAAGTCAACTCGTCACATCGTAATGCATTGAATGTCAAATTATTACATGCGGATGTGACGAGTGATGAGTTTCTTTAAAAACTTTTTATGGTTTGTAAGATTGTGTCCTTTCCTGATTTCGGTTGTCCTTAAACAGTCCTTTCCCTGATTAAAGTTGACTTCGGTTAAATTTATAACTGTTATGGGTTGACGATATGTTTTAAATATAAACGCTGTTGAATTCTTGTTTGTCATTATTTATTTGTAATTTTGTTGCTAGCAAAAACACGAATATGCTTGATAAATGGAGACCGTTTAACATAAAAAGGAAATAGATTTATGGACAAGAAAAATGAAAAAATAATTGCGAAAATTCTATCTGGACATGATGCTGAATGTATGTATGATACACGTAAAGAAACACCGGGCACATGCCCTATATGCAACAACAGGTTAGAAGACGTGATAAATATGTCTTATAAAATAAGAAAGAAAAGATGGGATATGTATGACACTTATGATTGTTTTTGCATAGTTACAGAAACATTCAAAAGGTTTTGCGAAGAAAACGATTATCCTGATTTGACTTTCATACAAATAACGGCATCACCGGGATATTATTACTTCACAGCTGAAGGAGTATTTAAAATGGATGATGAACGATGCAAAGTTAAATTTATGAACAAGAGAGAATGCTGCGGTTCTTATGATGAGATTATTTGTTCAGGATCTTTTTATAAAAGCCCTGACTTCATTCTACAAACAGATGATTTCATTCTTCGTTCCAATCACATATTTGGTTCTTTTGAAAGAAAGGACCCTTTTATAATAGTAGGTCTTAAAACCATGAGAAAAATGCAAGACTATGGAATTAAAGGTATATATTTCCACAATGTATACGAGTAAATGCCAAAATTCCGGGCGAAAAGATTAGATTTATATGAACATACCAGAAATTGTTTACTGCTCTTTTGCCCGCTAAGTTTACATTATTATTTATTCTCAAAAATCTTATCGTACACCAGCGAATAAAGAATTATGGTAAAGTGAATAGTAACAAAAACAGGTTATAAATGTGTGTACATAAATAACGTTTCAGCGTTAAGTCACGAATATGCTTGATAAATGGAGACCGTTTAACATAAAAAGGAAATAGATCTATGGACAAGAAAAATGAAAAAGTAATTGCGAAATATCTGTCAGGAAAGGATGCTGAATATATGTATGAAACATGTGAAGAAACACCGGGCACATGTCCAGTATGCAACAACAGGTTAGAAGACGTGATAAATATGTCTTATAAAATAAGAAAGAAAAAAGGGGATTTATTTTATACCTATGATCTTTTTTGTATAGTGACAGAAACCTTCAAAAGATTTTGCGAAGAAAACAATTATCCTGATTTGACTTTCATACAAATAACGATATCACCGGGATTTTATTATTTTATGCCTGAGGGAATATTTAAAGTGGATGACGTACGCAGCAAAGTTAAATTTATGAACAAGAGAGAGTGCTGCGGTTCTTATGATGAGATTATTTGTTCAAGACCTTTTTATAAAAGCCCCGACTTCATTCTACAAACAGATGATTTTATCCTTCGCACTAATCATAGATTCGGTTCATTTCAAATGAAAACACAATTAGTAATCATTGGACTCAAAACCATGAGAAAAATGCAAGACTATGGAATTAAAGGTATATATTTCCACAATGTATACGAGTAAATGCCAAAATCCCGGGCGAAAAGATTAGATTTATATGAACATACCAGAAATGGTTTACAACTTTTTTGCCCGTTAAGTTTACATTATTATTTATTCTTAAAAATCTTATCGTACACCAGCAAATAAAGAATTATGGCAAAGTGAATAGTAACAAAAACAGGTTATAAATGTGTGTACATAAATAACGTTTCAGCGTTAAGTCACGAATATGCTTGATAAATGGAGACCGTTTAACAAAAGGAATCATGGAAAAGATAAATATATAGAGGAAGCATTAGCAATATTTGAGGATTGTGCAATTAAACGTAGATTTGCGATTGATGAAGGTTGCTATAAAAAGGCATAGTATAAATTCTGATATATACAACAAAAAAACAGGAAAGCATTTTACTTTCCTGTTTTCGGTGGGCCATCCAGGGCTTGAACCTGGGACCTCCAGATTATGAGTCTGTTGCTCTAACCAACTGAGCTAAAAGCCCTCTTAAACCTTGCGGTGTTAAGTTTTCGTGTGCAAAGGTATAGCTATTTATTCAAATAACCAAATATTTTTTGCAAAATATGCTTTAAATGACGAAGAAAAGTTGTTTTGCGGTAAAATATTCGTTAAAAAACCATGATTGTGGGCATCTCGTTGATACAATTCAGCGAATTATGTTAACTTTGCAGAATGTAAAATTAACGGACTCATAATGAGGCTTACGGGTCTTGACGGGTCTGTGATGTTCAAGTCGGATTATAATATCAATTCATTATTTATACGTCTTAAATGAGTAACGAATTTAACCCATTATTCACCAATCAGCCCGGGCTGACGGATAATGAAGTGGAAAAGAGCCGTTCGGCGCATGGCGAGAATGTGCTTACACCCCCGGAGAGGACACCCTTGTGGAAACTTTATCTTGAAAAATACAAGGATCCGATAATCAAAATCTTACTTTTTGCAGCTGTTATCTCGCTCGGTCTTGCCGTAATCGAGAACAACTACATTGAGTCTATCGGCATTATCCTTGCCATAATCCTTGCCACCACCATCGGCTTTTACTTCGAGATGGACGCAGCCAAGAAGTTTAATGTGCTTACGGCTCTCGGCGAGGAGTCGCCCGTAAAGGTGCGCCGCAACGGCAAGGTGGTGCAGGTGGCACGCAAGGACATTGTCGTGGGCGACATTGTTATAATAGAAGTCGGCGACGAGATACCTGCCGACGGAAACCTTATTGAGTCGACCGATCTGCAGATAGATGAGTCGTCGCTCACCGGCGAGCCTATAATAACAAAGCATGCCGACCCCGACAAGAACGACAAGGAGGCCACTTATCCCTCGTCGAAGGTGCTGCGCAGCACTATGGTGATGAACGGCCGCGGCGTGTATCAGGTTACTGAGGTTGGCGATGCTACTGAAATAGGCAAGGTGGCACGCTCAAGTACGGAGATGACTTCGGTTAAGACTCCGCTGAACATGCAGCTCGACAAGCTTGCCAAGATGATAAGCAAGTTTGGTGTGGGCATATCAGTGGCTGCATTTGTGATATTCCTCGGCCGCGACATACTGACCGATCCGCACAACCTGTGGCATTCGGACAACTATCTCGGCATGGTGAAGGTGGTGCTCGAATACTTCATGATGGCCGTTACGCTCATCGTGATGTCTGTGCCCGAGGGCATGCCTATGGCCGTTACGCTCAGCTTGGCTCTCAACATGCGCCGCATGCTCAAGAACAACAACCTTGTGCGCAAGCTCCATGCCTGCGAGACAATGGGTGCCGTTACGGTGATATGCACCGACAAGACGGGTACGCTGACGCAAAACAAGATGCAGGTGGCCGACATGGCAATGTATGCCGACGACGCTGCTCTGTTTAATGAAGCCATAGCATACAACACAACCGCACATCTCGACGAAGAAGGAGGCAAGGGCATTGGTAACCCTACAGAAGTGGCCCTGCTGCTGTGGCTCGAGAAGAATAAGACTGACTATAAGGCATTGCGCCAGGCAGACAACATAGAGCATCAGCTGCCGTTCTCTACCGAACGCAAGTATATGGCAACCATAGTTAAACGCGGCTCTGAGCGAGTGCTCTTCGTGAAGGGTGCGCCCGAGATTGTTGCCAAGTTCTGCGACATAGACGACGCGCGCCGCAACGAGATACGCGAGCGCCTTACGGGATATCAGAACCAGGCCATGCGTACACTGGCGTTTGCATATAAGGTGCTCGGCAACGGCGACGACATCGACACTGCCAAGCTGACGCCCGACGCTCACCTTACGTTCCAGGCCGTGGCTGCCATAAGCGACCCGATACGTCCCGACGTGCCCGCAGCCGTGAAGGAATGTATCGACGCAGGTATAACCGTTAAGATAGTAACCGGCGACACATCTGCCACTGCTATCGAGATAGCCCGCCAGATAGGCATCTGGGATGCCGATACGCCTGCCGAGGCTCAGATAACAGGTCCCGACTTTGCCGCTTTGAGCGACGATGAGGCTTTCAACCGTGTGATGAAGCTGAAAGTGATGAGCCGTGCAAGGCCGACCGACAAGCAGCGCCTTGTGAACCTGCTGCAAAAACACGACGCCGTGGTGGCCGTTACAGGCGACGGAACCAACGATGCCCCTGCGCTCAACCACGCCCATGTGGGCCTGTCGCTCGGTTCGGGAACGTCGGTTGCCAAGGAGGCCAGCGACATGACGCTGATAGACGACTCGTTCCGCAGTATTGTCAACGCCGTTATGTGGGGCCGCTCGCTCTACCGCAACATACAGCGCTTCCTGTTCTTCCAGCTCGTAGTAAACGTTACAGCCTTGCTGCTCGTGCTTTGCGGCTCAGTGATAGGAACAGAGATGCCGCTCACCGTCACACAGATATTGTGGGTGAACATCATAATGGATACTTTTGCCGCACTGGCTCTGGCTTCTCTGCCGCCGTCGGAGGAGGTGATGAAGGAGAAACCGCGCAAGCGCACCGACTTTATCATTACCCGCGGCATGGCCAAGGGCATCGTGTTCTGCGGCCTGGCATTCTTTGCCGTGCTGTTCGCATTGCTCCTGCACAGTCTGTCGAGCGGTGCCGACCTTCATATACATGAACTCTCGATATTCTTCACCACGTTCGTCATGCTGCAGTTCTGGAATCTGTTCAACGCCAAGTCGTTCGGCTCTAACCATTCGGCGTTCCATGACTTCAAGCACGACAACGGTCTGCTGCTCGTCCTGCTGTTCATCCTTGCGGGCCAGTGGCTCATCGTAACCTTCGGCGGCAAGATGTTCCGCACGGAACCGCTGTCGGCCATGGAATGGATAACCATAATCGGCGCAACATCCATAGTAATGTGGGTAGGTGAGATATGGCGCGGAATAAAGAGGCTGAGATGCAAGAAATAAAGAACATAATATTCGACTTCGGCGGCGTGCTTGTCAATCTTGACAAGCATCGCTGCATCGAGGCTTTCGACAAGATTGGAGCACACGAGATAGTAAGGTACGTTGACGAGTGCCGTCAGGAAGACCTGTTTCACGACCTTGAGGTGGGCAACACCGGCGTTGAGGAGTTCTGCAACGAGGTGAGACGCATCTGCACCGGCTGCAATGCTGACGATGCAGACATCTGCGAGGCATGGAATGCGCTGCTGACAGGCATACCCCGCCAGCGGCTCGATAAATTGGCAAGTCTCAGGGGACGCTACCGCATGGTGCTGCTGAGCAACACCAACCCCATACACTGGCAGAAGGCCCTGGACGGCATGTTCAGGAATGACGGCATGGATGTTGACGACTATTTTGAGAAAACATATCTGTCGTACCGCATGCACATGCTGAAGCCCGACCCGCAGATATTCGGCAAGGTGCTCATGGACTCGGGCATGGCTGCCTATGAGACGCTGTTTATCGACGACTCGCCCGTAAACTGTGCTGCTGCAAGCCAGCTGGGCATGATGAGCCTTAACCTTACGGGCGACGAATGGCTCGACCGTGTGTGAAATAATAACCGTAAAGTAGCTATGAGAACTATATTTACAGATACCGACAGCGCTGAGATGGCGCCCTGCGTGGCCACCATCGGATTCTTCGACGGCGTTCACCGCGGACACCGGTATCTCATAAAGTCTGTAACCGACTGCGCGGCGGCCAGCCCTGAACTGCAGTCGACGGTGATAACCTTCGACCGCCATCCGCGCCAGGTGCTCAACATGGAGTTTCAGCCCAAGCTGTTGTCTACGCTCGACGAGAAGCTGGCACTGCTGTCAAAAACCGGTGCCGACAACTGCGTAGTGCTCCACTTCGACCGCGAAATGGCTGCCATGACGGCCTACGACTTTATGCGCGACGTGCTGCGCGACCGCCTGAACGTAAGAAAACTCATCATGGGCTACGACAACCGCTTCGGCCACAGCCGCACCGAAGGCTTTGACGACTATGTGGGCTATGGCCGCGAGATAGGCATCGAGGTGGTGCGCGGCAATGCTTTCGTGCTCAACGGCGTCAGCGTAAGCTCCTCGGTTATACGCACATTCCTTTCCGGAGGCGAGGCCGACATGGCTGCCATGTGCCTTGGCTATCCTTACTTCTTTTCAGGTAAGGTGAAGGGCGGCTACCGTGAGGGGCGCAAACTGGGTTTTCCTACGGCCAACATTGAGGTGGACGATGCGCAGAAGCTGATACCCGAGCATGGCGTTTATGCCGTGAAAGTAAGGGTGGAGGGCTGCGACGGTCTGCTCAACGGCATGATGAACATCGGCACACGGCCAACCTTTGACGGCCATGAAACCACGCTCGAGGTTAACATCTTCGACTTTGAGGAAGATATCTACGGCCGGCAGGTAGACGTGCTGTTCTATCACCGCCTGCGCGACGAGCAGAAGTTCTGCTCAATAAAAAAGCTCGTAGACCAGCTGTGGCTCGACCGCGAAGCTGCCGAAAAGATACTCGAAAGGGTGTGATTGCTAAGTGCGATGCGCCCATTCGCACATATTTTTCCTGTTAAAACATAGTTTTATCACATAAATTCAAGAAATGAAGAAAGCATTATTATATCTGTTTGCATTCATCTGCATACAGTATTTCGTGTCGTGGGCGGTGTTTGCCGTGTGGCTTCTCGCTGCCGGCCATTCCTCGTCAGACGTGCTCGCCGTGCTTAACGGTCAGAAGCTTGAGCTGATAACCGCCCCCATGCAGATACTTTCGTGCGCCGTTTACAGTGCCCTCACGCTTGCGCTGTTTGTCTGGCGCAAGTGGGCCGTGCTCTCGCCTGCCTATCTGCGTTCAGGCAAGTGGGGCATATTCTTCTGGAGCGGCATAGCCTCGCTCGGCACTCTGCTGCCTTCGGTGTGGCTTCAGAGCCTTATGCCTGACTTGGCCAACACGTCAGAAGAAACATTCCGCCAGCTCATGAGCAGCCAGTATGGCTATTTTGTGCTCTGCCTGCTGGTTCCGTTTGTAGAGGAGACCGTGTTCCGCGGCGCCATCCTCAAGTCGCTTCTCGGCAGCTTCTCGCGTCCGTGGGTGGCCATATTGATATCAGCCGCCGTGTTTGCCGTCATCCATCTAAATCCTGCCCAGATGCCCCATGCCTTCCTCATTGGTCTGTTGCTCGGCTGGATGTATTACCGCACGGGGAGCATCCTGCCCGGTGTGGCCGTCCATTGGGTCAACAACACCGTGGTGTATGTCTTGTGCACGCTGTTCCCGCATATAGCCTCGATGAGCAGTCTCGACGGACTTTTCGGCGGCAATCAGAAGAGTGTGGTGCTGTCGCTGATATTCTCTATGTTCATATTCCTGCCCGCCATTTATCAGCTCAACATGCGGATGAAAAAGTAAAGAAAACTGATAATTTCCGTACGTTTAACGCCTTTGTAATATAGCGTTATTATAAGATACAACCGGCTCTTGTCTCGCTTTGGACAAGAGCCGGTTTTTTTGTCAATAAGCCTGTTCGTGTAACCTTGTTATTATAACCCATTAATTTTAATGGATATTTTTGGATTTTTGATGTTGTTTTTCGGTAATCTAAACTTTTTACTTTGCTGACGATTTGTATTGAATATGGTTATTTGTTGTAATAATTTATAATAAATATTGCATATTTATTGATAAAACGTAATATTTTGTATAAAGTAATGTAATAAATTGATTAAAGTGTTATTATGTTTCACAAGATGTTGTAAATTTGCATTGAAGATCATGCAAAAAGAAAACATTAACGTGAAAAGATAATCATAATGACACCAACAATGATTAGATTTACGAAGATGCACGGAGCCGGGAATGATTATATTTATGTTAATACGTTGCTGTATAATATTCCTTCTCCTGTTGAGGCTGCCATAAAGTGGAGTTCGCGCCATAAGGGCATAGGTAGCGACGGACTGGTGCTGATAGGGCGTCCTGTGTCTGCCGATGCCGATTTTTCCATGCGCATATTCAATGCCGACGGTTCTGAAGCAATGATGTGCGGCAATGCCTCAAGATGCATTGGAAAGTATCTTTATGAAAAAGGCATGACATCGAGCCGTACTATACGCCTCGAAACTCTTTCGGGAATAAAGACTCTGAAGCTGCATGTCTGCGGACAGAAGGTTGACAGCGTAACCGTAGACATGCTTGAGCCGCGCTTTGATGTGGCCGGACAGTTTGTGCCTAGGACAGACGCCGAGGCGGGAGGTATGCTTGAAGCCGGCGGAAAACTCTTTAAAGGCACGTTTGTGTCGATGGGTAATCCGCATTTCGTGATATTCACGGACGCTGAAGGCCTTGCCGACGTAGAGACCTACGGGCGCTTGCTGGAGCATCACGAGGCTTTCCCTGCACGCTGTAATATAGAGTTTGCCCATCTCGTTGAGAAAGACACGCTGCGTACAAGGGTGTGGGAGCGTGGAAGCGGCATAACGATGGCATGCGGCACCGGGGCATGTGCCACGGCTGTTGCGGCGGCAAAGCTCGGAGTGGCAGGCTGCAGCAGTAAGGTCGTGATGGACGGAGGCACGCTCGAAATTGAATGGAGAGAAACTGACAATCATGTTTATCTTACTGGCGGTGCCGAATTTGTGTTTGACGGCGAGATACCGCTTCCCTGATAAGGTTGCGGATATAAGCATAAATCAGATTAGGTGAGTTTTTTAAAGACAAAAGATTGTATCAGGAATTTTTAGAAACAGGCAGAGGCCGGAATTAAGAACAAACGCAACATAGAAAAGAAAATAACTTAAACATCAATAAAAAAATAAATATGGCATTAATAAACGAACATTATCTAAAACTGACAAAAAACTATCTGTTTGCCGACATTGCGAAAAAGGTGAATGCCTTTAAGGTGTCGCATCAGAAGGCCAACGTGATAAGCCTTGGCATCGGCGACGTTACGCGTCCGCTGTGTCCTGCTGTTATCAAGGCCATGCACAAGGCAGTTGACGAGATGAGCACCAGGGAAGGCTTTCACGGATACGGTCCTGAACAGGGATACATGTTCCTGCGTGAGGCTATCGTGAAGAACGACTATCTTTCGCGCGGCATACATATCGACCCGAGTGAGGTGTTCGTCAACGACGGTGCAAAGAGCGACACGGGCAACATTGGCGAGCTGGTGCGCTGGGACAACAACTTCGGCGTTACCGATCCGGTATATCCCGTATATGTCGACTCTAACGTGATGTGCGGCAGGGCTGGTGCGCTTGTTGACGGCAAGTGGAGCAACGTTACCTACATACCATGCACGGAAGAGAACAACTTTGTGCCACAGATACCCGACCAGCGTGTCGACATAATATACCTGTGTTATCCGAACAACCCTACGGGAACAGTTATAACGAAGGAAGAACTGCGCAAGTGGGTGAACTATGCGCTGAAAAACGACACTCTGATATTCTATGACGCTGCATACGAGGCTTATATTCAGGACGACGACATTCCCCATTCGATTTATGAGATAAAAGGGGCGCGCAAGGTTGCGATAGAGTTCAGAAGTTTCTCGAAGACGGCAGGATTCACCGGCGTGAGATGCGGCTATACGGTTGTGCCCAAGGAACTTACGGCTGCCAGCATAGACGGCAAGGAACGCTATCCGCTGAATCCGATGTGGTATCGCAGGCAGTGCACCAAGTTTAACGGCACAAGCTATATAAGCCAGCGCGCAGCCGAGGCTATATATACCCCCGAAGGCAAGGAGCAGGTAAGGGAGACTATAAAATACTATATGGACAACGCCAAGATAATGCGTGAGACGCTGACATCTTTAGGACTGAAGGTGTATGGCGGCGTAAACGCTCCGTATCTCTGGGTGAAGACTCCGGGCAACATTGACAGCTGGAAGTTCTTTGAGCAGATGCTCTATGGAGCGCAGGTGGTATGCACGCCGGGCGTAGGCTTCGGGCCGAGCGGCGAAGGCTTCGTAAGGCTTACAGCCTTCGGTGAGCGTGAAGACTGCAAGGAGGCCATGCGCCGCATAAGTCTGTGGATGCAGAAGTAGAATGCGGCAGGGCGCCGGGCCGTAAGGTTTCTGCTTGACGGGCGTAAGTACACACCGGGCGACGTGGCGTCATTGACATGTGGGTGAGTGGTGGCGTGTGGCGCATGCTATGCCAATTTAAGTCTGCGAAAGACTTACTTTGTATTATAAATTGCGCTATGAATGTAAAAAAAAGCAACATTTATCTCATAAAAAGGTGTCATAATGAAATTTAGCATTATCTTTGCATATGTTTTCAGATAAAGAATAGGCATAAGTATAATAAATAAAACTTTTTAACAATGACAAACTTAAGATTTCAGGTTGTTGAAGAGGCTTTCAAGAAAAAGCCGCTGGAAGTAATGGTTCCGCTGGAACGCCCGTCAGAATACTTCGGCAAGTATGTCTTCAATAGGGCAAAGATGTATAAGTACCTGCCTGCAGATGTATATGACAAGCTCATTGATGTCATTGACAACGGTTCGCGACTCGACCGCTCTATAGCCGATGCAGTGGCTGCCGGCATGAAGCAGTGGGCCGAGGAGAACGGCGTTACACACTACACTCACTGGTTTCAGCCGCTTACAGAAGGCACTGCCGAGAAGCACGACGCCTTCATAGAGCACGACGGCAAGGGCGGCATGATAGAGGAGTTCTCGGGCAAGCTGCTCGTACAGCAGGAGCCTGACGCAAGCTCGTTCCCCAACGGCGGTATCAGAAACACCTTCGAGGCACGCGGATATTCAGCCTGGGATCCCACATCACCCGTGTTCATCATGGACGACACGCTGTGTATTCCTACTATCTTCATCTCTTACACCGGCGAGGCTCTCGACTACAAGGCTCCGCTGCTGCGTGCCCTTCACGCTGTGAACACTGCCGCAACTGAGGTTTGTCATTATTTCGATCAGAGAGTAAAAAAGGTTACATGCAACCTTGGATGGGAGCAGGAGTATTTCCTCGTTGACGAGGGACTCTACAGCGCACGTCCCGACCTGATGCTTACAGGACGCACCCTGATGGGCCACGACTCTGCCAAGAACCAGCAGATGGACGACCACTACTTCGGCACCATCCCCGACCGCGTACAGGCCTTCATGAAAGACCTTGAGGTGCAGGCTCTCGAGCTGTCGATCCCCTGTAAGACACGCCATAACGAGGTTGCCCCCAACCAGTTTGAGATAGCTCCTATATTCGAGGAGACCAACCTGGCCATCGACCACAACATGCTGCTCATGTCGCTCATGAAGAAAGTGGCACGCAAGCACGGCTTCCGCGTACTGCTGCATGAGAAGCCCTTCGCAGGCATCAACGGTTCGGGCAAGCACAACAACTGGAGCTTGTCTACCGACACCGGCGTGCTGCTGCATGCACCGGGCAAGACTCCTGAAGACAACCTGCGCTTCGTTACCTTCATCGTTGAGACTCTCATGGGCGTATACAGACACAACGGACTGCTTAAGGCTTCTATCATGAGCGCAACCAACGCCCATCGTCTGGGAGCCAACGAGGCACCTCCGGCAATCATATCTTCGTTCCTCGGCAAGCAGCTGTCAGAACTGCTCGACCATATAGAGAACAGCAACAGCAAGGACCTGTTCAACGTGGCAGGCAAGCAGGGCATGACGCTCGACATACCTGAGATACCCGAACTGCTCATAGACAACACCGACCGCAACCGTACAAGTCCGTTTGCCTTTACAGGTAACCGCTTCGAGTTCCGTGCCGTGGGCAGTGAGGCCAACTGTGCTTCGGCCATGATAGCCCTCAACACAGCCGTGGCTGAGGCTCTGACCGACTTCAAGAAGCGCGTTGACGCCCTCATCGAGAAGGGACAAGACCAGACAAGCGCCATCATCGACGTACTGCGCGAGGATATCAAGACCTGCAAGCCCATACGCTTCGACGGAAACGGATATTCTGACGAGTGGGTTGAGGAGGCAAAGCGCCGCGGACTCGACTGCGAGACAAGCTGTCCGCTTATCTTCGACAACTACCTGAGCAAGGAGTCGATAAAGATGTTTGAAGACATGAACGTGATGAGCGAGAAAGAGCTTGCTGCCCGCAACGAGGTTAAATGGGACACCTACACCAAGCGCATACAGATTGAGGCACGTGTAATGGGCGACCTGTCGATGAACCACATCATACCTGTGGCAACCCACTATCAGAGCCAGCTGGCCAAGAACGTTCAGAACATGCTGCAGATATTCTCTAAGGAGAAGGTTGAGAAACTCTGCTCGCGCAACATCAAGATTATTGAGGAAATTGCCGAGCGCACGCAGATAATAGAGAACGGCGTTGACGAGCTTATCAACGCGCGCAAGGTGGCCAACAAGATTGAAAGCGAGCGCGAGAAAGCCATTGCATATCACGACACGGTGGCTCCAAAGATGGAGGAGATACGCTACCACATAGACAAGCTCGAGCTTATCGTTGCCGACGAACTCTGGACTCTGCCTAAGTATCGTGAGCTGCTCTTCATAAGATAATAGCCAGACATTATCAATATAAAGACTGACGGCAGTGGGGCTGATGTGCCCCGTGTGTGCCGCCGAACATATAATTTTAACGTGACAATCTATTTCTTTTATTGATTGTTTTAAGTTAACTGACGGGAAGTCTCTGTGAAGAGGCCTCCCGTTTTATTTTGTGTTTTATCATGTTTTCCGCCCAGCTCATGGGCTTTGTTACGTGGTAAAAACTTATGACAAAAATATTTTCCGTTCTGGAAAATTAAAATACAACGGATGTTAATTTTATCAGGTTAAAACGTTGCATGGTTAACATACATTTACTTTTATCATACTATTAAAGGAATAAAAGCATGGTTTTTTGAGTCTGAAAGCATGCTTTACGGACGAAAAGTGGGCATGTTTTGCAGCGTAAGTGGCCCACTTTTGCACCGTAAACGGCATAGTAATATTTTTTAACCATTGCAGTTTTGTCTCTTCGTAAGCATAAAGCGCTGATAATAAGGAAGATGACAAAACTGCAATGTTTTTCGTGTTTTTTGCGCCAAACTATGGCTTTGCCACGGGCATCGCTGTTCTGAGAGCGTCAAACGGACGGAATTTATCCGATTATTTTACAAAACGGCATTCCGGGCAGCATGGCCTTTTGCTGCCTTTGAGTGCATCGGCTCTGTACCGGCGTCATGCATACGAGTGCATTCCGCCGAGAAAATAGTTCACGCCGAAGTATGTCATCAGTATTGTGGCAAAGGCTGCCACCATAAACACGTGCCACGGCATGGGCCTGCGCATCATCGGGAGCGACGTACCGTGTGCAGCCGCGGCATACACCATGAAGGTTATCAGCGCCCACACCTCCTTGGCGTCCCAGCTCCAGTAGGTGCCCCACGACACGTTGGCCCACACCGCGCCTACGAATATGCCCACGGCCAGGGCTGCCATGGCAGGATAGTAGAACAGCTGCGACAGGGCGCGCAGGGCTGCAAGCTGAGTGTTGAGCTCAGGCGCACGGCTGCCTCTCATGGCACGCAGCACCAGGGCCGTGATGCCGCAGATGAAGGTGAGCGAGAGCAGGGCGAAAGCCGTCATTATCACCGACACGTGGATGTTGAGCAGGGGTGACTGCAGCACCGGCATGATGTGGGTTATTTGCGGATCCATCTGGCTTATGTGCGACACGAGCAGGAAGAAGCCCGACATGATGAAGCCGAAGGTGAGCACTATGGCGAAACGGCGGCACAGCAGCAACGATGCCGCCATGATTATCCATGCCATGAGCAGCATCGTCTCGTAGCCGTTTGCCATGGGTGCGGTGCCCCTTATCAGCCAGCGCAGAGCCACGCAGAGAGTGAGCGCCGCGAAAGAAAGCAGCATGACAGCTACTGCAATCTTCATTAGCATGCTGCCGCGCAAGGTGCGCCTTGTGGGGCGTGTCATAAGCCAGAGAACGGCAAACAGCGTGGCGAAGCCCATGCCGAGGTTGAGCATGAAGAGGATGGTGGCAAAGGGCACGGCGTTATACAGCCGTTCGGCCCGCGTCTGCATGTCCGAAGGCAGCGAGCTGCCGCCGTTCTTGTGCTGATAGCGCAGCATCTTGTCGGCAATGTTGCCCACAGAAGTCATGTTGCCTGCCAGAGCCTCCTGATATATCAGCGAAAATACGTTCTGCATATACAGTCTGTCGGCCGGGGTTACGGCAGAGTCGGGCATGATGTCTGTTGGGGCATACCATGTGGTGTTGCCGTTGACGGTATACGGAAACACCTTCAGCAGCTTGCCGCGCCGCAGGTCCATCACGAGCTGTATGCGCGCGTCTACGTCGGCCACCTGGCGGTGAAACTCATCGTCGTGCCCGTTGTAGTATTCGTTCAGGTAGGGGCCAATGATGTATCCGCCCATCATGTCGTTGAAGAAGGTGTTTATGGTGCAGTGGCGGGGCAGCTGCAGCCTGTCGCGCAGGGCGCCGCCCTTCAGTCTGAGCAGCGGCTCGCGGCTCCACTCGTCGGGCCACATAACGAAGCCCATCAGCACCTGTTCTGCCGTGTAGCCGCCGTAGCTTGCGCTGCCGCACAGCTTCTTCGTGAAGTCTATGGCAAGAGTCTGCAGCGGGCATACGCGGTTGTTGTAGAGAACATACAGCCGTCCGAACTTGTCGGCCGTCTCCTTGGGCAGAGTCGTTGCTCCGTGAGTCATTAATGTAGTGGCGACAAGCAGCGCAAAGGTCATCATTCCCTTTTTCACTATGTCGCTGCGCAGCAGGCGGCGGTAAGGTCCCTTGGGGTCGATGAGCATCCACATCATTGCAATAAAGAGCAGGGCGTAGCCGCAGTAGGTTACGGGTATGCCCCACGGGTCGCGGTTGACCGAGAGCACGCTGCCGCGCATGTCGGGGTCGTAAGACATCTGATAGAGCCTTACAGACTTGTAGCTGAATATGTTGTTCATCGAAACAAGTGCCTCTGTGGTCTTGTCGCCGTCGGTAACGGTGAGCCTTGTTACATAGTCGGCCGCGGCTTTTGTGCCGTCGTGATAGTGTATGTCGAACGACTTCAGCCTTAGCTTGAACGGCAGCTTGTGCCGTATGTCGCCGTCTTTCGTGCTGACCACATACGTGTCGGTTGTCTCGCCGAGCCGCAGTCTGACCGTGCCTTGCGATGTCGACACGTGGGTGAGCAGGGCGCCGAGCAGTATCACGACGAACGAGCCGTGGAGCAGCAGCACCGACGCGCGCCTTATGCGCCTCTTCACGATATACGCCACGCCCGCTGCCGCCAGCAGTGCCCACATGGCGGCAAACCACCATGAGCCGTATATGGCGTTGGCAACATAGTCGCTGCCCATGTATTTCTCTGTTATCGTGGCTGCAGCCATTATCGTTATGATGCTCACGTAAAGAGCAAGGAGGGAACGGGAAAGGGTCATGTGTTTTTAGGAGTTAAAGGAGTTAGAAGTAGTTATCGCCAACAAGTTGGCTAGGAGTTAAAGTCAATAGCCTTGTTGCTTCTTATCAACCATTACGCATTTGGATTTTTCACTTTTGTAAGACGGGAGTTAGAGTAGTTAAAGGAGTTAAAGTCAATAGCCTTGCTCTTTAGGAGTCAAGGCAAAAATATTTATTGAATTACTTATTCACAATATTCAAAAGGAGTAAAGCCACAAGACATATGACTTTAACTCCTTTAACTACAAAAAATCATATCGCCTGCAGGAACTTCACCACGGCGTCGCGGTCGGCCTTGCTGAGGTTATAGAACTTTGCTGCCGAGGCGTATGCGTCGCTCTCCTTGCTGTAGGCATGCCACATTATGGCCTCTATCTCGTTGCGTGCGCGGCAGTCGTGCAGGCGGTCTTGTGCGCCGGTGTTAATCAGCGACAGACCGCGGCCCCACAGCGGTGTGGTACGGCACCATGAACCGTGAATGTCGTTGATCATATGCAGACGGTGCTGCACGAAGTCAGAGTAAGGATAAATCTTCTGGCGCGGATACTTAGGCAGCGGCTTGCCCTTTATCACGTCGGGCGTCCAGTAGTTGTCGTCGCCCGTTGTCCACGACGGACGGTGGCATGTGGCGCAGCCCATCTCCATAAACAGCTTCTTGCCGCGCTGCACATCAGGGTCGTTAAGGTTGCGGGCGCGAGGTATGGCCAGTCCGCGGTGCCACACCATGAAGGCGTAGAAGTTGTCGTTGCTCATCTCTGGCTCAAAGTTGTGCCATTGGTTGTCAAACTGGTTGGTGCTTGGCGACAGCAGATTCTTCACGGCGTCGGCAATACCGCTGTCAGTTCCGTCGGCATAATACGGCGACGTAGGGTCGCTCTTTATCGCAGCTATCACGTCCTGGTTCTTCGACATCGCCAGGGCCCATGCGTCGGTGGTGTAGAGCTTCGGGCGGTCAGGACGGCTCACGTTCGGAATGTTCCACATGGCGTTGGCTCCGGCGCCGTCCTGCAGGCTGGCACGTGTCAGCGCATAGGTGTAGCGCTTTATCATCCCCGTGACGGGAGTGCCGTCGGCCAGCGCACCAGGCGAGCTCCAGTTGGTATAATATGCCGTAGATGCCCAATCGTTGGCGGCCTTGTCCCACATGGCAGGGTTGAGCTCTATATATTTAGCCTCCTCTTGATACTGCTTCTTGAGCGAGTCCTCGGGTATGGCGTCAATGAGGCCCGTGCCCATTATGCCTATTGTCGACTCCAGGCGTACGGCAATGTTGGTTGGCTTCGGGTCGGTGTTGAACGCATCCTGCGAAATGGTCACTTCGGGATATATGAGCTGATATTTCTCGCCGTCGGGAAACTCCGTTGCCGACAGTCCGCTCGGCATCGTGCCTTCCACGGTTTTCCATGTCATGCTGATTTTGTCCTCGTCAACGGGCGGAAGAAACGGCGACACGGCCTGTGTCTGCGGCATGCCCGTCACCTCGCTGATGTAGGGACCGTCGTTGCTGTTGGCTCCGTCTTCGGGATGATATATCACGAGCAGGTAGCCGTTGCCGAAGCCTGCTTTGTAAGACTCCTGCCGCTTGCCGTGGCCGTAGCCCGGATGGCAGTCGATGCACGACTTTCTGACCGATGCCGGTCCGAGACCGTTGAACGGCGGAGTGCTCGTGTTGAAGTTGCGCTCAAAGAGCACCTCGCCGAGATGAAACTCACTTAGCAGTCCCATTTCGTCTACTATAGGCGCGTCGTCTTCATAGCAGCCCGCGCCTACGTTTTCGGTAGTGCCGAGCTTGCCGCCCGGATACCACTCATCGGCCGAGAAGTTGCCCACATCCTGTCCCACATACTCAATGTCGCCCGTGTTCTCCGGCAGACGCTCATCGTCAGTGCAGGCCTGAAACGACAGGCAGGCACACGCCGCGAGGGCGGCAAAATGACAGTTTCTGATATTTATAAATTTCATAATATGCTGTTTTAAGATTACTTTGTCTTTGCTTTCTTTATCGGTTCAGCGATTGCTTTTGCCTTTCAGGCGTAAAGTTACGCCACGCAGACCGTGTGAAGGCTTGCCGTGGCATAACTTCTAATAACCTTTAAAAAGTATTGTCAGTTGGCTGCAATCCATGTTGATGCTGCCGTCAGGCTTGCGTCGAGCGCTTCTATGGCAGCTATGGCGTCGGCCACACACTGAGCTTTGGGATTGTCAACAAAGGCAGTGCCGCTGTTCTGGCATTCCGTAAGCTTATCGAGAGAATTCTTTATGTTTGTTTCAACCGTGGCGGCAAGTTCTGGGTTATACTTTTTCAAGTACGCCATGATCGACTTGCTTTCGTTGCGGTTGCCCTCAACGCCGCCGTATATGCTGTTCTCTATGCTTATGATGTTGTCGTAGAAGTCATAGAAGGAGCGCTTGCTGTAGGGCGACTCAATGTAGTTGGGGTCTTCGCCGCTGTAGGCAAGTCCCATCTTCTGTGAGTACACTTCCTTTGCAATATTCTCGCATCCGCTCAGCAGGATGGTGCTTGCCACCTCGCGCCACATGGCATAAGTGCTTCCGGCCTGACCGGCGTTGAGCATGTTTGTGCCGTAAGAGTTGTTGCCGCTGCCCACGGTGCAAGGCAGTTCACACTCGTCTACGACACGTGTGCGCTGCTCTTCGGGTGCGTCGGCGTTCCATGATACGTTGAGCTGATAGCAGCGGTCGCGCAGATCGCCGGCAACGGCTGTGGCATAAATCAGTTCTTCAAGACCTGTAACGTTTGTTGCCACCTTAACAAAATCCGGGTCGTCTTCAACGCCGCGCAGCTTCTCAATCTTGCGGTTGGCGCCGTCGCGGAAAATGATAAACTCAATGCCGTGGAATCCCAGCAGCTCCTGTCCCAGTTTGTTGGCTGCATAGGATATGCCGTCTTCGCCGTCCATGTTGGCCACTTTGTCGGTGTTCTTCAGCTCTGTGGCCAGTCCTTCCAGGTCGAGCGGCCATGTGTCGATGTGCGGGTCGATGCCGAAGTCGGTTGCTGCGCCGAACAGGAATGCCTCGCTCTTTTCCCAATAGGCGCGCGCACTCAGGAATGTGGCGCAGATGTTGTCAATCTCTGTCTGCGTAACCGAGTTCGGGTCTGTCTTAAACTTCTCCTTCACGGCATACAGCTGTTCGTAAAGGCTGTTTGTCTCGGCAGCCAGACTTCCGTAGGTTGAATATACAACGTCGTTCACATACACGCCTGCCGCCTCTTTCAGGAAGGCTTCTTTCTCTGTCAACGCACTGCCGTCGTCGATGTCGTCATCGTCGCTGCATGACGAAAAACCAAACATTACTGCTGCTCCGAGCATGAGTGCAAGGGGCAATTTAAAGATTTTTTCCATAGCTTACTTTGTTTTTATATTAATACTTGTATCGTTTCTTCTATACATTCAGAGTCTCCGGCTTCGTCGTCTTACAGGAAGAATCCCTGATATGCCACGCCTATCGACACCGAAGGCTCGTCGTTGTATTTTGATTTGAGGAATCTCTTTGAGTATTCGCCTTTCACGACAATCTGCGGAACAGGGTAGTAGTTGAGGCCTACGGCCATGCGGTTGCGGTCGGTATATTCGTAGTCGGCCTGGTCGGCGGCAGGAATGTATGAGTCGTAGTACTCATATCTGCCAAAGGCATACAGCTTTTGGTTCTTGTTTCTTAGCTTGGGTATCTGTGAGAAAATGTCGTATCCGGCCTCGATGCCTGCCGCTACGGCATTCTTGCCCACGGGCGACTTCTTATAAGGCGCGCCGCTCGACACGAGGTTGCGCTTTATGGCGCTTATCTTCGATGCGTCGCTCACGTATCCGTAGTCGGCGTTGCCTCTTACAATCCAGTTGTGGCCCGAGTAGGTGAAGTCGAAAGCTCCGATATATACGTTGCCCTTAACCTTGTCGTTGGCCTTGCCTTCGCCTTCCATGTCGTGCGGATAGGTGTTGTGCATCGACTGTCCGTAGTATCCGCTAAGACCGATGCGCAGGCCCGGAATGGTGTAGTTGTCAATGCGTGCGGCAAAGCCATACTTGTTGGCCACCTTAAATTCGAATGGCGAACCGGCACCGTTCTGCACCCAGTTGTCGCGGTCAAACATGAAGGCGTCTAGTCCGGCGATGAACTGCAGCTCATAACGGAAGTCGCCCGAGCGGCCCCAGAAGCTGATGCCTGTGTCGTGCCATGTGCATGGAAGAATGGTAGATTCGCCTTCGGGGCGGTAGACTGTAAAGAAGTTGAGCGGCTCATGATGGGCGTTGGTGAGGCCTACGGGCACTACTATGTGTCCGATACGGATATTTGCCCAGCGTGCGAACGACTTCTGAATCCAGAACTGCTCCAGCTCCACCTCGCCGCCTTTCTCGGTTTCCTGTTCCCATTCGCCGGCCTCTTCAAACTCTTTCTCAACGGCACCGCCTGCTCCGCCGTGCTCAAACTCAATCTCGCTCGACATGCTCCAGCCCTTTCCGAAGTCGTAGCTTATGTATATCACGGCATGCGGAATGTCGAAGCGTCCGTGGCTCGGATCGTTCTTATACTGGCTTGCGTTAGAATAACGATAAACGTTGTCGCTGTAGAAGTTGCGCGTCAGTGCCACCTCGCCATATCCGCCAATGCTCAGGCGGTTTCCCTTGGCGTGCTGATACACGCTGTCGGCAGCCGAATGTTGTGCCTGCATCTGTGCGGAAGTGAACAGAATGGCTGCGGCACATGTCAGAAAAGTTTTTCCCGTTAAGTTCATTTATGTCTTATTTTTTGATTTTTCGATGCAAAGGTAATGGCTTGTAAAAATGTTTACAATACTTAAAAATCGGTAAAATAAGATTAAATGAATGTGCGTCTCTAATCACCAAAAAGGGTGATGGCCGGCCTGTTTTCACGTTTTGCACGGCACGATGAGCCATGCAAGGCAGCGTTAAGTGTGCTAGGGTGTGAAAACAGAGCGCCGCATATACCTGCAAATAGGTATATGCGGCGCTAATAATAAATGGGTATGCTGTCAGCCTCGCTATGGCTTAGGCATTGCTTGTCAGAGCATTACATCTGTTTCTCGAGCCATGCAATGATGCCGTCGCAGGCATCTTCGATAAGGTCGAGAGCCAGTTCGAAGTCGGCATCGCCTCCGTAATAGGGGTCGGGCACGGTGTCGTATTGCGGATGACGGCTCATGAAGTCGGCCGTACACATTATCTTCTTGCGGTCGTCGTCGTTGCGTGCCACGCGGTTAAGGTCGGCCACATTCTGATGATCCATCGCGAAAACATAGTCGAAGCGGCTGAAGTCGGCAGGCTTAATCTGTCTTGCCCTGCTGCTCAGGTCGTATCCGCGGCTTGCTCCGTGGCTTCTCATACGGCGGTCTGGCAGCTGCCCTTCGTGCCATGAACCGATGCCGGCAGAGTCTACCTCAATGCGTCCTGCCAGGTACTTGTTGTCTTCGAGCTTATATTTCAGTATTGCCTCGGCAGCCGGAGAGCGGCATATATTGCCGAGACACACAAAGAGAAGAGACTTCTTGTCAACTGGTTTCATAATCAGAAAATAATCTTTGTTGTTGTATTGTGATGAAGATGAGCCGCGCATGGCTTATTTGTCAACCACCGGGCGGCGCTTTACCACTGCCGGATTGCCTGCCGCGAGCGAGTCGTCGGGTATGTCTTTAGTAACCACGCTGCCGGCAGCAATGATGCATCGCTTGCCTATCGTTACGCCCGGACACACGATAACACTGCCGCAGAGCCATGTGTCCTCGCCTATGGTTACAGGATAAGCCGTCTCTATCGTACCGCGGCGCGGCACGTAGTCCATCGGATGCTGCGGCGTGTATATCTGGCAGTTGGGGCCTATAAGCACGTTGTCGCCTATGGTAATGCGGCCTCCGTCGAGCATCACGCAGTTGTAGTTTACGAACACGTTGCGCCCCATGGTTATGCCGTTGCCGTGGTCGCAGTGGAACGGCGGGCACACCACGCTGTCCTCCGGTATGCCGGGTATGAGGTCTTCAATCATCTCACGGTAGCAGTCGTCTGTTATGGTGACTGTCTGCAGCCTGGCACACAGCTTCTTTGCGTGGTCAAGACTCTTGAATATCTCCGGGTCGGAGAAGTTGTAGAGCTGGCTGCTGCGCATTTTCTCAAATTCGGTCATGTGTCTTGTTGATATTTTGTTATAATGGAATATTCACTTTCTTGCCGTCCTTCTTTACTATAACGGCCGGATTGCCCACCACGGTGCAGTTGTCGGGCACATCCTTATATATAACTGTGGCGGCGCCAATCCTGACGTTGTTGCCAATCTTTACCTTGCCGAACACCATCGAACCTGTGTATATGCTCACGTTGTCGCCAATGGTGGGGCGTCCGTCCTTGCCGTTGCCGAGCGTAACTAGGTGCAGACAATAGAAGTTGCGGCCTATGCTGTCGGCGTTGAGATAGGTTGAATAAGAATGTTCTAGATGGCATCCTTCGCCTATCGACGGGCACGTTATGTGGAGCGACTTGTCCTCGGGCATGAGCCACTTGATGAACACGGAGCGGTATTCGCCAAGGCGATAATAAAACAAGTTGCGGAACACCTTCTGCCGTGTGCACACCTTAATAAAGGTAAGTATGCCGCCCTTGCCTTCTCCGTAAGGCTCAAGGTCGGCGTCAATGGTCTTCCTGAAGCGCAGATATAGCAGTATGTGCGGCAACATTCTCAACGTTGAGGCCGAGAGCAGGGCGCATTGTGTGTAAGGGTTCATGATGTTTCAGGTTGATGTTTTTATAACTTTTTATGCCGTCATGCCGGCTTATTTGTATGCCTGCATTGCAGACGCGGGGCTATTTTCGTCCGAAGTCGGCCGGAATGTCTCCCCATTTGCGCGTGTCCCACTGGATGAGTTCCGTGCGGAACGTGTGCGTGCGCAGCCAGTTTTCGGCTCTTGCTATGACGTTATACAGCTGTGCGGTCTTGGCCGTGCGCTCCAGTTTTGTCTTACACTGCATCTTCCTTACCCATGTTATGGCGGTGAAGCTGTCGCTGTATATAGTCTTCTTGATGCCTTTCTGCTCCATAAGCGCCAGTGCATGCACGATGGCAAGGAATTCGCCAATGTTGTTTGTTCCGAACACCGGACCGTAATGAAACACCACAGCGCCCGTAGTAAGGTCGATGCCCCTGTACTCCATTTGTCCCGGATTGCCGCTGCACGCCGCGTCAACAGCCCATGCGTCAGCCTTAACTTCCAAAGGAAGAGGCAGTACTGTGTCATTACGATAATCTGGAGGATTGCAATTTGTTAATTCATAATTCATAATTCACAATTCATAATTGGGAAAACATCATTGCAATTCATAATTCACAATTCATAATTGGGAAAAATATAATCGCAATTCATAATTGGAGTTGCAATTATTCTGTTCATCGTTAAGCGGATTGAACATGGATATTCATAAATTTGTGAATAAGAATTATATAGAGCAGATTTTTCCTTACTGAAGAAGGAAGTTATTTTGTTATAAGCATATTTCTAATTCTAAATTCTCAATTCTTAATTCTAATTGTATCGCTGTTCTCTTTTGATTTCTTCACTATTGAGGTCAGTATCTTAAGCAATTCAACGCAATCGGCGAGCATACTTTCTGCCTGAGAAGATGAAATGTAGTCAGAATCACGCAGCAGCTCTATCCAATATTCTGTTTCACTTGCTTCTTTCAGTGCTACATTCAGTTTCGTTATGAAGTCGGGACGAGTCTGGGCTCTCAATGCCTCACGGACATTGGCACCTATACTCGTTCCGCTCCTCAACAATTGCTTGCCGATAATGTAATTGCCGTCACGACTGCACAAGTATTTATACAGCCTTACGCAGCGCAAGCTGAAAGCATAGCTTTTCTGCACAACGACATTATCGTCTTTACTTCTCAATGATTAGATATAAATCAATCGTCATTACTCACAAACCCAATTATGTATCAGGTTAATTGCTCACCAACTCAACATCGGATAATTTTTGAAAAGATACTTTTTCTCAACCAACCCAATTATGAATTATGAATTGTGAATTATGAATTAAAAAGAACTACATTCGTTCCGGCATTTCGATTCCGAGCAGGCGCATGCCGTTCTTCAGAGTCTTGGCCACGTTCTTGGCGATGAGCAGGCGCAGAGCCTTCTCGTCGTCAGTGTCGGCACCGAGGATGCTGAAGTCATGATAGAACTGGTTGAACTCCTTGGTCAGCTCGTAGCAGTAGTTGGCTATGCCGCTCGGGCTGTAGTCTATGCCGGCCTGGCGCACGGCAGCCTCATATTCGTTCATCTTCTGTATCAGTTCTGTCTCCTTGACGCTCAGGTTTACGTTGCCGCTGAATGCCTCGGGCACTGCTATGCCCTGAGCCTCGGCCTTGCGCAGGATGCTGCGTATGCGGGCGTAAGTGTACTGAATGAACGGACCTGTGTTGCCGTTGAAGTCGATCGACTCTTCAGGATTGAACAGCATGTTCTTGCGGGCGTCAACCTTCAGGATGAAGTATTTGAGCGCACCCATACCTACCATGCGCGAAACCTCGGCACGCTCCTCGTCGCTCATGTCGGCAAACTTGCCCAGTTCTTCGCTTGTGCGGCGTGCGTCGTCTATCATCGCTGCTATCAGGTCGTCGGCGTCAACCACCGTTCCCTCGCGGCTCTTCATCTTGCCGTTAGGCAGCTCTACCATACCGTAAGAGAAGTGGACAAGCTCCTTGCCCCACTTGAAGCCGAGACGGTCGAGCAATATTGACAGCACCTGGAAGTGATAGTTCTGCTCGTTGCCCACAACATATATCATCTTGTCGATAGGATAGTCGTTGAAGCGCATCTCTGCCGTACCGATGTCCTGAGTCATATACACCGATGTGCCGTCAGAGCGGAGCAGCAGTTTCTGGTCGAGGCCCTCGTCAGAGAGGTCAGCCCATACGCTGTTGTCGTCCTTGCGGAAGAAGAGTCCCTTCTCGAGTCCTTCCTCCACCTTTGCCTTTCCCTTCAGATAAGTCTGCGACTCATAGTATATCTTGTCGAAGCCTACGCCCAGAGCCTTGTAAGTCTCGTCGAATCCGGCGTAAACCCATGAGTTCATCTTCTCCCACAGTGCGCGCACTTCGGGGTCGTTGGCTTCCCATTTCACGAGCATGTCGTGAGCCTCCTTTATCAGCGGAGCCTCGTCCTTGGCCTTCTTTTCGGCCTCCTCGTCGGTCATGCCCTCAGCCTTAAACTTAGCCTCTAGCTCCTTAACCTCCTCGCGGTAGTGCTTGTCGAAGGCCACATAGTAGTCGCCAATCAGGTGGTCGCCCTTCTTGCCGCTTGTCTCGGGTGTCTCGCCGTTGCCCCATTTCAGCCATGCCAGCATCGACTTGCAGATGTGTATTCCGCGGTCGTTCACGATGTTGGTCTTGACAACGCGGTTGCCGTTTGCCTCCATAATCTGTGCAAGGCTCCAGCCCAGCAGGTTGTTGCGCACGTGTCCCAGGTGGAGCGGCTTGTTGGTGTTGGGCGATGAGTATTCTATCATCACCAGCGGAGCGTCGGCTCCGGCCTTGCGCTCGCCGTAGTGCTCGTCGGCGCTGATGGCGTTGAGCAGCTTGATCCATGACTGCTGTGCCAGCACGAGGTTAAGAAATCCCTTGACCACGTTGAATCGCTCAACGTGCTCGCAGTTTTCAACAAGCCAGTTGCCAATGGCCTCGGCCGTAGCTTCGGGCTTCTGTCTTGATATCTTTAAGAACGGAAAAACCACCAGGGTAAGGCTACCCTCAAACTCGCGTTTTGTCTTCTGCAGCTGAACCATGTTCTCTGTGATGTCGGCTCCGTAAAGCTCCTTCACGGCCTTTATCACGCTGCTGCTAATCTCACCTGCTATATTCATTTCTTTAGTTTGTTATTTCTCTTTCATCTTTTTGCTTTGCAAAGGTAAGCAATTTGTTTGAAAATAAGAACTATACGCGGCATGAACAATAAAAAATAAGGGCAAACCGTTTGCCGCGTGAGCCGAAATCTGCCGCACGGCATACAAAATACGCTCTGATGTTGCCGCCGGCCGTGGCGTTCGGGCGTCAGGGCGCAGACCGGTTATGCGCCTGTGGTTATGCTGCGGCTTGATGTGATATGTAAAATAATTTTACCGTTCGTCGTCCGTTTGACGCTCTCAGAGCAGCGGTGCTCTCCGCTGCAGCGTGGTTTTGCCGTAAAAATGGCGAAAAATGAACGTTTTGTGTAATGTGTTGATATGCCGTGATTTACGCCGGTTGCGTGCCGCCTTGCGGTTTTCTGCTTGCCGTTATACGGCTGTTTGTGCTGCAAAAGGTGGCCTTTTACAGTGAGAAAACATGCCTTTTGCATGCTGAAAGGTATGCTTTTGGCTGCCGAAATCATAAGTTTCGGCGGCTAAAAACTGTCGGAAAGTAAAGAAAAGTTAATTTATTGCATGGTATAACGTATGTCTGTTAACATACATTATACTTTGTTTTTCTGGATTGAAAAATAATTTTGTCCTGACTTTTTACCGTTTCCCGTATGCCTTAATCTCCGCTCATGGCATGCAGGATTGCCCATATAACACTTTCTGTGAGCCATATTTCCAACACGTATCATGGCCATTGGCATACCGTGAAGCCATATCGTGGCGGATGGTATGGCTTAAAACTCCTCACAGTCGAGACACTCTCTTATTATGTCCATGTCGAAGCCGCGGCCCATGGCAAACCTTATCAGTTTGGCGTTAAGCTCATATTCGCTTGCCGCCTTTATCGTCTTGCGCTTGCTCTGCAGCAGGGGGCGCAGCACGGCGATGTATTCTTCGGCGTCAACCTCACCGAGCGCGCCCGATATTATGTCGCGCGGTATGCGCTTCATCATCAGCGCCTGTTCCACCTTTCGGCGTCCCCATCTGTTGTATCGTATCTTGTCGCGCACGAAGAAGCGGCAGTAGCGCTCCTCGTCGATATACTTTTCGTCAACAAGCCGCTGCATTATGCGTTCCTGCATGTCGTCGGGCAGCTGCCAGCGCGCCATCTTCTCGCTCATCTCGTGGCGGCAGTGCTCTGCTGCGGCGCACATGGCCGACAGCTTGAAGAATGCCTCCTGTTCTGTTATCTGTTTCATCTCTTTGTCATGTTGTGCCGGCACTGCCGGCTCTGTGTATGTTGCCGTGTTGTCTGTTTGCTCTGTTTTGTCGTTATGCCTTTACGCCCTTTGCCATGCGTTGCTTGCCGTACATGTCGCTTCGCAGCTCTACTGCCGTCATGCCTTCGGCCCGCATCATGCGGCAGGTGTCGTCGGCATATATCGGGTTAATCTCAAAATACAGCCGTCCGCCCTTGCTAAGCGTCTGCACCGCAAGGCGCGTTATGGCGCGGTAGAACAGCAGCGGGTCGGAGTCGGGCACGAATAGGGCCGTGTGAGGCTCATGTTCCAGCACGTTGACGGCCATGTCCTTCTTCTCTTTTTCGCAGATATATGGCGGATTGCTCACTATCACGTCCCATTCGCCTTCAGGCTTTGCGTTGAGCGCATCCAGCTTTACGAAGTTTACGTTGGCGCCAAACCGCTGTGCGTTCTCGCGTGCCACGTCGAGCGCATCGGCTGAGATGTCCCACGCCGTAACCTTGCTTTCCGGCATGTCGAGCTGCAGCGTTATGGCTATGCAGCCGCTTCCCGTGCCGATGTCGAGCACCTTCGGGCTGCCCGAAGCCTTGCTGTCGGCTGTTATCCACGCGCAAAGCTCCTCAGTCTCGGGGCGTGGTATGAGCACGCCGGGGCGCACATCGAACCACCGGCCGCAAAATTCGGCGCGCCCCAGCACATACTGCACAGGCTCGCCCTCCATAAGACGACCGAATATCTTGTTCAGTTCTGCTGCCTTTTCTGCCGTCATCTCCTCAACGGCTCCGCACAGGATGTCGGCCTTCGACAGTCCGAAGCAGACATCTAGCACATAGTCGGTAATGGCACGCGCCTCACCGTTGCCATACAGCGGTTCGAGCGTGCGCCACAGTTCACGGTATGTCATTCTTCATCCCCCTTTCCTTCATCTTTGCGTGCGCGCTTCTTTTTCGGCAGTCGTCCGCTCTTGCGCAGCGCCTCCGATATTATCCATTGCAGCTGTCCGTTGGTGGAACGAAACTCGTCGGCAGCCCATTTCTCTATGGCAGCCATCGTCTCTGAGTCCACACGCAGGACAAAGCTCTTGGTGTTGTTGTCTTTCTTCATCTTCTCTGTTTGCGGGTTTGCTTCCGGCGGCCTTATGGGCTGCTGCCGTTTATGCCCGTATTGTGTCTTTATCTTTGTTCAGCGAAGCCCTGTATTCGGGCGAGCGGTAGTACAGATAATAGCTCATGTAAGAATGAAACACTTTGTATATGAGCAGAATCAGCAGTGCGAACCAGTCGTTCATCTTCTTTATCATCACAGAAATCATGCCTTCATAGCCGTTGGAAATCAGCGATAGAATCATTATAGTGACGACATATCCTGCCAGGCTGGTGATTATGCCTGCCGTGATAAACAGCCATCTGCTGCGCAGATACAGTCTGTTGGACCATGAGCCGAGCGTAATCTCGCGTTTCAGCGGCTTTCCGCGCAGCCATGTGAAATAAGCCCCATAGCCTAAGATGCCTATGGCTATCAGACTCATAATAATCAAAATCATCGGCTCCGGCATTCCTTCAATGGCCATACATGCAATGATGAACAGCACAACGAGCAGCCCTATGCCGATATGTATTTTGCCATAAAGCCTTGCGCTGCAGCTGTATTTCGTTATGCTTATGCTGCTTAGATATTGTTTAATCATGTTTCATTCCTCTTTGTTTGCCGTATAATCAATATCAGTCGACCTTCTTCCGCGATGCTTCGGGTGAGCGGTAATATTCGTAGAAGTCGACGTATGACTTCAGAACTTTATACAAAACCAGAATGTACATCCAGCCTAATGCAGTCAGATTGTATGAAAATGTCTGAATGCTAAGTCCTCCGATGCCGGAGTCTATGAGCGAGATCAACGTTGTTAATGCAAATATAAGCAGAAAGCCTGCCGCAATGCCCACCGGAATATACAGTCGCCTGTAGCGTAGGTACATGCGGTTGCTGAAGCCTCCAAGCGTAATGGTGTCGCTTATGGCACCCTTGCGGAACGCCCAGCGGTAGATGCCGGTGCCCATCATCAGTAGGAGCAGGATGTATGAAAGTATTGTTGTGCCGTTATACCAGCAGTCAATCTTCCAGCAGCGCAGCAGCCAAAGGGCTGTCAGCGGCAGGCCGAGACATACATTGACCTTGCCCGACAGCTTTGGCGAACGGCTGAATTCCATTTGTTGTTTCTTGCTTTTCTTCTTTAGCATGGGATGGGTGTTATGGGAGATATGGGAGTTATGGGAGCTATGCCGTCGGCATGACAGCGCGCTCCCAATTATGAATTCTTAATTGTGAATTATGAATTACATCAGTGGTTCAGCGTTCCGGTGTTGATGACGGGCTGTGCCGTATCGTCGCCGCAGAGCACAACGAGCAGATTGCTCACCATGGCTGCCTTCTTCTCCTCGTCGAGTTCCACTATCTCTTCGTCCGAAAGCTTGTCGAGAGCCATCTTCACCATCGACACGGCACCCTCAACAATCTTCTCGCGTGCGGCAATGACTGCCGTGGCCTGCTGGCGGCGCAGCATAACGGCCGCAATCTCGGGAGCGTAGGCAAGATAGTTGATGCGGGCCTCTATGACCTCAATTCCGGCCATGGCCAGGCGCTCGTCAATCTTTGCCTCAAGTTCCTTGTTTATCTCGTCGCTGCCGTCGCGCAGAGTCAGTTCGCCGTTGTCCTGCTCGCCGTCGTCGTAGGCATACTGTCCGGCCACCTGTCGCAGGGCGGCGTCAGCCTGTATGCGCACAAACTTCTCGAAAGCGTTCATTATGTTGGCAGTCTTTGCACTTGCAGCAGCAGCGTCGCCGGCGGCCTTCGACTCGGCCATGGTCTGAGCGTCAATCTCGAACATAGCCTTGTATGTATCTTTCAGCTTCCAGACCAGCACCATGCCGATCATCACCGGGTTGCCCGTCTTGTCGTTCACCTTTATTGGTTCGGCGTCGAGGTTGCGTGCGCGCATCGACAGCTTCTTGGTGGTGATAAACGGATTAATCCAGTGGTAACCGGGAGTGTTGAACGTACCGCGGTACTTTCCGAAGAACATCATCACGCGCGCCTCGCCCGGCTCAACCTTCACGAAACCGCAGCTGACGATGATATTGACAATGAACAGTATGCCGCCTGCCACGCCTGAAGCTATGGCCGTGGCGCCACTGAATATCGTGGGCGAAAGAGCAATCAGACCTACCGATACAATGTAGAGAAACAGGTTGAGAACGAGCATGCCGATGCCGTTGAGTGTCATACCTTTGAAAATGAATTCCTTGTTTTCCATAAATAAGGTGTTTTTTTGTTATAAATAAGAGTTTATTATGATATCAAAATGATATTACAAATATAAGCGTTTTTAGCCTTATGTCGTATAGAAAGAACCGTAATTTTAAGATTTTTTTATAAACCTGCAGTGTCTCAGTAGTGAAGTAAAGGAAGAATCTTGCGCCGGTAAATTTCTGTTTCTCGTTCACTTGAAGTATATTTGCAGCATGGAACAGACTGAAAAAGACAAAATGTATATGCGCCGGTGCCTTCAACTGGCACGCTGCGGACGGCTTACGGCAAGGCCCAACCCTATGGTGGGGGCTGTTATTGTGAGCGAAGAAGGCCGCATAATAGGCGAGGGATATCATATAAGATGCGGCGAAGGCCACGCCGAAGTGAACGCCTTTGCGTCGGTGAAGCCGCAGGATGGGGTAATGCTCAGCAAGTCGACCATGTATGTGAGCCTCGAGCCATGCTCTCATTACGGCCGCACGCCGCCGTGCGCCGACCTCATTGTGAGCAAAGGCGTAAGGCGCGTGGTGGTAGGATGCGTAGACCCCTTTGCCAAGGTGAAGGGCCGCGGCATACAGAAGTTGCGCGACGCAGGCATAGAGGTTACGGTGGGTGTGCTTGAGAAAGAATGTCTTGAGCTGAACAGCCGTTTCATGACGTTCAACACTCACAGCCGTCCTTATGTGACGCTGAAATGGTGTCAGACGGCAAACGGGTTTATAGACGACAACTTCAGGCCTGTGGCATTGTCAACGCCGTTCACAAAGATGCTCGTGCATAAGCTCAGGGCGGAGAACGACGCCATACTCGTGGGCCGTGTTACGGCGGAGCGCGACAAGCCGCAGCTTAATGTAAGACTGTGGGCGGGACGTGACCCGATGCGCATAGTAATCGACCGCAACAGGCCGTTTGCGCCCGAAGCCGACTTCAGCAAGCCTATTGTGCCGCAGCTGATGAAATGGCTTTACGGTCAGGGCGTTCAGTCGCTGCTGGTTGAAGGCGGAGCCGAAACCCACCGGAGTTTCCTCGCCGATGACGGATGCTGGGACGAACTGCGCGTAGAAATATCGCCACGCACCGTCGGCGGAGGCACTGCCGCACCGCAGATACCTGCCTCGGCAGAGTTGTGCGACCGCAAGGAATATGACGGAAATATAATACTTACATACAGGCATGTTTAGAGCCGGTTTCTGATATGTGGTCTTTTACAAGCTAAAAGGCCACGTATTGTATTCTGAAAGGTGTCCTTTTGCATGATGAAAGGATACCTTTCAGAATTTGTTTGAAGTCAACCGAAATGAGAAGTGCACACCATGCGGAAGTCAACTCTAATCAGGAGAAGGCCTGCTTGAAGTCAACCTAAGTAAGGAAAGTACAAAAATATGGTGTAGAAGCGGTGTGTGATGAGTTGAAAAAACAACTCGTCACATCGTATGTCTCTGTATATCAAGTTGATATGTCGAGATGTGACGAGTGACGAGTTTTTTGAAAAAACTTTTTTATGTTTAACCCCTATTTTTCTGTTTGGTCCAAATCAGTCATTAAGTTTCGGCCGTATCGCTGTTTCGTCCTGAACGGATGAAAGCATCGGTTTGCTTGTATAGTTAGACCTTATGCGGCTTAATGGCCGATTGGAAATTAGTTTTAGTGGCCCCAGTCGGCATTGTTCTTGTTGTGATGTTCCTGCCTGGGCGGCCGTCTTAATGCGGCTTCGTCTGCCTTATGCAGCCGTTGTCTTGCACGACATGCATCAGAATGTCATTCTCAGGGCTGCATATACGTTGCGTCCCGGAGCGTTGATGCCCGACGAGAACACGCGGTACTGGGTGTCGAGGATGTTCTCAACGCCGGCCTGCAGCGTCAGACTCTTGTTAAGGTTGTAGCTGCCCTTTACGTTGAGGGTGAACCATGCCGGCATGCCTTCGCCGTCGGCACCTTTCACGGTGGCGTAGTCGATGTTGTCCTCGCCGTCCATGTTGTAGTCGTCAACCGACTTCTTGCCGTTGTAGAGGGCATACATGTCGAAGCGTCCCTTGCCGTCAGCGGTCAGAAATGCTGCTCCCACGCGTCCGTAGATTGGCGGAATGTGGTCGAGCGGCTGCTTCTTTTCGCCGCTCAGAATGCGGCCGTAGGTATAGTTGAACGAAGCATAAAGCTCGGTCTGTCTTGTCGGTGTGGCGGTCAGGCTCGACGAAAAACCCCACAATACGGCCGTCTTGGCGTTGGTGTATGTGTAGACGTCGCACATCTCGCCCTGATATTCCATCTGGCTTTCGCCCATGAATGTGCCGCGCGCCGTGGTTATGGCGTCGAAGTAATAGGTGCCGTATACAACGTTCTCCCATGTCAGCACGTTGTCGATATGCTTTGTTATGTTGAGGTCAACCGACACGGTCTTCTCCGGTCTGATGTCCTTGTTGGGTATTGTAACGGTGCTTACCTTAGAGTCGAACACCTTAGATGTGTTGTCGATGTTGGGCACGCGGTAAGCAGTCGATGCAGAGAGGGCTATTTTCCATGTCTTTGTGGGCAGCCAGTTCATGCCTATCGCCGCGCTGTATGTAAGGTTGTTCTTGCGCTGACTGTCGCCGCCGAAGAAGGGGAACTCGTCAACGTTGAGCACGCTCGAATAAGTGGTGGCATAGCCGAGGCGCACTCCGTCGTGCATGCTCCACTTCGGACTGATGTTCCACACGTGTGTGGCAAATGCCTCGATGGTGTGCATGCTGTTGCTTCCGTCTGGATAGCGTGTGGTGTTGTATGATGTTTCGCCTGTCAGCACGTTCTCGGTGTTGGCGGTAGACTTGAGGAAGCTCAGCGTTCCGTCTATTCCGAGATGCAGCTTGTGGTTGTCCATGAATTTAATCCAGTCGGTGTTGAGCGACACGATGTTTACGTTCTCCCAGTTGTTGTAAAGCTCCTCCTTCTGGAACTTGCGGTCGTGGCGGCTCTCCTTCACGTTCTGATATGCCACGGCCATGTGCACTCTGTCGGCTCCGAGCTGGTTGCGTCCGTCGTAATGGTAAGCAGCTAGGAGTCGGAACTGCGGTCCGTAGTACCACTCAGCAAACTTGGGGCGCAGCTCGCCGTCTTTCACCTCCGTTACGCTCAGACGGTCGTAGCGGTTGAAGTTGTTGGTGTTAGACAGCTGAAAATTAATCATGTGCTGGCTGTTGGCGTTGGGCTTGTAGAGCAGCTTCTGCATGAAGTCATACTGAAGGTAGCCCGAGCGTTTTTGCAGCTGCGGCTTGTCGTTATACAGCATTATGTCGTTCTTGCCGTCCTGCGGCTGCACGTATATGTTGCTCTCAATGTAGCTGTCGTCGTCAGGCAGGAAGGGGTTGCGCGTTGTTCCGGCGCGCAGGTCGCCGAAGTTGCTGAACGTGAACGACGTGAGCGACGCAAACTTCTCCGTTCCGTAGTTGAAATCAACGTGCGCCGTGCCTTCCTGATTTGCGCTGCCGTATCTCAGCACTGCATGCCCTTCGCTTGTGTGTGTCTGTCCGTCGGCGGCAAGGGTAGGCGAGAGCGTGTTGAAAGTAATGGTTCCGCCAAGGGCGTCAGAGCCGTAGTTGAGCGACGACGGACCGAAAAGCACCTCCATGTTCTTCAGCGCAAACTGGTCAACGGTGAGGCAGTTCTGCAGATGTCCGCTTCTATATATAAGGTTGTTCATCCTTATGCCGTCGACAACGAGCAGTATTCTCGATGCCTCAAAACCTCTCAGGATAGGGCTTCCGCCGCCCTGCTGGCTCTTCTGCACGAGCACCTGTCCCGTTTCGCTGAGCAGATCGGCAGTCGACTGCCTGTTGGCATAGTCGATAAAGCTCTTCGGCACGCTCACAACGTGCTGCGGAGTGTTGATTTTGCGTGTCTGCTCTCTGTTTACAGACACAACAACCTCCTGCAGGTTGACAGAGCGGAATGTGTTGACGCTGTCGGCCGTGTTTGCCTTAGCCTTTGTCGTGCAGCCTGCAATGATGCACGCAACCGCAATAATAGTCTTCTTCATGTCGGTGATTAATTTCTTAAATTGCTGTTATCCTGTAATATTATAATTGTAAACGCTGTTGCTGTTTTTGCTGCCAACAGATTTTGTCTTTATGGAGCAATGTTTCAGACAAAATAAAACCGTTATCTGATGTAACGGTCCTATCTGATTAAATAATAATGCTTATTTGTCTTGTTAATACTCTTCGTCTTCGTAGTCGTAAAATGGTTTTCCTGGCTCTGATGGAAGCTGGTTCATATCGCCAATACTGCTTCCGCTAAGGATGTTCTCCGACTCTATCTGTAACACTTGAATTGAGGGTGAAACGTATTCTTTTTTCATCTTCATAATTTAAATGTATTTTTGATTCGGGTGCAAAGATACACAATATGTATGCAATAATACAAATGGAACATAATTTTTTTAATGTTTATTATTTAATTTGGCCGGTAATCGTCAATATTTTATGATTTTTATAGTAAAAATATGGGTGAAATGCCTATTAAGCATAATGAAATAATGTTATAAAATCAAGAATCCGTCTTTCCTGTATGCTGCCTTCTTGATATAAGTCAATTCTTTCTATATGTTACGAATGAGTTGTTTTATTTATCAAAATAATAGTTCTATTTTTCAGATATGGCAAAATATTGGTTGATATAGCTTACAAATTGTAAGAATTGATGTTAGTCAATTATTTTGTATTTGTTGACATGATTGTTTAAAAGTTTTTAAAATAGAACAAAAAACGGGAAATTTATTAATTTATGCCAAATATAATCCGAATTATTTTTTAAATTGGCTACAAATGTATAATTTTGCACACACATCAGAGAAACAGATAATAGATTATTTGATGCAAAAACTTATATAAACAGAAATAAAGGTATTATGGTTAGAAAAAGATTGACAGGATTAGTGGCGCTTCTGCTGCCGTTCGTGTTCATGCAGGCACATCTGGGCCGCGAGAAGAACGTTGACGACAAGAAGCGTTCGAAGATGGAACGTGCTGTTTCCACATTACCCGATTCTGCTTATGAACAGGTGAAAAAGGAGGATTTGTTGAATGATGAGGTCTACATCAAGCTTGCGCGCGACGGATGGTTCCCGCAGGAAATAACAAGGATTATGGACCGATACATAAAAACGAATCGTGGAAAGGTGCGCGGTTCGCGCGAGTATGGTATGTATGCCAAGCAGTGGCTTCCTACTTTTGGCCACACGCCGAGCAGCGACTCTATCTATCAGTTTGTGGATACGGCTTATTACGGCGAGACAATGAAGTCGGTTCGTCGCCTTTATTCAAAACAGCTTGAGACATATTATCCCGAAATACCTTATACGCCTGAAGACAGGATGAGGGGTATACGTAATCCCGGCTACTTCCGCCCCGTGCAGCAGAAGCCTTATACGGGCCGTGTGCACTGGATAGTAGTGCATCCTACTGACCCTGATGCCTTGATGGTTATCCCTGACGGAGGCGGAATATTCCGTACGGATAATCTTGGCAAGACATGGGACTGCGTTACGGACAGAATACCCGACCGTGAGTTCCGCAAGATCTGCTCACATTCGGCTATACCCGTAGACCCGGATGACTGGAACCATTTCTTTGCCTTCATGAAGAACGGCAGCAGTAGTGCTGTCTATGAAACTACGGACGGCGGACAGAGCTGGACCAGGGTGCAGGGCGCTACGCATAAGTCGTTTAAGCGCGGCTATGCCTTTAAAGATGCATCGGGAAAACTGAAGTTTATCGGCGCAATACAGTCTGGCGCGAATTATCTCGGCAGTCAGTTGTGGTACAGCGAGGACAAGGGCGTCAACTGGAAGCAGATTGTGCTGCCGGATAACCTGAAGGAGACACACCCTGAGACAGGAATGAAGGGCTCGTTCTTTCAGAACTTTGCCTTCCATCCCACAAACCGCAACATTATATATATACCGACATCACGCAGTATATATTACTCTGAAGACGGACTTACCCCGAAGAGCGACGGAAGCTTTGAAATAAAGCGCATGACGTTCGACGTGTATAATCAGGACGGAACAGAACTGCGTTACAGTCAGGTGAACGAGTTCCCGTTTAAGGCTACAACCCAAAGCTTCCTTGAAGTGAATCCCGACAACCCTTTGCAGATGTGGTTTGCAACAGCGTCGCGTAACGTCAGCTATGGCGTATATTCTGCTGTTTACCGTTCAGACGACGGCGGAAAGACATGGCGCACGCTGCAGGAGCATATAAATGGTATCGGCAGCGGACTGGCCTTCGGAAACGAGTCGCCATGGGGCTGGCTCGGCGGATTTGGCGTAAACTTTAAGGATCCCCAGTGGCTCTACGGATGCTCAATGAGTTCTGCAATAAGCAGTGACGGCGGACATACGTTCAGAGAGTTCGGATGGGGTAACCGCCTTAAGGCTCTGGCCGACAACGGACAGTACTATACAACTACGAGTGCACGTCATAATGCAGACAACCACTGCATCGTGTCTCACCGCAGCGGACGCGTGTTCCGCGGCTCTGATGCGGGACTTCTGGTAAAGGATAAGGACATAAACAATCATGAGTGGACAAACATAAACAGCTCGATGGGCAATCAGCTGCACTATTCTATTAAGGTAAACGAGTTTGGCGACCAGACAATGCTTGGCAACACGCAGGATGTGGACGCTCAGACATACCGCTACGGACGCTGGGGCAACTGGCGCGGATATGAGGGTACGGAAGCCTTCCTTAATCCTTATGCCGGCACATGCTATTTCTCAGGAAGCGGAGGCGGAGGCCTTGAAGGCGTATCGCTCAGCTCTTGGTATGAAGGCTATTCGATGGCTGATGTATGTACAGGCTACTGGTATCTGATTCACAATCCGGGAAACAATGCCCAGTCGTTCTTCCGAATAGAGGACTTCGGCCGCAAGACGATAAACCTGTCTGCAAATACAGTGGATGAGACCGGTGCGGGAACAGGTGCGCGTGATTTTGCGATAACACGTGACGGCGACAAGCCTACACTGTTTGTGCTGAACACCAACCACACAATTGTCAAGTCGACAGACAATGGCAATACGTTTGAGACTGTCAAGGTGATCGGTTCCAACGGCTCTAAAGTTCCGGCTAAGTTTACTAATGCCTGGATTGCTGCTGATCCGAATAACAGCAACGTTATATATGTTGCACAGACCGGAAAGGTGCTTAAATATGATCTTACAACAGGAGACAGCGAAAACCTCTCGCAGGGTCTGCCGTCAATTTCGTGTGACGATATATTCTTCCATGAGGGAACAGGAGACCTGTATTTCTTCAGCTCTTCGTCAGGTATATATCTGCGCGACCACAATACTGGCCAATGGTCGTTGTGGCTTAAGGGATATAATCCGCTTTCGGCAAAGCGTCTTGCCTTGAACTATACCACCCAGGAAATGGTGATAGGCGATTACGGACGTGGCGTGTGGGTGGCAGACCTTGAGCATCCGGCTGACCGCTACTTCAAGAACGGCTTTGCGCTGAAAGAACTTTCTAATGTCAACGGACGCCGCACATTCGGAATTGATACAAAGTGGACTATTCCGCTTTACTATGACTATACATGGTATGTAAACGGAACAGACGTGAACAATCCGTATCAGTATTTCACGTCTAACCTGAAGGACGGAGACAGAGTTAAGCTGAAACTGACCCTGCGCGAGTCGCCGGACGTAACAACAGAGTCGGCTGAATATACAGTCAAGTCGTCTTCGGCAAAGTCAACGGCTGTTGATTACACTCCGAAGCCTGGCCAGGCTCTTTACAGCAACGGTAGCGGCCGTATTGACTTGGGAAATGTTGACTACTTCTTTAATGACTTTACCATAGACTTCTGGATTAATCCGGAGAACGACGGTGTCATTCTGTGTAACCGTCCTGTAGAGCAGCAGCGCGATACGCGCGGATGGGCGTTGTTCCTGGATCAGGGCAAGCTGAAGTTCCGCTATGCGCCAGCACAGCTGTTCGACCGTGCAACATACGACACAAACGAGACTCAGCAGACCGACCTTGTAGGCGGAGCGCTGACTAAGGGACGCTGGTCGCATGTAGCCTTGAGCGAAGACCGTGACGGAAATGTTACATTATATATAAATGGCAGCGAGGTGGCTTCGGCTCCGCGCATAGTGCAGTGGGCTCCGCTCAACAGTGCTGTCAACCTGTCGCTCTTTGCCGACGGATTTGAGAGCATGGCGATGAAGGGAAGTGTAGACGAACTGAAGATATGGAACCGTGCGCTCAACGCGAACGATGTTAAGCGCGCCATGTTCTCTCATGACACATCGGAGGCTGACGCCTTGGTTTACTACAACGACTTCAATGCCGGAGCGCTTGACAAGGAGCATGAGCTCTTCTCGCGTGCAGGAATGGCTCCGCGTACTCAGGCCGTTACTTCTTATGTGAAGATGCCGGTGGCTGTAGGTGCAGTCAAGTCAGAGGTGAAGACTCCTCAGGGACGTACAGCCTATGACACAGGCAACGGTACTGCGATATATCTTACGCCTTCGGGCGATCAGTCGCCTGAATTCGGCGTCTATCGTTATGCAAACCTGCATCCGGACAGCATGGGTGTCAACACTCAGTATTATGTTGCTGCTTCCGAGGTGTTCCAGATACGTCCGTTCTCTGATGCCGGTCAGCTGACTCTTGATATAGAGCTGCCTCTGTCATGGCATAGCGGAAAGCAGTATCAGCTCTATGCCTGCGGCTTGTATGAAGACCAGAAGGTGTGGATGAAAGTGGCCGACATGGAGGCTGGCGAAAGCGGAAAGACGCTTGTTGCCAAAGGCGTGAAAGCTGCCGGACTGGCAGATAAGATGCTCGCCGTGCTTGAGAATAAGGCTGCGGTAGAGCCTTCGCTCGCCGGAAACTGGGAAGGAAACGAAATCGACGTTTATGATCAAAGCGATGTTGCCTATGATGTAAATGCGCGCCTTGTAGGCGGAATGAATGAGCCTGAAGGAATTTATGAAATCAGCTCGAGAACAGGACTGTTCAAGGTTGCTGATAACATGAAGTTTGTCAACGGCAAGGCTGTGGCAAAGTTGCAGCTTGACGTAGAAATGCTGAAAGGTAGCAAGACACTTAAGGATACCATCGAAAGCAAGAACGGTACAATGGTGCCGCTGGTGATCACTGTAAACAACAAGATGCTGCCACAGGATCCGGGTAAGGCCATGACATTTACAAGTGGCGGAGCTGCTGTGCAGTCGTCTCAGATAAGCGGAAGTCTTAACGGACTCAACAATGTCACCATGATGGGATGGGTGCGTGTGGACAACGAGGATATGCTCAAGAGCGTTAAGCCTCTGATATTCTTCCGCGGCAGCAACGGTGGAGTTTGCGGAATACATATTGCAGACAAGAATCTGCGTTTCCACTGGAATGACGGATATTACGGATGGTCTACCACACATTATTTCAAGTCTACGGATGTAGGCCGCTGGATGCATGTGGCACTTGTGGCAGCTTCAGACGGATTCCATGTATATCTTAACGGAGCAGAGTATTTCCGTTCGACAGGCGTGCCTACTGCCAAGATAAATTCGGCATTGCTTCTTGGACAGAATTATCAGGGCGACAAGTGGTTTAAGGGTGCAATAGACCAGGTGATGCTGTGGAGCCGTGCGCTCTCGTCTGACGAGATACGCAAGTATATGCTGAACAATCCGCGTCTTGACGAGCCGGGTTTGGTGTCGTTCATCGATATGGATCATACGAACGAGGACGGAAAAGTTTATGATGTTGTTACGGGCACTCAGCTCACTCTGTATGGAACAACGTCTAACGAAGACTTCTCTCACATGCCATATCACCCCACTGCTACGTTCAGCCAGAACAGTCAGGATACAGAGGCAGGTCAGGCCGTCCATGTGGCAGCTCCGCAGGGAGTAAGCGCAAGCTTCGGCATTGGCGTGATGAACGGAACACCTTATAACTATGCAAATGCTGACCATGCAGAGCTTACGCCGCTGAGCAACTCGTTCTATACGTTGACCATGAGCAAGGCGTCGGTGTTCTCATCTGGCCAGAAGGCAACAGTAAGCTTCGCTATGCAGCAGGCAGAATCGGCACCGGCGGTTACGTTGGCTCTGCGTCCGATAGGATCTACAGAACCATTCTCAACGTTTGTTCCGATGTCGAGTCAGGATAACGGCAGAATGAAGTTTGAGGTTGACGGCACTACCCTTAATGACGGATGTGAGATGATGCTGATGTACGACGGTGCTGCGGGTGAATATCCTGTAAAGGTAAATCTGTCGGTTGACGGTCATGCTGACGGCGACACTATAATTATAAGCGACGTAAACAACAAGATAACTGTAAAGAGCCGCGTGATAAGCAAGAATCCGACAAGCAAGGTGCAGGTGTCTGTAGTTGAGTCAGAATATGCTTCTGCAAACATATCAGAGCTCGACCTTAACGGTCCGGCAGAACAGGATATCATTGTGACGATTAATCGTGACAACCTTAACAGTCTGGCTGTTAATCCTGTTACGATAAAGCTTTCGGGAGTTACCGACAATAGCGAACTTAAGCTCAACGTTGCGCTCGAGCCTATTGTAGAGCTGTCGCTGGCTGACAATGAAGACGGAGCGAATGTGATAGAGGCTACATCGCCATACGTGTCGTTTGGCGTAAAGGCTAAGCTGTTGCAGGGTGTGCTCAGCGACGGCGTTAAGATAAAGATTGACTCTGACGGAGGTGCGGAGGGTATCGTGAATACCTCTCTCGGCAGCTTGCTCAGCAACGGCAACGCAGCTTATGCAGATATGCTTGAATATTATCCGAGCGAGAGCGAGTTTGACGCAGGATGGAACCTCATTGGTAATCCGTATCTGTCTAACATAAACCTTACGAAGGAGCATAATGTCGTGCTGAATGAGGATGAGGTGGTGAAATATCTCTACCAGTATAATCCTGAAAGCGACACATATACAGCCTGGGATATGGTTGAGAACTATGACGAGACTCAGAAACTGATGCCGTTCCAGCCGTTCTTCGTGCAGACACGTCAGGCGGGTGCGAGTCTTGTGATAACGCCAGAGGCTAAGAATACGAGCATAAGCCGCCGCGTGTTCGACCACTACATGCTGCATGAAAGCAAGATGCTGCGTATCGGTCTCTATGAGGGCGACTCAGACAAGCTGGCCGACCGTACGGAGGTGAAGCTGCAGGATGAAACTTCTGCCGGATTTGTTCTCGGTGAGGATGCCGTGAAGATGTGGGGAGGACTCAACTCTAAGACCAACGAGATTGCCACTGTCTGCGGAAACCGCAACCTGTCGGTAAACGTGCTTCCGGGCAAGAAGGTTGAGATACCGCTTTACTTGCGACTCTCGTCTACAGGAAAGTTCCGTATAGCTGCAATAAAATCTTATGGCTATGGCCTTAACGACAAGGCAGAACTGCTTGACAAGTCAACAGGTCAGAGATGGAGTCTGCTCGACGGCAACGGATATGAATTCGACGTCAATAATGTTGATGAAGCCAAGTCGCGCTTTGCACTCGTGCTTAGTGTACATGAGGAGACCACTGGCGTAGGTCAGGTTGCCGGCGGCAAGCCTTCGGTAAGCATCGACGGAAACACATGCCGCATAGAAGGGCTCTCAGGCAAGTCGGTAATAGAAATGTTCGACACAGCCGGACGCCGATGCGTCTACACGACAACGTCTTCAGACAGCTACTCTCATCAGTTGCCTTCAGGCACATACATCGTGCGTGTGCGCACATCTAACAAGGATTATACAAACAAAATAAACGTAAGATAATGAAAGCAAGATATATAATTGTTTTATTGTTCTCATTGCTCGGCCTGTCTGCACAGGCCCAGAGCATTGAGCTGATAGGACTTGTTCCAAGTGCCGACGGCGGTGTCTCGGGCCGTATGATATTGGCTAAGGTCAATGCCGGAGGCGAGGAAATACAGAATGTTCAGGTAGTGTCCTTCAGTCTGCGTGACGGCAAAAGCACAGTGTCTTCAGACAATATACCATTGTCAGACGGATATTATCTGTTGCCAATACCGGAGACGCTCGACCGTAACTTCACGGTGCCTCTGCTTGACACAACTGACAGATATGCATATCGTGCTAAATTTATCACTGCAACCGGAGCACAGTATCTTTCTGAGTTGATAGAGGACAATGGCGTCGAGCGTTTTAAATGGATCGGACAGGATGTCAAGTGGAATGCTGCTACGAGCGGATATAATAATAAAATTGTTTTCGACAGGGGTATTGACGACGAATATGAGTTCCCTGTTGACGGTATCAATTTTTACAAAACTTTCAGCACTCATGCTAAAGGCAGCTTCACGTTCAACTTTGCTGAAGACAGTCCGTATTCACGCTTTTTTACGTATTACGGAATACAAGATAATAAGAGCAGCGGCGACATCCGTTTTTCTCTTTCTGTAAACGGTGAAGTAAAGGAGACACAGACAATGTATGCCAAGACCAATCCGGTGAAACCGGCCGATGGTATATATCTGCGTAAGTATGAAGTGCCTATTGACGGACAGACGAATATTGTTATAACAGGTGATGTTATTGATGATAACGCTCAGGACCACATGAACTTCCCGCTTGGACGTGTTTATCTTAAAAAGGATGTAAGAAAAGCTCAGAATGCCACATGGCCTGAAACTGACATATTGGCCTATAACAAGCCGTTTACACATACGCTTGACGCAGGGTTCACTTCTGGCGGCACCGGGCTCTACTATATAACAGCCGGAAGCGAATATGCAACCATAGAGGGAAATGTGCTGAACGTTCATACCATACCGGTGGATAAGTCGGCATATATAGAGGTTACGGCCGTGCAGCCAGGTACAGATGAATATCTTACCTCGCCTATAACTAAGTGCCGCTTCTATGTGCGCAATAATAAGACTGTGGCAAAAGACGGAAAACTTGTCCTGAACGATGGCGACGAGATAGACCAGCTGACAGTGTATGCCGATCCGGAATCACGCGGACAGGTGGTGGTCGACAAAGGCTTTGTAACGGTTAAGAAGCTTATACTGAAATATACTTTCAAGCCGGGTGAGTGGAACTTTATATCGTTCCCGGCCAACGTGAGCCTTTCAAAGATAAGCGATCTCAACTCATTGGGCTATAGCCTGAATGACTCTAAGAAGGCTTTCTATATATGCGAATACAGCACACGCTCGCGTGCAGAGCAGCCCGGCAAGACAGCGTGGGTGAAGATGCAGACAGACAACGTCGTTAAGAACAAAGGCTATATTATGGGTGTGGCCCGTTCGGCTGACAATCCTGACAACAAGCCCGTGGAAGTAACCTTCGTGTTCGAGAATACCACGCTGGGCATGGATGCTTCAAACAACGGCTCGCTCAACGTAGAACTTAACATGATGCAGGTGGAACCCGGTACGGAGATTCCTGTATATGTAAGACCGGACGGTGTGAAGGGAGCGCCGCTGAGGGTGATGGTAAGGTTCTCTCCGAAGGACATCACGGAGCTGCCCGTCAACTATGCCAACGCTCTTGAAGAGGCCCGCGTTACGTTCAATCCTAACAATTCGGGCATCCGCCTCACTCTGCCCACGCAGGATCCAGCAAAGGTGGTGATCTTCGACAGCAAGGAGCGAGTGGTTAAAGCTGTGAAGTATATTGCACCATATCTTATAGATGTTACCGACATGAAACCGGGCAAATATCAGCTCTATATCCAGTACGGCAACGCCACGGCAACGAAGCCGTTTGAGATTGGTGAGAATAAATAATGACAACAGCATAATTTTATACTATTATTAAACATGACCTAAGAAAAGGAGCGATTGAATAACAAGAATCGCTCCTTTTTTTGTACATTTGCATTTCTAAAATAACAACAAAATAATAAAGTTCATGAAGAAATATTATTTGATTTGCGGCCCGATTATGGCATTGGGGATTATGGCTGGCACAGCAGCCGGCGCAGCTATGGATAATATTAAGATCGGAGTGGCTTTAGGAATAGCTGTCGGCGTGGCTTTAAGCACACTTGCAATCCTTTTTGGAACTTGTAGACAAAAATAAGAAGAGATTAAACTCTTGAATTGATGAGGAAACAATGATAGCGGTTCTCTATTTCGTATTACGGCTGAAACAGCTTTGGCGGATTTTAAGGCAACTGGGCGTTGTCGTAAGTCTGCTTTTTGCGGCATTTATGTTTTTGGCTCTTTATGTGCTGATAAAGACAAGCTACAGCTGGATTATGCCCGCTGCCGTCATTTTATGCCTGCTATGCTATCATAACGAACGTAAAGACAAAGACTTTCTGTCGCAGCAAGTTAAATGTCCTGCTTTACTCCTCATGGCTGAATATATATTGATAGGTTTGCCGTTTGTTGTGATTGAATGTCTTAGAAGTCATTATGCCGCTGCCGCAGCCGTCATGACAACTGCCGTTCTTTTGCCTAAGCTAAAGACCATAAAGATGAAGTCTGTGCCCGTCCCCTTGCCTTTTCTCTACAAAGGCGGTCTGGAGTATATCCGCATGTTCCGTATGTACGGCTGGTTTTATCTTCTTTTGCTCATAGTTACAGTCATAGGGGCGCTGCATGCCAATATCCGTATCGGAAAGGTAGCCTTGATTGTATGGGGAATAGTTCAGACAATGTCGTTTGCATCCGTTCCGCAGCGGCAGGAGCTAACCTTTTATCTCAATTATTCAGCTTTTCAGCGGCATCTTGTCTTGTCAAGCGTCTGGAACGCCGTAATAACAGCCGTGCCTTTTGTCGGAATTATACTTTCGTTTTCCTTCAGCGGTGATAATATGTTGTTTGCTGTTTCCGTAATATCGGGAAGCATATTATATCTGTGTAACATGGGCATGGTGCGCCATATGTCGTTTTCGTCAGCATCACTGGCCGTATATCAGCTGATAGTGCTTATACCCCTGTTTTTCTTTACTTGTTTTATTCCGCTTCTGCTAGTTCCGTTTGTTCTGATAAACGTATTATGCTGTATATTCCTTAAAGACAATTTAAAAAATATATGGAGCTGATAAAGATAACAGATTTGTCAAAAAACTACGGCAAGACAATGGTCTTGCATGGATTGTCGGTAGCCTATCAGTCGGGGATGATTTATGGGCTTGCCGGTGAGAATGGGGCAGGTAAGACAACGCTGTTTAACTGCATCATGGGACTTGCCGGTTATGACGGCTGCATAGACAAGGCGTCAGGCATCTCAATCGGTTATCTGCCGGCCGAGACTCATTTCTATTCGCTGATTACCGGATATGAGTATCTAGATTTTTGTATAAAAGCAAAAGGCAAGAAGATCAACAGTGCAAAGGTGGAAGAAGTGAATAAAATGTTTCAGCTGCCGTTGCATAGGTATGCATCGGAATATTCTACCGGCATGAAAAAGAAACTGGCGCTTATGGCTCTGCTGTTGCAGGACAACGACTTGTATATACTTGATGAGCCGTTCAACGGTGTCGACTTATACGGCTGTATTCAGCTGAAGAAAATCATACGCTCGCTGAAAGCCGGGGGCAAAACCCTGCTGCTGTCCTCACACCAGATAACCATCCTGCGCGAACTGTGCGACAGCATCGACTATCTGAGCCGTCACACCATCGTGAAGAGATACACTGATGAACCGGTGGAAAAAATAGAACGGAGCATACTTGCCGACATTCATGTCGGGATGTAGGCTTTACAAGTCTTGTGCTAAGACATAAACAGCATATGTTTCTTCTGTAGTGAAACATACTTGACATGAAAGAAAAGAAACTACCACGGCTCACCATAATCATAGACATGACTTTCAAATGGCTCCCGATGTTCAGGGAAATGCTATGCTTGGAAAAGTTTTGTGCCATGCTGGGGCACTAAAGAAATGACTGAAAGTCTTATAGTCAAAAAAGAAGCCCTGAAATGTAGCGGTAAAGTCTATTCAGAGCAGCACAGACGGAACTTCGACATAAAGGATGATATCTTACAGGTGAAAACGCCCCTGACGATGAAAGCAGGCTGAACCTGACAATAAGCAGGAAGCTGATTGCCGACTGGTTCAGGGAACAATGGCACAGACTTAGATATGGAACAAGAGTGCCGCAACAGAAAGAAAAGTAAAGGAATTAAGATACAACTTGATCGTTTGAGACTCTATATTCCAGATAATCAATTAAATTGTGTATCTTTGCCACTGGATTGAGGAAACTCTTTCTAAGACATGTTAGAATTAGAAGAAGCGTTATGCTTATCTTGTACTTGAAAACGTAGGAAATTTTCAATCTGAATACAAGGATAGCATAGTGGTTCTCACGCATATAGCGTGGGTTGCTATTGTTGCATCTGTATTCAGGGTTTCATACAACCTTCAAGTAAGAGTGTGGCATGCGGTTCACGATTATTTTATATAGCATATAATCATAACTAAATAATAGTAATATATGAGAAATTCGCTAATAGTTTTTATTGTCTTTTGGGGAAGTTTTACATATTCTAATGCCCAGATTAGTATTAGAACGGAAGTTAATACAAAACAAACGCAACAAATTGAAAAATATGACAGCTTGTCGAATTTTAATTTGAACTATGACATAATAGCAAATGAATACCAGACAGAGGAAACCGCTTTAACTAACATCAATGGGCAGTTCAGACAATTCATAGGGCAAAGTATATATATTTTACCTTTTACCCAAAAGCAGCTTAGCTTTCATAAAAAATGGGGAAGTAGCGATACAAAGAATGACAGACTTAGAGGAAAGTACTATACCATTGATGGATTTGAATTTAAATTAGACGAAAATTACACAGGAATGTATAAACTAGATAAAGTTATATTCAAATTGAGAAATGAAGATGGGAAAAAAAGTAAGTGGGAAGTGGCATATTATTCATTGGACGATGCTTTACTTGTTGGATATTACGAGAAACTTAAACAAAAATATATAGGAAAATCATTTATATACACGGGAAGAGCAAAAGGGAAAGGGTGCCAATTTATTACAGAACCATCACTTGATCATTCAGCTATTGACACAAAAACAAAGCAAATAATCAACCTACGAGATAAGAGCGAATGGCAATGTACAGATATACAGCTTGTAGATGATGAAGTAACAATGCAATTGTATGCTATTCTTACAAATTCTGATGGAAATGAAATAAAAGCACGCATAAGAAATATATTTTTAACTAAAGGAGAAACAAATGCTGCTTTTTTCTCTTGTTTTATGGATAAGAACGAATTTGAAAGATGGAAAAACTCTATAGTTGAAAAATATGGTTTAGAGTACGCATTACTTATTATAAAGAAGAAAGTAAAAATAGGAATGACTGATAAAATGTGCATAGAAGCATGGGGTGAGCCAGATTCCAAGAACAGAACTGTACTAAATGGAAAAGAGACTGAACAATGGGTATATAAAACCAACTCCTACTTATATTTTGATAATGGAATCTTAACTGCTATTCAGAATTAAATCGATACTGTATAAATTAAGGCTAAGTGAGTCAATGTAACAGTTATTATAAATCCGTCAAAGGCCAAAATGTGAAGAGAATTTTTGAAAATAAGATATCCGCCCCCCCCAAAAAAAAAGAAAAGTGGTAGAATGGAATTATAAACAGCAATGGCGACCTCAATTTAGCGGTCGCCATTCTTATTATTTGTTTCAGTTACTTCTACTTGATTATTTCTATCATTAGCTTGTTGTTGGTTTATCATAAGCATGTTCTGTACAACATTGGCCAAATTATGTTGTGCCCGAATATTCATAAAAGATTCATAGTCATAAAATAGATAATTATCCCATAATCCAATTTCTATTTCCCTTATTAAATCCTTAATTTTATTAGAATCAGCTTGTCCATTTTGAGAAAAATAATCAGTGTTAGCCAGCTGTGTTCTCAATACCAATATTGTCTGAAGTTCACCAGGCGTAAACAGTTTATACCAATCTGGTGGATTTATAATTGTATCTGGCTTTTCTTTTTCAACATAACTCTTTGCATGGACTTCTTCAACATATTTCTTGCCGACATTTCTAACTGCATGAAGTCGTAAATTAGATGCGAAATACGATTCTATATCAGTAAAGAAATGATTATCACAATTACCCTTATTGATTTGTACAATCATGGCGGTAATTTCGTCTTTGTCTATAGTGACGTCCTTAAACCTTATGTTTCTAATATCGAAAACATCTTTTGTCGGAGCTTCAAAAGGAACACCAAGTTTATGCAAGGCTACAACAACAGCTCTTTTCTCTGAAATACTAAGTTTCGTGTTAAACTCATTTGCTGTATCTGCATAACTTTTCTTTTGTTGAGCATATTCCTTGAAAATATCCAACGCTTTAATAGCCATCAAACGTACATTTTTGATTTTCTTCTCTTGCTTCCAGTGTAAAAAATAAGCTCCTCCAAAAGTACCAATTAAAGCTCCAATAGCACCACTGATAAGTGGTGACAACCAATTCCAGATATTATATGTTTCTTGTATTGCATTTACAGTTTCCATAACTACAAATATTTATCAAGTATAACCAGCTTCTCTCTTGGTGCATTTTATCCGATTGCAAACTTTTATAATCTCCAATCCTAATGCTTCTATCCGAGACGCGAATTGTTTGCAAAGTTAAGAATTTAATCTGAATTTGCCCTATCTTGTTTTGGCTTTCTCACTAAATTTTATAGAGTATAAATTTTAGATTCAACAAGTAATCTATTAATAGTATCAAAGAAAAGAACGATTTACTACTATTTTTTGCATACGTGGGGAAAATCAGACAAGCAAAAAAAGCTAAGCGATTGACAATTAATCACTTAGCCTTTTGTCTAGTACCCAGAGCCGGGGTCGAACCGGCACGGGTTGCCCCACTGGTGTTTGAGACCAGCGCGTCTACCGATTCCGCCATCTGGGCTTCTTTTCGGCTGCAAAGATAAATATAAATTCTGAATTGACAAATTTTTAATTGAAAAAACTTAAAATAATTGGTTATACAGACAATAATGCTTATCTTCGTATTCGTAAAACAATCTGTAAATACAATGAGTGTGAATAAAAACAATTATTGTCTTATTTTGGCCGGCGGCAAAGGACGCCGCCTGTGGCCTTGCAGCCGCGAAGACCGTCCTAAGCAGTTCTTGGATTTCTTTTCGACAGGACGCACGCTTCTTCAGCAGACTTACGACCGCATGGCCGGATTTATTCCTTCTGAAAATATTTATATCAGTACAAACCACATCTATCACGACCTGGTGAGGGAGCAGCTGCCCGAGCTGCCCGAGGAGCATATCCTCAGTGAGCCTATCTTCAGGAATACGGCTCCGAGCGTGGCCTGGGCTACATACCGCATCCTGCATAGGGCCGACCGCGACGCGCGTCTCGTGGTGGTGCCGTCGGACCAGGCTGTGTTCAAGGAGGATGTGTTCAAGACTGACGTTATCAACGGTCTCGACTTTGTCGGCAGCCACGACTGCCTGCTGACAATGGGCGTAAGGCCTACGAGACCTGAGCCCGGCTATGGCTACATACAGACGGGCGAGCCTTCTGAGCGCGACGATGTGTTTAAGGTTAAGTCGTTTACGGAGAAGCCCGACCGCGACTTTGCGCGAATGTTCATGGAGAGCGGCGAGTTCTACTGGAACACAGGGCTGTTTCTTTCTAACGTTAATTATCTCTGCGAGTGTCTTAAGCGCATATTCCCTCCTGTGCTGAGAAAGCTTGAGGCTTCGGGGGCTGAATACAGCATGGAGCGCGAGCTTGAGTTTGTCAGGGAGAACTTTCCGTCGTATCCTAACCTGTCGATAGACTACGGCATACTTGAGCACAACGAGAATGTGTATGTGATGATATGCGACTTCGGCTGGGCCGACCTTGGCATGTGGCACTCTATATATGAGAGCATGAGCAAGGGTGAGGGCGACAACGTGGTTATCGGCTCGCGCGTGATAGCCGACGACAGCCGCAACAACATCATTAAGCTGCCTGACGACCACATGGGCATAATAAACGGTCTCGACGGATATATCGTGGCCGAGAAGGGCAACGTGCTGCTTATATGCAAGAAGGAGGATTCGTCGGCGCTTATACGCAAGTATATCAATGAGGTGCAGGTAAAGTATGGCGACGAGTTTATTTAGCCCTGCCGCCTATTATGTATAAAAAGAGTGAGGAGCGCCCGGCTTTGTTTGTGCCTGCGCTCCTCACTCTTTTTTTCTTGTGCCGCCTTCGTGGCTTCATGCTTCTGCCGTATTACTCGCAGAAAGCGGCATATATCTTGTCTGCTGCTTCTTTAAACTCCTGCTCTGTAAGTTTCAGCTTGGGGTTAGAGAAGAGCATGTCTTTCTCTGTCTGCATGGGCACGAGGTGTATGTGTGCGTGTGCCACTTCGAGTCCGAGCACGGCCATGCCCACCTTGCGGCACGGGAAGGCCTTCTTTATAGCCACGGCCACTTTCTTTGCAAACACCATCATTTCGGCTATCTCGTCGTCGTTGAGGTCGAAGAAGTAGTCAACCTCGCGGCGCGGTATCACCAGCGTATGTCCCTTTGCAAGCGGGTTGATGTCGAGAAATGCGTAGAACTTGTCGTTTTCGGCGCATTTGTAGCTGGGTATTTCGCCTGCAGCTATTTTTGAGAAAATATCCATGATGTTATGTTTTTATATTATTGTATGTAAGGTCCTTAGGGCTTATGGATGTCGTGTGTGATGAGGCTTCAGTGTCAGGAGTCTTCGGCTTGCCTGCCTTAAAGCCTCATGACAGCTGTATCTCATGAGCTTTATTCTACGGTAATCTTTTCTATGCGCAGCTTTATGGTTCCGCGTGGTATCTTTATTTCAACCTCGTCGCCTACCTTCTTGTTGAGCAGTCCCTGTGCAATAGGTGTCTTTATTGAGATTTTGCCTTCGCGCAGGTTTGCCTCGCTCTCGCTCACGATGGTGTAGCTCATCTTGGCGTTGTTTGCCAGGTTGGTCATTTCCACTTTTGACAGAATCTGCACGCAGTCTGTGCTCAGGCGCGATGTGTCAACAATTTTGGCTTCAGAGATAGCAAGCTTAATCCTGTTGATCTTGTCTTCAAGATGTGCCTGTGCCTCCTTAGCTGCATCATATTCTGAATTTTCGCTCAGGTCGCCTTTGTCTCTGGCCTCTGCAATTGCCGCTGACGCCTTGGGACGTTCGACACTTTCCAAATGTTTTAGTTCGGCCACTAACTTGTCGTAGCCTTCTTGTGACATGTAAGCCATAATTTATTGGTTTTAAAGATTATTATTATTTTTGGGACAGACAAAACGAAAGATTCCGGCATGTTTCTCAATGTCGGAATCCTTGATCTTGCCTTTCCTTATGTTAATTCATTTTATTCTTGTTGGCAAAGGTAGGCTTTATTTTTCAAATCAACAACTTTTTAGTGCTAAAAATAGTTAGTTCTTGCCTCCAGTCGTGCTAAATTTTGTTCTCTGTGCCGTCTCGTCGGCGTGTTTCGGGCGTGGCTCCGGGCGCGCCGCTTCTGTCATGTTTTTATCATGCCGGTCTGTATCTTGTCGTGCTGCAAAAGACCGTCAGATGCTGTGGTACGGGCGGACAGCTTGCATATTGTTATCCTTCTGATTGTCAGCGCGTTAGCAGACATGTTGCAAAACGTGCCCTTTTGCCTTGCAAAACATGGTCTTTTGCATGATGAAAGACCACCTTTCAGAGTCCGAAACGTGGCCTTTTGCAAAACGCCTTGCCGGTGTCTGTGCCGGGTGTTGCCGGCTTACAGTTGGCGTGAGCATTCCGCCTGAAAATGTATTTTTATGCTTAAAGTTTACAAAATGTAAGCAGTTTTAGTGGCGCAGACGTGTTGCAGCCCAACTTTTTTGTAACATTTGCGTAATTTTCCTTGTTAAAAATAAATTTTTTCCACTTAAATTTGTAACTTCGCAGCTTGTAAGTATAACCTAAAAATCTTAGCAATGTTGTCAACAGAAGAAAGAAAATCTATTATAGCCCTGATTCACAGTCAGGTTTTGCCGGCAATAGGCTGCACAGAGCCTATAGCCGTAGCTCTTTGTGTGGCAAAGGCCAGAGAGCTGCTCGGGACTCTTCCTGAGAGCATAGACATAGAGCTTAGTGCCAACATCTTGAAAAACGCAATGGGAGTGGGCATACCGGGAACAGGCATGATCGGCCTGCCCATAGCCGTGGCTCTTGGTGCCATAGTAGGCCGTCCGGAGCTTGAGCTCGAAGTGCTGCAGGACAGCAACAAGGAGGCCGTTGAGCGCGGCAAGGCGTATATCGCCGAAGACAGAATACACATAAGCCTGAAGGAGGATGCGCCCGACAAGCTTTATATAGCCGTGAAGTGCAGCGCCGGCGGTCATGAGGCCGAGGCAAGAATCATGCACATGCACACCAACTTCGTTTACCTGCGCAAGGATGCCGACGTTATGCTCGACAATATGGCCCCGAGAGAAGAAGAGGCAAAGCAGGTTGAAGTGGAGCTCACTCTGCGCAAGGTCTACGAGTTTGCCACCGAGACCGACATCGAGGAGCTGAAGTTTATCCTCGACGCCAAGCGCATGGACGAGACTGCCGCAGCAGCAGGCCTGCGCGAGAACTACGGCCACACGCTGGGCAAGACCATGTGCAGCCCGCTGGGCAAGGGCATAATGGGCGACAGCATATTCTCAAAGATACTTTCGGCCACAAGCTGCGCCTGCGACGCACGTATGGCCGGCGCCATGGTGCCCGTGATGAGCAACAGCGGCAGCGGCAACCAGGGCATCTGCACCACCATGCCGGTGGTAGTGTTTGCAGCCGAGAACCATAACACTGAAGAAGAAACAATACGCGCCCTCATCATAAGCAACCTTACTGCCATATACATCAAGCAGCATCTGGGCTCACTTTCAGCCCTCTGCGGATGCGTGGTTGCCAGCACGGGCAGCAGCTGCGGTATAACTTACCTTATGGGAGGCAGCTATGAGCAGCTGTCGTATGCCGTGAAGAACATGATAGCCAACCTCACGGGCATGATATGCGACGGCGCTAAGCCAAGCTGCGCGCTAAAGCTTACTACAGGCGTGAGCACGGCAGTGATGAGCGCCATGCTCGCCATACAGAACAAGCATGTAACCTCGGTAGAGGGCATCATCGACGACGACGTAGACCAGAGCATACGCAACCTTACAGAAATAGGCAAGAGAGGCATGGACGAGACAGACCGCTTCGTGCTTGATATAATGACACATAAAACCCAGAAAAAATAATGAAACTTTTAAAAACAACATTCCTGACAGCGCTGCTCGCCATGTTCACACTGGCCGTTGCAGCACAGATGCAAGACCCGGTTCACTTTAAGGTGAGCCAGAAAAAAGTGTCGCCCACAGAGCTTGAAGTTATTTTTACAGGGCGGATAGACAAAGGATGGCACGTGTATTCAACCGGACTGCCTGCTGACGGTCCTATTTCTGCCACTCTGCACACAGAGAAGGCCGAAGGCGTTAAGGCTGCCGGCAAACTCTCACACAGAGGAAAGGAGATAAGCCAGTTTGACAAAATGTTCGGCATGAACCTACGCTACTTCGAAAACAGCGTTACTTTCGTGCAGAAATTCAAGATTGTCGGCAAGACATACAAAGTAAGCGGATATCTTGAGTATGGCGCATGCAACGACGAAAACTGTATCCCGCCCACACAGGTTGAGTTCGCATTCAACGGCGAAGGACCTGCCGACGCTCCTGAAGCAGAGGAAACTACCGAGGCTGAGGCTACAGACACAACAGCCGCAGCAGCAATGGCAGGAGCCGACTCGCTGCAGACTGACACAGCCGCTGTAAACGCACAGGGCGACCTCTGGAAGCCTGTTATCGACGAACTGCAGAACTTCAACGGCGGCGACACTGGTTCAAGCCGCTCTTGGATATATATCTTCCTGATGGGACTTGTCGGAGGTTTCGTGGCTCTGTTCACTCCTTGCGTATGGCCTATCATACCTATGACCGTAAGCTTCTTCCTGAAGCGTACAAAGGATAAGAAGAAGGGTATACGCGACGCCATAACCTATGGTATCTCTATCATCGTTATCTACCTTGCCCTCGGACTTGCCATCACGGCCATCTTCGGTGCAAGCTCGCTCAACGCGCTGGCCACCAACGCCGTGTTCAACATATTCTTCTGCCTGTTGCTGGTAGTGTTTGCCCTGTCGTTCTTCGGCTGGTTCGAGCTCACTCTGCCTTCATCATGGACAAACAAGGTTGACAACAAGGCATCGTCAACGAGCGGTATGCTGAGCATCTTCCTCATGGCGTTCACGCTTACACTCGTTTCATTCTCATGTACAGGTCCTATCATCGGCTTCCTGCTCGTTGAGGTCAGCACATCTGGCAGCATCGCAGGTCCTGCCATCGGTATGCTCGGCTTCGCCATCGCACTGGCTCTGCCGTTCACACTCTTCGCCCTGTTCCCCACATGGCTCAAGCAGGCTCCTAAGTCAGGCAGCTGGATGAACACCATCAAGATCGTGCTCGGATTCATTGAGCTGGCTTTCGCCCTCAAGTTCTTCTCTGTAGCCGACCTCGCTTACGGTTGGGGACTGCTCGACCGCGAAGTGTTCCTCGCTCTCTGGATCATCATCTTCGGCATGCTCGGCCTCTACCTTATCGGCAAGCTCAAGTTCCCGAGCGACCAGGGCAACACAGACGCAATGCCTGTTCCGTGCATCGTGCTCGGTATGATTTCGCTTGCGTTCACAGTATATCTTATCCCGGGCCTCTGGGGTGCTCCCTGTAAGGCAGTCAGCGCATTTGCTCCTCCTATCAACACTCAGGACTTCAACCTCTATCACAACGAAGTTGAGCCTAAGTATAAGGACTACGAGCAGGGCATGGCAGCAGCTGCAGCTGAGGGCAAGCCTGTTGTTGTTGACTTCACAGGATTCGGATGTGTCAACTGCCGTAAGATGGAGGCAGCCGTATGGACCGATCCTCAGGTAGCCGACAAGCTCAACAACGACTTCATCCTCATCTCACTTTATGTAGACGACAAGCAGCCGCTTGACAAGCCTATCGAGGTGGTTGAGAACGGACGTAAGCGCAAGCTCCGCACCGTAGGCGACAAGTGGAGCTATCTGCAGCGCAGCAAGTTCGGTGCAAATGCACAGCCGTTCTATGTTATTCTCGACAACAAGGGTATGCCTGTTGCAGGTTCTTACAGCTATGACGAGAATATCGGCCATTACACCGACTTCCTCAACACTGGTTTGAAAAACTATAAGAAATAATTGATTTTAATAGGCAGTTTCGTTGATTTATGTCAATAAAACTGCCTATTTGTAAATATTTTATCATATTTAGATATCAATTTGGTTAAAACTTTCATATCTTTGCACTGTGTTTTTCATAGTATTAGATTTAAGGTTAACAAAAGACAGGGACTCAGCGGAGTCCTTTTTTTATGCCCTTACGTCTGCTGATGCGTTTTGTTCCGTGCCTTTTTAGTCCCCGTTTATCAGTTTTTATTTGCAGTGAGCTATATATGCCGCATTGCGGTATGTGTCCTTTCATGTTTCAAAATGCCAGCTTTTGCATGCCGAAATGTGTCCTTTTGTCGTGCGAAAGGGCAGCTTTTATAAATTAACCGCTTGACGTAAAATTGCCCGTTGTGCCGTATATGCTGTCTTGATTCCGTATAAGCATAGCCGTTCTCGTCCGTATTATGCTTTCCGGTCATCTGTACAGCTATTGTCGTCTGTAGTTTGTTGCAGGTCGAAATGCACACGGATAAGCAGGTGAAGAATGCCGAAAATGTTTCGGCAAAAACTCATCACTCGTCACATTCCTGCCTATTGCGCTGATTATCAATGCGTTATGGTGTGATGAGTTGCCTGCCGGACTCGTCACATTCGGCCTTTCTGCCTTTAATGTGACGAGTTGAAACAGCAACTCGTCACACCGTAACGGCTTGTCCATCAGAATGTTATGCGCCTGTGTGACGAGTGACGAGTTTCTTCCGAAAATCTTTTTGCGTTGTTTTGTCGTAACCCTTTCCTGCATTTTGTGGTTCTTCCTCAATTTAGTTGAAATAGTCTCTTTGTGTTATGTTATAAATGTTATAAGATGGTGTTTAGTGAACTAGGCTTCAACTAAATTGCGGAAGAACCAATTTGGTTAACTTTAAGCGGGCTTTTTCCTGCTTTATGTTTACTCAGGCTTGCCTTTGTGCGCTGCAGCTGCACCTATTATTATATAATAATGTTACAAGACGATAGGCAAAATCCTGGTTATTATGTGCGCCGTTGTTGTCTGGCCGTTGTGTAGGTACATAAAAAAAGATGTTCCTCAGGCCTCACGGTCTAAAGAACATCGGTTAAAACAAGTCTTACTAAACTATTAAAAAACATTTCCTAAATTTATTAACCTCTATATCTTTTTTACGTTCATGTGTTGTTTTTTGTTCTGTATTTGACATTTATTCGTCTCTTGTTCTGCAAAAATATAAATAAATATAAAGATAATGCGCATGCAGTTTGGTTCATAACGGTTCAGAACGTATTAATCGTTTGTATGTCCGTGTTATGCAGTCGCTGCTTTTGCGCGGTTTTGACTTACAGGTTGTTATTTTGCCTTGGCGTCTGACTGTCCGATTGTAAGTTGCAGAGTTGTCAGTCCGTTGTCCTTTCCTGTTATGTAAGTACACTGCTTGCTGTCGCCGTGTTCTAGTTCCGACACGTACAGCGGTTTGTTCAGATTGAATATAAGTGTCTTAAAAGTGTCGCCTTTGCAGAGTTTGTTGTTTGACGATTCCTCCACGCGGAAGCAGCTGTCGCCTATGTATTCTATCTCGCAAGTGCAGTCGGGAGCCCATCCCAGTTCTATTTTGTCGCCCGTCTTAAGGCTTGCTGTGCGGATCTGTTTTTCCGGCATGGCGTCGCGTTCCATGATGTTTCTACGTCTTAGCGACAAACAGAAGTCATACCAGTCGATGTATCCTATAAAGCGGCTGAGTATTGATAAGGTGGTGTATCGTGTGTTGTGTTTTGCCTCTACGTATCCCCATATTCGCTTTATTGTAGAGATGCTAATCTCTTCTTTCAGTTCCTTTTGTAGTCTCAGCGAAAGTTGATTGAAGTCGGTCGGCGATTTCAACGGCTTACCCATCCTCTTTTCAATTTCAAGTTTAAGGCACTCTATTTCGGTATATTTTGTATCCATTTAGTTTGTCTTATTGACGTTTAGTGTCTGCAAAAATATTAATTTTTTTATAAAAAAATTGATGCAAAGAATGATTTGAACCAAAATGAACCAATTTTATTTCCTTATTTTTATTACAAATTGCTTATAGCAGCATCAATTTTATTTTTCATTTATCATCAGGTTGCCGTGCTTTCTTTATTGAAAGCATTTTGCATAAATGTACTTTTTGAGGTTTTATTCCAACTTGTAATGAATATTCTGGATTTTGCTTAACAGATGCTTAATTTGCAGGTGCTATTTCGCCTAATTGTAAGTGTTGTGAATTTATTGATGAAAAAATGTCGAATTTATTTTGAATAAATGTTCTCAGAAAGAAAGTATTTTTGTATTTTTGCAAACACTTTGCTAAGTATTTAGTTTTTTAGATTAACTTAAAGGCAATTAATTATGGGAAAAGGATTGTATAATGCGGAATACGAGCATGACGCATGCGGCGTGGGCATGGTTGTCAACATACATGGAAACAAAAGCCATGAACTTGTTGACAACGCCCTGAAGGTGCTCGAGAACATGCGACACCGCGGTGCCGAGGGTGCCGACAACAAGACAGGCGACGGAGCCGGAATAATGTTGCAGATACCTCATGAGTTTATTCTATTGCAGGGAATACCGGTTCCGGAAAAGGGAAAATACGGAACGGGACTCGTCTTCCTGCCTAAGGATGAGGCTCAGCAGCAGGACATACTGAGCATAATGATTGAGGAAATAGAGCGCGAGGGACTGTCGCTTATGCACCTGCGCAACGTTCCGACAAATCCCGACTGCCTCGGCGAGACGGCACTGGCTAGCGAGCCTGACATAAAGCAGCTGTTTGTTACCGGCGTTACAGACAACCGTGTGCCTTATTTCGAGCGCACGCTGTATCTTATCCGCAAGCGCATTGAGCGTCGTGTTAAGAACAAAGACTTCTACATCTGCTCGCTGTCGAGCAAGAACATTATATATAAGGGTATGCTGTCGAGCCTCCAGCTGCGCCAGTATTTTCCCGACCTGACAAACAACTACTTTACTAGCGGACTGGCACTTGTCCATTCTCGCTTTTCTACTAACACATTTCCTACATGGAGCCTGGCTCAGCCGTTCCGCCTGTTGTGCCACAACGGCGAGATAAACACCATACGCGGAAACCGTGGATGGATGCAGGCGCGCGAGAGTGTGCTTAGTTCTGAGGCGCTGGGAAGCATAAAAGACATATCACCGATAATACAGCCGGGCATGAGCGACTCGGCAAGTCTCGACAATGTGTTCGAGTTTTTCGTCATGAGCGGTCTGTCGTTGCCACATGCCATGGCGCTTATGGTGCCCGAGAGCTTCAACGACAAGAACCCTATATCAGAAGACCTGAAAGCCTTCTACGAGTATCACTCAATACTGATGGAGCCGTGGGATGGTCCGGCGGCGCTGCTCTTCAGCGACGGCCGCTATGCCGGCGGAATGCTCGACCGCAACGGCCTGCGTCCGGCACGCTACACCATAACCCGCAACGACATGATGGTTGTGGCGTCAGAGGTAGGCGTCATGGACTTCGAACCGTCTGAGATAGCCGAGAAAGGCCGCCTGCAGCCGGGCAAGATACTGCTCATTGACACGCAGGAGGGCAAAATATATTATGACGGAGAAATAAAGGAGCGTCTGGCAGCAGAACATCCGTACCGCCAGTGGCTGTCGACCAACCGCATACAGCTCGAAAAGCTGAAGAGCGGACGTAAGGTGAGCAACGCCGTTGACAATCTTGTGCGCCGCGAACTTATGTTCGGTTTCGGCGAGGAAGACATCGAAAACACCATAATACCAATGTGTGTCAACGGTCAGGAGCCCACCGCGTCAATGGGCAACGACACGCCTCTTGCGGTGCTGAGCGACCGTCCGCAGGTGTTCTTCGACTACTTCCGACAGCAGTTTGCACAGGTTACCAACCCCGCCATCGACTCGATACGCGAGAATCTCGTAATGTCGCTGACAGAGTATATCGGCCGTGTGGGCACCGGGATACTGATTCCAGACGAGACAAACTGCAAGATGGTGCGCCTGCCTCACCCGATACTTAACAACACCCAGCTTGACATTCTGTGCAACATACGCTACAAGGGCTTCAACACCGTGAAGCTGCCGATACTCTTCGAGTGCGCAAAGGGAGAAGACGGACTGCGCGAGGCCCTCGACAACCTGTGCAAGCAGGCAGAGCGCAGCGTTGACGACGGCTACAACTACATCATACTTACCGACCGCGACATCGACGAGACTCATGCTGCCATACCGTCGCTGCTGGCCGTGAGTGCCGTTCACCACTATCTGATATCAGTGGGCAAGCGCGTCCAGACCGCCCTTATCGTGGAGAGCGGCGAGATACGCGAGACCATGCACGCAGCCCTGCTGCTCGGTTATGGAGCCTCTGCCCTGTGCCCGTACATGACATTCGCCATATTAGACGATCTCGTTAAGCGCGGCAAGGTGCAGGAAAACTATGAGACAGCTGAAGCCAACTATATCAAGGCCGTGAAGAAAGCCCTGCTCAAGATAATGGCAAAGATGGGCATATCAACCATCCGTTCATACCGTGGAGCAAAGATATTTGAGAGCATCGGACTGTCAGAGAGTCTGCTGAAGACATATTTCGGCACGGAGACATCAACCATAGGAGGCATCGGACTTGAGACTATCGCGCGCGACGCCATTGCCATGCACGACGCCGGATTCGCAAAGACGGTATGCACCGACTTCCTGCCCAACCACGGACTTTTCCACTATCGCAAGGACGGAATAAAGCATGCGTGGAACCCTGAGACCATATCAACCCTTCAGCTTGCCACGCGCATGGGCAGCTATAAGAAATATAAAGAGTTTACGCGTCTTGTAGATGAGAAAGATGCGCCTATATTCATACGCGACTTCCTCGACTTCAAGCGCAATCCGATAGACATAGACAAGGTGGAGCCTGTAGAGAGCATCGTCAAGCATTTTGTCGTAGGTGCCATGAGTTTCGGTGCGTTGAGCCGCGAGGCACACGAGGCTATAGCTCTTGCTATGAACAAACTCGGCGCACGTTCTAATACGGGCGAGGGCGGCGAGGACAACGAGCGCTTCCACTCAAAATACGACGGGATTTCGCTGTCGAGCAAGACCAAGCAGATAGCCTCGGGCCGTTTCGGCGTAACAACCGAGTATCTTGTCAATGCAGAAGAACTTCAGATTAAGGTGGCACAAGGCGCAAAGCCCGGCGAAGGCGGACAGTTGCCCGGATTTAAGGTGAACGAGATAATAGCCAAAACACGCCACTCCATACCCGGCATATCGCTTATCTCGCCTCCGCCTCACCACGACATCTATTCTATTGAGGATCTTGCCCAGCTGATATTCGACCTCAAGAACGTCAATCCCAAAGCAGCCATAAGCGTGAAGCTCGTTGCCGAGAGCGGCGTGGGCACCATTGCAGCCGGCGTAGCCAAGGCAAAGGCCGATCTGATAGTCATCTCCGGTGCCGAGGGAGGCACGGGAGCATCGCCTGCATCAAGCATGCGCTTTGCCGGAATATCGCCCGAGATAGGCATAAGCGAGACACAGCAGACGCTCGTAAAGAACGGACTGCGCGGTCAGGTGCGCCTGCAGGTGGACGGACAGCTCAAGACCGGACGCGACGTTGTGCTCATGGCGCTGCTCGGTGCCGAGGAGTTCGGCTTCGGAACATTGGCACTCATCGTGCTTGGATGCGTCATGATGCGTAAGTGCAACCTCAACACATGTCCGCTCGGCGTAACCACACAGAACCCCGAACTGCGCAAGAACTTCATCGGAAAATATGAATATCTTGTAAACTATTTCACCTTCCTTGCCCGCGAGGTGCGCGAGTATCTGGCCGAAATGGGATACACAAGTCTCGACGACATAGTAGGACACACCGAACTGATTGTCAGGAAAGAAACCGAGAAGGGCAGCAAGCCGTCTATGCTCGACTTCACACGTCTGCTCAACCGTGAGAGCGGCAATTGCTCGCTGTATCACACCACGGCACAGATTCACGACCTCGGTAACATACTCGACCGTCAGATAATACGCTCAGCGCAGAAAGCCATAGAGGAAAAAGAGGAGGTAAACCTAGATTACGCCATAAAGAACACCGACCGCGCCGTAGGAACGATGCTCAGTGGAATGATTGCCGGGAAGTACGGATACGACGGACTGCCCGACTCAACCATCAACATAAAGTTTAAGGGCAGTGCCGGACAAAGCTTCGGAGCATTCCTCGTAAGTGGCGTAAGCTTCAAGCTCGAGGGCGAAACCAACGACTATTTTGCCAAGGGACTCAGCGGCGGGCGCATAGCCATACTGCCGCCTGTGCGCAGCAACTTTGAGGCTGAGGACAACATCATTGCCGGCAATACGGGCTTATACGGTGCAACAAGCGGCGAATTATATATAAACGGAAAGGTGGGAGAGCGCTTCGCAGTGAGAAACTCGGGTGCGATAGCTGTTATCGAGGGCGCCGGCGACCACTGCTGCGAGTATATGACGGGCGGTCGCGTGGTAGTGTTGGGCGAAACCGGACGCAACTTTGCTGCCGGTATGAGCGGTGGAGTGGCATACGTTTGGGACAAGAACCACAACTTCGACTACTTCTGTAATATGGACATGGTGGAAATCAACCTTGTTGACGAAAGCAACTACCGCAAGGAACTGCACGAACTGATACGCCAGCATTATCTCTACACCGGCTCTAAGCTGGCACGCACAATGCTCGACGACTGGAACCGCTACGTTGAAGACTTCGTGCAAGTAGTGCCAATAGAATACAAGCGCGTGCTGCAGGAAGAGCAGGTAAGAAAGCTCCAGCAGAAGATTGCCGACATGCAGAGAGACTATTAATTCTAAGTGAAGAACAGGCGCAGGGCGCAATGAAAAATTAAAAATGAAAAGTGAAAAATCCAAATGTTGATTAAGTGAAGAGTGAAGAACGAGAGTGAAAAATCCCAATGCATAGTGGTGATAAGAAGCAGCAAGGCTATTGACTTTAACTCCTTTAACTACTCTAACTCCTTTAACTACTAAAGAATAATGCATTTGTCTTTTTCGCTGCGCCCAAGGATATTTCTCCTTAACTTCTTGCCTCCTACAAAATAATTTCAAAAGAATTTATAATATAACAGACATGGGAAATCCAAAAGCATTTTTGACTATACACCGCAAGGAAGCGGGACACAGGCCGGTGCACGACCGTATACATGACTTTGGCGAGGTGGAGCAGACGCTCAACTCTAACGACCGCCGCATGCAGGCATCGCGCTGTATGGACTGCGGAGTGCCCTTCTGCCACTGGGCTTGTCCGCTGGGCAACAAGCCGCCTGAGTGGAACGACGCTCTGTATAAAGGCGACTGGGAGCTGGCTTACAGGCTGCTCAACTCTACCAACGACTTTCCTGAGTTCACAGGGCGCATCTGTCCGGCTCTCTGCGAGAAGGCCTGCGTGCTCAATCTTGTGGAGCATGAGCCTACAACCAACCGCGAGAATGAGGCTGCGATAACCGAACACGCCTTTGAGGAGAACTATGTGCGCATACATCATCCTGAGCGCAACGGCAAGAAGGTGGCTGTGATAGGAGCCGGACCTGCCGGACTCGTGGCTGCCAACCGCCTTAACCTGAAGGGCTACACCGTCACGGTGTTCGACAAGAACGAGGATGCCGGCGGACTGCTGCGTTACGGCATACCTAACTTTAAGCTCAACAAGGCCGTGATAGACCGTCGCATAGACGTGCTGATGCAGGAGGGAATAACCTTTAAATATAATCAGAACATCGACGTTAGCAAGCTGCCCGAAGGCTTCGATGCCTACGTGATAGCCACGGGAACGCCCACGGCGCGCGACCTTGCCATACCGGGCCGAGAGCTTAAAGGCGTGTATTTTGCGCTCGACATGCTTGCACAGCAGAACCGTGTGCTCGCCGGATGCGAATATACTAAAGACCAACTGGTAAGCGCCAAGGGCAAAGACGTGCTCGTGATAGGCGGCGGCGACACGGGAAGCGACTGCATAGGTACGGCTCACCGCCAGGGATGCAAGAGCGTAACGCAGATAGAGATTATGCCGAAGCCCGCGGAAGGTCCCGACGACCCTGCCAACCCATGGCCCAACTGGCCGCGCACGCTGAAGACAACCACCTCGCACGAGGAAGGCTGCACAAGGCGATGGAACATCAACTCGCTGAAGTTTATCGGCAAGGACGGCAAACTGACTGGCGTTGAGGTGCAGGAAATAACATGGAAACCCAATCCTGAAGGCGGCCGCCCGATAATGGAGGCCGTGGGCAGTCCGGAGGTTATTAAGGCCGACATGGTGCTGCTGGCGATGGGATTCCTGAAGCCCGAGTTGCCCGAGCTTGCTCCAAATGTGTTTGTTGCAGGCGATGTTGTCAGCGGTCCGTCGCTCGTTGTAAGGGCGATGGCAAGCGGACGCGACGCTGCCGAGAAAGTAGATAAATTTTTCCACTAACATTTTTTACATTCCTTTTTTTCTGTGAAGGGTCGGGGCAGATGTTGCTCCGGCCCTCGCTTTTTTATGCTGTCGGGCGCCATGTTCGTGCCGACTTTTGCTTGTTTTGTAATATCTTGATAATCAATGGTTTAGCAACACTCTTCCAAAAGATGCCCTTTTAGCTTGCAAAAGGCCGTCTTTTAGGCTGTAAAAGGGCACCTTTTGCAATGCGAAACGTGGCCTTTTGCACGGCCGTCAGTCTTGCCCTGATTTCCGCATGCATTCCGTGCGTCTTTTCAGTGCTGCTCCGCCCTTGGGCTGCCCGCCGTTCTCCTTGCTGCCGAAATATGCCGTAAGGCGGTGCGCCCGGTGCCGGCAGGATAATAATTTCCGGCCTTTTTTATATAAATTTGCGCTTAATATATACGTATTATTTATTTTTCTGTATATTTGCCGCAATGAAAGGAACAATAATCAAAATAATGGCAATGGCCCTTGTGGCCGTGGCCCTGCTGTCGTGCGGCGGCAGGCGTGGCGGCGATGCGGTGCGCTCGGTCTATTACTGGAGCACCACTCTGCGCATGGACAGCGTTAAGGAGCAGTTTATGCGCGAGCATAACGTCAGTCGCATGTACATCAGATACTTCGATGTCGTTGAGGACGAGAGCGGCCGCCCCGTACCCAACGCCACGCTGCGCTTTGTTACGGCAGTGCCTAAAGGCATCGAAGTGGTGCCCGTGGTATATATCGTGAACAGCTGCATGCGCCGCGACATAAGCGGTCTGGCAGAGAAGATATACAGGCGCGTGCGCCAGATGAACGAGACCAACGACGTGGCCGGCGTGAAGGAGATACAGATAGACTGCGACTGGACCATGCGCACGCGCACGGCTTATTACAGATTTCTGAAGCAGCTGCGCGACATGGCCGGCAAGGACGGCATACGGCTGTCGGCCACAATACGCCTTCACCAGCTCTCGCAGCCGGCTCCGCCCGTTGACCGCGGCGTGCTGATGATGTATAACACGGGCGACTTTACCGACCTTGAGTGTAGCAAGCCCATACTCGACATGGACGACGCTGCGCCCTATATGTCGAGTCTTGCCTCATACAATCTGCCGCTCGCGTCGGCCTATCCGCTGTTCAGCTGGCGCATACTGTTCCGCGGCAGCCGCTACGTTGGCATCATGCATGCCGACGACGACCTGCCCGTGCTGGCCGGCGACAGCATAGTAGAGCGCCGCGTTGAGCTTGACGACATAATGAGAGCCAAGGACGCCGTGAGCCGCAAGCGCGCCGACGCCAACGGCGAGATACTGCTTTTCGACATGAGTAACCAGAATATAACCCGATTTAAACCGGAAGATTATGAAAAAATTTATCTTCGTTAGCCTCTTTGCCCTCGCGTTGTGTGCCGACGCCTGGGCCTGTGTAAGCGAGGCTCCCACGCACAACAATTACATGTTCAGCGTGTTCAGGCGCGAGAGTATGGACTCGCCGTTCCGCGAAGACATCAATGCCTACTGGAAAAGATATGCCGGCGACATGTCTGATACAAGTACGGACTATTACAGGTGGAACCGCGACAAGATTGATGCGGCGGCACGCAGCCGCGGCGATGTGCTGATGCAGCGCTACATGAAGCTGCTCGACAGCTATCTGCAGGTGTGCGACGAGGTTAGCTACGACTCGTGGGACTATCCGACCAAGGAGCAGCTGACAAAGCGAAAGTCTACCTTGAACTCGATACGCAACAGCGCCACGATGGCCATGAAGACCGGACTGCGTGAGCTAAACGCGCTGATGGTGATGCGCGCAAACATGATGCTGGGCTACGACCAGGCCAACATATCCTTCTGGAACTCAACGGCACAGAACCTGCCGAAGGGAGTATGGCGCGAGGTTGCACGCAATATATATGCCCGCGCGCTGCTCAACACGGGCAAGCGCATCGAGGCATGCAACATATACGCCGAGCAGGGCGACATGCAGAGCATCAAGTGGAGCATGCGCAACTACCGCAACCTGGCAGGAATACAGAAGATATATCTCGACGACCCAAACTCGCCCACGCTGATATATCTCGTTCAGGACTTTGTAAACAACGTGCAGGAGACGCTCGACCAGGCCACAGGCACCGGCACGGACGAAGACTGGATTAAGACCATCGACGCCCGCGTGGTGTATAAGGCAGACGCAATGCGCTTCGTAGACTTTGCCAAAAACGTGGTGAGAAGCGGCAAGAACGAGTATCCCTGCCTGTGGAAGTCGGCCATAGGCATGATATATTATCTCTTCGGAATGTCGGAAGAGGCCGTTGCCGAGCTTGACGAGGCCATGGCTATGGACGGCACGCCCCGCATGAAGGACAACGCACGCTGCATACGCCTGCTGGCTTCAACGGGCTGCAACATGTTCAGTCCGTCTTATTCGGCATATCTGCTGAAGGAGATGCAGCGGCTCGACGAGCTTATCAGGGATGAGCGCGGCACGTCGGACATATATCCGAACCATTACACCGACGTAAAGGAGCGCGTGGTCTACAATGCACTTGTGCCCAAATGCATGGCCACTGGCCGCGTGAACATGGCTCTGGCTCTGCTCGGAATGATGGAAGAGAATGAGCAGGATTTCTATACGAAGGGACGCCACTCGCAGCCTGATTATGTGATTGAGGGCGATTATGCGTGGAACTCTGACTATTCGCCGTGGAACGAATATTTTGCTGTCATGGACACAATCAGCGCCGACGTCCTGGCCGGTTACTTCAAGTATATCAGCATGGAGCAGTCAGACCCGTTTGAGCTGTATGTCGTTTCGCAAGTATATCCCAACAAAAACTATTACAACGACCTCATCGGCACAAGGTATATGGCCGAAGGCCGCTTTGCCGACGCCCTGCCTTATCTCGAGAAAGTGTCGCTCGGCTTCCTGTCGCAGCAGAATATCAGCTGGTATATGGCCAACCGAAAATACAGCCTTCCGCGCTGGTTCAACCGCCAGTTGCCTAACATGCCCGACACCGACGGCCCCGGAAAGGGTGAGCCTAAAGAGAATATGAAGTTAAGATATTGCAAGGACATGCTGCAGCTGCAGGCCAATTACGACCTTGCACGCGAGGGAGAGCAGAAGGATATGCGTGCCTATGAGCTTGCCGTGATGCATTATCAGGCTTCGTGCTACGGCGACTGCTGGTTCCTTACGCATTATGGGCACAGCATTTATGACAGCACCCGCAACGGCGAATTCGACTTTGCGCGCAAGACCGTAGAGTATCTCAACAAGTGTGTTGTGTCTTCCGACCTCAACATGCGCTACAAGGCGCTCTATGCGCTGGCCTTTGTCGACAAGGATCCGTGGTTTGATGTCAAGTACGACCGCGACTATAACCCTGTTTACATCCCGCGTCCTGCCTCAAGTCAGTATAAGGCCATGAGCGCGCTGTATAGCTTTGCAAGGCAGCATCCGCAGTATGTCGACGGTTATACCACGCGCTGCGACATGCTGAAAGCCTTTGCTCGTGTGTCTGGACAGTAGTGGGCTTGCGTGCCGCTGACGCCGTTCAGTGTGCGGCATAATGTGAAAGTATAGTCAAAGCTGCAAGTTTTTTTATTCGCCGATGCAAGGTTTTGTAAATAAAAACGTTTAATATGTAGACAAAATCTTAAATGTTACGGATATGAAAACTTGCAGCTTTATTAATTTCTTTTGGCTGATGGCATGTGTGCTTTGCCTCGTGTCGTGCGATGAGGAGAACGACTTTATCTCAGGACCTACCGCGAGCAGCACTATGATAAGCGGTGTGGCACGCACTGCCGACGGGACGCCGCTTGCCGGAGTTAAGGTGAGTGTGGATTATAATGAGTCGGTGTGGCTCGGTCAGCAGACGACGCGCCACAAGGCAGAAGGCATTACCGACAAGGACGGCAACTATCGGCTGTATTTCGAGTTGCGTGACGACGAGCTGCAGGACAACGGCAACGACGCGTCGGCGTCGCGAAACTTCTACCTCATTTTCGACCTTTCTTCGCTCTCAGAAGAAAAATACATCATGCCGAAAGACATAAAGGCCGACAACAAAGATCAGAAGTTGCGCTTCTATTATGACAATCTTCACTTTGAGAGAGGCAAGTTCTACAGCCATAACCTTTACGTTCCGCTAAAGCGCTGGATAGACGTAACCGTTGTCAGCGACGGCAAGATAAACGCCAATGACAAGTTTGTCGTGTCTAATCTGATAAACTACGGAGGCGACGAGCTACCCTTCAACTCCTATTATCGCGACGGCCGTGTGCTGATGGACTATCCCGTAACGATGACGTCAGACAGGGAGCAGACGTTCAGGGTGCCGTGTGCGCTCAACGACTCAAACATGATTTACATTGGCTGCATGAAGGGTGGAGTCGGCTCTTATGATGCCGTTACGCCGGTTAAGAAAGTCTTTGTAACCGAAAGCGAGCCGCAGTCGGTAAGGCTTGAAATAGGTGCTGCAGAATGAGACAAGTGTGATTGTTTAACTAAAAAATATTGTGATATGGAAAAAATAAAATGGTTACCAGTGTTGATGTTATTGGCTGGTGCGTTCTGTCTTGCAGGATGCTTGAATGAAGATGATGAAGAAGGTGGCGTAAAGGTAACCGGTCATGAAGAATATGTTATGACAGTGGCATCGAAGAAGCTGGCTTATGTAATTTTTAATGGCAGCGACTTCTTCACTGAAGCTTATGCCGTGAGGAAAGAAGGCACGCAGGCATGGGAGCCGCTTACGTTTATTTCCGGATTAGATTATGAGGAAGGATATGAGTATGAGGTGCGTGTCAGCGAGACAAGTTATTATGATGAAAGAAGGAGCGAATCGTCGTGGACTGAATATAAACTGCTGGAGGTAATGTCAAAGACTGAGAAAGAGAGCGAAGGACTGCCCGTGAGCTTTATTGATGAGCGGTCTTATAAACCTGTTGACGTGCGCTATATTGTTGAGGCCGATGATAAGGCAGTGATAGAGAATGACATCAGAAGCAACGGCAGTATACATTTTGGATGTTCGTATGTATTTAGTTTCGACATGAATAACTGGCTATTGGCAGACAATAATAATGAAGTTATGGCTTATGGAGCACTTTCAAAGAAAGACGTAGATAGTTCAGATTTTCCTGAATCGTACAAGCTCCTTCCGCCTGATGGTCAGGTCGTGTCGTCGATGGAGTGGACATTCTATTATATATTGGATGATGTTAAAACCGAATACCATTCTTATGATGTGTTTATGGTTGAGCCAAAGGTAGATAATGAGTCTGCCGTATCATCCGGAAAAGAAAAAGAATATTCTCCCTCACCTGTTGAAACGCAGCCTTGGATGTATGAAGACCTTACCGAATATTACAAGGCAAAATATCCCGATGCAGGCGTAAAGACAGTTGTGGTGTGCCAGACGTTTAAGTAGACGCATGTATCTGAAAATCAATCTGTTTTTAGTTTGGGTTCCGGCTTTTGGCAAGTCGGAACCTAATTGTTTTCATTCGGCTGTTGCTTATCGGCGTTGCCTGTGCCGTTCATGCAGCAGGCGAAGTTGGCAGAGTATGCCCTTCCGATAGGAATGGTGTTGTTGCCGGCCAGCGTTATGTCGTTTTTGGTGAAGCTTATTATTGCCGTCTTGTTTACTATAAACGACTTATGAACTCTTATGAAGGTGCTTTCAGGCAGAATCTCCTCAATGTTTTTCATGCTCATCTGCGTCATTACGGGGCGCTCGTGGTTAAGATGAATCTTGATGTAGTTGTTCAGCGCCTCGATGAACGAGATGTCGGCATAGCTTATCTTGATGTTCTTATATTCAGACTTCACTATGAAGAAGTCTTCCTCTGCATGGCGCGCCCTTTCCTGCAGGTCCTTTTGCCTTATGGCCTTTGACACCGCAACCTCGAATCTGTTGAACGAGAACGGCTTGTGAAGAAAGTCGATGGCGTTGAGTTCAAAGCCGTCGAGGGCAAACTGGGCGTATGCCGTGGTGAATATGAACATCACGTCCGACGAAATGATACGTGCAAGTTCGAGTCCGTTCATGCCCTTCATCTCTATGTCAATGAACACTATGTCGGGCTTGCTGCGCCTTATCTCTTCGAGCGCCTTGAGGGGATTGGTGAATGTTTCAACGCTTATGTTGCCCATTCTCCGGGCAAACTCGCTGATTATGTTGAGAGCTATCGGCTCGTCGTCAATGGCAATACATCTCATTGTTCCTGTCGTCGTTGTATGTGGTTAGTTTATTAAGGTTATGCTCAGCAGCACGGTGTAGAGTCCGTCAGCGTCGTTTATCTCGAGCTTGTGGCGCTTGGGATAGGCCAGTTCGAGCCGCTTGCGGCAGTTGCTTATGCCTATGCCGGCAGAGTGGCCGCGCCGGTCTGTCGGCTTCTGGTTCTGCGTAGAGAAGAACAGCGTGCCGTCTTCAATCCTTATGACGATATACACCTGGCGGTCGTCGGTAGACGACAGACCGTATTTTATGGCGTTCTCTACGAAGGTTATAAGCAGCATGGGCACAATCTGCAGTCCCTGCCGCTTGTTGTCGTTATAGTAAGACAGCTGTATGCTGTCCTTGTTTTCGGTGCGGTATTTCTGTATCTCGATATACTGTCGTATGTAGTCGATCTCCTCTTCAACGGGTATGGCCTCCTTCGTAGGGTTGGTGTACATGTATTTCATCAGGCAGATAAACTGCATGAAGGCTGTCTCCACCTGCTGCGACTTCATCACAATCATGCCGTAGAGAGTGTTGAGCGTGTTGAAAAGAAAGTGAGGATTGATCTGTGCCTTGTATAAGGCAAGTTCCGCTTTCTTCTTCTCCGTCTCGAGGTCGTGGCTGCGCACAATCTGCCTGATAAGTTCGGTGAGCAGGCCCACGGCCGTGCTGAAGGTGATGGTTGCGACATACAGGAACCACACTGCCTGCTGATGAAGCCTTGCCCTGGCCACAGTCCTTACGCGGCGTGGACGCACCGGCCTGTGCGGAAAGTCCATCTGATACTGCGATATGAGCCATGTAATCAATATTGTGGCAAGAATCAGGATAAGGGCTATAATCACCTTGCGGCGCGTCTGGAAGAACATGGGCACCGTGATATAGCGGTTGAAGAAATAAACGGCATAGAGCCAGCACGCCAGTATGCAGACAAACGTCAGGTTGTTGGCTATCCATCGCTCTATGGGAAGCAGGAAGCACAATGCCGGCAACAGCACGCAGGCAAAGAGAAGGTCGGTTATCAGAGGTATCTTTCTTAGCATAAATTATCGTTATTGCGTTACTAAATCTTTCCCGTTGCAAAGATAGTGTAAATATTCTGTAACGTGAAAAATGAGCCATGCCGTTTACCCTCACTTATATGTCGTTTACCCTTACACGGCGAATTTGTGTTGCAGAAAACCCCGTTTTAACAATATCTTTGCAACATAAACCGCTAAAATGATATGAAAATGAACGAGAAAAGAAACCCTGGATTTATAGTCAGACTGCTGATGCTTCTGATGATATGCTGCTCGGCGGCGGCCGGTGCAATGGCACAGACCGTTGTCAGCGGAAAGATTACTGACAAGTCGACGTCCGACCCGCTGCCTGGAGCAACGGTGTCGATAACGCCCAACGACGGCAAAACCCGTCTTGGCGTGTCGGACATGGACGGAAAATACAGAATAGACAATCTTGCGGCAGGACAATACCGCATAAAGGTGAGCTACATGGGCTACAAGACATATGAGAAGAGCGTCAGCTTGGGCAGCAATGACAACAAGGTGATGAACATAAGTCTGACCGAGGACGCCACCATGCTCGAAAACCTTTCGGTAGAGGGAAGGGCAACACGTGCGCAGCAGGCAGGCGACACGCTGTCGTATAACGCGTCGGCATTTAAAGTGTTAGACGGAAGCACCGCCGAAGAGCTGCTGGCAAAGATGCCCGGCATTGTGGTTGAAGGCGGCGAGGTGCAGGCCCAGGGCGAGAGCGTAAGCAAGGTGATGGTGGACGGCAAGGAGTTTTTCGACGGCGACGTAAACCTTGCGCTGAAGAATCTTCCGGCCGACATAATAGCCAGCATAGAGGTGTTCGACAAGAAGAGCGACCAGGCCGAGTTTACCGGATTTGACGACGGAGAGGAGATAAAGACGATAAACATCGTTACAAAGAGCGGCTACAAGGAAGGAGTGTTCGGCAAGGTGTACGGCGGATACGGCACGGACAACCGCTATAACGCCGGCGGAAACATCAACATATTTGACGAGTCGCAGAGGCTGTCAATACTCGGAATGAGCAACAACGTCAACCAGCAGAACTTCTCGCAGGAAGACCTGTCGGGAGTTATGTCGGCGCAAAGCTCAAAGCGCGGGGGCAGGCGCGGCGGAGGCCGACGCGGCAGCACGGACAACTTCATGGTGGGCTCGCTCGGCGGTGTGACCAAGACCAACGGCATAGGCCTGAACTATGTGAACGAATGGAACGACAAGCTGAAGCTTACGTCGAGCTACTTCTTCAACCAGTCGTCTAACGACTATCAGGAGAAACTGCAGCGCGAGTATTTCGAGTCGGCACTGCCGGGCATGTCGTACATGCAGGACAGCGAGTCGGACATGACCAACTGGAACCACCGCGTGAACATGAACCTCGAATATAAGATAGACGCCGACAACACCCTGCAGCTGCGCCCTAAGTTCAGCTATCAGAGCAGCAACACGCTGAGCAGCTATCTGGGCGAAAACCTCCTGTATGGCGAGCAGCAGAGCAGCATAGGCAGCAGCTCGGAGAGCGACGTGAAATCGTACAGCGCCGGACTTAACGCCACCTACCGCCACCGCTTCAACAAGCAGGGACGCACGCTGTCGCTGTCGGTGAACGGACAGATAACCGACAAGCGCAGCGACACCTACACCGACTATAAGGAAAGCAAGACCGAGGACGGCACGACAACGGCCACGGAATATTCGCAGCGCAAGGACAACGACGAGAAACAGACATCGCTGCGCACCAACCTGATGTATACGGAGCCGATAGTGGACAACGTGCAGCTGAGCGCCAACTATAAGTTCTCTTACAGCAACAGCGACGCCGACAAGAAGACGTTTGAGAGCGACGGCATGACCGACCTGGGTGAACAGCTCATTGACCAGATGTCGAGCGTGTATCAGACCGACTATCTTACGCATGCTGCCGGACTGGGCCTGAGATGGAATCTCGACAGATGGCGCTTCACGCTCGGTGCCGACTTCCAGTGGGCTTCGCTCGACGGCGAACAGTCGTATCCAGTTGCCGACAACATATCGCACAACTATTTCTCTGTGCTGCCGTCGGCCATGATACGCTACTCGCTCAACCGCAACAACTCGTTCATGCTGCGCTACCGCAGCAGTTCTACATCGCCCACGCTGCAGCAGCTGCAGTCGGTTGTCGACAACACCAATCCGCTGTTCCTCTCTACCGGAAACCCGCTGCTCGACCAGCAGATTAACCATACGCTCAACCTGAGATATACGCTCACAACAATGTCGGGACAGACCTTCATAGCCATGCTCGGCGCCACGCTGCGCAACGGATATGTGGCAGACAGCACCTTCGTGGCAACAGAAGACATCACACTGCCCGGCGGAATAGAGATGGACAAGGGCGCACAGCTTACACGCCCTGTGAACCTCGACGGATACTACAGTCTGCAGGCAATGCTGACATACGGATTTCCGCTCGACCTGATACGTAGCAACGTCAACCTGAGCCTTGCCGGCAACTATGCCAGCGTGCCGACGATATTCAACGGCGTGAAGAGCAATACGCGCGAACTGACGTTTGTGCCCAAGGTGGTGATAGGCAGCAACATCAGCGACAAGCTCGACTTCACGCTGTCGTATTCAGCCTCGATAAACAAGGCCCTCAGTTCTGTTGCCGACCTGAACACGAGCAACTATGTTACGCACATAGCACAGGCACGCGTGGGCTGGACCTTCTGGGCCGGACTGACCCTGCGCAGCACGCTGACATATACGGGCTACAGCGGCCTGAGCGCCGACACGGAAGACTATTTCCTGTGGAACGCGTCGCTCGGCAAGAAGTTCCTGAAGAACAATGCTGCCGAGATAAGGCTCGACGTGTATGACATACTGGGGCAGAGCCAGTCGTTCAGACAGTCGGTAGGCAGCAACTACTACGACTATCTCACGGCCAACGTGCTGCAGCCCTATGCCATGGTGAGCTTTGTCTATACGATAAGATAGGCCGTCTGAGGCCGCTATGACATCAGCGTATGCCGTCGTAAAAAGACATTAAATTAGGTTTTAGTTGTTTGTAAATCAATGCCGGGCGGCTGTCGGCCTGCCTTTCCTAAGGCGCAGCATGATGCGGCAGGGCGGGGCAGACTGACATACGGCGGCAGAGAAATGCAGACATAAGGAGCAAAACCTATAACGCAATATGGCAAAACTTTTACGGCCAAAGGGCTGTTTGAGATTAAATTAAACATCTAAAAAACGAGAACTCATGAAGAAACTATTATTACTGATGGCCCTGACGGCCATGTTCGGCATCAGCGCCGACGCACAGAAAAGGGGCGGGCAGAAGCTTACGCCTGAACAGAGAGTGGAGAAACGCATGGAACAGCTCGACAGCAAGCTGAAGCTAAGCGACGAGCAGAAGCAGAACATAAAGTCGCTCTACACCGACTTCTTCAGTCAGGACATAAGCCGCGAGGAGCGCAGGAGCAAGATGGAGGAGCTTAACACGAAGATAAGCAATCTGCTTGACGACAGCCAGAAAAAGACTTTCAGCGAGATGAACAGCCGGAAGGCCGGCAGAAAGCGCTAAGCACGCATGCCTTACAGCCGCCATGCAGAGGCATTATGCCGTGGCGGCCTTGACTTCTGATTATTAAGATGCTTGTATATGAATGTGCCTGACGGGATGGTTTATCGTGTCTTTTTTGTTAATCCCGGTCGGGTACATTCTTTTTTTCTCGGCCATTTTTATATGTAACAGTTTCCGCGGTTTTGCTTTCACATTGATTTTGCCTGACGCTCTCATACTGAGATATTTGAAAAATTAAAATATTTGACCGTAAAAACGTGCCGTTTTCGTGTGCAAACGCAAGTGTCAGATGCATAGCGTGTTACATCGTTATGCGTAGATGTGTGCAAAAGTTTTTGTCCTGATTGGGACAAAAAAGCTATTATTTCAATGAAAAAACAGGGTTGTTTGAGATGCAAAAGTGGCCCGGTTTTGTGTAAAAAGTTGCCGGTTAATTTTTCAAAAGCATACCTTTTGCATATAAATGTAAATATACTTTACCGCCGCTGCCTGTTTTCCGCTTCTGCTTTTTCTATTTCAGCAGAAAATTCTGACATTTTTGTGATGACACATTGCCGCATGAAAGCAGCAGGCAGCTTACATGCTGTCAGAAGCCGATGCCGTTTGTAGGCTGTTCCTTTCCGGCATTTTATGTGTCCGTGCCGTATGGGCGTAATATATAAAAAGCATGGATTTTGTTTTATTCTGCCGTTATTTATGAGTATAGAGTTATGGGCCGAAGCATTCGGCTGTGGCAGATTCATTAAGCATGTCTGTGTGCATGCAAATAAAAAAGAAAAATGCCAAGCGGTTTATTATCAACCACTTGGCATTTTTTCTTGTTTCGTTATATTCAAGGAGTTTTATTTTAATTCGCGTCAGAATAAAGTTAAGATCATGTGCAGAGCGCAGGCGAAGTTCTGCGTCAGCTGATTAATATTCAGGAGTGGAAAGATATGTGCAAAGTGGTTTATAATAATCCACAAGGCATATGGCTTTAACTACTTTAACTACTTTAACTACTCTGACTCCTTTAACTCCTAAAAAACTACATATATCCCAGCCATCTGAGAATGTCGTTCAGGTTGGCCACAACCATCAGCAGAATCAGTATGCCGAAGCCTACATATTCAGCCCTTATAAGGAAGTTCTCGCTCGGCTTGCGGCGCGTAATCATCTCGTAAAGCAGGAAGAGCACGTGGCCGCCGTCGAGGGCAGGGATAGGCAGGATGTTCATAAACGCAAGGATGATGCTGAGAAATGCAGTCATGCGCCAGAACATCATCCAGTCCCATGTCGGCGGGAACAGGCTGCCGATAGATCCGAAGCCGCCCAGCGACTTGGCGCCGTCGGCCGTAAATACATATTTCATGTCGTCTACATATCCGCGGAGCACGCCGATACCGTATTTTATTCCGGCAGGGAAGCTCTCAAAGAAGCCGTATTCTACGGTTTCGGGCTTGTAGTATGTAGCCAGATATGTGCGGCCTACGCCTAACGTAAGGTCAGGGTTGAGCACCATTTTCACCGTGTCGCGCTTCTCGGGCGAGGCCTTATGGCAGAACACCACCGTGGTTGTGCGCACCTTCATGCTGTCTTTTGTGGTCTTGGCCACGCTGAGCATGTCGCCCATTACGGCCATCTGGTCGTCAAATTCGTTCCATGAGTCAATGTTCTTGCCGCCTATCGCCAGCAGCTTGTCGCCCTTCATCATGCCTGCCTTTGCTGCCGGAGAGTTTGGCATCACGCTGTCTATGTCGGCCGGGATGAACGGCTTAACAAACACGGGCTGCTCCTTGAGCATGGTCAGCAGGCTCATGTCTTCGGGCATGGTGATCTGTATCTCCTTGCCCTGGCGCATCACGGTTACGGTCTGCGCGTTGGCTATGTCGCGGTACATGTCGACGTCAAACTTTGTCAGCGTGTTCTCGTTGGTTCGCAGCAGCACGTCGCCGTCCTTGAAGCCTATCTTCTTGGCAGCATCGTTAAACTTCATACCCATTGTCATCTTGTCCAGACGGTAGAATGAGTCGCCCCATGTGTAGAGCACCATCGAATAGATAAACAGCGCAAGCAGGAAGTTTACGAGCACTCCGCCCACCATTATCAGCAGTCGCTGCCATGCCGGCTTGGAGCGAAACTCCCACGGCTGTGCCGGCTGCTTCATCTGTTCGGTGTCGAACGACTCGTCTATCATGCCCGAAATCTTGCAGTAGCCGCCGAGCGGAAGCCATCCCACGCCGTATGTCGTGTCGCTTTTCTTGGGCTTAAATTCAAAGAGGTGGAACCATGGGTCGAAGAACAAGTAAAACTTTTCAACCCTTACGCCGAAAAGTTTTGCAAAGAAGAAGTGGCCGCCTTCATGCAGCAGCACGAGAATAGAGATTGCCAGCATAAACTGGAGCAGTCTTATCAAAAATATTTCCATGTCTCTGTTTTCTTAATTTTTCTTTCTGCGGCCGGTTGCCGCCGTCGGATTGTTTTGCTTTTGGATAAAAATATGTTACTTGTTTTATTTATTCTTTCTTTATCAGTGTGCCCCGAGCAGTTCGGTAGCCACGCGCCTTGCCTCGGCGTCGGTGCTTACGTAGGTGTCATAGTCGGGTGCGCTGCTGAAGCTTACGCGGCTCATGGTCTTCTCTATGATGTCGCTCATCTGTGTGAATCCGCACTTGTCTTCAAGGAATCCGCGGTTGACAATCTCGTTGGCAGCGTTGACAATGCACGGCATGTTGCCGCCTTTCTTTATCGCTTCGAAGGCAAGGGCAAGGCAGCGGAACTTGTCTAAGTCGGGCTCGAAGAACTCCAGCGGCTGCTTGAACAGGTCGAGACGGTCTTCGTTGAGGTGAATGCGGTCGGGGTAAGTCAGCGCATACTGTATGGGCAGGCGCATGTCGGGCACTCCGAGCTGTGCCTTCACGGCTCCGTCGGCAAACTGTACGGCGCTGTGAACGATGCTCTGCGGATGGATAAGCACCTGAATCTTGTCGGCCGGAACGCCGAAGAGCCATTTAGCCTCGATAACTTCGAAGCCCTTGTTCATCATCGTGGCGCTGTCTATGGTTATCTTTGCGCCCATGCTCCATGTGGGATGCTTCAGCGCGTCGGCCTTGGTTACGGTGGCAAGCTGTTCCTTGGTGAAGTTGCGGAACGGGCCGCCTGATGCCGTGAGCAATATCTTTTCAATCTCGTTGTTGCCTTCTCCGGCCAGACTTTGGAATATGGCAGAGTGCTCGCTGTCAACGGGTATTATCGGTGCGTGGTATTTCTGCGCCAGCTCGCATATCAGTTCTCCGGCAACAACCAGAGTCTCCTTGTTGGCAAGACATATCTTCTTGTGTGCCTTGATGGCGTGAATTGTCGGATTAAGTCCGGCAAAGCCCACCATTGCCGTGAGTACCATGTCTATCGGGCCGGCCTCCACTATTTCGTCTATGGCCTGTTTGCCTGCATACACCTTTATGTCGGGCAGGTCGGCGAGCAGGCTTTTCAGTTCTTCATACTTGTCTTCGTTGGCAATTACCACTGCTGCCGGATTGTAGCGGCGTGCCTGTTCGGCCAGTTCTTTCACTCTGTTGTTGGCCGTGAGGCAGTAAGCCTCAAACAGGTCAGGATGCTCGTCAATCACCTGCAGTGCCTGTGTGCCTATCGAGCCTGTTGAACCGAGAATGGCTATCTGTTTCTTCATAAAATCTTAAATTCTCCCAACTTCTAAATTTGTTTCTCTTGTCTTTCGTCGTTCCGTATCGTCTTTGGCGCGCTTTGCGGCCGTGGGGCCGTGGCGTCTGCTTATTCAAGGTCGAGAAGTCCTTCGGGCAGGTCTACCACAATGATGTGCCTCTCGGTGTCGACGTCAATGATGAAGTCTTCCGATGCCGGTATCATTATTTCCTTGCCGTCAGGTGTCTCTACGTTAAAGAGTGTGTTTACAGTTGAATAGTCAACCGACTTGACCGTGCCTATCAGGCGGTTGTCGTTGTTGGCGTCGAGCAGGCTGAAGTTTTCGGCCTCGTTGAGCGACATGGCGTCCTGGCTCTCTTCCGCCAGCTTGCGGCTGAAGTAGACGTCGCATCCGGTGAGTTCCTGCGCCTGCTCCTTGGTGTCGATGTCGCAAAACTTCACAAGGGCTGTCTCGCCGCTCTTGAACCTGTATTCCTCGAAAAAGAAAGGCACGAGTATGCCGTCGATGAGCAGCACGAGATAGTCGGCGTCAACTCTGTCAAACACGTCGTCCTCAAACATTAGCGACACCTCGCCCTTCACACCGTGGGGCTTGCCTATCTTGCCGATTTTGAAAACTTCCTCTTGTCTTATCATCGCTGTTGTTGTTTCGCTTTTATGCTTAGCTTATGCGCTCAATCTTGGCTCCGAGGTTGTTCAGTCGTGCCTCAATGTCCTCGTAGCCGCGGTCAATCTGCGCAATGTTGTCTATGCGGCTTGTGCCGTTGGCGCTCATGGCTGCAATGAGCAGCGCTATTCCGGCTCGTATGTCGGGGCTTGTCATGCGTCCGGCACGCAGCCTTACGTTATGGTCGTGGCCTACCACCACGGCTCTGTGCGGGTCGCAGAGTATTATTTGTGCGCCCATGTCTATCAGTTTGTCTACAAAGAACAGGCGGCTCTCGAACATCTTCTGGTGGAACAGTACGCTGCCTCTTGCCTGAGTGGCCACAACAAGCAGCACCGACAGCAGGTCGGGCGTGAGTCCGGGCCATGGGGCGTCGGCCAGAGTCATAATCGAGCCGTCAATGAACGAATCGATTTCGTAGTGGTCCATGTGCGGTATGATGAGGTCGTCGTCCTCAGTGTCTATCTTTACGCCGAGGCGGCGGAATGCGTCGGGTATGATGCCGAGGTTGCGCAGCGACACGTTTTTTATGCGTATGCCGTCGCCCACCATGGCTGCCATGCCTATGAACGAGCCCACCTCAATCATGTCGGGCAGTATCTTGTGCTCGGTTCCGTGCAGCGAGTCTACGCCCACTATCGTCAGCAGGTTTGATGCAATGCCGCTGATGCGTGCTCCCATTTGGTTGAGCATGTGGCACAGCTGCTGTATGTAGGGCTCGCATGCCGCGTTGTATATGGTTGTTGTTCCTTTTGCCAGCACGGCTGCCATTATGATGTTTGCCGTACCGGTTACAGATGCCTCGTCGAGCAGCATGTAGCAGCCCTTAAGTTCTTTGCCGTTTATCTCGAATGTGTTTCTTTCGTCGTTGTGCAGAAACTTTGCGCCCAGATATTTGAATCCCAGGAAGTGGGTGTCCAGGCGTCGCCGTCCTATCTTGTCTCCGCCCGGCTTGGTTACTACGGCCTTGCCGAAGCGTGCCAGCAGCGGCCCAATCATCAGCACGCTGCCCCTGAGCGAAGCGCATTTGCGTATAAACTCGTCGCTCTCCAGATAGTCGAGGTTGATGTTCTCTGCCTTGAACGAATATTCGTTCCTGCTTATGCGGGTTACATCCACGCCTATGTCTGTGAGCAGCAGAATGAGATTCTTTACGTCAAGAATGTCAGGTATGTTCTTTATTCTTACTTCTTCGGGCGTAAGCAGTGATGCGCATATCACCTCGAGCGCCTCGTTCTTGGCGCCTTGCGGTGTTATGGTTCCGCTGAGCGAATGTCCGCCTTCTATGATGAAAGATTCCATGTTCGGGTCTTGATTTGGTTAACGTTGCTGTTAGCGTTATCTTCTTTTCCTTCTCCTTTCTCCGGGCTCCTTAAGACTTCCCACATTAAACTTGAATGTGTCGAGGTCGAGTTGTATCTTCCCGTTGGTGAAGCGTGCCAGGTCAGAGGCTATTTTCTCGTCGTCGCTCGAGCCGTGGCTCCATTGTATCAGGTTGCGTTTCATCTGGTTGGCCGTCAGCCTCGTAAGCTCGTCGCGCTCGGGTCCGGGCTCCATGTTCATCAGTTGTTCAAACAGTTCGAACACCATTCCGCCGTAGTGCTTTATGGGGTTCTTCTGTTTTGGATATTCCATGGGCTGAGGCTTTGTGGTTATGCTCTTTGCCTCGTTGATGTCTACCGGATAGTCGATGTCGAGCTTGAAGTCGCTCATTATGGCCAGATGGTCCCACAGCTTCTGCTTGTAGTCAATGTTCTCTCTGTTCTGCGGGAACATGCGCTCCATGATGCATATTATGGTCTCTGCGCATTTCTGACGCTCTTCTCTGTCGCTGAGCGTCATGGCGTAGTCTACCATCTTCTGCACCTCGCGTCCGTATTCGGGCAGCGTGAGCTTCTTGCGCTGTGTATTGTAGTCTAATCCATCGATTTCCATTTCTTCTTTGTTTAAATTCCGTTTAAATGTAGTGTGATATGTGTCTCTGTTGTCCTTGCCCCGTGTGCGCTTTTGCGCCGTGGCTTACAGCAGTTTCTTCGGTGTCTTGGCCACGAAGTCTTTCAGATAGAAGGGCACGAAGTAGGCCACGTCTTCAAATTTCTCCTCGGCCATGCGCTTCTCTGCCAGCGGAAACATGTTCTTAGCCAGCGGCTCAATGCCTTTTATCAGCACGGCGTTGGGGTGGTTGATGGCCTCGATGCACTTGCATGCGCCGTTGCCGAAGAAATACACCTTGCCTTTGTCGAGGAATTCCTTATACGTGTCGGCGTCCACCACGTCGGCCTGCACGCCTCTCACCTCTTTGAGCGAGCGGTCGTATATGCCCGAGTAGACTTCCATGCGGCGTGCGTCGAGCATGGGGCAGAGCAGCGCGCCGGGTTCGGGCTCATGGGTGAGCAGTACGGGCACTGTGAGCAGCTCGAGCGTGGGCACGGCTATCAGCTTGATGTCGCGGCCATAGCATATGCCCTTGGCCATCGAAACGCCTATGCGCAGGCCGGTGTATGAGCCGGGGCCGCAGCTCACGGCTACGGCATCGAGCGGAATGGCGTGGCTGTCGGCGAACGAAATGGCTTCGTCAATAAATGTTCCAAGTCTTACTGCATGGTTCGGGCCGCTGTGGTCTTCTTTGCTGAATATGCAGGCGCCGTCCTGGCTTACTGCTACCGAACACACGTTGGTGCTCGTCTCAATATTCAAAATACACGACATAATTAAAAATATCTTCTTAAATAAAGTGCAAAAATACGCTTTTTTCCGAAGAAATATGTACTTTTGCATAAATTTAACTACAAAAGTGTTATGATACAATCTATGACGGGTTATGGCAAGTCGGTCGTAACCTTCAATGAGAAGAAGATTAATGTAGAAATAAAATCTTTAAACAGTAAGGCCTTAGACCTGTCTACGCGCATTGCGCCGCTATACCGTGAGAAGGAAATGGAGATGCGCCAGATGATTTCGAAGGCGCTCGTAAGAGGAAAGGTTGACTTTTCAATCTGGATAGAGAAAGACGCGTCTCTCGACGCCACGCCTATCAACAGCGCGCTGGTGGAGAACTATTATCATCAGATAAAGGACATTGCCGCCAAGACCGGCATGCCTGAGCCGCAAGACTGGTTCAGCATACTTGTGCGCATGCCCGACGTTATGAGCAAGACCGAGGCAGAGGTGCTGACCGACGAGGAGTGGGCCGTTGCCCGTGGCGGCGTCGAGCAGGCACTGCAGGCGCTTGTGGAGTTCCGCAAGCAGGAGGGTGCCGCCCTTTATAACAAGTTCAGCGAGAAGCTCGACAACATCGGCAGTCTGCTGGCGTCTATAGAGCCATACGAGAAGTCGCGTGTGGAGAAGATACGCAGCCGCATCGTTGAGGGCCTGAAGAGCATACCCGAAATAGAATACGACAAGAACCGCCTTGAGCAGGAACTTATCTATTACATAGAGAAACTCGACATCAACGAAGAGAAACAGCGCCTTGCAAACCATCTTAAATATTTCCGCGAGACCATGAACGACGGCATAGGCCAGGGCAAGAAGCTCGGCTTCATAGCTCAGGAAATGGGACGCGAAATAAACACCACAGGCAGCAAGAGCAACCAGGCCGAGATGCAGAACATCGTGGTGAAGATGAAGGACGAACTGGAACAGATAAAAGAGCAGGTGCTTAATGTACTTTAAATTTTAGGAGTTAAAGTAGTTAGAAGTAGTTATAGTAGTTAAAGTCATTACCATTGCACGTTCTTTTCATAAAGAAAGATTTTGGGTATGATGCTTAAAATATAATAAAGTCAAGAATATATGACTTTAACCTGCAAGTATAAAAGCATATGGCTCTAACTCCTTTAACTACTTCTGACTATTTTAACTCCCGATGAGAAACGCAAATGACTTTAACTTCTTTAACTACTCTAACTCCTTTAACTACTTTTTAAAACCATGCCCGGAAAACTCATTATCTTCTCTGCTCCTAGCGGAAGCGGAAAGAGCACAATAATCAACTGGCTGATGTCGCACGAAGAGCTGCGCATGGCCTTCAGTATATCATGCACAAGCCGCGCCCCGAGAGGCACAGAGCGCAACGGCGTTGAATATTTCTTCGTTACGCCCGAAGAGTTCAGACGCCGGATAGACAACGACGAGTTCCTCGAGTATGAGGAAGTATATAAAGACCGCTACTACGGCACGCTGAAACAGCAGGTGGAGGCACAGCTCGAAAAAGGCGAGAACGTTGTCTTTGACGTAGACGTGAAGGGCGGATGCAACATAAAGAACTATTATGGCGACCGTGCTCTCAGCGTGTTCATCCAGCCGCCGTCGATAGAGGAGCTGCGCAACCGTCTGACAGGACGCGGCACCGACGCCCCGGAAGTGATAGAAGACCGCATAGCCCGTGCGTCGTTCGAGCTTACCTTCGCCCCGAAGTTCGACAAGGTGGTTATCAACGACGACCTGGACAAAGCCAAGGTCGAGGCGCTGAAGATAGTTAAAGACTTTCTGCTCGGTTAAGTGAATAAAAAAGTGAAGAGTGAACAGTGAAAAATCCAAATGCCTTGTGGTGATACAAAATTTTGTAGGGAATTGTTGTAGAGAATCAACAATACTATTGTTCTGTCGGATATGCACGTGTTGTTGAGCGCAGCGAAAAATTCGACAGCATCGGATATCAGGATTTTTAATCCGATACTCATACCTTTTAATCAAAAAATAGGAAGTAATCGGATTGAAAATCCTTATACTCAATTCCGGCAGATTATAAATCAGCCGGCACAATAGTCTTGCTGTTACATACCATAGTTTTGAAAACCTAAAGATTGATGTTTGACAATAAGCCACAAGAATCAACAAAGCTAATGTTCTGTCGGATATGCTATCCGACAGCATCGGATATCAGGATTTTTAATCCGATACTCATATCTATTAATCAAAAAAAAGGAAGCAAGCGGATTGAAAATCCTTATACTTAATTCCGGCAGATTATAAATCAGCCGGCACATTAGTCTTGCTGTTACATACCATAGTTTTGAAAACCTAAAGGTTGATGTTTGACAATAAGCCACAAAGCATTTGACTTTAACTACTCTAACTCCTTTAACTCCTAAAATAATAAAATGATCACCACCGGCATCTTCGGGGGCTCTTTCAACCCCATACACAACGGACACGTAGAGCTGGCGCGCCAGCTTTTGGCGAGCGCAGGACTCGATGAAATATGGTTTGTAGTGTCGCCGCAGAACCCGTTTAAGCGTGCTGCCGACCTGCTTGACGACGCACAGCGGCTAAAGATGGTAGAGCTTGCGCTCGAAGGCGAGCCGCGCATGCATGCCTCCGACTATGAGTTTCGCATGCCCCGTCCGTCGTATATGTGGCACACCCTTCAGTCGATGAGCCGCGACTATCCCGACCGCCGGTTCGTTTTGCTAATAGGCGCCGACAACTGGGAGCGCTTCAGCGAGTGGTATGCCTGGCGCGACATCCTCAGTCATTATCGCATAGTGATATATCCCCGCGGCGGTTCTGCCGTAGATGCCGCGTCGCTGCCCGAAGGAGTCAGCCTCGTAGACACCCGTCTGATAGACATCAGCAGCACGCAGGTAAGGCAGTTCCTTGCCGACGGTCGTCCGATAAACGGTCTTGTGCCCGACAGCGTGGCCCGCTATATCAGCGATAACGGTCTGTATGCTCCTAAAGTTTAAGTCGGTGAATAACATATCGGAGCTATTTTCCCGTAAGTCAGACATTGTTCTTATTGCATTGCTAATTGTTAAAACACAGCATGAAATAGGTAAAAACTCAGGACAAAAATATTTTTCATTCTAGAAAATCAACTTATAACGTATGTTAAAGATAATGGCATTGATACCACGTTTCTTTAACATACGTTTATTTTTATGCCTGTTTTCAACATCAAAATCAGCCCTTTTTCGTTCACAAATGCCTGCTTTTAATGTCGTAAACGTATGCTTTTGTGATGCTAAACCTATCGTTTACGGGTGAAAAGTGGCCGAGTAATGTTTTTTAACTATTGCCTTTTTGTTTTGTAATCTTGGTAAAAGCCGATATATCAATACTTTACCAAAAATGTCGATTTTGTGCAATTTTTCGCACAAAACCACGGTTTCGTGATGAACATGGCAATTCTGGAGAGGTTAAAAGTTTATTTTAGTAGTTAAAGGAGTTAGAGTAGTTAAAGAAGTTAAAGTCAAATGTCTTGTGGCTTAAAAACAAACGGCATATACCAACAAAGCTAATGTGCCGGCTGATTTTCAATCTGCCGGAATATAGTATCAGGATTTTCAATCCGCTTGTTTCCTATTTTTTTGATTAATAGGTATGAATTTCGGATCACAGATCCTGATACTTAATGCTGTCGAATTTTTCGCTGCGCTCAACAACACGTGCATATCCGACAGAACAATAGCCTTGTTGCTTCCGTGCTTATGGATATGTAGCAGCAAGACTATTGTTCCGGCTGATTTGTAATCTGCCGGAATGGCGTATCAGGATTTTCAATCCACTTGCTTCCTATTTTTTTTGATTAATAGGTATGAATTTCGGATCACAGATCCTGATACTTAATGCTGTCGAATTTTTCGCTGCGCTCAACAACACGTGCATATCCGACAGAACAATAGTCTTGTTGCTTCCGTGGTTACAGACAATTAATAAAATTAATCTGCCGGAATATAGTATTAGAATTTTTCAATCCGCTTACTTCCTATGTCCGGTTACGAAAGCGAAGATATTAAGGTTGCATTATCAGAACTTAATTGAAAAAACAGGCGTAGAGCGCAATGAAAAATTAAAAAATAAAAGTGAAAAATCTAAATGCTGAGTGGTTGATCAGAAGCCACAAAACATTTGGATTTTTCACTTTTCACTGTTCGTTTTTCACTTTCACTTACGCGTTCTCTCCGATAATCTCTTTTGAACGTTTAAGAGCAGTGCTTATGTGGTCGCAGATGTTCTCCTTGCCTATAAGCTCGTTGAAGCCAGACCTTTCGAGTACGGCCCGGACATTGCTGTTTACGCCCGACAGCACTATCTCGATGCCTTCCTTGCGGCTCATTATGCAGAGATTCTTCAGGTTGTGTATTCCCGTAGAGTCGACAAAGGGCACCTTCCTCATGCGTATCACCCTCACAACAGGACGGTCGCCGAACACAGCCATCACCTCCTCAAACTTGTTTCCGGCTCCGAAGAAGTAAGGACCATTAATCTCGTACACCTCCACGCCTTTGGGTATAGTGAGGTGCTCAAGGTTACCCTGCTCGATGTCAAGCTCGTCGTTGGGGTCAATCTCGTCCATAATCACCTTTACGTCAGTGGTTTCGGCCATGCGCTTCATAAACAGCAGGCAGGCTATGAGCAGGCCCACCTCGATGGCTATGGTGAGGTCGAATATTATGGTGAGGAAGAACGTTATCAGCAGCACTGCCACATCGCTCTTGGGATTCTTCATAAGCTCTGTGAACGAGCGCCATCCCGACATGCCGTATGACACTATCACCAGCACTCCGGCCAGGCAGGCCATGGGGATATACTGCGCCAGCGGCATGAGGAACAGGAATATCAGCATGAGCACGGCAGCGTGTATGATGCCCGCCACGGGCGTGCGTCCGCCGTTGTTGATGTTGGTCATCGTGCGCGCTATGGCTCCCGTTGCCGGTATTCCGCCAAACAGCGGCGATGCCAGGTTGGCAATTCCCTGGGCTATAAGCTCGGTGTTAGAGTCGTGATGGTCGCCAGTTACACCGTCTGCCACTGTTGCCGACAGCAGCGACTCTATGGCTCCCAGTATGGCTATGGTGAATGCCGGCGACACGAGACTCTTTATCGTCTCCCATGTCATCTGCGGCACCTGTGCGTCAGGCAGTTCGCTGCTAATCGAGAATCTGTCGCCAATGGTCTCTATCGACGTCACGCCGGCAAAGTTTTTCAGCAGCAGCGCCGCCACCGTCATCACGATTATGGCTATCAGCGAGCCGGGAATCTTCTTGCTGAAGCGCGGCGTTACGGCTATCAGCAGCACGCTTGCCACGCCGATAATGGCGCTCCACATGTCAATGGTGCTTATGTTGGCGGCGTAGGCGCCCCACTTCTCGATGAAGTCGGCAGGCACATCTGTTATGCTAAGGCCCAGCAGGTCTTTTATCTGCGTGGTGAATATGGTTACGGCTATTCCGCTCGTGAAGCCCACGATTATGGGGTAGGGTATATACTTGATGATTACTCCGAGGCGCAGCAGGCCGAACAGGATGAGGAATGCGCCGGCCATGAGCGTGGCTATGGCAAGACCCTCCATACCGTACTGCTGTATTATGCCGTAGATGATGATGATGAAGGCGCCCGTGGGTCCGCCTATCTGCACCTTGCTTCCGCCAAACACCGACACGATAAGTCCGGCCACGATGGCGGTTATTATGCCCTGCTCGGGAGTTACGCCCGACGCTATACCGAAGGCTATGGCGAGCGGCAGGGCCACAATGCCTACTATTACTCCGGCCATGATGTCTGCCATCAGCGTCTTGCGGTTATAGCTTTTCAGCGTTGACAGCAGGCGCGGCCTGAATGCAAAAGGTTCCATTTGTTCTGATTTGTTGTTATTCTGAAATGTTATTTGTTTTAAAGAAGTCGCAAAGGTACAATGTTTGCGTTACATTACAAAACATTTTTTATGCTTTTTTAGTTATTTGCGCCGTTGCGTTCCATTCTTTTGCGCATTAAACGTATCTATATATAATAAAATATGTGTGATTTATCTTTGCCGCATTCGATTTGCGGTGCATTTGCATTGCAGATACAATAAAAAGATGTAATTTTGCCAAAAATATTTAGAATTTGATGAAAATACTGAATCTGGCAGGACGTGTGTTCACCAATATCTTCAAGCCGATAAAAGGCAATGCCGCTTTCTTTGTATTCATGTATGTGCTCGGCATCGTGTGCACTTATGCCGTAGTGCCCGACAAGCGCGGATATCACGCATGGCCGCTTGCGCCCTACGAGCTGTTCTTCGATGTGAGCATAATCTGCGTTGTGCTGTGGCTCTTGCCGCGCAGCGTGGCCAAGTGGCTGAAGCGTTTTATCTACGTATTCTTTTACATGATAGTGCTTGTCGACGTCTATTGCTTCGTGAAGTTCGACACGACGATAACCCCCACGATGCTGCTGCTTGTGGGCGAGACCGACAGCCGTGAGGCGGCAGAGTTTCTCGAGTCGTATCTCACGGGCTCTGTGGTGTTCAGCCGTCTGGGCTGGGTGCTGCTCGTACTGCTTGCCCATGTGGCATGGGTGCTGATATGGCACAACCGCCCCAAGTGCAAGGCCTGGCTGGAGGCCAAGACCGGCATGGCTTTAGGCGTGCCCGGATGGTGGCGCATGGCTGAGCCGTGGCTCGGATTGCTGTTCCTTGTGATGTTTGTGGTCAGCACGGGCAAGTGTTTTGCCGACAAGACGGCCTTTGTGCGCCTGATGTCCTACGACAACATAGGGCAGGTGGAGCACGAACTGACCAAGAAGGAGAAGGCCCAGCTGTATCTGCCCGGCTACCGCCTTGTGTTCAGCATATATGCCAACGAACTTACGGCCAAGCAGGTGAAGACCCTGGTGGAAAATATCGACAAGGCAAAGGTGGACAGCTGCTCGTTCCGCAGCAAGAATATCGTGCTGATAATAGGCGAGAGCTACAACCGTCATCATGCCGGATTGTACGGATACCATAAAGACACCACGCCAAGACAGGAGGCACGCGCTCAGAAGGGCGAGCTGATACCGTTCAGCGACGTTGTGGCGCCGTGGAATCTTACGAGCTTTGTGTTCAAGGCTCTCTTCTCGCTCTATACAGTGGGCGACAAGGGTGAATGGTGCGACTATCCGCTGTTCCCCGAGCTGTTCCGCAAGGCAGGATATCATGTAACGTTCCTTACCAACCAGTTTCTGCCTCAGGCTAAGGAGGCTGTCTACGACTTCAGCGGCGGCTTCTTCCTGAACAATCCGCAGCTGAGCCACGCCATGTTCGACACGCGCAACACGCGGCTTTACCGATACGACGACGGACTGCTGGGCGACTATGACAGGCTGCAGCGCAACAACGGAGAGAACAATCTGATAATATTCCATTTGAAGGGGCAGCACGTTGACTATCGCACGCGCTTCCCGAGAGACCGCAGACACTTTAATCCGGAAGACTACGACAGGCCCGAGCTCAAGCAGAAAGAGCTGCGCGTGCTTGCCGACTACGACAACGCAATATTGTATAACGACTCGATTGTCGACCAGATAATAAAGCGCTTCGAGGACGAAGACGCCATCGTGGTGTATGTGCCCGACCATGGCGAGGAGTGCTATGAGGGCGACGTCCACTTCTACGGCCGCATGCACTCTACCGAGATAACGGCGCGCCTGGCACGCGAGGAGTTCGACATTCCGTTCTGGATATGGTGCTCACACAGCTTTATGGTTGGCCATCCGTCGCTGTTCAACGACATAGTGAAGGCCAAAGACCGTCGCTACATGACCGACGCGCTGCCGCATCTGCTGCTGTATCTGGGCGGCATAAGTTCGCCCCACTATCGCGACGACCTGAACGTGCTGAGCGACGGGTATAACGAAAAGAGACCAAGAATGTTAAAGAACACTACCGACTATGACAAACTCGGCGTTGAAGACTGACGCGCAGGCCGCCGCAACCGGTGAGGTGCGGGCAGCGCGGCAATGGCGCCGTGACAAAAATAACTTAAGACAATGAAAAAAGAACTGCTGAGCATGGCTGAGTCGAAGGCCCTCAGGGGCATAGCCATACTGGGAATAATTCTTCACAACTACTGCCACTTTCTGGGCTTTGCCGTAAAGGAGAACGAATACACCTTCACGGCATCTAAGCCGAGACAGCTGCTTGAGCGCATGCTGACGCTCGACGACAACCTGTTTATACACGTTATGTCGTTTTTCGGACACTACGGAGTGCCCGTGTTTCTGTTTATCAGCGGCTTCGGCCTCGTCTACAAGTATGAGCGCAGCACGCCGACGAGAGTAAGGGCGCTGCCCTTCATCGGCTTCCATTATGCTAAGCTGCTGCGCCTTATGTTCCTTGGCTATATAGGCTTTGCCGTGGTGAGCTATCTCCATCCGCACGGCTATCACGGCTACACCGTGGGCCGCGTCATAGCCCAACTGCTGATGTATATCAACCTGATGCCCGACCCAGACCACATCATAAAGCCCGGGCCTTACTGGTATTTCGGACTCATGCTTCAGCTCTATATCGTCTACCGTCTTGTGCTCTATCGCCGCAGTTCGGCTGTTACGTTGGCTTTGATAGTGCTGTGCACGGCTGTCCAGGCATTTTTTCCGCCGTCGGTCGATGAGGGAGGCGAGATTCTCAACCGCATACGTTACAACTTTATTGGCGGCATGCTGCCCTTTGGTGCCGGCATACTCTATGCCCGCCACGGACGCAACCTGCCATTGCCGATAAATCTCACCATAGTGGTGGTGTCGGCATTCATCGTGTTCATAGGCAGCTTCTATTTCTGGTCGTGGCTGTTTGTGCCGCTGTTCATCGTAACTGGAGCCGTTGCCACCATGAAACTGATACCCGACAAGGCGCTTGCCCCGTGCGTATGGTTCGGTGCTATATCGTCGGCGCTGTTCGTGATGCACCCCATCACGCGCGAGATAATTATAAAGATGTCTTACCGCGGATACATCTACACCGGACTGATCACGTATATCGTTGCGTCGATACTTCTGGCATGGCTGTTTAAGCTGATGTTCCGCTATATTCCAAAACCAAAGCTGAAGATATGATAAAAGCCATAAACCTTTCGGACATAAGCCGCTACCGCAGCGAACTGATGGGACTGGCCATGATATTTGTCATGCTGTTCCATGTGTGGATGCCCAAGAGCAATCCGATGTACGGCTTTGTGAGATGCGGAAACGTGGGCGTTGACATGTTCCTCTTCCTCAGCGGCATAGGCCTGTGGTATGCATGGAGCAAGAAGCCAACGCTGAAAAACTTTTTCTGGCGCCGCTACATACGCATCTATCCGGCATGGATACTTATGGCCTGCCTGTATTACATTCCGGCGTTTATCAACACTCCCGGCGGAGGCTACAGCCGCAACGTGCCCGACCTCGTTGCAAACATCCTGATAAACTGGAGCTTCTGGCGCATTGACGACCTGACGTTCTGGTTTATACCTGCCATAATGATGATGTACACCTTTGCCCCGGCGTACATGAAACTCATAGAGAAGCATCCCGAATACCGTTGGCTTGCGGTGGCTGCTATGGTGCTTGCCGTCATGGTGCAGTATTATCCGCCTGTGCATAAGGCTGTAGGACATGTGGAGATATTCTTCAGCCGCATACCTATATTTCTTATCGGCATCAACTGCGGCGCGCTCGTAAAGGGCGGACGCAGCCTCGACGGCTCGTCGCTGTGGCTCGTGCTGCTGATTTTTGTCATGAGTCTGGCTATGTGCGTGGAGTTTGAGGAGTCGTGGCGCGGCCGTTTCCCGCTGTTCCTTGAGCGCATGGTCTACATTCCGCTCACCGTGTCGATGATATTGCTGCTTGTGAAGCTGCTGTGCCATACGCCCGCCATTATCTGCCGGGCACTTGCCTTTGTGGGCACGGTAAGCCTTGAGCTTTATCTCATCCACATACAGTTTGTCATGAAATACATAACCCCCTACAAGCTGGGTTACTGTCTTACGGCTCTTATCATGATAGCCGTTTCTCTTGTACTTGCGTGGCTGTTGCACCGACTTGTTTCGTTCGTGATAGGATTCTTGCCGAAGAACATATAGCGGTCAACGGCATGTGACGGATATTGATAATGCATGGCACTGACCGGGCGGCCTGAGGCATATGGTCCTGCAGGGAGAGCAAGTCTTTGGCCTGGCCGGCAAAATGAAATTAAAAACGAGAAGTAATGAAAAGTAATCTGTTAAAACTGATACGTCCGCACCAGTGGCTAAAGAATGTGTTTGTGATGATACCCATGTTCTTCGGCGGCAGTCTGCTCGACCCGTCTGACATAAGGGCATCGGTCGTAACGTTCTTTGCATTCAGTTTCATAGCGTCGTCGGTCTATTGCTTCAACGACATTATCGACGTTGAGGCCGACCGCCGCCATCCCGTTAAGTGCAAGCGTCCAATAGCATCGGGCGCCATAAGCGTCAGGAGTGCCTGGGCCCTTATGGCTCTAATGTTTCTGCTGTCGGTAGGAACGGTGTGTCTGCTCGATACATACAGCCATGTTATAAATGTGGGACTGGTAATCCTTATTTATTATATTCTGAACATCCTTTATTGCTCTAAGCTGAAGCAGTATGCCATTGTAGATGTCTGCATCATAGCTTTCGGATTTGTGCTGCGCGTGCTTGCCGGAGGTTTTGCCACTGACATAGCCCTGAGCAAGTGGCTCGTGCTGATGACCTTCCTGCTCACTCTTTTCCTCTCGTTTGCCAAGCGGCGCGATGATGTGCTGCGCATGAACGAGACGGGAGAGCCGCCGAGAAAGAATACTATAAGGTATAACCTTACCTTCATAAATCAGGCAATAACCATCACGGCGTCGGTGACGCTTGTATGCTATATCATGTACACCGTGTCGCCAGAGGTGGTAAACCGTTTCCATTCAGACCTGCTTTATCTCACTTCTGTTTTCGTGCTGCTCGGTCTGTTGCGCTACATACAGATAACCGTTGTTGACAAGAGGAGCGGCGACCCTACAAAGATGATGCTCCGCGACAGGTTCACGCAGTGCGTGGTGCTGCTATGGGCGCTTACGTTCCTTGTGCTGATATATGTAATAAAGTAAGGACAATAGCTGATTTAAGCGTATAAAGCATTTCTTGTTATTTAGATTATGGACAGTACTTTAAAGATACACGCCTTTGATTTCGACGGCACACTGACCAACCGCGACACCCTTCTGGAGTTTATAAGGTTCGTCCGTGGCGACAAGGCTTTCTTTCTTTGCATGCTGCGCTATCTGCCGTTGCTGTTGCTGATGAAGCTTGGCCTTTATCCCAACTGGAAGGTAAAGCAGAAGGTCTTTGCCCATTGCTTCGGCGGGATGAAGCTCGACGAGTTCAACAAATGGTGCGTGCGCTTTGCGAGTGAGAACATTTCTTTATTGCGGCCAAAGGGCATACAGAAGATTAACGAGGTGCTTGAGGAAGGCTGCAAGGTGGTTATTGTAAGCGCGAGTATAAACAACTGGGTGGAACCGTTCTTTGCCGGACTTGACGGCGTGACGGTCATCGGCACCATGATAGAGGAACGCGACGGGGTTGTTACGGGTCGTTTTATCTCAAAGAACTGCTATGGCGAAGAGAAAGTGAGACGCCTGATACAGCTTTATCCCGGTCGTAATAGCTATTGGCTTGCGGCTTATGGCGACAGCAGAGGCGACTTCGAACTGCTTGACTTTGCCAACGAAAGCCACTATAAGCCTTTCAGAAAATAGCCTTTGTCGCTTTCGTGGCGGTGAGACTGCCGCGAATAGACCGGCATGCCTGACGGATTGGCATGATGCTTGGCTGACGCAATGAGGGACATTAGGCTGTCAGGGATTTTGGATTTTAGAAAATATAAACAAACGATATGAAGAAATTTTTCAGAATGTTTAAAATAAGGCGCGAGGAAATGGTCGCGTCGGTCTGCGCTCTCTGTGTGCTGATTGCTCTGCACGCAATGATGATAAGCAAGACCTTCAATACGTTTCTGCATACAGGCGGGGCGCACTGGAATATATTTATAAAGAACTTTGTAGTGTCAGGATTCGACCCGATAACCTATTCTATGGTTACATATTGGGAGGCCAACTATAATGTTTACCGCCATCCGTTCCTTTCGTTCATGGTATGGCCGCTGTCTTTGCTCGACGGTTGGCTGATGGATATGACAGGACTAAACCTTGTGCAGTTTATAGTGGCTGTTCCGCTCCTCTTCTTTGCATTCTATTCGTTTATATTCATCTTCCGCATCTTCCGCGACATAATAAAGATACGGCGTTTTGAGGCCACGGTGCTTTCGGCCATGCTGTTCTCGTTTGCGTATGTCATGATAGCAGCCGTAGTGCCCGATCATTTCTGCGTGTCGATGTTCCTGCTTGTGTTCGCGTTGTATATATCAGGCCTGAAAATGCAGAACGGCACAAGGTTAAGCATCTGGCAGACGGTGCTGCTGTTTTTTGTTACGGCCGGCGTGACGCTTAGCAACGGCGTGAAGATATTCATATATGCGCTCTTTACCAACGGAAAGAAGTTCTTCCGCATCAAGTATCTGCTGCTTGCCGTGCTGCTGCCTTCAGCCCTTATATGGGTTTTTGCACGATGGGAATACCGCACTTTCGTATTGCCTAAAGAAAAGGCACGCCACGAAGCACGGCTGAAAAAGAGTGCCGAGACACGTCAGAAACTGTTCAATGCATTTGCCGACACAACGTCGCTGAAGGACAGTGCCGAGATAAAAAAAGCCTTTGCAAAAGAGATGAACAAGCGTGTGAAGGCAAAATATGTGAAAGACCACCAGAAGGCATGGAACAAGCATACCGGCAAGCCGATGGGCAAGGGCGAATTTATCAAGTGGACAGACATTTCTACTTCGCGCTCTGAAACGGCTGTAGAGAACCTTTTTGGCGAGTCTATACAGCTGCACGACCAGCATCTGCTGCAGGATACGCTGCGCAGCAGGCCGGTGATAGTGCCTTACAGCTGGATTATCAACTACGTGGTTGAGGCTGTCATTGTTCTGCTGTTTATCGGCGGAATATGGTGCGGACGCCGTTCGCGTTTCCTTTGGATGGCTTTAGGCGGCTTTGCTTTCGACATGTTCCTGCACATGGGACTTGGCTTCGGCATCAACGAAGTGTATATAATGGGTGCCCACTGGCTGTTTGTAATGCCTATGGCAATGGCATTTGTGGTGAAACAGGCCGAGAACGGAAGATTCAGAACATGGCTGCGCGTGCTGCTCGTTGTGCTTACGCTGTGGCTTTGGGCATATAACGGCACTCTGCTTGCAGGCTATCTGCTGGGATAAACGGCAGCAGCCTGTGAGGATAACGGTCTGACTGTAAGGTTAGTTTAACGCTTAACGCAAGAGATTTTATGAAGGTATCAGTGCTTGTGCCCGTCTACGGGGTGGAAAAGTATATTGAGCGTTGTGCTGTTTCGCTGTTCGAGCAGACACATCGTGACATGGAGTATGTGTTTGTAAACGACTGTACTCCAGACCGCAGCATAAGCATCTTGCGCTCAGTCATAGAGCGTTATCCTGACCGTGCGCCGCAGGTGCGCATAATAGACAATGAGGTGAACCGCGGAGTGGGTGCTACGCGTGCCGTGGCCATTGCTGCCGCAACAGGCGAATGTATCATGCATGCCGACAGCGACGACTATATGCCGCCGCGGGCTGTAGAGCTGTTGTGCGCCGAGATGGAGCGCAGCGGTGCCGATGTCGTCGACGGAGCCTGGCAACGTTTCACGTCGGCAGGACTGTCTGAGCCGGTGCTTCCATGCCAGACTCATGATACAAAGCGTTATCTCTCGCTTATGCTGTGCCAGAATATAGTGTCAAACCGCATGTGGGGACGGCTCTTCCGCCGCAGTCTGTATGCCGACCACGGCATAACCCTTGTGCCGGGAGTGGACTATAGCGAGGATTATTCTATAATGACGAGGCTGATGTTCTACGCCAAGCGGTCGTTTATCAACGATGTTGTTTATTATTACAGCGACGAAAACACGGCTTCTTATACACATACACGTTCGGAACGGCATCTGCGTTCATATCTGAAGGCAAACCGCATAGTGCTTGATTTCTTTACAGAGAACGACTCTCGCCGCGTGTATGCCGTGCCTTTGCAGTTGGGCATGATCAATGCCTTGCGCTGTGTGCGCACTGACGGATATAGCTTTGACGAGGCTTACGGCCTTCTGCCTTATCGTCCGTCAGGACCGCTGTTCAAGATGCTTGCCGCAATGTTCCGTGGGCGTTGCCCTTTCAGTATAGCCAATTTCGCATATCTCACGGCGCGCAAGATATGCAGCCGTTTCTTTTAGTCTTAGACACAAATCGGTCATTAAACAGCACATTATTTTATATATTTTGTGCATTCATGCTTTCATCCGTATTTTAGTCTGCTTTTCTTGACATAGCCGCTATGCCTGCGAAAAATCAAACGAGAATCCGCTCAATATAAAGCAAAAATGCCGGATAGATCCTTATGGCCGATTAAGGTTAAGCATAATAAGATGTCAGCGATAAAAGAGGCATTCTGCATGCCGCATTTATCGCTGACATTTGTCTTTATGGTACGATACCATGTCCCTAGGCTTATCGTCTTTATCGCTTTTTCCTGTTCTTGACAAACTCGATAGCTTCATTCAGAATCTCGGCATGCGCCAGTCGCATTATCGCAAGATAAAGAACGGAGGCAAGGATAAAGCGGCAGATAAGCAGCAGCCATAGGTTGGATATTGGAGCTGTAAGTGGCCACACCGCAGCCATGACCGCAGCCGCTGAAATCATGAACGGGCATATATCGCGCATTATCTCTATAGTCCGTATGCCTGTAAGCTTGTTTAAGAAATACTGCCATATGCCGATAAACACAATGTTTCCGGCTGTATATGCCCACACCATTGCCTGCATGTCGAACTTGGCGAATGCCACGACGATGGCTATCTGTATGACAATCTGCACAACGGTGCACCACAGGTATATGTCACTGCGCCCGCGGCTTATCATAAGGTTCTGATACAGAGTGTAAAGCGGCATGAATGCTCCGCCGATGCATAGAATGCGGAGCAGTGGTACGCTGCTTAGCCACTGCTCGTGGATGGTCAGCAGGATAAACTCTTCGGCCACCATGGCAAGACCGAACATGGCAGGAAAGGAAAGCATGGCCGTGAGGCGCATCATCTTGCGGAACACGCGGCGTTCACGCTCGTTGTCGCCCGTAACCTGTGCCATTACCGGCTGTGCCACCTGCGCCATCGTTCCGCTGAGAAACGAATAGGCCATGGTGTTCCATTTGTTGGCCTGCGTAAAGCTTCCCACAGCCTTTATGGGGTAGAGGCGTCCGAAGATGAACACAAGGATGTTGCTGTTGAGCGTGTTGATAATTGACGTCAGCAAAATCTTCATGCTGAAGTTAAGCATCTTCTTTATTGGCCGCAGGTCTATGTGGAGCGTAGGATGCCATGGCGTGTAAAAATAGCGCCCTATGTTGATTATGGTGATATATATAATCTGTTGCCATGCCAGGCTCCAGTAAGATTGTCCGTTTATTGCAAGCACCACTCCCACTATGCCTGATGTCACCAGTGCCGCAAATCCCGTCACGGTGTTCTCCTTTACCATGAGGTTCTTGAACATGTATGCTCCGTGGGCAATGCCGAACGACGATATAACAAAACTTAGAAAGACGAAGCGCGACAGCTCGGTCAGTGCTGGCTGATGGAAAAACAGCGATATGAGCGGGGCGCAGAAGAACAGAATGGTGTAGATGCTGATGCTTACGATAACGTTGAACCAGAACACCGCATTATAGTCGCGGCTTTCAGGATGCTTCATGTTTGTCAGTGCCTGAGTGAATCCGCTGCTCTGCAGGTTGCCGGCTATTGCGGTGAATATGGTCAGCACGCCTACCATTCCGTAATCAGACGGCGTAAGCAGCCGGCCAAGGAATATGCCGAATATCAGATTTAAAATCTGCGTGGAGCCATTGTTCATCAGCCCCCATATCAGCCCTTTGGCTGTTTTCTCTTTTAATGTTTCCATTCTATAGGTTCTTGATTCCGTGAGCCGACAGTCCGGCAGCTTCTCCGGCCGTGTATGCCGCCAGAACAAAGACTTTCGTCCTTACAGCGTTCTCAATGTTCTTTTTCCTTCCACCGGTCAATGTCTTCAGCTGCCATTCAGAAACTCCGACGTCCGTCTTGTTTCTGAACAGCCTTTTCGTTGCCTGGTAGAATATGATGTATTTATTGCAGTCTTTCATTTCAAACAGCTTAATCTTTTGCCTTCAATATAGGCAAAGCCATTTTCCACTTAATGCAAAGATAGTGCAAACTGCTCGAAAAGCAAAATAAATGCAGATGAAATGTTGTTATTTCGCAAGCCCGGATACGGCATTGCAGCTGTGGTATAGCTTGTGTTTAAATCAGAGTCAGATTGCTGCCGTTATGTGCGTTTTGCTTACATATTGGATTTTAATGACGCTTCTAGACTGCGTTATTTCAAAAATAAAATCTTTTGTCTGTAAATATTGCCTGAAAACGCGTGCAAGCATAACTTTCTGATTGTTAGGGTCTTTAATCGTATGTGTGTCAAAGTGTGCAGTTTTTCCCGTCCTTTTCAGGCTTAAAACATATGTTTTTTCACCAAAATATGTATTATTTTAAGCCTTCAAAAGCCGTGTTTTAAGTCGTAAAAGGCATTGTTTCGGCATGTAAAACGTGCCATTTTGATGGGCATAGTAAATAATTTTTTATTTTTAAAGCCTGTTCCGTTAATTTTGTTTTCTATTTTGCCTGAAAATCATGACAAAACTTAAATGACATAATGTGCGCTTTTCTGCCTGCAAAGTTACAAATGGATGCCCGATAACTTTTAACATGTTTATTATTGTTACGTGATTTTCAGTGCCCAAAAGATGTTACGTTTAGCTTTAAATGTAAATATTTTTCAGGCTTATGTCAGCCTTCTTTCTCGCCGCATTATCAGGCGTCTTTGCTTCTGATTTTTTTACATAGATATACTTTATATTTATGCCGCTGCATGATGTGTTTTTGTTCCCTTATTATGCATCTCTATTGTCAGGCCCATTCAGCAGCTCTTGATATTAATCAAGGCTTTACACCTATTTATATATAGGGCGTTAATTTTTTTAGTGTTTTGATAATTTTTCCGTATCATTTTACTGCTTTTCTGCCTGGTGCTTTTTGTTGTTAAAATGACAATATTGACTTTTGTTTTTTATTGACCTGTCATGTGTTTGAAAATAAAAGAATAATGTCCGTTTTACACTTAAATTTGCAGAAATATGAGCAGCAATAATTATTGCCATGATATAACGGGGCGTATAAGGCGCAAAGTTTTCACATCGAAAAATGCCGGATAGTTTTACTTTGCATAATGTTATTATATAATCTTTTTAGTTGTCACGAAGGTATGCAATAGCCTAAAAAAGGAAAAAACAAAGAAAAAACGACTAAGTCATTTCTATAAAAGAACAATTTATGCATAAAAATTGCATCTTTATAGTTAATATTTATTAAATAGGTCTTTTGGTCTGAATATTTATCATAAACAAATATTTTTATGCATTTTTTCTAATAAAAAAGTTAGCGCGTTACAAAATTATTACTAACTTTGTCCAAGTTAAAACAGTAAAATTGCATTAATAATGAAAAAATTTTTATTATCAATTGTTTTTGCGCTAGGAATATTGTGTTCTGCAAATGCGCAGTTACCGTCTGTAACACTTAAAGACATTAATGGTAAGACAGTGAGAACAGACACGTTGTCAAACAATGGCAAACCTTTCATCATTGATTTCTTTGCCACATGGTGCAAGCCTTGCAACCGTGAGCTGACTGCCATCAGCGAAGTTTATGAAGAGTGGCAGGAAGAGACCGGCGTAAAGGTGATAGCCGTTTCTATTGACCAGGCACAGAACATCAACAAGGTAAAACCTCTTGTTGACAGTCATGAGTGGCCGTATGAAGTACTGCTTGACCCGAACAGCGATTTCAAGCGTGCACTTGGAATTCAGATGATTCCTTACACACTGATCGTTGACGGAAATGGTAATATTGTTTATAAACATAACGGATACACAGAAGGAGCTGAACAGGAACTCATTGAGAAAGTGAGAGAGCTCGTAAACAAATAATGTCACATAGTGCTGACTATAGAATAATTGACACTTATGCACAAGTATAATAAAATTTTCTGTCTCTTGCTTATGCCTGCTTTGTCTTTGACAGCAATGGCACAAGAGACAGAAGAAAAAAAGATAACCGTCAGCGGAAGTATCCAGAGCGACATCCTTATTCCGCAAGACGATGAAGCAATTGGCACCGAAAAAGTTAATGAATGGGCTTTGACCAACACATTCGCTGATGTGAATGTAATGAGCGAGCATATCGATGCCGGAGCACGTTTCGAATTTCTGAAACATCCTCTACCCGGATTCGAAAAAGACTACAAGGGATGGGGAGTTCCTTATTTCTATCTGAAAACACACTTTAAAAATTGGGACCTTACGTTAGGTAACTTCTACGAGCAGTTCGGTTCAGGCTTTATCCTCCGTACATACGAGGAGCGCACACTGGGCATCGACAACTCTCTGCTTGGAGGACGCCTGACAATAAAGCCGCTGCCCGGAGTTTCGATAAAGGCTCTTAGCGGTAAGCAGCGCAGATATTGGTCACACAACGACTCATGGGTGTCTGGTGCAGACGTTGAACTCGGTCTCGACCAGTGGTTCAAGGGCCTGAGCAACAGCGGAACATATCTTACACTCGGTGCTTCATGGGTAAACAAGTACGAGAAAGAAGAAGACGTCATGGTTGATGCTACGCACAAGCTTAATCTGCCTACAACGGTAAACGCTTTTGACGTGCGTGCAAATTTACAGAAGGGAAACTTCAGCCTTCTCGCAGAATATGCGTGGAAGACACAAGACCCGACGTTCGACAACGGATATATATATCGTAAAGGAAACGTGGCAATGTTGTCAGCTTCTTATTCAAAGAGAGGCTTGAGCGTATTGCTGCAGGCAAAGCGCAGCGACAACATGTCGTTCCGCAGTAAAAGAACAATTAACGGTACATCATCGTTCATAAACCATCTGCCGGCATTTACGATGGACCAGACTTATGCGTTGGCTGCCATGTATCCTTATGCAACCAATCCTGACGGCGAATGGGCCTTCCAGGGTGAGTTCGGCTATAAGTTCAAGCGTCATACGCTCCTTGGCGGTAAGTATGGTACAAACGTAAAAGTGAACTTCTCTCACATTCGTGGTATTGATACTAACGTAGTGGGTGGAGCTGGCACAGACGGATATGGCTCTGCTTTCTGGAAGATGGGCGACGAGACTTTCTATCAGGACTTGAACGTACAGATTGAGAAGAAGCTGACACGTCAGTTCAAACTCAACCTCATGTACATGAACCAGTTCTACAATAAGACAATAGTAGAGGGTGAGGGTGGTATGATCCATTCAGACATCTTCATCGCCGATGCAAAATATCAGTTCAACAATAAATTCACTCTGCGCGGCGAACTTCAGTATCTGTCTACAGACGACGACCTCGGCGACTGGTGGTATGCTCTGTTGGAGCTGTCAGTGCTTCCCAACTGGATGTTCACAATTGCCGATGAGTATAACAGCGGCGTGACAGACCTTCATTACTATCAGGGATACGTAACATTCAACAAAGGATCACACCGTATACAGCTCGGCTATGGCCGTACACGTGCAGGATATAACTGCTCAGGCGGTGTATGCCGTTACGTTCCGGCAAGCAAGGGTGTAACACTTTCGTACAACTATAACTTCTAAACAGAGATGAAGCTGAAAAATAACATATATAATAAGTTTGCCATCTGTGCAGCAGCACTTTCTCTGATGGCATGTAGCAACATTGATGAGGACGACCGCTTTATTGAAGTGGAGCCTGTAGAAGTTGCGAAACGTGTATTGATTGAAGACTTCACAGGACAGCGTTGCGTTAACTGTCCGAATGCTTCAGAAATGATTGAAAGCCTGCAAGAGCAGTATGGCGCAGAGAATGTCATCGCTGTGGGTATTCATAGTGGTCCGTTCTCTAAGACTGTAACTAACCAGCCTTTCCCATTGTGGACTGAAACAGGTGATTACTATTTTAATTCATGGGGCATAGATGCACAGCCTACCGGCGTTATTGACAGAAAAACGGTTTCAAGCACATATCAGTCTTGGGGAACAATTGTCCGTGACGCATTGCAGGCTTCTGCTCCGCTCACACTTGATGCAACAACATCTTATGATGAGGCTACAAGAACCGTAACCATAAATGTTAATGCAAAAGGCGTGCTTGATGTTACAGGTAAACTGCAGCTTTGGCTTACTGAAGACAATATAACAAACATTCAGTATATGCCAGACGGATCTGTCAATACTAAATATGTGCATAATCATGTATTCCGCACAGCTGTCAACGGACAGGACGGAGAAGATTTCAGCATAGCTTGGGATGAAGAAAAGACAGTAACAAGCACTTACGTCTTGAATGAAGACTGGAAGGCTGAAAATATGTCGGTTGTAGCATTCGTATATAACAATAGTGGTGTTCAGCAGGTAGTTAAAGTACCCGTTATCAGTACTGAAGACGACGCACAGCCGAATGAATGATAAATAATGTCGATGAGAGTGTATTCCATTTTGATGCACTCTCATTGATACCCTCTTTCAATCCTACTATAAAAAACAATTTTAACATTTTAATAAAAGAACAAGATGAAAAAGTTATTTACTCTTTGTATCGCTTTGTTATTTAGCTGTGTAGCAATGAATGCACAGAATTTTATATTCGTTGATGGTGACGGCAATACCATTGAAAATGGTGCAACTCTTACAATGGATCAGGTATCCTATAAAGAGGATTTCGTATTTAATCCTGATGGCTCTTATGAAATAATACAGGTGCCAATGATTTCTTTAAGTGGAGTTTATATTAAGAATAACTCTGCTGAATCTCAGAGTTGTAAAGTTACTTATAATGTTACAGCTTTGCCTAATGGCTCATTTGCTGCTTGCTGTGCAGGAAACTGTTCAAATTTGGATAGTGAAGGTACAATAGAGAAGAATGCCAATGCAGATGCTGGCAAAACTATTGATATCTCAACTGATACAGAGTGGGTTCCTGTTGCTGCAGGTACAACTACAGTGAAAATATCAGCTCAGGGATCTAAATCTATGCTGCCTGATTCTGAAATTACTATTAATTTCATTTATGATGGTACTGCAAGTATAGACGGTATTCAGAATAATGCAGATAATAAGGTCGTAGCACGCTATTCAATCAATGGTCAGCTTCTTGATGTTCCTCAGAAAGGCATAAACATCCTGAAGTATTCTGACGGACGTATAGAAAAAGTGATTGTAAAGTAAAATAAATCCTATTTTTTAATTTTTATTGTATGGTAAAGAAAAGTTTATATTTATGTATCCTGTTGGCTTTGGGCCTGCTGTGGGCAATTCCGTCTTCAGCACAGGAAGCACAGCTTACCACTGTGAGTTTCCCCAAGGCTGCAGCTTTCACATCTTTGTCAGACAATGGCTTGTGGGCTACTGCTGCTGGTGTGAATGATGATGATCAAAGTAAGTATGCCTATCCTTATCTTATTAATGTAGAGACAGGTGCTCTTACTGAACTCTGGGTTGAAGCAGACTTGATAAAGTCACTCGAAGCTACAGACGTTACTAATGATGGAAAAATCATTGTTGGTACCTATGACAGCAAGCCTGCTTATTATGACATGAATCAGGGTAAGTGGATCACTCTTCAGTCTGAGAATCCTGGAAAAGCTACATCTGTAACACCTGATGGCAAATACATCAGCGGATGGAGCAATTCTGGTAGCTTCTCAGGTGATGCTTATGTTGAAACACCGCTTTTGTGGGAGAAGCAGTCTGATGGTACATATCGTGCAATTGATGTGTATGCTGAACTTCCTAACTTCCCAAAGAAAACAAAGCTTGGAACAAACACTCAGCAGGTACGTATAGACAATGTTAGTCCTGATGGTAACATCCTTTCTGGTATTATTAACTTTGTAACTCCTGCAACTGTTTGCTATTATGTTTACAACAAGACAACTCAGGAGTGCAAATATGTAGACAATGCTCTCGGAGAAGTGCCTGACGAAACATTTGTTGACGAGTCAACAATGAGTAACAATGGTAAATATCTTACCGGTATCGTACAGGTGGCTGGTGGTTCATACATTTCAAGCTATCTTTACAATACAAGCGACAACTCTTGTATATTATATAATACAGAAAGCGAAGAGCAAGACCGTGCCGGAAGTGCTGTTTCAAATACAGGCGTTGTATTTGCTTGCAGTCCTGCCGTAAACCCTGTCCGTTCTGCTTACGTACGTGTGGGTAGTCTTTGGTACGGAATAGACGAAATTCTTTCTGGCCGTTATGATATGAACTTCTATGAGCGTACTGGCTATGATTTCACAGGAACAATTCAAGAAGTTTCTGATGATGAAAAGACCATGATCGGTATGTCTGAGACAAAGACAAAGGGTTATATCATTCGTCTCCCTGAAACTATCAGCGAAGCTGCAAGCAGCGTTAATCCATTAGGCACTTATGCCGTTTCTCCTGCTTATGGCTCTAAGTTTGCTAAATTCAGTCAGATGAAGTTGGCTTTCTCTAAGTCTGCCGCTGTAACATCTGGTGTTAAGGCTCAGTTCATGGACGCTTCTGGTAAGGTGTTGAGAGAGTATAACATTACAGCTCAGTCTGGTAACAAGACATTCACTATTGGTGGTATACCTCAGGCTCTCAATGCTGACGAGGAATATACAATGAAGATCCCTGCTGGGGCATTCTATTTGATGGCAGACAACTCTATCAAGAGTGATGAAATCTCAATTAAGTATATCGGCCGTGCCGAGGCTCCGGCTGCTGTACAGCAGGTTTCTCCTGCAGATCAGGCAAATGTATCTGAAATAAGTTCAGAGCATCCTGTACAGATTCTCTTCGATTTGTCTATCGCTATATCTGAAGATGCTAAGGCTTATCTGTATAGAGATGGTCAGACATCACCGGTTTGTGAACTTAACTTTGTGCAGGGAGCAGAAAGCACAATCCTTCTGTATCCTAGCCTCAAGCGTTATCTTGAAAAAGATGAGAAATATAAGGTTGTTGTAGAGGCTGGTTCTGTTACAGATATTATGGGATTCTGTCCGAACAATGAGATTACAATTAATTACACAGGTGCATACGAGCCTGAAATCAGTTCTGACGGAAGCCTCTTCTCTGATGACTTCAATGATCCTAGCAACTCTATGGTTAAATACCTCCTTTATGAAGGTGACCACAACAAGCCGTCAAGTGCAATGCAGGATTTAGGCTTTGATGCCGACAATTCTCCTTGGCTTTTCGTAATCCGTGAATCAGAAAGCAGCTCTGACTATTGTGCAGCTTCAACATCTATCTATAATCCTACAGGAAAATCTGACGACTGGATGGCAATACCTCGTCTGTCAATAGAAAATGCCGACTATTATCTCAGCTTTGACGTTCAGTCATACTATAAGTCAAAGGCAGACAGACTTAAGGTTCTCGTTCTTGAGGATGATGCTGTTTATTCTAACTTCACAACAGAACTTTATGAGAAGTTCAAGGCTAATGGTAAGGTTCTTTATGACGAGCAACTTTCTCCCGGTGAGTCAGAGGAAAATCTGACAGGTGACTGGACACATGTTGAGAAATCTCTCGCAGAATATGCAGGTAAGAATATCTATATCGCTTTCGTTAATGAGAACGAAAATCAGAGTATGATCTTCTTGGATAATCTGAAGGTTTACTACAAGGGCGACTTCAACTTCGTTCCTAATGTAGAAAGCACGCAGGTTAACAAAGAGTCTACAAATGTTGGTGTAATAGTTAAGGTCACAAGTGATAAGACTTATAACACTATTAATGCAACACTTACTTCTGAAGACGGCTCATTCAAGAGCACTTATACAGATACACCTAGCAAGCCTATAACAAGTGCAGAGAATTATTCTTTCACATTCCCTGACAAGTTGCCTCTGACTGTAGGTGCACAGAATAAGTATACTATAAGCATTGATCTCGGCGGTACTGTTTACAGCCAGACAAACACTATCAGCAACCTTGCTTTTGAGACAACAAAGCATGTAGTTATAGAAGAAAGCACTGGTCAGCAGTGTAAGAACTGTCCTCAGGGAATCCTTGCAATGGAAAATCTTGAGAAACTTTACGGTGAGCAGGTTATACCTATCGCTATTCATAGCTCTATAATCGGAACAGACCAGTTTGCTTATGAGAACTATAATACATATTTCGGTATAACAGCACAGCCTATGGGTCTGGTTAACCGTATAGACACTCTTTATGCGCCGATGTATGTTGATGGAAGCGAGCAGTATCACTTCGATTCACCAGAAGGCAACAATACATTCTATGATGTAGCTCAGCGTGAGTTCGAAAATTATGCAATTGCAGATGTAAGCATCGACAAGGCTATTTACGATGCTTCAAGCAAGAACATACAGATTACAGGTAATGTAAACTATGCTCTAACCATGAACTCTCTGAACCACAATCTTGCATTTGTTGTTCTTGAGGATGGTTTGGAAGGACCTCAGCTTAATGGCTTCTACGTTCTCGACCAGCCTATATTCGGTGAGTTCGGTAAGGGCGGCAAGTATGGTTCAAGCGTTGCTGTTGTAACATTCAACGATGTTGCACGTAAAGTGCCAAACGACAACTTCGCAGGTGAATCAGGTTTCATCCCTGTAAGCGTAACTGCAGGTCAGCCTGTTGCATTCAATAAGGTATTCAGCCTGCCTGAAAACGTTAAGAACTGGGATAACACTAAGGTTGTTGTTATGTTGCTCGATGCAAATACAGAGCGCGTTCTGAATGCTGCAAGACTTAAGATGTCAGCCGGAACAGCTGGAATCAACGATGCAACAGTATCTGAAAACGGTATCACAATTTCTGGTGAGAACGGTTCAATAAGCGTTAACGGCGGAAGCGATCTCAACGTTACAGTTTATGATGTAAGCGGAAGCGTAATAAGCAATGTCAACTCTACTTCTGGTGCTGTTAAGGTAAGCACAGGCGGAAAGAACGGCTTGTTTATCGTTAAGGCTACAAGCGACGGCGTAAGCGTTGTTAAGAAAGTAATCGTTAAATAAATATTTAGATCGGCCTTGTATGTTTGTATCAGAAAAACACTTCACAAAACATAATACAGCAGACAGCAAGGCATGGACCTTAAGAACCTAAGATATAGAAAAGGGTATGGGGCTAGTCCCCAACCCTTCCTATATAATTTAATGCTAACTTATTATTAATTTAAAATTAAGTATTATGAAATCTTTACTAATCAGTTTGATGGCATTCCTATGTGTCTTGGGGGTCAATGCTACCCCAAGCGGTTCGGGTACCAAAGAGGATCCGTATGTGATTGCCGATGGTGACACTTATGTTGTAAATGACATCGTTTATGCTAGCTTTACAGCTCCTGCAGATGGTACTTTATCTCTTAAGCATGGTTGGTCTTACCCGACATTTATGTTGGAGGATGGAACTCCGTTGAATGTTTCAATGGGTGTGGATGCAAACTTTTCTTCTTTGGAGGTTGAAGCTGGTAAGACTTATGTTATTTATAATAACAGACAACTCTTTTTTGATTTAGAGATAGCCGTTTCTTTTGAGGAGAAAGGTGCCAGCTCTTTGCAGGTTGTAAGTTCAGAGCCTGAGCAGGGTTCAAAGGTTGAGAAAATCAGCTGGGATAATCAGGTTAAGGTTACATTGAACAAGAAGGTTAAGTATGTTCACTGTGAGTTCCATGGTGATGAAGGCATTATGCACCAGTATTATACATCTGAGGCTGAAGAAGGTGAAGATGTTATCATGGTTGGTCCTGAGAAAATTGTAAAAGACGACCGTGTTCTTGATAATGCATGGTATATGTATGAAGGAAATACATACGAAATCATTATTGAGTCATATCAGACTAAGGAAGGTATGGAGCAGGGTACTGAAACTCCTGAGACAACAACTCTGACATTTGAAGGTGGTACAGCAAAAGTTGAAAAGACCGTTGTAAATCTTGTAAAAGTTGAACCGGAACCAAATGTCGTTTATCCTACAGAAGACCAGCTGCTCAGCTTTAAGGATGACAGAAAGGTTGTAACTGTTGAAGTTGACAAGAAAGTTAAAGTTAAGAACTGTGTTTACCCGATGGGTATGTACGGAACATTAGACTGGGAAAAGGCAGAAGTATCATATACTGAAGAAGGCCACTCTATTATCAAGTGTACTATGTCTGAGGATTTCTATAATTTTATGGGAACTATTGTAACAGACGTTATCCTTCAGCTTGATTTGACTGATGAAGAGGGCAATGAAATTGAGCCTAAGGCAGAAGGCTTCCCTGAAAGTGTTGTATTCGGAAGCGGTTACAATTTTACATTTGGTGTGAACGATGGTCGTTTTGCAGACGCTTCTTTGAACTTCAAATCTGTAACACCTGCTGAAAATTCTTACTGCACAAGCTTGGGCAAGATGGAATTTACATATGGTGAGAAAGTGTATACAACATCTACAGCTACAGCTGCCGTTTACAAAGGTGAAGAGAAAGTTGCTGATGCAATTTTGACTACAAATGAGGATGAAACAGGTCTTGGCCTTGTTGTAACAGCTCAGTTTGTTGAAATTGGCACACAGACTCCGAAAGAAATCAATGAGTTTGGTGCTTATGTTCTTAAGGTAGATTCACAGTCAATTGCTAACGAATATTTCAACGAAGAAACACCTTGGACTGATGGTTTGCAGGGTCATGGTACATGTAACCCTGACTTCACTGTAGCATTCAACATTGACCCGGCTATTCTTGCAGTTGAGTCTGTTGACCCGGCTCCTTACGTAGAAGGTGGCGAGTACAGCAAGGAGATTCCTGCTGAAATTAATATTACATTGAGCGGTGAGGGCGCTAAAGTAAACTCTGCTCTTGTAACTTATGGTATGAACACTCGTGTTCCTGCTGAAGCAAAGGTTGAAGGCAAGGTTATAACAGTTACTGTTCCTGAGGCTGCTCTCGCTGAGAACAACATAGGCGTATCTGTTGCTGCTGTTAATGAAAATGGCACACCTATCAGCTATGGCACAGACGGTGTTATCCTGCTCGCATATCAGATGCCTAAGAATATCCTCGTTCCTACAGAGGTTACACCTGCTGACGGAAGCACAGTTAAGTCAATTGCTACTGTTGAACTCACTGTAGATTCTAAGTATGGTGTTGGTGAACTGAACACAAACAATGTTATCACAGTTAAGAAAGACGGTGTTGAGGCAAGCAATATCTCTGCAGCGATCGATTATGCTACAGGTGATGACATGAATAAGATGATGATTACGTTTACTCCGGAAATAACAGAAGATGGTACTTACACTGTTGTTATTCCTGAAGAAACATTCTATGATCTTGACGGCAATCTCTTCAATCCTGAGCTGACATATACATTCATCGTTGACAATTCTACAAACATCGGTGGTGTAGAAGTTGAAGATGCTAATGCTGTTGTTGAGGTTTACAGCGTAGACGGCTGCCTCGTAAGCAAGGGTAAGAAAGCAGACGTAATGAAGAAACTCGTTAAGGGTATCTATATCATCAACGGCCAGAAAGTGGTTATCCGCTAATCTGCCGTAGATTTTAAATAAAAAGCTAAAGGCTGCAGCCTGTCGCTTTGGCCTTATGGCAATAGCGCATCGACCAGCCTTTAGCTTTTTCCTCAAAATAAAACAGACAAGAATATTTAGACATGAAACGACTTATTTTTACTTTAATCGGTATTGTATTGGGGTTGACAGGTTTAAAGGCTGTTACTTTTACTCCGATTGAGATTAATGACCCGTCTGAGTCTGTAACTATTAAATTGCAGCCAGGTGCAAACTATTTACAGCTGAAGGCTATTGAGAGCAACACCATCCACTTTAATGTCGGATATTTTGGCATTATGATGTTTGAATGTAATGCCATGGGTGAAGAGGGCAACAACCTTTCTATAAGCTATGACGCTGAAGGTCACAAAATCTTCAGTAGTGAGGTTGAGGAAGGAAAAACTTATTATTTCTCAACCAGTATGATTACTGAGCCTTCAATAGATGTTACAATTTATTATGGTAACGGAGAAGGCATGCCTATCACATTGACATCTAACTTTTCGGATGGTGATACCTATACAGTTTCTGGCTCAAACCTTGAATTGGCTTTTGACCGTACGGTTGATATAGCCCACAACTGGATTGAGTATGGTGAGGAGGCTGACGGCGTATTTAAAACAAAGGAAGAGATTCCCGCAGCATATATCAATGGTACCTATACTACTCAGTATTTCTATAGCATCGAGCTGAGCAAGTTTATCCGTGAGATGGCTGAAGACGGTAAACTTGAGGTTGGTGATAAGTTTAAAATCACTCTTGAAGGTATTTGCGATGCTAACGATGAGAGCGTAATCTATGGTGAGGACGGAAACTATTCTGTTACACTGATTATGGGCGAGATGCCCGGTGAACTGGTTTCTATAGATCCGGCACAAGGTACAACTCTTTATACATATTATCCTGAAACCGGTGAAGAAGGCTTGCTGACATTTACTTTCACAGATGAACTTAATACTGATAAGAGTAAGGTAACTGTAGACCTGTCTTATGGCGATTCAGAGGCCGGTTCTATGGGTTCATTTAATCCTGATTTTACTATCGAAGGCAAGACTGTTGTTGTTGATATCCGCGGTTACCGCTTCCCAGAGACAGTAGAGACTTCAAGAAACGGTGAAGTGCAGACTGTGATAACAATGAACATCAAGGGCCTTACAACTGCAGACGGACGTGCTATTCTCACAAACAACGCTTCTGCCGGAACAAGTGGCATCGTTGTTACTTATCCTCTGAAGAAGCAGGAAATATCTTTTTATTATGACTTCTTGCCTACTGAAGGCAGCTCTCTGGCTGATTGCAGCGAGATCATAATCTGGTTGCCGGAGGAAGTTGGTGTTCTTACTTTCGACAAGGTTCTGTTGCAGTGGCTCAACAACCGCGGTACACTCCAGACAAAGGAATTCAAGGCAGAGGATGTTCCGTTTGCTTATGATAAATCTTATGCGGGTTATGTAAGCCATATTCCACTTGCCGGTGTAAGCAAGGACCGTGAGGTTACATTGACTGTAGAAGGTGGAATGCTCAGCAATGGCGACAGCGTTGAGATCACAGGTAAATTCAACACTGATCCTACAGGTATAGATTCTGTTCTTGGTGACGATGCCAATGCCGTTGTTAAGCTTTACACAATCGACGGTATCCTCGTTAAGGAGGCTCCTGCTGCAACTGTTCTTACAGGTGTTAAGAAGGGCGTTTATATCATGAACGGCAAGAAGGTTGTTGTAAAATAATTACTGCAATTTTATATATAACTGACAATTTCGCAGGCTGTCTCATTTATTTTATGAGGCAGCTTGTTTTTTTATAGAAGATTCAGAACATGTATGATTAAGATTAATCACACGTTGACGATTTTGCGCACGATGATCAATCGTGAGCATTGAACGCAAAATTCTGATGTCTGTTATGCATGTTTTGCTTGTGTTTCTCTTTTATACGCCAGCGTATTGCTTGGTTAAAAGCATGGTTTTATTGGTTCTTATAATGACATGTCTGTAGTGGGCGATTATTGTATTCGGCAGTTTGCCGACAAGCTCCTGCCGTAAATAAGCCGTAAAAAGTTTTTTGAAAAAACTCATCACTCGTCACATCTGTGCGTAAGTTGCTGACAGTTAGACTGTTAATGTGTGATGAGTTGAATTTCCAACTCATCACATCGTAGCAATTTTATGTATTTTCCTGCTTTGGGCTTACTCTGTGTGATGAGTTGCAGCGGCAACTCGTCACACCGCAACGATTTGACATTCAGGACGTTATGTCGCAATGTGACGAGTGACGAGTTTCTTCGCAAAAAAATAAACCTAAATTGTTTACAGTGTACTTCCCTAAATTTGGTTGCCTTTAAAGAGTCCTTTCCCTATGGCGTTCCGTGTTTTCTGCTTATGCAAAAGACGTCCTTTCATGTTGCAAAAGGGCACGTTTTACAGCGTGAAAGCATGCCTTTTGCACTGCTGAAGGACGTCTTTTGTGTTGCTGGTCTGATGCTGTTGCCTGAGCCTTTGTGGCGTCATGGCCATGACAATACCATCAGGCACACTATCCAACGATTTTTCCGTCAAACAGGTGTATCGTTCTGTGGGCTATCTGAGCGTCGTGCTCGTTGTGCGTAACCATCACTATTGCCGTGCCGTCCTGATTCAGTTCTGTCAGCAGGCGCATCACCTCGGCGCCGTTCTTAGAGTCTAGATTACCCGTAGGCTCATCCGCCAGAATCAGCTTGGGGCCGAACACCACGGCGCGGGCTATTGCCACTCTCTGCTGCTGACCGCCCGAGAGCTGATGCGGAAAGTGCTTTGCACGGTGAGTTATGCCCATGCGCTTCATCACCTCCTGCACCTTCTGTTTTCTTTCAGCCTTACCTACTTTCAGATATGTCAGGGGCAGCTCGATGTTCTCCTCCACGTTAAGTTCGTCAATGAGGTTGAAGCTCTGGAACACAAAGCCTATCTGTCCCTTGCGTATGCCCGTGCGGTCTTTTTCTTTCAGCAGCGACACCTCCTGGCCGTCGAGCCAGTATTGGCCCGAAGTAGGGTTGTCCAGCAGTCCGAGAATGTTCAGCAGCGTAGACTTGCCGCATCCCGAAGGACCCATTATTGCCACAAACTCACCGTCTTCCACGTTGAACGTTACGTTGTCAAGCGCTATAGTCTCCACCTCTTCCGTGCGGAACGACTTGCTAAGATTTTCTACCTTTATCATATTCTGTTCTATTTTATGCCCCCTCACGGCTTTCGCCGTATTCGTGAGCTCGGTTAGTTTTATTGTTTCTATATTTTCTTCAAAGCCTGCTTTTCAGGCGTTAAGTGCTTATTCGTTCTTCAGGTATTTTACAGGATTGCTGTTTGCCGTGCGGTAAGCATTGGCGGCCACGGTCGCGGCTATAACCGCCACCACTGCCAATATGCCTGCCACAAAGAGCCACGGGCTCATGTTTGTCCTCACACTGAAGTCCTCAAGCCATTTGCCCGCCACAATCCCGGCAAGAATAGCCCCTGCTATTGCCGACGGAACGGCCGTCAGCAGCACGTTGCCCAGCACCATGCGCAGCACGCTTATGGCGGTTGCACCGTTCACCTTGCGTATGGCTATTTCCTTGCTTCGCCTCTGCATCTCGTCGTTCACATATCCTATGAGTCCCATCAGAGCTATAAGCAACGCGCATATTCCTGCCGTCATGACAGCCGAGCGGAAATGCTTTACGCTGTCATACCATGTGTCCAGCTGCCGTGCATAGCTGTCCACGATGATTGTTTCGTCAGGATAAAGCCTCTGCAGCCGCTGTTGCACCGCCTGCATATTGTCTGCCGTAAGGTCGTGAAACTTCAGCAAAAAATAGCTGATGTAGCTGCCGTAAGGGTCTGAGTGGAACATCATCGTGGGGCGGTCGTCATCGTCGAGCGCCGTATTGGCGTGAAAATTATCGTATATTCCTACTATGGTGAACAGGTCTTTGCCCGTCTGGCTGTGTTCCGTTATCAGAATCTTACGCCCGATCACGTCTTTCCATCCCTTCTCGTTCTTCAGCTTTTGTGCGAAGTCGGGGCTTACCATCATCTCCTTAAGACTGTCGCTGCTGGCGTTGAATCCGCGCCCCTGTCTGAGCTTTATGTCCAACATGTCGAGATAGTTGTCGCCTGCCATATACAGGTCGGTGGCGTTAAACATCTCCTCACCGGTTTCCGGGTCAACTATGTTGTTGCCGCCGCCGTTTGAAAACAAGGGAGATGTTACTGCCGTCCATGCCTCAATCTCCGGCATTTTGCTTAGTTCTGTAACCATGGCACTGCGCTTTTCGCCCTTTATTTGGTTTACGTTGACTATCGCGAGGCGGTCATAAGAGTAGCCGAGGTTGAAGTCTGTGAGCTTGGAATATTGGCTGTTGACTATCAGCAGCAGGCATACCAGAAAACTGACGAATAAAAACTGCACTGCCAGCAGTGTTATCTTCCAGCGCCTGCGGCTCTCGGTGAAGTTGCGGAACGCTGTCGTTACGGGCACGGCATTGTATATCCTGCCCGGCAGCAGGGCGCTAACGATGAACACCACTATCAGCAATGCTGTGAGGAACAGTGTGCCCTTGCCGGTGAAAAGTGAGCTGACCGGGGCCGACAGCAGCGTCTCTATCGAGCCTTTGCAGGCGTATATCAGTGCTGCGGCCAGCATCATTGCCAGCACGATATGCAGCAGTGTTTCGGCCATGGTTATGCCTAATATGTTACGCGGCATGGCTCCGTAGCATTTTCTTACGGCCATTTCGCGTCCTCTCGTAACCGTGTTGCCAATCACAATCAGCAGATAGTTGAGCACGCTTGCCGCGAGAATCACCGCTGCTAATATCATCATCATGAGGAATGTCTGCCTGAAGTAGCTGTCCTCTTGGTGATATTTTGATATGGGAGTAAACTTCAGCGAGAATTTTATCTCTTCCTTTTCAAGTAGGGCAAGAAATTTGCTTACTATTTCGTTCACCTTATTGTCAAAGTCGCCCTGCTCAGGATGGCATCCCCTGCTCACCTTTATGAACGAGTAGTAGCGGTCGTTGCCCGCCAGATTGTCCTGTCCGTCGTAGCTGAAGCTGCGCTGTGTTGTCATTGAGAGCATCACGTCATAGTCGTGAAAAGAAGAGTTCCACGGATAGTCCTCGTATACTGCGCCTATGGTCATCGTCAGTCCCGGAATAGAAGTAAGCTCCAGCTTGCGTCCTATCACGTTGCCGCCCATGCGCTCAGCCATAGTCCGTGACACAAGACAGTAATACGGTTTTGCCAGCACCTCGTCGGCGTTGCCCTCCAATATCCTGGTCGGGAACATTTTGAAGAAACACGAGTCAACAACGTATATGTTTCCTTTTACGCGTCGTTCTCCGTTTATTTTCATTTCCTCATCATTGCATGCAGGGTTTATTCTTGTTGCCGTTTCTATCTCGGGAATATATTTTTTCAGCGTCGTGGCTATGCCTCCGGGCGTGTTGCCGTATGTAGCTTCTGGATCAGAGCCCCGGCTTATCTTTTCGCTTATGCGGTATATGCGGTCATGGTCGGGGTAGCACGTGTCGTATTCGTGCTCATACCATAGTTTCGCTATCAGCACCGACGCCAGTGCAAAGCCAATGCCGAGGCACAATATCTTTATTATGTTGTGCTGTCCACGGCGTGTCAGGTTCTTTAATGCTTGCGTTATGTTGTTCATCTTCTGATATGTTGTTTAATGATTTTTCTTGTTGTCTGCTTGCCGCAGTCTTGTCTTACGGTGCCCTGCCTATTCCTGCCTGATGTTCTTCACGGGGTTTTCGTTGCTCGCCATCCAGCTCTGCACTGCCACGGCAGCCAAGCTGATAAGCATAACGATTACTCCTGCCGCAACAATCCACGGCCACCATACGATGCGGTAGCTGTATTGTTCGATCCATTTCGACATGAAATGAACGACTATCGGCACTGCAATTATGAAGGCGATGCCTACGTAGAGCATGAAAGTGCGTATCAGTCTTACGCGAATCTGGTTGCCCGTAGAGCCGAACACCTTGCGTATGGCAATCTCTCTTGCGCGCTGCTGTATGAAGTATGTCGACATTGCCACAAGTCCGAGCAGCGAGATTATGATGGCAATGAAGGCGAAGAGCGACACGATTTTAGATGTGCGTATTTCCTGCTCGAAGCGTTTCTCTATCTGTTTGTCTACAAACGGCGGTGTGCTTTCGTCCACTTCCTCATGAAACACCTCTTTATATATCTCCTTTATCCGGGCGTATGCCTCCATTGGGTCGCCCTCTACGAGTATTGATATGTTGAGGGGTTGCTTAATGTTCCTGCACGTCAGCAATATTATGCCTTTTGTGTTGTTGCATATGTCGCGCACGTGGAAGTCGTTGATTACGCCCCCGTATCTTGCGCTTTTTGCAAAGTATGTCAGCACGAAACTGTCAAACCTTTCGCTCATATGCGTTGAGTTTGGTTTCATATGCAGATATTGCAGAGCTTGGTCGTTCATGTAAATTATGCTGTCACCTTTCAGGTTGAAGTCGTTTTTCATCTTTATGCCGTATATCTTCATTATTTCAGGCGTGCCTGTTATGAAATTAAAGCGGCTTATGTCCTTGTCCCCTTCAAATTGCACAGACGGGTCGTTGCCTCCGTCAGCCGGGGTTCCGTTAGACGGGGCCACAGCCTTTACCGGCGGAAGAGTGCGCAGACGGTTGATAAACTCGTTGGTAAGGTCGTTGTCCGTTGTGTAGTTAAGCTTTAAGGCTATTATGTTCTTCGTGTTGAAGCCAAGCGGAGCTTTCGTCAGATGAAGCATCTGGCAGACCATAATAAAGGCGCATGCCAGCATGGTTATGGTTATGATGTTCTGTACGGTTATGAAGATGCGCGAGAAAATCATCTTTGTCTGCGTGCGGAATGTTCCGCGCACCACCTCGATGGGCTTCACCCGTGACAGTATTGTGGCAGGAAGTATGCCGGCAATGATGCTCACCGCAATGACGACAACAGCCGTCAGACCAATGCAATATGGGTGTATGAGCAAAGACAGGTTGAGCTTTGTGTCGAGCAACCGGCCAGCATAAGGGGCGGCTATATGTACCAGCATAACGGCGATAAGCAGCGAAATGGCACACATCACGAGCGATTCGATGAACAGGTTGACTGTCACTCTGTTCTTGCTGCACCCGAAGAGCCTGCGTGTAGCCATCTCTCTTGCGCGGTAACCGCTTTGTGCCACGGTCAGGTTTATGTAGTTGATAATGGAGAAAAGCAGCGTAACGAGTCCTACGGCGAACAGAATTTTTACCAGCATAAGGTTGCCGAGATGTAGTCCTGAATAGGCGTTGAGTCCGGAGAAATACAGTTTGTCAAGGCGCGTTATCGTGGGCTGCCAGTCTTTGACGGTCTCATGCAGATACTTTTTCACTTCATTCCGTTTAGCCATGAAGTCGCAGTTTTCGTGTACCTGTATGAAAACCGAGCACATAAGGTAGTTTGCAAACTGATAGAAATACTCATCCTTGTTTGCAAGGTTCTTGCAGAAAGAGAAGTCGACTATTGCGTCAATGTCTTTATCTATGATGGTGTTGTTAAAGTCTGCCACCACTCCTGAAACGCGAAAGTGGGTGTTGTCGGCGGTTGTAATGTCACGGCCAACGGCATTTGCCGTTCCGAACATGCGGAGCGCCAAGCTCTCCGTCAGCACAATGTTGCCTTTCTGCATGAGACAAGTGGCGCGGTTGCCATAGAGCAGGGGGAAGTCGAACATGTCGAAGAATGTCGAGTCGGTCTCCATTACATTTACGTTGACAAAGTTGTCCCTGTCTTTCAGCTTCATGTTTTCTGTTGTGAAGCCGCATGTCTTTTCTATTTCAGGATATCTGTCACGCAAGTATCTTTGGACTATATGGTGACAGTTGGCCGTACCGATGCTGTCGTTGGACATCAGTCCTATGTTGTATATGCGCTTTGCCTTGCTGTGCTGCCGGTTGATGCTTGTCTCCTGCCATGTGTACAGTCCGATGATGATGACAAATGTCAGGCTTACGGCCAGTCCGAACACATTCACTGCCGTGTATATTTTGTTCCTTGAGAGAAACGTGAAATAGCTTCTAAGGTTGAAGTTGCTCATTGCTGTTTTCGTATATACATTACAAATATTGTTTTTTCTTATGCCTTATGCGGCTGTCTTGCCCATGTGGACATTTGCCAGAGGCATCGTCTTCAGTTACAGAGATTTATTCCTGCCTGATGTTCTTCACGGGGTTCTCGTTGCTCGCCATCCAGCTCTGCACAGCTACGGCGGCCAAGCTGATAAGCATGACGATTACTCCTGCCGCCACAATCCACGGCCACCATACGATGCGGTAGCTGTATTGCTCGATCCATTTCGACATGAAATGCACCACTATCGGCACGGCTATGACAAATGCGATGCCCACGTATAGCATGAATGTGCGTATAAGTCTTACGCGGATCTGGTTGCCCGTAGAGCCGAACACCTTGCGCACGGCAATCTCCCTTGCGCGCTGCTGTATGAAATATGTCGACATTGCCACAAGTCCGAGCAGCGAGATTATGATGGCAATGAAGGCGAAGAGCGATACAATCTTGGATGTGCGTATGTCTTTCTCAAAAAGTTCTGCTATCTGGTCGGTTACAGTCATAGGCCTGCTGTCGTTTATTTCTTCCTTAAACACTTCTTTATAAACCTTCTTCACTTCGTTTAGTGCGTCTATGGGGTCGCCTTTCACCTTTATCGTTACATACCAGGGATATTCAATCTTGTCGTTTACGAAGATGAAATACGGACTTATCGGCTGCAGAATATTTGTCGTATGAAAATTGTTTATCACTCCTCCGTATCTTACGTCGGCAGGCAGCATGTTGGAGTTTGTACTTTTGTATCTGCGGCTGAGGTGTGTGTCCGTAGGTTTCATGTGCAGCAGTTCCAGGGCTTGGTCGTTAAGATACAGCGTGTTGCCCGATTGTATCTTACTGCCGTTTTTGGGCGTTATGCCGTATATCTCCATAAATTCGGGCGTTACGTTGAATATGTGTACGGTCGTCTGCGCCTTGTCTCCTTCAAAAGTTATTCCGGTATTGTTTCCTCCATATACGGCACATCCACAGGTGGCTGTGGCTTTTTCTGTACACGGCAGCTCGCGCACTTTGTCTAGAAATACGGTGAGGTCGTTGCCGTTGAACTTCCACGGATCAAATAGGCTTATTATGTTTTCCCTGTTGTATCCTACCGGAGCATTCAGCAGATGCCGCATCTGTATCGACATTATAAGTGCACACGACAGCAGCACTATCGTAATCAGGTTTTCGGTTGTTATGAAGATGCGCGAGAAAATCATCTTTGTGTGCTTTGTCAGCGTACCTCTCACCACCTCAATCGGTTTTACCCTTGACAGCATAGTGGCCGGAATGATGCCTGCCAGCAGGCTTACAGCTACGACAAACAGTACTATTGCGGCTATGGCCCATGGTGTGGCCAGCATTCCTGTGTCTATGTCCTTGCCGATTATGCGGCCTGCGAATCCGGCTGTGGCTGTGGCCATTGCAGCGGCTATAATGCATGAAAAGGCACACATGGTGAGCGACTCGCTGAACATGTTGGTGCTGATGCCGGCCCTGCTGCATCCGAAGAGGCGGCGCGTGGCCATCTCTCTTGCGCGGTAGCCGCACTGCGCCACGGTCAGGTTGATGTAGTTCATGATTGAGAACAGCAGAATCACCAGTCCAACGGCAAGCAGGATTCTTACCATGTTAATATTGCCAAACTGCATGACGTTTACTTCCGACGTGTCGTTGAAGTAGAGCTTGTTGAGCGGTGTCAGGAACGGCCGTAGGGGCATTGCCGGCTCATAGGGCCAGAATGTAGGCCAGAACTTTTGTATGTCGGCTTCTTTCTGCATCAGGTCGCAGCCTTCGCGCACCTGCACGAAGCAGGCACAGTTGGTTACGTTTATCTGTCCCGGAAAGTATTTGTCCATGTTTCCTTCACCTTCACGTTCGGCATAAGCAAAGTCAACAAGCGCATCTGTGTTCTTTGATATTATCGTATTGTCGAAGTTTTGCACCACTCCCGTAACCCTGAAGTGCAGCGAGTCGGTGGTCATTATGGTGCGTCCCAGTACGTCGTCTGTGCCGAAATACCGGTGCGCAAACTGTTCTGTAACCACAATGTTACCCTTGTTGCTAAGACAGGTGGCGCGGTCGCCGCGCAGCAGCTTGAAGTCGAACATAGAGAAGAACGTCGAGTCGGTGTTGATAGTGTTCACGTTCAGAACATTGTCGCGGTCTCTGACCTTTATGCTTCCTGTCACCATGCCGCATGTGTTTTCAATCTCCGGATAGTGCATGCGCAGGTTACGCAGCGATGCGTGGTGGCAGCCCATCACCCGGCTGCTGTCATCCATAAACTCAAGTCCTATGTTATATATTCTGTCAGCCTTGCTGTGTTGGCGGTCGATGCTTGTCTCCTGCCACGTGTACAGTCCGATGATGATGACGAATGTCAGGCTTACGGCTAGTCCGAACACATTCACAGCCGTGTATGTCTTGTTCCTCGAGAGGAACGTGAAATAGCTTTTAAGGTTGAAGTTGCTCATATCCTGTATCTGTTATGTTACACAAATTTTATACTTGTCCGTTCATTTTTCAGAGTTTCCCGGTCATGGCGAAGCCTTTTCTTTACGATGTTCTTTCCGTGACTCTTACTCCTGCCTGATGTTCTTCACCGGGTTTTCGTTGCTCGCCATCCAGCTCTGCACAGCCACGGCAGCCAGACTTATAAGCATAACGATTACTCCTGCCGCAACAATCCACGGCCACCATACGATGCGGTAGCTGTATTGCTCGATCCATTTCGACATGAAATGAACTATTATCGGCACGGCTATGACAAATGCTATGCCAACGTATAGCATGAACGTGCGTATCAGTCTTACGCGGATCTGGTTGCCCGTAGAGCCGAACACTTTGCGCACGGCTATCTCTCTTGCGCGCTGCTGTATGAAGTATGTCGACATTGCCACAAGTCCGAGCAGCGAGATTATGATGGCTATGAAGGCGAAGAGCGACACGATCTTGGTTGTGCGCAACTCCTGCTTGAAGCGTGCCTGCACATACTTGTCTACGAACGGCGAAGCGGACTCGTCGATGTCTTCGTGGAACACTTCCTTATACACATCCTTTATCTTGGCATATGCCTCCACGGGGTCGCCGCTGACGAGGATTGAGATGTTCCACGGATTCTGTATGTTGTTGCACGCCTGTACGAGCAGAGGGTGCTGCTCTTCGAGAATGTCGCGTATGCGCAATTCGTTGAGCACGCCGCCGAATTCAGCATTCTTGCGGAAATAACCATACCTTATCTGTTCGTATCGGCTGCTAAGGTGTCTGTCCGTGGGTTTCATCTGCAATGCCTTCATCGCCATGTCGTTAAGATATACAATGCTGTCGCCTTTGGCGTGCAGGTCGTTTTTCAGCGTAAGGCCGTATATTTTCATCATTTCGGGTGTGCCGCTGATGAACTGGAACGACCATTCGCGTTTCTCTCCGTCAAACGTTACGGTGTTGTTGTTGCCGCCGGTAGCCGGAGTTCCGCATGACGGAGCCACTGCCTTGACGAACGGCAACGAGCGCAGACGGTCTTCAAATTCGCCTGAATTCTGGCTGGAGTAGTTGTCGGGATATTCTATGCAGATAATGTTCTCGGTGTTGAAGCCCAGCGGTGCCTTTGTAAGATGCAGCATCTGCATCGACATTATCATGGCGCATGCCAGCATGGTTATGGTTATAATGTTCTGCACCGTTATGAAAACGCGCGAGAATATCATCTTTGTGTGCTTGCGGAACGTTCCGCGCACCACCTCGATAGGCTTCACCCTTGACAGTATTGTTGCCGGAAGCACACCTGAGGCGAGGCTCACCAGCAGGATGAAAGCCGCCATGATGCCGACAGTAAGCGGACTTGCAAGCAGGCTGAGGTCGAGCTTTGTGTCAAGCAGCTGGCTTGCGTATGGCGCACACGCACAGGCCAACGCCACGGCTATGAGCATGGAGATGACGCACATAGTCAACGATTCGGTGAACATGTTTACGCCGACGGTGCCCCTGGTGCAGCCGAAGAGGCGGCGGGTGGCCATTTCGCGTGCCCTGTATCCGCTCTGTGCCACGGTCAGGTTGACATAGTTCATTATGGAAAATAGAAGTATCGCAATGCCGACGGCGAGCAGTATCTTTACCAATGTAAGGTTGCCCATTTGCATAAGAAAGGCATCAAGCCCTGAAAAATACAGCTTGTCGAGGCGTGTGATGATAGGGTGGAAGTCTTCCCAGAACGTCTGGAAGTAGGCGTCAACGTCTTTCTGCTTTGCTGCAAAGTCGCAGCCCTCACGCACCTGCACGAACGATGCCGCACCGGTTATGTTGACCATGTGCGGAAAATTTTCGTCCATGTTGGCCATGTTGATGGTGTATGAGAAGTCGATCACGCCCTGTATGTCCTTGTCGATGAAGGTGTTGTCGAAGTCTTTAACCACGCCTGTAACACGGAAATGATTGTTTTCGGCTGTTGTCAGGGTGCGGCCTATTACCGCAGTATTGCCGAACAGACGGCGTGCGGCACTCTCCGTCAGCACGATATTGCCCTTTTGTTTGAGGCAGTTTGTGCGATTGCCCTGCACAAATGGAAAATCGAACATTGAGAAGAACGTCGAGTCTGCCTCGAGAACATTTAGATTGACAAAGTTGCCGTTATCCTTCAGTTTCAGACTTCCTGCCGTGAAGCCGCACGTCTGTTCTATTTCAGGATACCGTGAGCGCAGGTATCGCAGCACGGCGTGGTGGCAGTTGGCTGTTCGCCATGTGCCGTCGTCCATGTTGAGGCCTATGTTGTAAATGCGCTTTGCCTTGCTGTGCTGGCGGTCGATATAGAACTCCTGCCATGTGTACAGTCCGATGATGATGACGAATGTCAGGCTTACGGCCAGTCCGAACACGTTCACAGCCGTGTATGTCTTGTTCCTCGAGAGGAACGTGAAATAGCTTTTAAGGTTGAAGTTGCTCATATTTTATGCTGTTATTATGTTTCATTTTTCGTGCGCCTTGCAGCCCTTTTCTGTGCTGTTTGCCGCATTTGGTTTGTTGGTTTATAACCGATTGATAATCAAAAGGTTATGTGAGGTGTTGCAAAAGACCGTCTTTTAGCCTCTGAAAGGTGCCCTTTTACAGCCTGAAAGGCCATGTTTTGCAGTGCGAAAGGCCACTTTTTGCATTACGCCTTTGCGGCTGTTGCCTTGCAGCACTGTTGCCAACGCGAAATATATTTACATCTGACGGTTGCCGTAATGTATCTTTTCCGATGTCAGACACGGCTCATTCTGTCGGCATGTCAGGTTTGGCGTGATTATTCGAGTATGAGTATTTCATTGTTCTTATAGCCCTCATATCCGCTCACTATCACCTGCTCGCCCGGTTCGAGGCCCTCAAGCACCTCATAATATTGCGGATTCTGCCGCCCTATGCGTATCTTGCGCCTGTATGCCTTGCGTCCGTCCTTGTCGAGAACGAATATCCACGAGCCTCCCGTCACGCTGTAAAACGTGCCTTTGGGTATGATTATTGCCTTTTTCGACTCGCCAAGTTGCAGGTCGACATAGTAGGTCTGTCCCGTGCGTATGTTCTTCGGGCGCGAGCCGCTGAAGGTGAAGTCTATCTTGAAGCGACCTTCGCGCACCTCCGGATACACCTTGCGCACGGTCAGGCGATATGTCTTGCCGTTCTGCTCGAACGTGGCCGACAGTCCGGCATGCACTCGGTCGATGTAGTGCTCGTCCACCTGTGCCTCCACCTTGTAGTCGCTCAGGTCGTTGATGACGCCTATTTTCTGTCCCGGCGATATGCTCTGGCCGAGTTCTACGTCCAGCAGACCAATCTCGCCGTCTATTGTAGAGCGCACGTTGAGCCTTGCCTTGCGCTCGCGCACCAGCTCTACGTTCTTGCGCATCGACGCCAGGTCTGAAGCCATCTGCTCCACCTGCGAGCGGTTAAGTTCGTTGGTCTTCTTGAGACGCTGCCTTATCAGCTTCTCCTTCTGCACCGCCAGCTCATATTCCTCCTTGGCCTTCAGATAGTCTTCGCGCGAGTTAAGTTCCTCCTTCTGCAGCGCCGCCTGGTGGTTGTATGCCCTGCGCTTTGTCTTTACGTCCATGCTCAGCTGCAGCGCCTCGTTGCTGTTGTTCAGCCGGTCCTGCTCCATCGACAGGCGCGTGCTGCGCAGCATGTTCTGCTTCTCAGCCAGTTCGCTCTCTGCGTTGAGAATCTCGAGGTCGAGGTTAGAGTTGTTGAGGCGTATTATCACGTCGCCCTTGCTCACGTGTGTGCCTTCCTCCTTCACCTTTTCGAGCACCACGCCGCCTTCTTCCGACGAAATCTGCACCACCTGTATGGGCACCACGCTGCCGTCTACGCTCACGTAGTCGTCAAACTGCGCCTTGCTTACCTTGCCTATGCTGAGGCCGCGGCGGTCGACACGCAGCGTCGACGTGAAGTTCATCGTGGCGAGCCATATCAGCAGCACTATTATAAGTGCGCCTCCGCCGGCCCACAGCCAGTATTTTTTTGGAATCCAGTATTTCTTCTGTTTCAGTTTAATGTCCATAGCGGTTCGTTGTTTATGTAGTATCTTACGAGTTTCTGTCTTATGGCGAGCAGCATCCTCAGCTGCAGCAGCGTTATGCTGCTTTCGAGATAAGTCTGCGCCGCCTCGTGTATGTCGAACGTAGAGAGCATGCCCTCCTCATATTTGCGGTAAGACAGGCGGTAGGCCAGCGAGTCGGCAGCCACCTTCTTCTCCATCTGTCTCACTTCCTTCTGGTAGCCCTCATAGTCGGTTACGGCCTGCAGGGCGGCGTCGTTCAGCTTGCGCCTTGCGTCCTGTGCGTCGAGCATGGCGAGCTGATAGTCGGCCTTGGCGCGCTTTACCGAGCTCCATGTGGAAGGAGAGAAGATGGGGATAGATAGTGTAAGGTAGACATACTCGCCCAGGTTGTTGCGAAACTGCGACCTGAACGGCAGTCTGTCCTGATGTTGAGAGAGATTTATGTAGTAGTTGGTTGATACGCCGGCACCCAGCGACAGCTGCGGCAGCAGGTCGGCACGTCTTATTTTCCATTCGAGCCTTGCCTTCTCGACGTTGGCTTCTGCCATTATTATGTCGGGCTTGCCGCTCAGCGCCATGCTGTCCACCGTGAGACTTGAGGGAATCTGCGACGTAAGCGCAGCCATCGAGCAGTCGGGGCTGAGCGAGTCGGCGGCAGGATAGTTCATAGCCGTCTTCAGGGCAATAAGGGCGGTGCGTGCCAGGTTCTTCTGGTGCAGCAGGTTGTAGTCGTCCTCAGCCACCTGACTCTCCATCTGCACCACGTCCGGCCGGCTCTTCTCGCCCAGTTCGTACAGTCTGCGCGTCTTTGCCAGCAGAGCCTTCGAGTCGGCAAGCTTTCTGTCGGTAAGTTCTATCGACTTGATTGCATACACGGCGTCGACAAACTTCTGCATCACGTCTATGGCCTTGTCGTCCTTAGCCTTCTGCAGCGCCGTGGCAGCCGTGTTTTTGGTTATGCGGGCCTTGCGGAACGCGTTCCATGTATGCCCCCAGTCAACCACGGGCAGCGACGCACTTATCTGATAGCCGTTGTTGAATGTAGTAACATTGTTATATGTGTTGGTCTCCGGATCGATGTTTCGTCCCCAGTTGTACTGTCCGCTCACCTGGGCCGAGACGCTTGGCAGGAAGTCGAGCAGCGAGGTGCGGTATTCCGTAAGGGCCTGTTTCTGCTCGATGCGCTCGCGTCCCACTTCGGTAGCATGCTCAATGGCATAACTGACGCAGCGGTCGAGCGACCATTCCTGTTGCGCGCCGGCAGCCCCAGGGGCGGCAAGTGCGAGAGTAATTATGGCAATTTTCATATTCATACACCATTATCATTGCCAAAACCGTGCCAAAATACCTATGTTGCAGTATATCAGGCAGATACGGCAAATCCGCGTTTTTGTGAGTGTCCAAAAATTAGACACTGGCGTATAAAAATTAGACAACAGGCATGGGTGAGGCCGGAAAATGGCTTTATGCAGGCTGTCTTGCTGCTTTAAGCTGTGCAGCGAGCCGTTTGGCTGTGCGTGTGATGGGGCATGAAGGTGGCATATAGTAATATTATTTGTGAATATCTGAAAATTTAGTGTCCAAAAACTTTACACACTCTTGCTTTTGTCGGTTATACAACCTATCTTTGCATTGAAATGAAACAGGGAACAATACTTATTGTAGACGACAACCGCAACATCCTGACCACTGTGAAGATGCTGCTCGAGAACACCTTTGAGCATATTGTCGCCATAGCCAATCCGAACAATATTCCGGCGCACTTGCGTGAGGACAAGCCCGACGTGGTGCTGCTCGACATGAACTTTCAGAGCGGAATAAACAGCGGCAACGAGGGACTTTACTGGCTCGGACAGATCAAGAAGATGCGTCCGCAGGCCAAGGTGGTGCTGTTTACGGCGTATGCCGACATCGAACTGGCCGTGAGCGGGATTAAGGCGGGCGCCACTGACTTCATCGTAAAGCCGTTTGACAACGACAAGCTGATAGCCACGCTGAAGGAGGCGTGCAGCAAGTCGGCCGGCGGCTCTGATGCCGGCAGCGGCGAGAGCGGCATGTACTGGGGCGTGGCTCCGTGCATGCAGGAACTCAGACTTATGGTAACTAAGGTGGCGGCGACCGACGCCAACATACTGATAACCGGCGAGAACGGCACGGGCAAGGAGGTGCTGACCAACGAGATTCACCGTCTGTCGCACCGTAGCGGCAAGAGTCTGATGACGATAGACATGGGAGCCGTGAGCGAGACGCTGTTTGAGAGCGAGCTGTTCGGCCATGTCAAAGGGGCATTTACCGACGCCAAGGCAGACAAGGCAGGCAAGTTTGAACTGGCTGAAGGCGGCACGCTGTTTCTCGACGAGATAGGCAACCTGAGCTACGCATTGCAGGCAAAGCTGCTGACAGCCTTGCAGCGCCGCAGCATTGTGCGCGTGGGCGGCAGTGTGCCTATACCTATCGACGTCAGACTGATATGCGCCACAAACCGTGACCTGAGCGATATGGTGGCTAAGGGCGAGTTTCGCGAGGACTTGCTCTACCGCATCAACACGATACATCTGCATCTGCCCTCGCTCCGTGAGCGCAGAGAAGACATTCCGGCGCTGGCGCGCCTCTTCCTCAACAGGTATGCGGCAATGTATAACAAGCCCGCAATGGAGCTTACGCCGGCTGCCGAACAGAAGATAAAGGATATGCCGTGGTATGGCAACATCCGCGAACTGCAGCACGCAATAGAGAAGGCCGTGATATTGAGCGACGGCAGGGAGATAGGCGAGCAGGACATAAGCGGCAGCGCGTCTGTTGCGGAGAAGCCTATGGAAGGCGTGCAGACTATAGGCGAGATGGAGAGCCGGCTGATAGAAAAGACTATACGCGAGTGTGACGGTAACCTGTCGCAGGTGGCGTCGAGGCTTGGCGTGTCGCGCCAGACATTGTATAATAAAATAAAGAAGTATGGACTTTGATATTGCTCTTCTGCTCCTGTTTGCCGTCGTTGCGGCCGCAGGCTGCCTGTATTTCTGGCGGCGCTACAGGTCGACCGTCAGAAAGGTAACCTTCCTTTTCAACGCTATCGACAACGGCGACTATAGTTTCCGCTTTGCCGAGGGCGACAAGGCGGCAGGCGACAGAGTGCTTAACAGGTCGCTGAACCGGGTGAAAGACATACTGATGCATGCGCGCGACGAGCAGATGGAGCGAGAGAAATACTTTGAACTTATACTTGATTCTGTCGACACGGGCATTATCGTGGTAGAGGAAGGCCGTGGGGTGGTGCTCCGCTACAACCGTGCTGCACAGAAACTTCTGCAGCGTGAGGTGATAACGCACGTTGACCAGATAAAGGAGACGATGAAAAACTTCTCGTCGCGCGAGACCAACACATTCTTGAAAGGGCGCCGTGTGAGAATTGTTGCCTTCAGCGACATCAAGGGCGAGCTTGCCAATCAGGAAATCGACTCGTGGGTTAAACTTATACGTGTGCTTACTCACGAAATCATGAATACCGTAACGCCTATTGTGTCGCTCAGTGATACGCTGCTGCGCCATTCGGAAGGCGAACAGCATGAAGGACTTTCGGTAATCAACCGCACAGGCAAGGAACTGGTCAAGTTTGTTGAGAACTACCGCCGATTTACCCATGTTCCTGCGCCGCAGCCTACGCTCTTTTACGTTAAGCCGTTTCTTGAGCGGATGGCGAGTCTTGCCAGACAGTATCTTAAAGACGGATGCACTGTTGAGGCCGACGTGCTTCCGGGCGATCTTATTGTATATGCAGATGAGGGACTTATAAGCAGGGTGGTGTCTAATCTGCTGAAAAATGCCGCCGAGGCTGTATCTGCCGGTGGGCATATATGGATGAAGGCTTACACCGGCGAGAACGACACCGTGGTGATAGATGTAATAGATGACGGACCGATGATACCCGACGATGTTGCCTCTCACATATTTGTGCCTTTCTTCACGACAAAGAAAGAAGGCAGCGGCATAGGACTTTCTATATCCAGACAGATAATGCGTGTGAGCAACGGCTTTATCTCTCTTGTTACCGACAGAGCTAACCGACTGACTATCTTCAGGCTTATCTTCAACTAATTTATGTTTTGTACCGGTGTGACGAGTTTAACAAGGCAACACGTCACGCTGTATGTGTCTATCATTCAGTTTATTAAAGACAGATGTGACGAGTGATGAGCTTATTCAGAAACCTTTATTGCATATACTTACAGGCAGGATCCCTGATTTATTCTCCATGTCTTCGTGTATATGTAACAAGGCATAAAAAAAGCTGCCCCAAAATGTTTGAGACAGCTTTTTGTTTATTGTTTTGCTTTAAGGATTATTCAGCACGGAGTGTGAAACGCTTGAAAGCAACAACTGTGAGTTCCTTGTCGGCAGCCTGCAGATACTGAGCAACAGTCTGCTTGCTGTCCTGGATGAACTCCTGGTTGAGCAGGCAAGAATCCTTGTAGAACTTAGCCATACGGCCCTTAGCGATGTTCTGAACCATCTGCTCGGGCATGTTGGCAGCCTTCTGCTCAGCTGTTTCTTTCTTTATCTTGCGTATCTCTTCAGCCTGAGCCTCTGTGATGTTGCCTTTAGCAATACCCTCAGCGATGTGCTCCTCGTTCTCAGCGATGTAGAGATTGAAGCCAGCCTTCTTCAGGGCAGCCTCTACAGCCTTGTTGATCTGCTCCTCTTTTGTCTTCTCGATAGCAACAGTCAGCTCAGTGTCTTTAACTTCCTGAGGAACGCTTGCCTCGTCGAGAGCAACAGGGTTCATAGCTGCTACCTGCATAGCAACAGCGTGAGCCTGCTCTTCAGCCGGCTTGTTAGTCTGAACCATTGTGCAGAGCAAGTGCTTGTTCATGTGGTCATAAACAGACACGTTGTCGCCTTCGAGATAGAGATATCCGTCAAGTTCGGTCTTCTCGCCTGTGATACCAGAGCGTGCGATAACCTCGTCCTGAACAGTGCTTCCGTTCAGAGGCAGAGCCTTAACTTCGTCAAGAGTCTTAGCCTTGGCAGCAACGGCAGCATCAAGGATGCTCTGTGTCAGAGCGATGAAGTCTTTACCGTTAGCAACGAAGTCGGTCTCGCACTTCAGGGCTATCATGGCAGAGAAACCATTGTCAGCCTTAACGAGTACACAGCCGTTAGATGTCTCGCGGTCGCTACGTTTAGCAGCGATAGCCTGACCCTTCTCACGGATGATTTGTACTGCCTTGTCAAAGTCGCCTTCAGCGTCTGTGAGGGCTTTTTTGCAATCTGCAAGACCGGCACCGGTCATCTTGCGGATTTTCTGTATATCAGCTATTGATACAGCCATAATTCGTATTTTCTATTTTAAGTTAGTTAAAATCAGATATTAAGCCTCAGCGGGAGCCTCTTCAGCTGTTTCTTCAGCCTTAGCAGCCTCTTCCTCTTTAGCAGGAGCATCCTTGCGAGCCTTGCGTGCGCGCTTCGGTTTGTCCTCTATAGCGTTAGCCTCAGCCTGCTCTTTTGCAGCTTTCTCGTCAGCCTTCTCTACCTTGCGCTCCTCAAGACCCTCTGCGATAGCAGCGCAGCAAGCGTTCAGGATAACCTCAACGCTGTCTTTTGCGTCGTCGTTAGCAGGAATCATGAAGTCAACATCCTTAGGATCAGAGTTGGTGTCAACGATTGCAAATACAGGAATACCCAGGCGGTTAGCCTCTTTAACTGCGATAGCCTCTTTCATAACGTCGATAACGAACAGAGCAGAAGGCAGACGAGTCAGGTCAGCAATAGAACCGAGGTTCTTCTCGAGCTTAGCGCGCTGACGTGTGATCTGCAGAATCTCACGCTTAGAGAGATTTGAGTAAGTTCCGTCGTTCATCAGTTTGTCGATGTTGGCCATCTTCTTAACAGCCTTGCGGATTGTCGGGAAGTTGGTGAGCATACCGCCCGGCCAGCGCTCGATAACGTAAGGCATGTTTACAGACGCAGCCTTCTCAGCTACAACGTCCTTTGTCTGTTTTTTAGTAGCAACGAACAGGATTTTCTTTCCTGACTTGGCAATCTGCTTCAGTGCGTCTGCAGCCTCGTCAATCTTGGCTACAGTCTTGTGAAGGTCGATGATGTGGATGCCGTTGCGCTCCATGAAGATATAAGGAGCCATTGCGGGGTTCCACTTACGTTTCAGGTGGCCAAAGTGGCAGCCAGCCTGCAATAACATATCAAAATTTGTTCTTGACATTTTCTTTTCTTTTTAATTGTTTTGTTTACTTTCTTTTTAGTTTTGTTAGAACCAACCGACAGGTAACCGCTCTGCGGCATTAGCACCGCGGCATGGCCATGAGCGCTTTCCGATTATCGCCGTTGTGGCGGGTCTTATCGGTTTAGATGCTAAACAATGTTCAGTCGGCAGACTTGGGGCTTCGCCGTACACAAGGTAAATAAAGCCTTGTGACGACGCTTCCACAGGCATGCCTTTATCTTTAGGAACAGTTTCCGCCAGATATTAACGCTTACTGAACTGGAAGCGACGGCGAGCCTTCGGACGACCCGGTTTCTTACGCTCAACGGCACGTGCGTCACGAGTAAGGAATCCGTGATCTTTCAGATTCTTCTTGTCTTCCTCGTTGATCTTAACGAGTGCGCGTGCAATGGCGAGGCGCAGAGCCTGGCTCTGACCTGTGAAACCACCACCATCGAGGTTCACCTTTATATCATATTTCTCAGCTACGTCAAGGAGCTGCAGAGGCTGCTTAACAACATACTGCAGAATAGCTGATGGGAAATATTCTGTAATGTCTTTCTTGTTTATTGTAATTTTGCCTGTACCTTCGCTTACGTAAACACGTGCCACGGCACTTTTACGGCGACCTATTGCATTAACTACTTCCATTATTGCTTAATTATTTATACTGGTTAATATCAATTGCTTTTGGCTGCTGAGCCTGCATATCGTGCTCTGTGCCATCGAATATATAAAGATTGTTCAAGATATGACGTCCGAGACGGCCTTTGGGCAGCATGCCTTTAACTGCGTGACGGATGATCTTGTCTGCACCGTCCTTGCGCTTGCGCAGCTCGGCAGGAGTGTTGAAACGCTGTCCGCCAGGATAACCAGTATAACGGGTGTACACCTTGTCGGTTTCTTTCTTGCCAGTGAATACCACCTTAGCGGCATTGATGATGATAACATTGTCACCACAGTCTACGTGAGGAGTGAAGTTAGGTTTGTACTTTCCACGCAGAATCTTGGCAACCTTAGAGCAAAGACGGCCAACTACCTGGTCTGTGGCGTCGATAACAACCCACTCTTTCTTTGCTGTTTCCTTATTTGCGGAAATAGTTTTGTAACTTAAAGTGTTCATTTTTAATTTTAAAATTACTACTAAAAAACGTTTTTAAATTCATTATTGCTTGAACGGCGATTCACTAACCGTCGCACTCGGCCAAAAGTACGACTATTAACACTCCGTTCCGGGGTTCTAAGAGTTATCCCCTTAATAATCGGACTGCAAAGGTACATATTTTTATTATAACTCGTTCGCAGGGAAGGGCGCTGAACGTGTTGTATTATATTTAATTAACTTAGTTTAACTACCGATGGGCGTCGTATAGCGTAAAACCTGATGCCTTTTCAGCAGAATAAATGCGGTTCGGCTAAGCAAAAAGTAAAAAAACTATGTTTTTTATTTTGCTTTGCTCTCACCTTTCATTGTCTTTTCATAAGATAAGATGCGGCTCGGCTAAGCAAAAAGTAAAAAAAACTATGTTTTTTATTTTGCTTTGCTCTCACCTTTCATTATCTTTGCCGACAGAAAGATAATCAGATTGTGGCGGCAGAATGTGCTGCTTTGGACTTAGGCGTTGTTTGCATGCTGAATATGTAAGCGGGCCTGATGGTGCTGCGGCACTTGAAACTTCTGCCGGATATCCAAATTTTTAAGACTATTTGTTATGCAGGCAATAATCCTTGCGGCCGGACTTGGGCGCAGACTTGGCGAATACACCAAGAACAACACTAAATGTATGGTAGAGGTCAACGGCGTGAAACTGATTGACCGTATGCTCGGACAGCTTGCGCGTCTTGACTTGCGGCGCGTGGTTATCGTTGTGGGATATAAGGGCTGTGAACTAAAGGCCCATATAGGCAACAGGTACGACGGCAGGCTCAACATCGAGTATGTGGAGAATCCTATATATAACAAGACAAACAATATTTATTCGCTTTCGCTGGCCAAGGAGCAGCTGCAGCAGGACGATACGCTGCTTATAGAGTCTGACCTTATTTTCTCCGACCGCATGCTGCCCATGATATTGAACGACCCGCATCCCAATCTTGCACTTGTGGCTAAATATGAGTCGTGGATGGACGGAACGATGGTAAGGATAGACAAGGAGCGCAATATCGTGAACTTTGTCCCTAAGAAGGCTTTCAGGTTTGAGGATGTCGATGATTACTATAAAACGGTAAACATCTATAAGTTCAGCCGTGAGTTTTCGTGCCGTCAGTATGTTCCTTTCCTCGATGCTTACTGCAAGGCCTTGGGCAACAACGAATATTATGAGCAGGTGCTGCGAGTGATAACGCTGCTCGACAATTCTAACCTTAAGGCGCTTCCTGTTGGAAACGAGAAATGGTATGAGATTGACGACGTGCAGGACCTTGATATTGCTGAGACGCTCTTTGCCGAGGACGAGGAGATGATGCGCCGCTATAACTACCGCTACGGCGGTCATTGGCGCTTCCCGAAGATGCTCGACTTCTGCTATCTTGTCAACCCTTACTTCCCGCCCGAGCAGCTCACCGAGGAGATGAAGGCCAACTTTGACACGCTCATGCGCGAATATCCGTCGGGCATGTATGTCAACTCGCTGCTGGCCGGCAAGTATTTCGGCATCAGGCAGCAGTTTGTCGTTGTGGGCAACGGTGCGGCAGAGCTTATCAAGAGCCTCATGGAGCAGTCGGCAGGACTTACGGGCGTGGTGTTCCCTACGTTTGAGGAATATCCCCACCGCCTCAGTAAGGACGACATCGTGGCGTTTTATCCCGACAACAATGACCTGTCTTATACTGCCGACGACCTTATGCGTTTCTTCGAAGGCAGCGGCATAAAGAGTCTTCTGCTTATCAATCCCGACAATCCTTCAGGCAACTTCATTCCGGCAGACGATGTCTTGCGCCTTAGCCGCTGGTGCGCAGGGCAGGGCATAAGGCTCGTTGTTGACGAGTCGTTTGTAGACTTCAGCGATGACTTTGAGCATAACACGCTGCTGCGTAACTCAACGCTCGAGGACAATCCCCGCCTTGTTGTCATCAAGAGCATATCCAAGTCATACGGTGTGCCGGGTCTTCGCCTTGGCATAATGGCGTCGGCCGACGAGCAGCTTATCAGCCGTGTGAAGAAGGATGTAAGCATCTGGAACATCAATTCGTTTGCCGAGTTCTACATGCAGATATTCAACAAATATCAGGCCGACTACACCCAAGCCTGCCATAAGTTTATTAGCGAACGGGCACGTTTCATGAAGCGCTTGCAGACAGTGTCTTACATGCGTGTACTGCCGTCGCAGGCCAACTATTTCTGCTGTGAGGTGCTTGGCAAGTTCACGTCGCACGAACTGGCAAAGAAGCTCCTGGCGCAGTTTAATATAATGATAAAAGACTGCAACACTAAAACCTTCCTTGAGGGCAAGAACTTTGTCAGGATATCAGTGAGAGACACGGCCGACAACGAGAGGCTTGTGGATGCACTGCTGGCTTTAGACAAACAATAACACAACAATACTCACGACATGAAAATATGTATCTGCGGAGGTGGAAACCTCGGACATGTAACTGCCGGATTTATTGCCGCAGCCGGCACTGATGAAGTGAGAATACTTACGCGCCGCCCGGCTCAGTGGGGCGAAACCTTGCTTGTCGACACTCCTGACCGTGGCACGCTCGAGGGCCGTCTGGCCTGCGTGTCGGCCGATGCCGCCGAGGTGGTGCCCGGTGCCGACATCGTTCTGCTCTGCCTTCCCGGCTTTTCGATAGAGTCTACGCTCAGCGAAATATGTCCGCATCTCTCTGCTTCCACGGTTGTGGGCAGCATCGTGTCGAGCACGGGCTTTTATTTCCATGCCAGGCGCCTGCTGCCTTCCGGCACACCTCTTTTCGGCTTTCAGCGCGTGCCCTTCATAGCCCGCACCTCGGAGTATGGCCACAGGGCGTCGCTCCTTGGGTATAAAAAGTCGCTGAGCATGGGCACGGACAACGTGGAGCATCCCGAACAGCTGCGTAGCGACATAGAGCGCCTCATGGCCACTCCTGTAACTCTTCTTGACAATATGTATGAGGTGAGTCTCACCAACAGCAATCCGCTGCTCCATCCCTCGCGTCTTTACAGCATGTGGAAAGACTGGAAGCCGGGTGATGTCTACAGCCGCAACAGCATGTTCTATGAGGAATGGACCGAAGAGGCGGCAGCCATTTATATCGCCATGGACAACGAGCTTAGCCTGCTGCTCAGTGTGCTTCCCGTTTCGCCCGGATGCATTCCCGGCGTGCTCGAATATTACGAGAGCACCGACGCCGCCTCTCTTGCGGCAAAGCTGCGCTCCATAGAAGCCTTCAAGGGCATACCGTCGCCAATGAAGAAGGTCGACGGGGGCTATGTTCCCGATTTCTCGAGCAGATATTTCACCGAGGACTTTCCCTACGGACTTGCCATAATACGCAATCTGGCAAAAGAAAAACATATACCTTGTCCGGTTATTGACAAGGTTTACGAGTGGGGAATGAGCAAGATTTCATGACCAGGTGTCAGTTGCGACAATACAAGAAAAGCCGGACAATGACCATTGCCCGGCTTTTCTTTTCTCTTATGTCTAAATCGTTTTTTCTTTTTCTTGATGCTATTCGCCGTCTTTCGGCTCGTTGCCGTCGGTCCAGTAAGCCTCGAAGCTGTGGGTTACGCGCTGGTCCACGGGCGGCAGCTTCATATAGTCGCCGTAGGTGCGGCTCAGATAGTCTTTATATCCTGCCATGGTCTTATACATTTTTCCCTCAAACTCAATGTCAACGTCGCCCTCTATGTCCTTTGCCGGCATGCATCCCTTTACCGACGGGCCGGCTTCGGTCATGTTGGCAACGGTGTTTGTAGGCTCCCGTCTTACCACCATGCGCTCAATCATGCCGTTTAGCATGCCCACGGTTACGGGCAGCATCTTGTAGCAATAGTAGGCCAGTGCCGACTTCAGATAGTTTCTCTTTGAAATTTTGCATCGCCTTATCTTATACAGCAGCCGCTTGCGCTTGAATATGCGCTGCCTTTCGGCCTCGTTGTCGCTGACGTAGTCTACGGGGAATATGTCTACGTAAACGCCAATCTGGTATCCTTCTGTTTCTGTCTCAACGAGCAGCGTGCGTGTGTCTACCACCTTCGCGAATGTGTAGAAGTAGTTTTTCTCCTTCTTCGGGTCGAGCACGCGGTAGCGTCCGCCTGCGTCAGTATAGAGCTTCACAAATCTGTCGTAGTCTTTTCTCGGCATATACAGGTCGAGGTCGTCGTCCCATGGTATGTATCCCTTGTGGCGCACGGCTCCTATAAGAGTGCCGCACGACAGAAAATACATTATGCCGTTGGCAGTGCAGAATCTGTGTATGTCGTCGAGTATGCCCGTCTGCACCTTGCGCAGTTCGGCTATGTCGGTAATTCGTTTCATATCTTTTCCGCGTAAATCAGTTTGATGCAAAGGTAATGCTTTTTTATGTTTTTGCCGCATGGCTTTGTAAAAAGTAGCTAAACATGGGCCGTCCTGCCGGGCGTTATGTGCCTGTTGGTGCAGGCGTTGAGGCCTGCATGGCGTCATCAGGTCAGCCGTACACCTTCTCGTAGCTTGTCTGCATCTGCCTTACGCCAAATTTTGCGGCAGCAAAGTCGCGGGCGATGCGGCCTAACTTGTCTTTGTCTTCCTTTGCCACAATGTCGTTGAATATGTGCATATAGGCGTCGATGCTGTTGCCGCTCACCTTCAGCGGCCAGTCGTCGGGCAGGGTGTCGCGCAGTCCGGGACAGCTGTTGGCTATCACGGGCAGTGCCTCCATGCTTGCCTCGAGCGACATTATGCTCAGACCTTCAAACACCGACGGCATGAGCAGATAGTCGAACGATGACAGATATGCCGGCAGTCCGTGTATAGGGCAGCGCAGGCTTACGTTTGGCAGTCTGCCGAGCTTGCTTTGCACAAAGGCGTGCATGCTGCCGTCGCCCACCACGTGGAAGAAGAAACGGCCGTCGCCGCTCAGTCTGCTGATAATCTCCACGAGCACGTCGATGCCTTTCTGTGGTTCGAGCCGTCCGGCAAACAGAATGTTCTTCTTGCCTTCAACAATTCCGTCAAACGGTTTCTGCGTCGACGGAGCCACACCATTATATATAATAGGTGCAGTTTGGTGATATTCTGCCATGTAGTTGTCGCGCACGGCTACAGATATGGCTATGTTTGAGTTGTTGCGTATAAAGAATTTCTCCACCTTCATCCCGGTCTTCTTCAGTCCTGTCCACAGCTGCGTGTTGTGTATTGTGCGCACCACCTTGCAGCCTCTGAGCAGCGTCGGGAACATCTTGAAGAACGAATATACGGCAAGGTCGGGCATCTCGGTGTGGCTGTGTATCACGGCAGGGCGGTATCTCAGAAACAGAAAGATAAACCACAGCGGAAAGGTAACTGCGGCGAGACGCTCAAACAGATAATGAAAATGCACCTCTGGCACCAGCCCCCGGTGATATTTTATCCCCGCGTCTTCGAGCTCCTTTATAAACACCTTGGTGAACGCCGAGTGTGCGCGTATCAGTTCCACCACGTGATATTCAAAGCCTTCAGTCTGCGACTTGGCAATGTTCACGGCCACTCTCTCGGCTCCGCCCACATCGAAATGCGACACTATATGAAAAACTCGTTTCTTCTTATTCTGCATATCTGTTTATGGCAAAGTTGTTATATCTGCAAAAATACGAAGAATAATTGAGAATGGAGAAATGAGAATGGAGAAATGAGAATGGAGAAATGAAGTTCGGCGCAAGCCAATTAAGATTTGAGGATTTACATTATAGCTTGTCTGATGGATATGTAGCAACAAGACTATTGTTCCGGCTGATTTGCAATCTGCCGGAATTAAGTATAAGGATTTTTTAATCCGATTACTTCCTATTTTTTTTGATTAAATAGGTATGAGTCTCGGATCACAGATCCTGATATTCGATGCTGCCACGCCCCATTCTTTGCGCAGGCTGTCCTACAAGCGGCATATATCAACAAGACTATTGTGCCGGCAGATTTGCAATCTGCCGGAATTGAATATAAGGATTTTTCAATCCGCTTACTTCCTATTTTTTTATTAATAGGTATGAATTTCGGATCACAGATCCTTATACTTTATGCTGTCGAATTTTTCGCTGCGCTCAACAACACGTGCATATCCGCCAGAACAATAGCCTTGCTGCTTCTCTACAATTCTTATATTCGATGTTGTCCATACAAGCGGCATATACCAACAAGACTATTGTTCCGACGGATATGTAGCAACAAAGCTAATGTGCCGGCTGATTTGTAATCTGCCGGAATTAAGTATAAGGATTTTTCAATCCGCTTGCTTCCTATTTCTTATTGCATAGGTATGAGTCTCGGATCAAAGATCCTTATATTTTTTGCTGTCGGATAGCATATCCGACAGAACATTACTCTTGTTGTTTCTCGATGCTGTCGAATTTTTCGCTGCGCTCAACAACACGTGCATATCCGCCAGAACAATAGTCTTGTTGCTTCTCTACAATTCTTATATTTATTGTGCCGACGGATATGTAGCAGCAAAGCTAATGTT
>UMGF01022992.1_pt1 | contig 179679 bp, 146 predicted proteins | sample 1965181 | NCBI WGS metagenome assembly UMGF01 (sample SAMEA4836063, study PRJEB28245) | human gut metagenome | biome: gut microbiome; material: fecal sample | place: Denmark | collected 2008 | reverse complement strand
TTGGCACCTATTGTATAATGCGGATTTTGGTATTTATGCGGTGCTGCCTTAGAAAAGCTCGACTTTTCCAGGTCGCCGACCATGTGGGGCGGGACTCGGAAAATTCGAGCGATCTCATTAATTTGGAATTTGCGTGTTTCGAGGAACTGCGCCTGCTCCGGCGAGATGCCGATGGGCGTGTATTTCATGCCTTCTTCCAGCACGGCGATCTTATTGGCGTTGCCGCTGCCGCCGAAGGTGGACTGCCAGCTCTCCCGCACACGCTGTGGGTCTTTGATCGTGCCGGGGTGTTCCAGCACACCGCCAGGTGCAGCACCGTTGGCGAAGAATTTGGCTCCGTACTCCTCGCAGGCAATCGCCATGCCGATGGCGTTTTTGGCCATAGCGATGGGGCTGTATCCGACCAAGCCATCAAAGCCGAGTCCGGGAATGTGGAGCACATCCGAGGGTTGTAGCGTCACGACAAACTCCTTATTCTTGATAGCTTTGTCCGAGCCACGATAATAGGTGTAGTACAGACGGCCGTTTTCATCTCTGTCCACGGACATCTTGTTGGGCATCAGCGGGTACAGAGCTACGATCTCGTTCTTTCCGTTGCGGATGATTTGTGCATAGGCGTTGCCCCAGAGGAGCAGGTGCGTCATGAGCGTCTCCCTGGACACAAAGGAACTCATCTCCGGGTTCGGCTCGTCGTGGAGCAAGTGGTAGAGTGGATGGTCGTGTGCCATTGCCTTGCCGCCACTATTCGTGTATTTATAGAGGTGCAGCGGCAGTCCCGCCACTGCCTCGGACAGTATGCGGACACAGGAATACACGGCTGTCATCTGCATGGCGGAGCGTTCCGTCACCGTTTTGCCTGAGGTCGTGCCGCCCATGAAGAAGGCGTAGTTGCTGCCTGATGTGCGGTTTTGAGGCTTGTCTCTGGATTTGAAAAGCCCTGAAAAGATACCCACTTAAATCAATCTCCTTCAAAATGAGCAAAAGAAAAGCACCTGCTCATATGAACAGATGCTTTGAAATATTCAGATATTTTGGCTCTTATTTCAATTCGGCATTTCAATTTGAAATAACGGCTCAGTATATGCTTGCTTGTTTCATTTTCTATGATAATCGGTTCTTGCAAAGTTTCCGACTTGAACTGCAAAAACTTTTGATTTCGCTCCGAAAATGCAGTGCTTATTCGCCGAGCAGCCAGTCAATCAAATTCAGTGACTTTATGCCATCATAGGAATTGATGAAGCTGCGATCCATAGAAAGCACGATTTTTTCGTAGTTATCCCCAATCATACGTAGCGGACGAAGCTCCCGTTCACGGGTCTCCGCGGAAAGCATACTTTCCGTTACCTGAATATATACCTTGTTGTTCGGCTTTTCCGCAACGAAGTCGACCTCCGTCTCTCCGACCTTCCCGATATATACCCGATAGTCACGGCGCAGCAGTTCCAGAAATACGATATTCTCAATGATATGCCCGCGGTCTGCATCTCGGTAGCCAAGAAGCATATTGCGAAAACCCATGTCGATGATATAGTTCTTTCCAAGAGTTTTGAGCAGCTGCTTTCCTTTTACATCGTACCGACCGACAGAGAAGAATACAAACGCATTGCGGAGCATGGAAATATATTTATCCACCGTTTTCCCCGCAATGTTCTTCTGCTTGCCGGTTTGAATGTCGCCCTCGTTGGAGAGTACATTTCCGATGCTGTTCGGAGAAGTGATGCTGCCGATATTGGAGCATAAAAACAGCATGATTTTTTGAAGCATGGCTTGATCTGTGCCATTATTGCGCTGCAAAATATCACGCAGCACCACGGTCGAATAGATACCTTCCAGTGCCTGATTGCTTCTCGCTTCGTTGAACTTGTATTCTCTCAGAATCGGCATCCCTCCGAACTGGAGATACTTCTGGAACTTCTCGTCCATTGTCACATCGGGGGCAAACTCGTAGAAGTCCAAAAACTCCTTGAAGGACAGTGGTAGCACCCGTATCTCTACATATCTGCCGGAGAGCAGCGTAGAAAATTCCGTGGACAGCAGATAGGCATTGGAACCCGTGATATAAATGTCTACATCATAATCCAAGCGGAAGGACTCGATTGCTTTTTCCCAATGCTCTACAGTCTGCAGTTCATCGAATATAAGGTATGTCTTTCCGTCTTTAGCGATCTGCTTGCTGACATAATCATAAAAAGAAAGGTAATTGTTCAGGTCACGGTAATGCAAGGATTCCATGTTCATGTGAACGATCCGGGAATCCGGCACGCCATTCTCCGACAGATAGTGATGAAACAGATCCAACAAGGACGATTTTCCGCAGCGGCGAATACCTGTAACGATTTTCACCAGATCTACATCTTTGTTTTGAATCAGCTGATTCAGATATTGGGGGCGGTTGATCAATTCAGCCATAATGCACCTCCTGACTTTCTTGATTCTATTATACCCGAAAAATCAAAAAAGTCAATAGTTTCGAATTTATAATTCTGAAACTATGATGAATAATAGAGTTTCCAACTTTATTCGACCGATATTTTGGCGATGGACTTCAAATGAACAACAGCCCACGGCTATCATAGACCGAAGCTCCGTTATCATTGCCGCAGCGGATAGCACGGTCAAGTGCCATAATGGTCGCCACGGCACCGTCGATTTTCTCTGTGGATTTCTCTTTGTCCGGCTTGATGTTGCCTGCCGGGTCGGTGCGGATGAAAATGTTGTCCATCATCCAGCAGAGGACAGGATGCCCGCCGTGGGCAATGCGCTGTTCCAGCACCAGTTTCATCAGTTCCTTGGTGGGTGGGGACAAAAGGAGAACTCCTGAGAACGCTTGAACGCCTCGATGTTCCGAATTCTGCGCTTGCAAGAGAGACAGGATTGGCTCCGATGACAATTACTGCTGCCGTCCGAGGCCAACCCATTTGGATTTCCAGTGCGGAAGCAATCTGTGAAGCTTTGGAATATGACCTCCACGACATCTTTACTGTAGAGGAGGTCAAGGTTCCCCTGTCGGCAAAGATGGTGCTTGAATATCACCGACTCATTTCTACGATTCTACATCAGGCAGAAAAAGAAATGCTCGTGCAGTTTAATGTAGCCGCACGAGCAACCCCTCCTAAAGCACCGAAGACCAAACCTCAGTACTATCAGCATGAAGAGATGGATCTTATTCTGGATGCTCTTGAGCAGGCACCATTAAAATGGAAAACCATCACATATCTCATGATCGATACCGGCTGCAGAAGGGGCGAGGTTATGGGATTGAAATGGGATAGCATAAATCTGACCACTGGCCTAGTTATGATTGATAATGCGCTGCTCTACACCAAAAGCAAAGGTACATACAGCGGTCCAACGAAAACTGATCGAGTGAGAGCGCTCATGCTTGCACCACAGTGCATGGACCTTCTGAAGAAATGGCAGGAGGAACAGAATCGTCTGAAAGAGCTGTATGGAGATAAGTGGACTGAGAACGGATATGTCTTTACCCGTGATGATGGAAACCTAATGAATCCGGACAGTATCACTGACTGGCTGAATAACTTCAGTGAAAAGCACCACCTTCCTCACATTCACCCGCACGCCTTCAGACATACCGCAGCTTCCATGATGATTGCCAACGGTGTGGATCTTGTGAACGCAGCCGCTGAGCTTGGACATGCTACCGCTTCCACAACATTGAATATCTACGCCCACCAGGTGGCAAGGGCGCGCGCAGAAGCCAGCGTCATCCGCGCCGGCGCTTTTGCAGTTTTAAGGCAGGCATGACAATCGCCCACACGAGATTTTACAAGTCTCGTGTGGGCGAATTTTTCTGTTTTCCGATTGGTGCGCCGGAAATGGGTGTAGTGAAACACGCCACCCTTCCGTCAGCGTATCTCCTTACCCAGACCATGGCATTGCACACTTTTCGCTGATCGCTGAAGCCGAAATTGAATAAGAAACAATCTGAGAATCCCTCAAATGTTATTTTTCGCTTTCTGTAAAATTTCTTGTCAGCGTTTACAAAACGCGTTGCCTGCCCGAAGGAGCAGATCTGGGGTTTGGGGGATTCCCCAACAAGCAAAAATCCGGCTGGGTAGCACCCAGACACTGCTCGCCACTATCATACGATAAGGATAATACATCGCGGAGGCAAGCAGATTCTTTGCCTTTCCGAACGCCTCTTCCAGCATCTGCGCAAAGTTGGGGGAATCGATCTTCCAATGCTTCTTATACCAGGCAATAGCTTCCCATTTGTACTGTTCCCCCTGGTCTACGGCATCAAAATGTTCTTTAACATGTTAGAAGCACACGAGAAGCATCGAAGGATGACGAATATGAAAAGAGGCTGCAGAAATTCTGCAGCCTCTGTGCTATGTGGGTTACTTATCTTCCGCTCTAGCCATTGCCAGCTGGAAGTCCTTGGCGTCAGTGAAAATTTCCTGCTTGTAGGGATTCTTCTTCTGTTCCTTGGAGCGCTTGATAATCAGCGCCAGAGCCAGCACATTGATGGCCAGCGAAGCAATGGAAATCACGCCCTGGGGAACAGGATTTACCAGGGTCGGACGGATAGCGGCATCCATGAAGCCGTCAGCATACAGTACCGGGAGGGTAGTGAAGATGCTCCTATCCTGGAACAGGGGGAACACCTGAGCGAACATACACCACAGAGCCAGGGTATTTGCCCGGTTCTGGATCCAGCCGCCCTTATTCCACAGGGCATTAGCAACAGTGGGAGCCAGCAGCAGCGCCAGACCGCAATACCATGTGTGGGTAGGCAGGTTCAGATAGGTGTACTGGAAGTTCCACACATCATAGGCCAGGATATACAGCCAGATCATATCGGGCCACAGCATATCTTTCTTATCTTTGGAAGCGTAGATACCCCACCAGCCGGTCATGCAGAAGATGTTGATGATACCGGCAGCGCCGTTGAGCCAGTTCCACCAGCCACCATAGAGCCAGACATTTTCGCTGGACAGCCACCAGCCGTCGGGAGAAAGGGCACCCTTGATGCCGGATTCGAAGTCGCTGACCACAGCAATCAGAATATTGGCGGCCACGATCAGGAAGGGGAACACCTTGAACCAATTCGTTTTGCCGATGGACCACTTGTATTTCAGCATCATAAAGCCGATGCAGCCCAATGTCGCGGCATAGAGCTTGAAATAATGGAACCAGCTGTTCATGTAGACATAGGTGGGATTATTCAGCGCCCACTGGGCACCCATAGCAGCGCCTACATAAATGGAGATAAAGTAAATAGTCAGACCTGCGGGCAGAACCAGGAAGCAGGCAATGCCGCCCCATTTTGTCCGGCGTGCAAATTCATTGGCGAGAATCAGACCCACAAATACCATCAGCCAGCCAAGAAGCTGGAAACCGGCGGTTTCGCCATAAATCTGGAATAACATAAGATAACCTCCTTATATAACTTCTACTTCTTTGATGTTTAGTTCGTTTCCCTTCAAAAGCCAGGTCTTCTCACTGCCGCAATATGGGCAGATGCGACCGTGCTGCACAGTGGGGTATTCCTGCTTGCAGCCGTCACACCAGGTAATTGCCGGCAGGATTTCCACCTTCATTGCGCAGCCTGTGAGCATAGGCTTCTTTTTGATGGCCCATTCCCAGCAATCGGTGAGATAGTGAGGGATCACCGTGGATACCTCACCAATCTCAATGGTTACGCTCTGGATCTGGGTCACATCATTTTCTTTGGCGACTTCTTCCAAAGAGTCGATAATATGAAACACAACACCCAGTTCGTGCATCTACTGCTCCTTTTTCTTGGAGAACTTGATCTTCAGGGCCTGCTTTGCACCGTTTCCCAGAACATAAGGCAACTTCTTCTCGCTGGGGATCATGTTGGAACACTCGGGGCGCTCACGATGGAGCTTAATGGCACCGAATTCACACTTGGTGGTGCAGACACCGCAGCCGATGCACTTGTTGGGGTCAACGACGGATGCGCCGCAGCCCAGGCATCTTGCCGTTTCTGCCTTGACCTGCTCTTCCGTGAAGGGGAGCTTTGCATCCCGGAAGGACTTCTTGTGGTCAACATCCTTACGGGTGCCGGGGATCTGACGGGAGGCGTTGTCGTACTGCTCTACCTTGATGTTGTCCTTATCCAGGGCGATGAATTCACGGCGGTTACGGCCGATAGTCAGACTGGAATGGGGCTGCACGAACCGGTGGATGGAGATAGCACCCTCACGGCCAGCAGCGATGGCATCGATGGCAAACTTGGGGCCGGTGTACACATCGCCGCCAACGAAGATATCGGGTTCCGCGGTCTGATAGGTAAGGCTGTCTGCAACTGCACCATTTCCGCGGCCCAGTTCCACCTTGGAGCCCTTCAGCAGATCACCCCACAGAATGCTCTGACCGATGGACAGGAATACCCGGTCGCAGGGAACAGTCTTGGTGTCATTTTCATCATATGCAGGTGCAAACTTGCCGTCTTTATCCCATACGCTGACGCAGCGCTTGAAGACGATGCCGGTTACACGGCCGTTTTCAGTGAGAATTTCCTTGGGGCCCCAGCCGCAGTCGATTGTCACATCCTCTTCCAGAGCTTCTGCGATTTCTTCTTCGGAGGCGGGCATCTTGTCCCGAGGCTCCAGGCAGAACATAGCTACAGACTCTGCGCCGCAGCGCTGGGCGGTTCTTGCCACGTCGATGGCCACATTGCCGCCGCCAACAACCACAGCCTTGCCGGTTACAGGATAGCTTTCGTCAGCGCCGACAGTGCGAAGGAAGTCCACGGCGGTCATGACACCTTCTGCATCCTCACCGGGGATACCCGCTTTGCGTCCGCCCTGGCAGCCGATGGCAATGTAGAATGCCTTGTAACCCTGTGCACGCAGTTCGTCCAGCGTCACATCCTTGCCCACTTCAATGCCGCACTTGATCTCCACGCCCATGGCCTTGATGATGTCGATTTCGGCATCGATCACATCTTTCTCCAGCTTGAAGCTGGGGATGCCGTAGCGGAGCATACCGCCGGGCTTTTCGTTCTTTTCGAAAATCACGGGGGAGTAACCCTTTTCAGCCAGATAGAAAGCACAGCTTAATCCCGCAGGGCCTGCGCCGATGATAGCGACCTTCTCAGAGAAGGAGCCGTTGAGGGAGGGAACCACCTTTTTGGGGATATAGCGGGTTTCTGCGTCCAGATCCTGCTGGGCAATGAACTTCTTGACCTCGTCAATGGCGATAGCCTGGTCGATGGAGCCTCTGGTACAGGCGTCCTCACAGCGGCGGTTGCAGATGCGGCCGCAGATAGCGGGCAGGGGATTATCTTTCTTGATCAGCGCCAGGGCTTCGGTGTAGCGGCCCTGAGCGGCCATCTTCAGGTAACCCTGGACGGCAATGTGTGCAGGACATGCAGTCTTGCAGGGAGCGGTACCGGTATCGTAGCAGTTGATGCGGTTGTTGTCCCTATAGTTTTCATCCCACATATGGGGGCCCCATTTCATCTCGCTGGGCAGGGGATGCTTGGGATACTCTACCTGCTTGCCGTCCTTGGTGCACAGTTTCTGACCCAGCTTCACAGCACCGGCAGGGCAGACCTCCACGCACTTGCCGCAGGCAACGCAGTCGTCCTTTTCCACCCGTGCCACATAGGCGCTTCTGGACAGGTTGGGGGTGTTGAACAGCTGGGAGGTACGCAGAGCATAGCAGACATTGATGTTGCAGTTGCAGATGGCGAAGATTTTGTCTGCACCGTCAATGTTGGTGATCTGATGGACGAAGCCGTTTTCCTCGCCCTTGCGGAAGATTTCCAGAGCCTCTTCCTTGGTGATGTAGCGGCCACCCTTACCGGTTTCCACCACGTAATCAGCCATGTCGCCCACGGCAACACACCAGCCTTCGGGGTCATCGGCACAGCCTTCATCGAAGGTCAGACGGGATTTGCGGCAGGAGCAGGGAGATGCGGCGTACTTGCCCTCATACTTATCCAGCCAGTGGGAGATATGTTCCACCGAAATGGACTGATTCTCGGTTTCGATGGCCTTTTCCACAGGGATCACGTGCATGCCGATGCCGGCGCCTCCGGGAGGTACCATGGGGGTGACCTTCTCCAGAGGCAGACGACTCATCCGCTCGAAGAAACGACCCATTTCGGGATATTTCTTCAGGATGGTGTCATTCATGTTGGTAAATTCCGCACTGCCGGGAACGAACATGGGCAGGACCCACTGCTTGGTGCGGGTGGGATTCTCCCAGTTGTACTCCAGAATGCCCATAAAGGACATATCGCCCAGAATCTTTTCCAGTTCTTCCTCGCTCTTGCCGGTGAGTTTTACCATGTCGGCCATGGTCTTGGGCTTTCTCACACCCATCTTCAGAGCCACCTCTGCCTGCTCGTCGGTTAAGAGAGTAGCAAGACCCCAGTACTCGGGATCGTACTTGTTGAGCTTTTGAAATCCCAGCTTTACGGGGATCCGGTTGGTGATCATTTTGCCTAAGTCTAAAATGATCTGCCTGGGATTTTCTTCCTTATCTACCCACTCGGGATAGAAACCTGCCAGATAATCTGCCATTTCTCATACTCCTTTCCAATTCTTTACTTCTTCTTTCAGCCAATCAGCAACAGCCTCGATTCCCTCGCCGGTTTTGGCACTGATAGGGAAGATGACCGCTTTGGGATTGCGCATATGGATGTACTCAGTACATTTTTCAAAGTCAAAATCAAAGTAGGGGGCTACATCGATTTTGTTGATAAGGACCGCATCACAGACCTGGAACATGAGCGGGTACTTGAGGGGCTTATCGTGACCCTCCGGTACGGAGAGGATTGCCATGTTTTTCACTGCGCCGGTGTCAAACTCCGCGGGGCAAACCAAATTACCCACATTTTCCAAAACCACCAGGTCGGCTTCACCGGCATCCAGACCGTCCAGACCCTGGCGGGTCATAGCCGCATCCAGGTGGCACATGCCGCCGGTGTGGAGCTGGATGGCCTTGGCGCCGGTGGCGGCGATAGTGACAGCATCCACATCCGAGTCAATGTCCGCCTCCATCACACCGATCTTCAGGTCCTCTTTCAAAAGCTCAATCAGCCGGGTCAGGGTGGTGGTTTTGCCGCTTCCGGGAGAAGACATCAGGTTCAGAAGATAGATTCCCTTCTGCTTCAGTTCTTCCCGAAGTTTCTCTGCCTGGGCATCGTTGTTTGCGAATACACTTTGCTTAACTTCCAAAATTCTTACCTTTTCCAAAAGCATCGCTCCTTTCTGGTCATACCAGCATAGCGGTATTTTTCTACTGATTATAGTTTAAGTTTATTTGGGATAACTGTCAACTATCAACTGGAAATTCTATGTTTTATAGAAAAATCTCAGGTTGAAATTCGACAGTTTGCATGATAAAATAAATTCGTGGTATGTGGTATAACCAAGATATTTGCAGGAGGATGCCATATGAATTTTGAACAGCTTTACGCGCCCAGTTTAAAAGAACTGTTTGTACAGAAATTGCAGGGGATGATTTTGTCCGGAGAAAGCAAACTATCCTCTGGACAAGTATGTCATGGACATCAACCGGGAAATTGCAAACCGGATCAACAATGTCAAGAGTCTGCTGCCGATCTGGCTGAAGTGGAACTATGTCAGACCTCTCTTTATTATGCCCAACGGCACTAAGCCGGAAGGGGTGAAGGCTGCAGGCAACGAGTACAATGCCCATCGTGGGGATTATCCCTTCCAGGTCTACATCAACTGGGGCGGAAGAGGCCAGGGCAACATCCTGTTTAACGACAAGAAGTTTGTGAGCCTTCTGTACGAAGAACACGAGGATTGCTTCCAGGACATGAGCAAGGTCACCGATGCCGGTAATATTGCCAAGGACGGCATCTATGCCTTCCTGAATCAGGCCCAGCAGGCGGCAATCGTGGTGGACTGCGAAAACTCCGATCCCTACAAGCTCTATGCCATGCTCAACAACCTGGACCAGAATGCACTGCTGAGCAAGATCAGCAAAATCATCCTCTTTGACGATGTCCACGCCAGCTCTGCCTGGGAGGTCTTGAACGAGTTCACCGAGATCCCAGTGGAGCGGATCTTGCTGCAGCGGGTGAAGGAGGATAAGTCCTTCCTGGACATCCGGCTTTCCGTTGGGGTGTGCAAGGAGCTCTATCAAAATAAGATCGACTCCTTCATTCTGGCTTCCTCCGATTCCGATTACTGGGGCCTGATCCCCACGCTGGAAGAGGCGCGGTTCCTGGTTCTCGTGGAGGAAGAAAAAGTCAGCGGTGCCATTCGGCACACTCTGGAGGATGCAGGCATCACCTACTGCTATCTGGATGATTTCTGCACCGGCAACAGCAATCAGATCAAGGAGCGGGCTCTGCTGAAGGAGCTACGTCAACGCCTGGAGGAAGAGGTGAACTTCAACATCCAGGATATCCTCAGAGAGGTTTACGAAGTAACCCGGGCGGACATGGCCGCCGGTGAAAAGGACCAGTTCTATGCCCGCTACATCAAGCCCATGCACATTGAGATTGACCAAGACGGTGAAGTGTACCTCCGCCTTGGGGAGAAATAAGGGAATACCAAAACCTTCATACCGCAAAAAGCTAGAAAAGCACCGGGTTTTACGCTGAAATCCGGTGCTTTTGTGTCCATATAGTACACTGTAGATGCAGAATCTCTGATCAGATTTTGCAGTAGAAAATTAGATTTTGTCCAGCTTTCGTTGGCAAGTTTCGATATTGCTACTTGCTGTCCATACAATTCATGATTACGCTGATCATCATTTCCTTTTCCTCCGGGCGGGACTCCGCAATCATGATAGTCAGTGCCACCAGTGTATGATCATCAATGCGCTTATTGCCAGCATCGTCAAACAGCACTTCGTTTTTGTCCAGAAAATACAGGAAGATAGCCGCTGCGATCCGCTTGTTGCCATCGGAAAAGCTGTGATTCTTGGTCACAAAATACAGCAGATTCGCCGCCTTTTCCTCCAAGGTTGGATATGCCTCCTGCCCCGCAAAGGACTGATAGATGTTCCCAATGCTGCCCTTAAAGGAATCGTCCTTTTCGTTTCCGAATAATGCTGATTCATTTCCGAACCGCATGGAATCGATCACACTCCGGCATTCTTCATAGGTCAGCACATAGGTGGCCTCGCAGCCTTTGGGCCGCCGCATGGTCTGGTGGTCGTAATCATCCAGCAGATCCAGTGCGGTGCTGTACCGTTCGATCACCGCCAGTACCTGCTGAGCATCCAGACTCTTCTGCGTCCGTTTCATGATCCGTATCACTTCCCCCAATTCCAAGATACGGTTATGATTGACGGCATATCCCTCCATTATGTATTGCCGCAGGACTCTGTTTGCCCATTTCCGAAATTCCACACCCCGCTGAGACTTAACTCGGTAACCAACCGAGATAATAACATCCAGATCATAGTAGTCAACCATGTAAGTTTTGCCGTCAGCGGCAGTTGTCGCAAATTTTGCGACAACTGGAAGCCCAGCCAATTCCTCACGGATGGCGCTATTGACGTGCTTGCCAATGGTCTTAACATCCCGGTCAAATAGTTCAGCCATCTGATTACGGTTAAGCCAGACACTGTCATTTTTCAGCGGAACATTCAGCGAGATACTTTTATCCTGAGATTCAAATAAAACCAGTTCATTTGTAGGCATTTTCTTTCTCCCCTTAGGCCACATCCAACATATGCTGTTAAAATTTTATCACATTGGGAGATTTGGTGCAAGTATGTGGATGCCGTTTTGCAATAAAATCTATTATCTTCTAGGGGCTGGCACTACCTTCTGCTATCTGGATGATTTCTGCACCGGCAACAGCAACCAGATCAAGGAACGAGCCCTGTTGAAGGAGCTGCGTCAGCGCTTGGAAGAAGAGGTAAACTTCAACATCCAGGATATCCTCAGAGAGGTCTACGAAGTGACCCGGGCTGACATGGCCGCCGGTGAAAAGGACCAGTTCTATGCCCGCTACATCAAGCCCATGCACATTGAGATCGATCAAGATGGTGAAGTGTACCTTCGCCTTGGGGAGAAATAAGGAAATACAAATATTCTCAAAACAGGCAGGCCATAATGAACCTGCCTGTTTTGAGGTAAAAATAATGCTGGCTGGATACGCAATTGGGCTAAATAGATTCATTGCCTGGAAGGCCTAAATCATTTTCCGTACATTTTCTGATAATATGCTTTGTCTTTCCCATCGGCAAAGGCACGTTTTCCTCTGCAAAGTATTCTTTCTTTACGACTTCAACTACTGCTTCGTGATTATCTTTGCCAGCAGGAACGATCACGAAATCGCCCACCTGAATAGAATCGTCATCCGAGATATAATAGTAGCTCTTACACCCATCTTCAAACTCTACGCTGCAATAGATCATGTCATTGTCACAGCGCCGCACCTTTCCATACACAGATGGGTTCATCATTTCACCCCACCCGTAGAAAGACATAAATTCAAAGACTGACTCCATAAACTCCGCCCAATCGTCGGGAAGACCCTTTTTATCGTAGGTTCCTTGAATGAGCTTTTCATTGCCCTTTTGAGAAATAACCTTAATGGTGTAGTCTATGGTTTCAAGCGGATCAACCACTACATTCTCCGGGTTTCCTTCAGTACACAAAGAAAACCGGCATTTACCTTGGCCCTACCAAAACCGGCAAGGTTCGCGCGTTGAAGCTCGCTCCTCAGTGCGTGGAGCTTCTAAAAGAGTGGAAGCTGGAGCAGATGCGGATGCGCCTCAAGCAGGGGTCGGACTGGAAAGAAACCGGAATGGTATTCACCAAAGATAACGGGGAATGGCTCCATCCTGACAGCATTACCAGATGGCTGAATAACTTCAGCCGGGACAATGGATTGCCTCATATCCACCCCCACGCATTCCGACACACAGCAGCCTCAACCATGATAGCCAATGGTGTTGATCTGGTCACCACAGCAAATGAACTTGGACACGCAAACGCAACGACCACAGCAATGATTTACGCACATCAGATTGCCATTGCAAAGGCCAGAGCCGCTGATGTTCGTGCCGGTGTGTTTGCGGGAAGAGACAGCAAACCCAAAGGAAGTAAGCTCAGAAGTAAATTCCGAGGTGCTTAAAATACATAGGACCCAAGCAGTTTTGAGGCTGCTTGGGTCCTATTTTTCTGTTTTAAGACAGAGAAACGCCTCTCCAGGCAGGTGCTTTGCCCGGCCTCTTGGCCTTCAGGTTAGATTGCCAAACTCAATGAAGTCTCTGGTAAGAGGACAAATTTGAGGGGACTTGCGTAATCTCATTGCGGTCAAGGCTCGAGATTCCATCGTTCAAGGATATCAAAAAGCCGAGAATATTCAGAGTATTCCACAGAATTGTATAATGAAAATGGTGTTTTACCATTTTGAATGAAACTTTCCGGAACTTTCTCCCAAAAGTGTTGTTTTACCCCAAAAATCATTTTCGGCCCAAAAGTTAGAAAAATACTGTCCACCACTGGCGTAAACCCCAAATAAACCCCAAGTCGTAGGGTCTGTAACTTTTGTAACCGTCAAAAAGTTAGAAAAACAGCCATTTTCTGACGAAAACGGCTGTTTTTTATGGTTGCGGAGGCAGGACTCGAACCTACGACCTCCGGGTTATGAGCCCGACGAGCTTCCAACTGCTCTACTCCGCGATATTCTGTTGCACTCCTTAGGTGCCTACGTATTATAGCATGGGCAGGATCCTTTGTCAACCCCTATTTTTGTGCGGAGGGGTAGTTGGCTGCAGACACCGAGATATGACAAAAGAAAGAAGTGCAGAAAGAATTGCGGATAGATGAAGAAGTCGCTTTTTCAGTATTGCGGCTTTCGGGTTATTTGCACCGCACACCATGGGGCGGGACTGATCGGTCAGCCCCTTGGATAACGCTCGTAAGGCGCTTTTCTCTGACGGAAATCTTCGCTTTCCTTCCGATACCGCGCAAGCAGCGATTCCGCATCCCAGTCGGGGTGCTCAAAATCGCGGTGCCCGGCAAGCAGGGAGAGGAAAGGCTTGCCATCCTCGCGAACGGGGGGCAGGAAGTGAAAATCCTCCGGGTACATTTTCCGCAGCAGATCCAGAAGCTTTACGCCCAGGGCCACGGGCTGCAGAAGCGTTTCGTCTGTGATGTGCAGGTGAATGCCGCCGCACAGGGTGCCCTCGTGCTTGGAGGTTGTGGGGCTGAAATACACCGGTGTGGATTCCACGCCCGGACAGCCCAGAGCGTTGAAGGCTCTCGAAAAAGCCTCTGCCTTGATGAAAGGCGCGCCGATGATGGCGAAGGGGTCGGCGGTCCCGCGGCCTTCGGAGCAGTTGGTTCCCTCGATCAGGCAGGTGCCGGGGTACAGCAGCGCCGTTTCGTAGCGGGGGATGTTCGGGCTGGGCATCACCCAATAATGCTCCCAGTCCCGGAAGGTCATATTCCGGGTCAGACCGGCGCAGGGAACGATGTGCAGGTCACATTTGCAGCCCAGTTCCTCGTTCATCATCACCGCCAGCTCGCCGCAGGTCAGGCCGTAGCATACCGGGATCGGGTAGCCACCCACAAAGCTGGCAGCTTCCTCCCGCAGAAGACCGCCCTCCACCCGGTCGCCCAGAGGATTGGGACGATCCAGCACCACCAGCCGCTTCCCGGCGGCAGCGCAGTCCTCCATGCAGTAGCGCAGGGAGGTGAGGAAGGTGTAATACCTGCAGCCTACGTCGGCAACGTCGTAGACCAGCGTATCGAACAGCGCCAAGGTATCGGCGGACAGACGTTTGGACTCCTTTGTATACAGACTGCGGACAGTCAGGCCGGTGTCTTCGTCCACCTCGTCGGCGAACACCGCCCCGGCGGGCTTGTCGCCGCGAACACCGTGTTCCGGCGCCAGCAGAAGCCGCAGGTCACAGCAGCGTTTCAGCACGTCAAAAGTGGGTTCATTGCTGCTGGTACGCCCGGAAGGGCCGGTGAGCAGTGCCGTGCGCCCAATAAAGAGATGGGCATATTCCGCCACGCGGTCAGCACCAAACAAAACCATGTTTTTTCCTCCTTGATGCCCGGTAACATGCCGGGGAATAATGCTACGCCATATTGTAAATCGGAATGTGTTTCGTGTCAAGGAGATTAGGGAAGCTCTGAATAAATCGGCAAGAGCTGTGAGCGAGAGATTTTTCGGCCAATCGAGGTATCGAAAGCGGCGGAATACTTTGTGTACCCGCAAGGGGTATGCCGCATCCGTAAGCCGACTTACGTCGGCAACGGCTACGCTATATTTCCCGTTTTCGATACCGAAGAGTGGGCGGAAAAGATCCGCTCACGGCCGCAGACGATTTGTTCAGAGGTTCCCTGGAAGGCAAACGAAAGCGGTGAGCTTCCACAGGGGAAACTCACCGCGTATATGGCGGAACTCAGGATTTCAGATCGACAGCGCGGTCGAAGAGGTCTTCCACATCCTTGCCGGGGCCTTTCGAGAGAAGAGAAACCACCACGGCGGCCAGCAGACCGGCGGCGAAGCCGGGGACGATCTCGTAGATATCGGTGGAGGACAGGAAAACCAGCCAGAGGATATCCACCGCAGCGCCGGCGGCAATGCCTGCCACCGTTCCGCCGAAGGTGAGCCGCTTCCAGAACAGGCTCAGCAGAATGACGGGGCCGAAGGACGCGCCGAAGACGCCCCATGCGTTTTCTACCAGACCCATGATGGAGCCAGAATTGGGGTCGGAGGCAATAAACAGGGCAACGATAGCGATGACGATGACCACGATGCGTCCGGCCCAGAGCATTTCAGAGTCGGAAGCCTTCTTGCGGATGACGGGCTTATAGACATCGCTGGCAAAGGCGGAGGACGCCGCCAGAAGCTGGGAGTCGGCCGTAGACATGGCGGCGGACAGGATCGCGGACAGCAGCAGACCGGATACCAGCGCGGGGAAGATGCGGCGAACCATGGTGATGAACACGGTGGAGGAATCCTCAATTTCGCCCAGATACAGGCGGCCGGCAATGGCGGTCAGGGCGGACATGATAAGGATGATGGTTGTCCAGGAAATGCCGATCACGCTGGACTTGCGAAGTTCCTTCTCGGATTTCAGGGACATAAACCGGATGATGATGTGGGGCATACCGAAGTAGCCAAGGCCCCAGCCAAGGCCGGAAATGATGTCCTGAGGGGTGGTGAAGAAGTTGAAGAAGCCGTCGGGCAGGGCCGCGCCGGTCGCGGCACCGTCGCCTGCTTTGGCCAGCGCCAGAGCGAACAGGGGGGCGATCAGCAGAGCGGCCAGCATGATCATGCCCTGGAAGAAATCTGTCCAGCACACCGCGCTGAAGCCGCCAAGGAAGGTGTAGGCCACGATGATGAACGCGGCGATGTACATGGCAACGGTGGGATCAATGTCCATGACCGTGTTGAACAGGGTGCCGCAGGCCTTGATGGAGGAGGCGGCGTAGATGGTGTAGGCCACAAGGAAAATGATAGCGCTGAGGATTTGCAGGGACTTATTCTTGCTCAGGAACCGGTTGGTCAGGTACTGGGGGATGGTGATGGAGTCATTGGCGGCGATGGAGAACCGGCGCAGCCGGGGCGCCATGAAGATCCAGCTCACGGCGTAGCCGATGCCAAGGCCGATGGCGATCCATGTCTGCCCCATGCCGCTTAAATAGATGGAGGCGGGAAGACCCATGAGCACCCATGCGCTCATATCGGAAGCACCGGCGGACAGAGCGGACACCCACGCACCCATGTTGCGGCCGCCGAGGAAGTAATCCTTTTCACCGGCGCCCTTGGACTTGCTGAAGAAGTACAGGCCGATGGCTACCATGAATACGAAATAGGCTATGAATACGGAAAGCTCAATATAATTCACAAAAATCCCTCTCTCTTTCGATACATGAAATAAAATCATGTATCCATGCTTAATAATGATGAAATCATTATACAAAGGTTTTAGGATTTTTGCAACGAAAACTTTCTTCCTGAGTTGTACAAAAAAACGTTGCCAAAGAAAGGAATTGGTGCTATTATACACAAGATATGATGAAATTTCCGCATGAAGAAGGGAAAAGCGGCATGAGCCTGAAAAAATATGAAGCATTTGTGCGGACGGTGGAGCTTGGCAGTCTGACGAGGGCGGCGGAAGCCATGGGGTCTACCCAGTCCCGCATCAGCCATGTCTTAAGCGCGCTGGAGGAAGAATATGGCTTCGTCCTTCTGCGCCGGAACCGGAGCGGCGTCCGGCTGACGGAGGCGGGGGAGATGGTGCTGCCCAAGATGCAGGAGATTCTCCAAAAGGACCGGGAGCTGACGGAGCTGATCGGGGACATCCGCAGCGCCGACGCCGGAACCGTCCGGCTGGGAGCCTTTACCAGCGTGGCGGTTCACTGGCTGCCGGGGATGATCCGGACATTCCAGAGTGCTCACCCCAAGGCCGAGCTGAAAATGTTCAACGGCGACTACCACGACATGGAGCAGTGGCTCCGGGAGGGGGAGGTTGATCTGGGCTTTGTGACCCTGCCTGCCCCCGAAGGGATGCGAACCATCCCGCTGACGCAGGACCCGCTGGTGGCGATCATGCCGAAGAACCACCGGCTGGCACAGCTGGACGAGATCCCCATTCAGGAGCTGGGAGAGGACCCCTTTATCAGCCTGCTGCAAAGCTCAGCTCACGATATCCACCGGGCGCTGGACAATGCGGGGGTGCGCCCGAACATCAAATTTACCACCAAGGACGACTATGCCATTCTGGCCATGGTGGAGCAGGGGCTGGGCATTTCCATCGTTCCCCAGCTGCTCATCCAGGGCAGAACCCAGAATCTGGCGGTTCGCCCGCTGAAGCCCCGTGCCAGCCGAACCATCGCCCTGGCCATCCCGGAGGGAAAGCCCCTGCCTGTGGTCGAAGCCTTTGCCCGGACGGCGGTGGATTGGGTGAACGGGCAGAGCGGGAAATAACAACGTTTGTATTGGAGGATACTGAAAATGAACACGATTTCTGCACCCGAAGGGGATTCCGTTATTTCACAGATTCTGGCGGCCTACGAGCTGCCGGGTACGATTCTGGACATTGCCCGCCACGGCAAGGGGCACATCAACGATACCTTCTGCGTATCGTGCCGTACCCCAGAGGGTGGCACTGTCCAATTGATATTGCAGGGGCTGTCCCAGGCCGCGTTTCCCCATCCTGAGGAAGTGATGGAGAATTTTGTGGGCATTACGTCCTATCTGCGCAGAGAGATTATTGCCGAGGGCGGCGATCCCTCCCGGGAGACGTTGAGCCTGGTGAAAACCAGAGACGGCGCGGATTTTGTGACCGACAACCGGGGCAGGGTGTGGCGGCTGATGCCCTTCATCGAAAATGCCGACTGTTATCAGTCGGCCACGCCGGAGCTGTTTGCGGCGTCGGGACGGGCGTTCGGGCGGTTCCAGTACATGCTCCGGGATTATCCCGCCCAGACACTTCACGAGACCATTCCCCATTTCCACGACACTGAAGTCCGCTTCAACCAGTTTCTCGCTGCCCTGGAAGCCGATAAGCTGAACCGGGTGAAAGGGGTATCCGCGGAAATCCAATTCTTTCTGGCGCGGAAAGAAGACTGCGGCGTTGCTCTGCGGGCGCTGCGGGAAGGGAAACTTCCCCTGCGGGTCACCCACAACGACACGAAGCTGAACAACATCCTGATCGACCGGGACACCCACGAGGGCATCTGTGTCATCGATCTGGACACCACCATGCCGGGCCTCTCCATAAACGATTTCGGCGACTCCATCCGCTTCGGCGCGAACCACTGTCTGGAGGATGAACAGGACTTGTCCAAAGTCAATTTTGACATTCAGCTATACGAGGTGTTCACCCGGAGCTTCCTGGAGGGGGCGCGGGGCAGCCTGACGCCCGCGGAGCTGGAGTATCTGCCATGGGGCGCCCGGCTGATGACGCTGGAATGCGGTCTCCGCTTTCTGACGGATTACTTGGACGGCGACCATTACTTCCACGTCAGCCATCCGCAGCAGAATCTGGACCGTGCCCGCACCCAGATGAAGCTGGTGAAGGACATGGAGGAGCAGTTCGACGCCATGGCGGCAGTGGTCGCAAAATATGGAAAATAAGAGTTGTTTTTTAGGATTGCATTTTTGACAGAGCACGCTATAATGTGTCCTGAAACCAGCCGTTCCCCCAATCGGTAACGGCGTCAGATGCAGATAACGCGCTTTTGCGCAGTATAAAGGAGGATACCACAATGAACATTCTGGTCACCGGCGGCGCCGGATACATCGGCTCCCATACCTGCGTTGAACTTCTCAACAGCGGATACGATGTGACGGTCATCGACAACCTGTGCAACGCCAACCCCAAGAGCCTGGAGCGGGTGGAGGCCATTACCGGCAGGAAGGTCAAATTCTACGAGGGAGACGTCCGGAACGAGGCGCTCCTGCGGAAAATTTTCGCGGAAAATGAAATTTCCGCCGTCATCCACTTCGCGGGCCTGAAGGCCGTGGGAGAATCCGTCGCCCAGCCTTGGCGTTACTACGACAATAACCTCAATACCACGCTGGTTCTGACCAAGGTCATGACGGACGTGGGCTGCAAGAAGATCATTTTCTCGTCCTCTGCTACCGTCTACTCCGGCGACAACGAGATGCCCCTGCGGGAAACCAGCCGCACCGGCAGCTGCACCAACCCCTACGGCTGGACGAAGTACATGACCGAGCAGATCCTCTCCGGCATTGCCCACGCCGACAAGGAGTGGAGCGTCGTGCTTCTGCGCTACTTCAACCCCATCGGCGCTCACGAAAGCGGCATGATCGGCGAAGACCCCCGGGGCATTCCCAACAACCTGATGCCTTACATCACTCAGGTGGCCATCGGCCGCCGGGAAAAGCTCAGCATCTACGGAAACGATTATCCTACCCCCGACGGCACCGGCGTCCGGGACTACATCCATGTGGTCGATCTTGCCAAGGGACATGTGGCGGCGGTGAAATATGTCGTTTCCGGTTTGGGCTGCGAGGTGTTCAATCTGGGCACCGGAATCGGCTACAGCGTGCTGGACATGGTACACGCCTTTGAGAAGGCCAACGGCGTGAAGGTTCCCTACCAGATCGTCGGCCGCCGCCCCGGCGACCTGCCCACCTGCTACGCAGACCCGGCCAAGAGCGAGCGCGTCCTTGGCTGGAAGGCGGAAAAGAATCTGGAAGACATGTGCCGTGACTCCTGGAACTGGCAGTCAAAGAATCCCATGGGGTACGGGGAATAAAAATCAAATATCTAAAGAACCTCTGAATAAATCGTCTGCGGCTGTGAGCGGATATTTCCCGTTTTCGATTTGCCGGAAAATCTCCCGCTCACAGCTCTTGCCGATTTAACCAGAGGTTTCCTAAAAATAGCTGTCCAAGACTTCTTGGACGGCTTTTTTCTGTTTTGGGGTAAGGGCACGGTAACGGCAGAGCAGGGATTCTTCTTCAAAGCTGATTCCGGCGTTACCATCTTCTGCCGGAGGGAGCTGGCAGTTTGTCCGCCCTACGAGAAAGTCGATGGATACATGGAAGTAATCCGCGATACTGGAAAGTGTCGCAATATCCGGCTCAATGTTGTGATTTTCGTATTTGTTAATGGATTGCTGGCTGACACCGATAGAATCAGCAAGCGTTTTCTGAGAAATTCCAGCAGTGGAGCGAAGAAGTTTTAAGTTTTCAAGCATAATTGTCTCTCCTTTGCCTCCATGATAATCTGGAACTGCTGTTTAAGAAAACACTTGAAATTTGTTGTTGACAACAACTAATATTTGTTATATTATTTACATGTAAAAGGGGGTGCCCAATAAAACCCGAGGGAAATGTCCTCGCTCAAATAAAAAAAGAAAATTGATTTTTTCTGTAACGTTTCTGATTTCGCCGTGTATCTATTGTCGTAAGGCGTTTGAGACAGCCGGCACGAAAGGTGTCTGGAAAGAAGAGAGTCCCTAAAAAAGCAGGGCTGTTTCAGATGTATAGTGTCGGCATACGGATTTTCCGCCAATGTTTTTACGAAAGGAGGACGGGGATGATGAAAAGGGTGATCGCGGTGTTCCTGCTGCTTATTATGCTGCTTGGCATGATTTCCATGTTCACCGCGTGCGGTCGTATCGGGGAGTGCGAGGAATGCCACCAGAGAGAAAGCCTGACGAAGTTCAGATTCGAGGACGGCTCTGTGGAATGGCTCTGTGATGACTGCCTCAGGATCGCCAAGTTTTTTTCGGCCTGGTAACAGAAGAGATTTATAAATATAAAAATAGGAGTGAAAATTATGAAAAGAATCGGCACTGTTCTTCTGACATTGGTATTCAGTCTTTCAATCATGTTCCAGCTTGTCCCCACCGCCTTCGCGGACACGGATTATGATTCCTATCGGGCACAGGTAGAGAGTATTGACAACGGACAGCTGAGAAATACGGAGCAGCTGCACCGCCTGAACCAGTATTACAAGAAAATCACCGGTATGTGCAATCTCTGCGCTATGGAAACGCTGCTGAACCGCAGGGTAGCCTACGACTTTGGTGATTATTCCAGCCCCTTTGATGATTATAAGATGTTTGCGGCAGTTGGCGTTTCTGATTTGGGTGGCGGAAAGTATGAATACGCGAACAACAAGTATGGCTACTATCTGAGCGGCGGTGTTGGAAACGCACAGTCGTCCTCCACCAGCTACAGATACTCGGATTCCGTTACATATCGCCCTGTTCTGCTTGGGAATACGGACGTGACCAATCTGATGAACAATACTGGTTACAGCGGACTTGACGCGCAGTATCAGGCGATCGCCTCCCTGCTGCGGCAGCACCCGGAAGGAATCTGGCTTCGCGCGCAGTATGGCAAGGATGGCCCGCACGCAATTGTTATCACAGATTACACGATTGAAAACGGGCAGGTACAGCTGTACGGAATCGACTCGGTGAACGTTCGTTCCGGCGTGGGGCGTTCCAAGATCGAAAATCTCTGGTTCTATGGCAACAACTACAAAAATGGAATGATCAGTGATACGTCGAGTGGACGCTACCGCATCAATATTGCCTATCTGGAGCAGGATGGCGGTTCCACTGCAACGTATCCTCCTGCCGGTACGGTGCAGCAGAGGAAGCCGACCCTGAGCATCAGCGGTGAAAAATACCCATCCAGCCTGAATGAAGGCGATAACTTCGGCATCCGCGGAACGATTTCCACCGACTGCGGCACCATCACCTATGTGTATGGCGCGATTACGGACGCTTCCGGCTACACCGTGCAGTCCAGCGAATACCGTCCGAATACCAGCTCCCACAATCTGCGGTACTCCATTAACAATGATCTGATTTTCAACCGTCTCTCCGCGGGAACCTATACCTATACGGTTCAGGCTACGGCGAAGAACGGCAGCGAGGAAACGTCTCAGACCCTCATCAGCCAGTCGTTCAGTGTTGGCGGCGGCGCGCCTGTGGCTGTGGAGGCGACCCCCACCCTGAGCATCAGCGGGCAGAACGCGCCTTCCTCCCAGCGGCGTGGCTCCAATTTTGGTATCCGGGGCGTTGTTTCCACCGATTGCGGCCAGATCGTCTGGCTTTACGGCGCCATTTACGACGCCAACGGCAATGAGGTTCAGACCAGCTGCTACAATCCTGACAGCGCGTCGGTGAATCTGCGCTATACCATCAACAACGACCTGATTTTCAACAGACTCGCCAGCGGCAGCTACACTTACTGCGTACAGGCCACTGCCCGGAATGGCAGTCAGGAAACGACCCAGACGCTGATCTACAGCGACTTCACTGTGAGTTGATAAAAATGCCGTCCCGGTCTGCACGGCAATGCGCAAACCGGGACGCATGTAAAAAATACGAATGAGGAGAAGCAGAATATGAAATGGATTAAAGTGTTTGCAGTGCTGGTACTGACCTGCCTGATGCTGGCAGCGTGCGGCTCCGGCAAGCCGTCCCAGAAGCAGATCGAATCTGACGTGCAGATGTCTGGTATCGTGCAGTTCCCCGTTGAAAAGGTCGAGATCACGGAATCCCACGGAGACAAGAGCGATTACTATGCCAGGGTCAGACTGTCCGGCAGTGAGGATATCTTTTCCTACTCCGCAAATGGGTATGCAAAATACCGCAAGTCGGATGGCAGGTGGATTTTGGCTGACTGCGACTTGTCTTCTGATGTGAAGGCAACCATAAAACAGGTGCCAACAGAACAGGAGATTCTGAATGGTTTTGGCGGTTTGGAGCCATTGGAATTCTATCTCCCGCATAGCTATTATTATACGGCGAAAGACCTTGTTGATACGGAGAGGAGCAACGGACTCAGTTTCGAATCACAGTTTGGAAATTTCGCATTTTCCGAGATCACAATGGATGACATGGATTCTGGGGTTAGAATTTCTTTTGGTGTGACCTGCGACGAAACGTACCACGGGGTTTCTGCGGTAGAAAGCTTTCATATGCAATACATATATGATGCGAACGACAACGGATGGATAATATGGGGAAGTGCGGAATGTGCCGATGTCGATTACAGTGGACTTGTTGGACGTACCGTCAGAAACCATGAAATGGATGGTTATATCGACAGTTTTTCTGCGGATGGTTTCACGCTGGTAATCGATGGAGAAACATATGGGTTTTCGGTTGCTGAGGAGTACCGGGATATAACAAGTCAGTTTGAGCATTTGCGCTGGAGAGATAATTCTTTTTTGGGGTCGGATACCATTAGATATGTACCGTCCTATAACGACTTGTACTCTGAGAAACATGGGGCATATGTATCGCAAGCGTGGTTCAGTTTACAAGATATGACGATTAGACTCGATCAAAGCAGTTTCTCTATGAATTCATTGGGCCTTTATCCGCTGGAAATCAGTGAGTAACCGCTGGTCAACGGCGGCTCAAATATAGATACTGCGGCAGAAAAGTCTGGGGCGTATCAGGCCGCGTTTGCCGGAGCTGTAGAAAGAATTTGTCAAACAAAGGGTAAAACTGAACAGCAGCGTCCCCGCTTATCGCAGTGCTTTTACGATAAGCAGGGACGTTTTTTGTAAGAATACGATCAGATTTCCCGCTTCTCATAAAACCGGATGGACAGCAGCCATGAGGCGGCGAAGATGACCATTGCCAGAATCGGAAGCAGTGCAATGGGGAGGGAGACACCGGACAAATCCGGTGTGTCCAGAATGGCGGTGAGACCGCAGAAAATACCAACCACGCCGATGAAGACAATGCGGCCCTTCTGCGCGCCGAATTTGAACAGCGGCGGCATGGTCAGCGCGGAGGACAGCAGGGAGATCATGGCAAGCACTGCCAGCTGGTCAGTCAGGTCGGCCGGATTGAACGCGCCGCTCCGGCAGAGCCGGACGACGGCGGCAACTGCGGACAGCAGGAAAATGGTACCGGCGCAGATCAGGCTCATGATGTACTTTCCGGAGACGTATTGCCGCCGGGTCACCGGGAGGGTGTCGCAGTAGGTGAGCCAGTGCTCTGCATCGTCATAGGCCAGCAGGTTCACCGGCAGGACGCTGCTGAGAATGCAGGGATAGTAGATGAAAAAGGGCGACTGCCCGTCCGAAGAAAAGGCGGAAAAGATAATAAACGCCAGCAAAAACAGGGGCATCAGCCGGCAGTAACTCCAAAGCAGGTAAAAATCCTTCCGAATCAAACCCTTCATTTCAGTGTTCCTCCTTTGCCATGAAAATGAACAGCTGCTCAATGTCTACCGGGCTGAACGTGGGATTCCCGGGAACGCCAGACCGCTTCACCAGAAGCTCGCAGCCGAGGGGTGACACCCGCTTGCCGACGATGGCGGAAGCGGGAATGGCCGCCGCGTCCTGAGCGGTGCAGTGGAGAACCCCGTATTCCTCCTTCAGCCGGTCTTTTTCTTCGCAGAGGATCAGCCTGCCTTTGTGCAGGAAGGCGATGTAGTCGCAGATCTTTTCCAGGTCGCTGACAATGTGGGAGGAGATCAGAATGGCGTGATTCTCGTCACGGGTGAATTCGTTGAAAATGTCCATGACCTCGTCCCGGACGACCGGGTCAAGGCCGCTGGTGGCCTCGTCCAAAATCAGAAGCCGGGGGTGATGGGACAGGGCGACGGCAATGCCAAGCTTCATTTTCATGCCCCGGGAAAAATCTTTGAATTTCTTATCCGCGGGAACGGCCAGCCGGGTCAGATAGTCGGAAAAGACCGCTTCGTCCCAGCTGCGGTAAATGCCCTGCATGATCTTGCCTACCTGCCGGGCGGTGAGACAGGTGGAGATGCCCACCTCGTCCAGCACCACGCCGATCTCCTCTTTGGAGAGGCACAGGTTCTCCCGGTTGTCCCGGCCCAAAATGGTGACGGTGCCGCCGTCCCGGGAAATGGTGTTGAGAATCAGCTTGATGGTGGTGCTTTTTCCCGCACCGTTTTCGCCCACAAGCCCCATAATGCAGCCCCAGGGCAGGGTCAGGTTCAGATGATTCAGGGAAAAACCGGTGTAGTGCTTGGTTAAATCCCGTATTTCCAATGCGTTCATGTTCAATCCTCCATGGCAAATTTGACCATATCCAGAACTTCCTGCTCACTCAGGCCGACGGACTGGGAAAGGCGGACGATCTGGTCAATGTGATTTTCGATGTTTTTCAGGGTCTCTTCCCGGAGCAGCTCCACATTTTTGGGAGCCACGAAGCAGCCCTTGGCGGCGATGGTGTAGATAAATCCCTCTTTTTCCAGCTCGTCGTAGGCACGCTTGGTGGTGATGACGCTGATGCGCAGATCCTTGGCGAGATTCCGGATGGAGGGCAGGGCTTCGTGCTCCTGAAGCTCGCCGCTGATGATCTGTGCTTTGATCTGGGAGTAGATCTGGTCGTAAATGGGAAGACTGCTTTTGTTGTCGATCAATACGGTCACTTTGGCACCTCACTTCTGTTACAACTGTATATGTGCAGTATATACAGATATAACAGATTTGTCAAGTACTTGGGCAAAAAAACTTCATGCATAAGCATCGCACCATGAAAAAGTGCAGATGCCGGTGCATGAAGTTTTTGCGCATCATTTCCGGTTGCCCTGAAGGGGCGAGGAAATGGCGCATTTCTTATTTTGCTATGCTTTTGCATAGCAAAATATCCCAGCCCGAAAGGCTGGGATATCAGAATATTTACAGAACTTTCGAGAGGAAATCCTGCAAGCGGGGATTCTGGGGATTGCCGAAAAGCTGGGCAGGGGAGCCCTGTTCCAGAACCTTTCCGTCGTCCATGAACAGCACCCGGTTGCCGACCTCACGGGCAAAGCCCATCTCGTGGGTGACGACCACCATGGTCATGCCGGTTTCCGCCAGCTCCTTCATGACGGCCAGAACCTCGCCGACCATTTCCGGGTCGAGAGCGGAGGTGGGTTCGTCAAAAAGCATGACCTTGGGGTTCATGGCCAGCGCCCGGACGATGGCGATACGCTGCTTCTGGCCGCCGGAGAGCTGGTTGGGATAGGCGTCCGCCTTTTCTTCCAGACTGACCCGGCGCAGCAGCTGGGTGGCCTTGTCGTCCGCTTCCGCCTGGGTCATCAGACCGGTGCGCACGGGGGCGAGGGTGATGTTCTTGCGGATGGTCATGTTGGGGAAGAGGTTGAAGTGCTGGAACACCATGCCCATTTTCCGACGGACCACGTCGATGTCCGTCTTGGGGTCGGTGATGACCTCGCCGTCAAAGGTGATGGTGCCGGAGGTGGGTTCTTCCAGCAGGTTCAGACTGCGCAGGAACGTGGACTTGCCGGAACCGGAGGGGCCGATGATGACCATTTTGTCCCCGGGGTAAATGTGTTCGGAAATGTCCTTGAGAACCAGATGGTCGCCGAAGGATTTGCTCAGATGCTTAACGTCTATCACTTTGACGCAGCCTCCTTTCCAGTAAACTTTGCAGCCAGCTGAATACCATGACCAGCAGCAGATAGATACAGGCGATGCCGATGAGGGGGAACATCTGCTCGTAGGTTCGGCCGTAGATGGCCTGAGCGGCGTAGACCATTTCCTTGCCGCCGATGACGGTGATGAGGGAGGTGTCCTTCAGCAGCATGATGAACTCGTTGCCGAGGGCGGGGAGAATGGCCTTGAATGCCTGCGGAATGACGATCAGACGCATGGTGTCGATGTAGCCGAGGCCAAGGCTCCGCCCGGCTTCGGCCTGACCGGGGTCAAGGGACATGAGGCCGCCCCGGATGATCTCGGAGACGTAAGCGCCGGAGTTGATGCCCAGCGTCAGCGCACCCACCATGGTGTAGTTCCGGGAGAAGGAGAAGATAACGAAGCCCATGATCAGCAGCTGCACCATCATGGGCGTGCCGCGGATGACGGTGACGTATACCTTGCAGATGCCGTTGAACAGGCCGAGAATGGGGTTCTTGTGCCCTGTCCGCTGCTGGTCGTGGGCGGTCCGGATCACGGCCACCACAATGCCGAGGAGAATGCCCAGTGTCAGCGCCATGGCTGTGACCAGCAGGGTGGTGCCGACGCCGTTCAGGTACTGCTTCCAGCGGCTTCCTTCGATAAATGCCTGATAGAATTTGACGTAGAATTCCTGCCAGAAGGATGCGGTGCCGTCCCGCATCAGGGGTTTCCAAAGTTCGTAAAGTTCCACAGCTTCACCTTCTCATTTAATATTGCGCGGTATCGTGTTATACGCAGAAAATCGGCCTTCCCAGCGCGAAGGTCGGTTTTCCGGGTACAACCGTGCCAAGGGCGGCTTGAGCCGCCCCTGGCTGAGCGATTGGATTATTCAGCGGAGATGTACTTGTCAACGATGGACTGAACGGTGCCGTCGGCGGTCAGCTCGGCCAGCGCCTGGTTGATGGCGTCGAGCAATGCGGTGTTGTCCTTGTTCACGCCGATGGCGTAGCTCTCGGTGACGTACTCGGTGTCCAGAATGGTCAGACCAGCGTTGGCGGCAACAAAAGCCTCAGCAGGAGCGGAGTCGATGACCACGCAGTCAACCTGACCGTTGATCAGAGCCTGCACGGCGGAGGCACCGTTGTCATAGGCGGTGACATGATCGTCGCCGTAATCATCGGAGGTGTAAATGTAACCGGTGGTACCACGCTGGGTGCCGATCATCTTCTCGCCCAGATTGTCCAGAGTCACATCGGAGCCTTCCTTGACGATGACCACCTGCACGCCGGTGGCGTAGCTGTCGGAGAAGTTCATGACCAGCTGCCGGTCTTCGGTGACGGTGACACCGGCCATGACGATGTCGGACTTGTTCTGCTGAACGGCCAGCAGAGCAGCGTCGAAGTCCATATCGTCCACGACCAGCTCCAGACCCAGCTTCTCGGCGATCGCGCCGGCGACCTCAACATCGATGCCCTCGAAGCTGCCGTCATCGGCGACCATCTCATAGGGAGGGAAGGCGGCGTTGGTGGACATGATCAGCTTGCCGGACTCGACGGTCTTCAGTTCGGCAGCGGCGGTCTTGGCAGCTGTGGTCGCAGCGGCCGTGGTCTCAGCAGCGGTGGCGGCGGGAGCCTCGGTGGTGGTCTTGGTGGTGTTGCTGTTGCCGCAGCCGGCGAACATGGACATGACCATCAGAACGGTCAGCGCAAGTGCAAATACCTTTTTCATAATTTTACTCTCCTTTTCATTTTTGACCTCCCGTAGCTGGGAGGTGATTGATGAGTGCATTATAGCGCGTATTTTATTCATCGTCAATAGGATGAATATACAACAATGAAGAGAAAATAAGGCCGTATGTAATATAAATACTACAAAAACCCGCAAGTTTAACATGTATATGTGAATATTCAGGGAATTCATCCTAAATTATTCCAGCAACTGAGTGCATATTATTCATCATAGATGAATATACAGCCATGCAAAGCCGCTGGTTGACGGAGAGGACAGCATCTGGTATAATTTTATGGAGAACATAATCGGGAGGACGCCCTATGAAAACCACCGTGAAGGAACTGGACTACGAAAAAGTCATGGCGCTGCCCCAGTATCCCCATCTGCACCCCATCCGGCCCGGCATTTTCTGGCGCACCCTCGTGCGGGGGCTGTCCATTCTGGGACTGGCCGGAACCCACTTCCATTACACCAGCGAGGGAATGGAGAAGGTCGGTAAGAACGAGCCGTGCCTGATTCTCATGAACCATTCCTGCTTTCTGGATTTGCAGATCGCAAGCACCATTCTGTACCCCCGACCCTACAACATTATCTGTACATCCGACGGCTTTGTGGGCATGGGCGGCCTGATGGCATGGGCGATGCGCACCATCGGCTGCGTACCTACCCGGAAATTCGTCACCGACCTGACGCTGGTGCAGGATATGGTCTACTGCCTGAAAGACCTGAAAAGCAGCGTTCTCATGTACCCGGAGGCCAGCTATTCCTTCGATGGCACCTGCACGGCGCTGCCCCGGAAAATGGGCGTGCTGCTGAAAAAGCTGGACGTGCCCGTGGTGATGATCGAGACTTTCGGCGCGTTCAGCCGCAACCCGCTGTACAATGAATTGCAGGTGCGCAAGAGCGTCCCCGTTTCGGCGAAGGTGCGATTGCTCTACAGCCGGGAGGATCTGAAGGAGAAATCCGTCAAGGAGCTGTCCGACGGGCTGGACAAAGCCTTCTCTTTCGACCAGTTCCGCTGGCAGAGGGAAAACGGCATTCAGATCACCGACGGTTTCCGGGCGGACGGTCTGGAGCGTATTCTGTATAAATGTCCCCATTGCGGCACGGAGGGGGAGCTGACGGGCAAAGGCACCGGCCTGACCTGCCGCCATTGCGGCAAGCACTGGGAATTGACCCCCATCGGCGACCTTGCGGCGTCGGAAGGGGAGACGGAGTTTTCCCACGTTCCCGACTGGTATCGCTGGGAGCGGGAGCAGGTGCGCCGGGAGCTTGAGGACGGAACATACAAGCTGGACATCGACGTGGACATTGCCATGATGGTGGATTTCAAGGCCATTTATAAGGTAGGGCAGGGGCATCTGACCCACGACCGGGATGGCTTCACCCTCACGGGCTGCGGCGGGAAGCTCCACTATACTCAGAAGCCCACGGCATCCTATGGCCTGTACGCCGACTACTACTGGTACGAGATCGCGGACACCATCTGCATCGGCGACAACCGGTGCCTCTACTACTGCTTCCCCAAGGAAGGCTATCCGGTGGCGAAGACCCGTCTGGCGGCGGAGGAGCTGTACAAGCTCTGCAAGACCCGGGCGCTGGCAAAATAAGCATGAAAAATCCCCGACTTTGGTTGACCAGACCAAGTCGGGGATTTTCAGAGAAAAAGAGAGGTAAGAAAATGAAAAAGAAAATTATCATTGAGTACGCTTTCATTATATCCGGGGGCTATTAAAAAAATAAGTGCGCAAATATTAAATAAGTATTAAGCGCGTAAAATTGAGGCGGTGAAATTTGTGCAGAATGCCAAATGTGAATTTTTTGTAGCTTGTGGGATGCAACCCTTGACATTTTTTAAAATTGGGGTATAGTAAAGGCAAATGAATTAGCACTCTTGCGACGAGAGTGCTAAAGCGAAAGGAAGGTAAAGTAGATGAACTTCAATAACTATACCCAAAAATCGATTGAGGCCGTCCAGAGCGCGCAGCAGCTGGCGGTTCAGAATTCTCATCAGCAGATGGAGCAGGTGCATCTGCTTCTGGCATTGCTGCGGCAGGAGGGCGGTCTGACCCCTCAGCTGCTGAAAAAGATGGACGTTACGGTGGAAAGTCTGGAAGCGGCGGCGGAAGCCGAGCTGCGAAAGATCCCCGGCGTGAGGACAAGTCAGGCCATGGACAGCTTTTATGTCAGCGCCGACGTGCAGGCCGCGTTCAATGCGGCGGAGCAGCAGGCGCAGACCATGAAGGACGAGTATGTGTCTGTGGAGCATCTGTTCCTTGGACTTCTGGAAACTGCCCGGGGCGGCGTGAAGGAGCTGTTCAAGACCTACCAGATCACGAGGGAACGTGTCCTGAAAGCCCTGCAGGAAGTCCGGGGCAATCAGCGTGTCACCACCGACAACCCGGAGGGAACCTACGACGCGCTGGAAAAGTACGGCACTGATCTGGTCAAGCGGGCAAGAGAGCAGAAGATGGATCCGGTGATCGGACGGGATGAGGAAATCCGGAACGTCATCCGCATTCTGTCCCGGAAGACGAAGAATAACCCTGTGCTCATCGGCGAACCCGGCGTTGGCAAAACCGCCATTGCCGAGGGGCTTGCCCAGCGAATCGTGAAGAAGGATGTCCCCAAGCAGTTGCAGGACAAGACCATTTTCTCTCTGGACATGGGCGCGCTGATCGCGGGCGCCAAGTACCGGGGCGAGTTTGAGGAACGGCTGAAAGCCGTGCTGAACGAGGTGAAGAAGTCCGAGGGCAAGATCATCCTGTTCATCGATGAGCTGCACACCATTGTGGGCGCAGGAAAGACCGAGGGCAGCATGGATGCGGGCAACCTGCTGAAGCCCATGCTGGCTCGGGGCGAGCTGCACTGCATCGGCGCGACGACGCTGGACGAGTACCGGCAGTATATTGAAAAGGACGCAGCTCTGGAGCGCCGGTTCCAGCCGGTGCAGGTGAATGAACCCACGGTGGAGGATACCATCGCCATTCTGCGTGGCTTGAAGGAGCGGTACGAGGTGTTCCACGGCGTGAAGATCGCGGACTCCGCCATCATTGCCGCCGCAACGCTGTCCCATCGGTATATCACCGACCGGTTCCTGCCCGACAAGGCCATCGATCTGATCGATGAAGCCTGCGCCCAGATCCGGACGGAAATGGACTCCATGCCTACTGAGCTGGACGCGGTGTCCCGGAAGATCATCCAGATGGAGATCGAGGAGGCCGCTCTGAAGAAGGAGGAGGACGAGCTGTCCAAGGCGCGTCTTGCCGAACTGCAAAAGGAGCTGGCGGAGGAACGGGATTCCTTCAACGCCATGAAGGCGCAGTGGGAAAACGAGAAGAACGCCATTGGCCGGGTGCAGCAGCTGCGGGAGAAGATTGAGGACCTGAACCGTCAGATCGAAGCCGCCGAGCAGAGCTACGACCTGGAAAAGGCGGCGGAGCTGAAATACGGCCGTCTGCCGGAAGCCAAGAAGCAGCTGGAAGAGGAAGAGCGCCGCGCCCAGTCCGCAAAGGACAGCAACATCCTTCGGGATAGAGTCACCGACGAGGAAATCGCCAAGATCGTGGAGCGCTGGACGGGCATTCCCGTTTCCCGGCTGGTGCAGGGAGAGCGGGAGAAGCTGCTGACCCTGGACGAGACCCTCCACAAGCGGGTGGTCGGTCAGGACGAAGCGGTTCAGGCCGTCACGGAAGCCATCCAGCGCAGCCGCGCAGGCATTCAGGACCCCAACCGCCCCATCGGCTCGTTCCTGTTCCTCGGCCCCACGGGCGTGGGCAAGACCGAGCTTGCCAAGGCGCTGGCGCAGGCGCTGTTTGACGACGAGAACAACATGGTGCGTATCGACATGTCCGAATACATGGAGAAATACTCCGTGTCCCGTCTCATTGGCGCGCCTCCCGGATACGTGGGCTATGAAGAAGGCGGCCAGCTGACCGAAGCGGTACGCCGCAAGCCCTACTCCGTCGTCCTGTTCGACGAGGTGGAGAAGGCGCATCCCGACGTGTTCAACGTGCTTCTGCAAGTGCTGGACGATGGCCGGATCACCGATTCTCAGGGCAGAACCGTGGACTTCAAGAATACCATTCTGATTCTGACCTCCAACCTCGGCTCTGAGTATATCCTGAACGGCATCAACGCCGACGGTACCATTGAGGAAAGCGCAAAGGAACAGGTTCGCGCACTGCTGCGCCGCACCTTCCGGCCGGAATTCCTCAACCGTCTGGACGAGATCGTGTTCTACAAACCCCTGACCAAGGAGAATGTGACCAAGATCATCGACCTGCAGATCGCCAAGCTCAACGACCGTCTGGCTGACCAGCAGATCCGCTGTGAGCTGACGCCTGCGGCCAAGGCCGCCATTGTGGACGCGGCCTATGACCCGCAGTACGGCGCCCGTCCCCTGCGCCGTTATGTGCAGCATACGGTGGAGACCATGCTCAGCAAGCGTCTGCTTCGGGGCGACGTTACCCCGGGTCAGACCGTCACCGTGGACGCCGAAAACGGCGAACTGGTGATGAAATAATTCCCCAAAAACAAATGCCCTGTCCGCTTTTCAGCGGACAGGGCGTTTTGCGTTTATTCCAGTTCCGTGCGGAGGGTGAGGGCTTCCGGCAGGTGGAAAATTTCCTTTTTCAGGAACAGGGGATAGAAATATTCCCGTTCCAGCCGTTCAAAGGGCAGCCATTCAAATTTGTGGGTGTGGTGCCGTTCCAACAGGGTAAACTTTTCGCCTTTGGACAGCAAGTCCGTGTGGGAAATGTCCATCAGGAAGTACAGGCACAGCTCGTGGTAGTGCAGGCCGTCCACATCCTCCGTGAAAAATGCCTGATTCAGCCACAGGGGACGGATGATTTCCGGGGTGACCGCCAGTTCCTCCTGAACCTCCCGCACCACGGCGGCTTCCGCCGTTTCCCCCATCTGCACCCTCCCGCCGGGGAGGTAATAGTAGGGGGAGCGCTCGTCGTGCATGGCAAGAAGTTTGCCCTCCGAAATGATGACGGCGCAGACACGGTAATTGAACTTTTCCTTGCCGGAGACAAAAGAAAGGTCTATGCCGCTCATACGTACTGCTGGGTGTTCACATCCACCACGCCCCGAGTCGTCAGGCGCAGGGTGGGGATAACGGGCAGGCTCATGAAGGACAGCGTCATGAACGGGTCGATGTCCGTGCCGACGCCCAGAGCGTGGGCGGCCTTCTTGGCGTCTTCCAGAAGGGTGTTGACCTCCCGCAGGGGCTTGCCGCTGATGATGCCGGCAATTTCCAGAGGAAGCTCGGCCAGCATCTGCCCGTTCTCCACGACCACGATGCCGCCTCGGTTCCGGGCAATGCGGTTGACGGCGAAGGCCATGTCCTCGTCATTTGTGCCGACGCAGATGATGTTGTGGCTGTCATGGGCGACGGAGGTGGCCACCGCGCCGGATTTCAGACCGTAGCCCTTGAGGTAGCCGATGCCGATGTGGCGGGTATTTTTATGCCGCTCTACAACGGCCATTTTCAGAATGTCCTTGGATACGTCAACACCGGCGGCGTAGCCCGCGTCCTCGGTGATGATCTGCCCCGGCACCATGCCGATGACGCCCCGCAGACGGGTGTTGGCAAAGTCCGCGGGAGAAAGCACCGGCAGGTGGAAGGTGTCGTGGGCGCGCTTGTTCAGATGTTCCGGGATCTCGGGCAGGGGGAAGTTCTCTACGATGCCGTCGTGATAGACCCGCTTGCCCCGCTTGTACACCGTCACCACGTGGAAGTCCTTCAAATCCTCCACGATGGCAAAGTCCGCAAGATATCCGGGGGCGATGGCGCCCCGGTTATTCAGCAGGAAGTACCGGGCGGCGTGGAGACAGGCCACCTGCACGGTCATGATGGGGTCGGCACCCATGGCGACAGCTTCCCGGCAGATGTAATCGATGTGACCCTTTTCCAGCAGATCGCTGGGGTGCTTGTCGTCGGTGCAGAACATGCAGCGGCTGAAATATTTCTGGGACTTGATCAGGGGCATCAGAGCCTCCAGATTCCGGGCGGCGGTGCCCTCCCGGATCATGATGAACTGACCCAGCTTCAGCTTCTTCATGGCGTCGTCAATGTCCGCGCACTCGTGGTCGGAGTAGACACCGGCGGCGATGTAGGCGTTCAGGTCGGTGCCGGAAAGGCCGGGGGCGTGGCCGTCGATCTTCTTGTGGTGCGCCTGAGACGCAATGATCTTGGCAACGGTGGGGGAGTCGGCGGAGATCACGCCGGGGAAATTCATCATTTCCGCAAGACCCAGCACCCGGGGGTGGTCGAAAAAGCTGTCGATATCCCGGTAGTCCAGATTCGCGCCGCTTTCGTCCAGCGCCGACGCCGGAACGCAGGAGGGGATCATGAACTGGGTGTCCACCGGAAGCCCTTCCGTGGCGCAGAGCATATAGTCGATGCCGTCGGTGCCCATGACGTTGGTGATCTCATGGGGGTCGGTGATGACGGTGGTGGTGCCGTGGGGAATGACTGCCCGGGCAAACTCCGCGGGGGAAACCAGACTGGATTCCAGATGGATGTGGGCGTCGATGAAGCCGGGGCAGACGATCTTGCCGGTCATGTCCACTTCGTCCCGGCCTTCGTAGCTGCCGAGGCCCACGATCAGACCCTCCGCCACGGCAATGTCGCCGGTGTCCAGCTCCCCGGAAAACACGTTGACATAGGTGGCGTTTTTCAGAACCAGATCGGCTTTCTCCCGCCCGGCGGCGACATCAATGATGTGCAGCTTTTTTAGAAGCTTGCGGTTGATCTTTCCCGACCAGCTTTCTGTATAACTCATAAAATCTGCCCCTTTCCAAGTTTTTGACCAGTATAGCACACCCGGGGGAAAATGTAAATTGCCTATTTTGCGGCGGCTGGGATGAATTGAGACTTGCAAAAGAATGTAAAGTTGCTATAATAGAGAAAACGTATGATGGCGGGGTGTGCCTGCCGGAAAGGAGCGCAAATATGTCTCTGCGGGGAAAGCTGGTGGTCTTCTGGATGAAGCACCGACCCAGGCACATTGCTACCACGCAGATGGTTGCACTGATGTTTGCCGCAATCATTCTCCTGGGGGCGCTGCTGCTGACTCTGCCCGCCGCGTCCCGGGACGGGGTGTCCTGCGGGCTGCGACCGGCGCTGTTTACGGCCACCTCCGCCACCTGCGTGACGGGACTGGTGCTGTACGATACCTGGAGCCAGTGGAGCGGCTTTGGCCAGATTGTGATTCTGTGTCTGATTCAAATTGGCGGATTGGGCTTCATGTCCGTGGCGACACTGCTGATTTTTCTGCTGCGCAGGAAGATCGGCCTCCAGCAGCGGCTGATGATCGCCCAGTCTCTGAGCGTGAACGATATCAAGGGCGTGGTGCGGCTGCAAAAACTGGTGCTCACCGGAAGCTTTTCCGTGGAGGCCGTGGGGGCGATCATTCTGACCCTTCGGTTCTGGCCGGAGTATGGGTTTACAAGAGCGCTGCGCTGGGGCATTTTTCACTCTGTTTCCGCGTTCTGCAATGCGGGCTTTGACATTTTCGGCGCCATTGCCCCGGGGCAGAGCCTGATAGAATTTAACGCAGACCCCGTTGTGCTTCTGACGCTGTCGGCGCTGATCATCATCGGCGGCCTGGGCTTTCTGGTGTGGGAGAACATTGCCCGGAAGCGCTCCTTGCGCAAGTTCAGCGTGTACACCAAGCTGGTACTGCTGATCACGGCGGCGCTGCTTGCCGTCGGCTGGGCGGGAACCTGTCTGCTGGAATGGAACAATCCGGAGACGCTGGGCGGCATGACTGTGGGCGAAAAGCTGCTCAACGGCTTTTTCCAGTCCGCGACACTGCGCACCGCGGGGTTTGCGGCGATTGATCAGGCAAAACTTACGGAAAGCGGCAAGGCCTTTTCCAGCGTGCTGATGTTCATCGGCGGCTCCTCCGGCTCCACCGCCGGCGGCATCAAGACCGTGACGTTTCTGGTGCTGGTGCTGACCATCTGGGCGAGAGCCAGAGGGAAAAGCACGGTCTGCGCCTTCAAGCGGACGATCCCCGACGAGCAGACCCAGAACGCCATGATCATTGCCTTTATCGTGCTGGCACTGGCCGTTTTCGGCGGCATTTTCATCAGCGCCACGTCGCCCATGGGCTTTACGGACGCCGTGTATGAGGCGGTTTCGGCGTTGGCGACCGTGGGATTAAGCGCGGGCGGTACGGCTTCCTTAAGTATCCCGGCGCAGATTCTGATCATTATTTATATGTATTTCGGACGGGTCGGCGTACTGACCATCAGCCTGGGCTTCCTGGCGGGAAACCGGGCGGAGGAGCGGTTCCGCTATGCGGAAACCAATTTGCTGATCGGATAAGGAGAGAATTATGAAGTCTTACATTGTCATCGGTCTCGGCCGTTTCGGCGGCTCTCTGGCGCGGCAGCTGTGCACGCTGGGGGCGGAGGTGCTGGCCATGGACGTGCACAACGACCTTGTGCAGCAGCTCGCCAACGACGTCACCCACGCGGTGGTGGGCGACGCCCGGGACAAGGAAGTCCTGCGGGCGCTGGGCGTGCGGAATTTTGACTGCGCGGTCATTGCCATCGGCGACGATCTTGCGGCCTCCGTGCTGATCACCATGAACTTAAAGGAGCTGGGCGCACCCTACATCGTGTGCAAAGCCCACGACGAGACCCACCGCCTGGTGCTGGAAAAGCTGGGGGCTGACCGGGTGGTCATTCCGGAGCAGGAGCACGCCCAGCGGCTGGCAAGAAGCATGTATTCCCACAATGTGCTGGATTACATCGAGCTTTCCCAGGACTACGGAATTCTGGAGGTTCCCGCACCCAAGAGCTGGATCGGCAAGTGCATCAATGAACTGAACGTCCGGGCGAAGCTGGGTGTGAACATCATCGCCGTGGAGAACGGGGACAAGACCAACGTTTCCCCCGCCGCGGATTACCGGATTCAGGAGGGGGACGTGATGGTGGTTCTGGGGGACAGTTACGCCCTCAGCAGGGTGCAGAAGCTGTGACGGAACAGAGAATCACCTCCCGGAAAAATCCCCTTTTGCAGCAGGTGAAAAAGCTGCTTTCCTCCCGGAAAGCCAGGGAGGAAGCGGGACTGTTCGCCGCCGACGGGGTCAAGCTTCTGGGAGAGGCCGTCCGCTGGTATCCGGGACTGGACACGGTGATCTTATCCGAGGACGTTCACGCAGACGTGCCGGAATCGGTGCGGCTTTTCCGGGTGCCGGAGGATGTGATGGCCTCCATCTCCCCCATGGAAAGCCCCCAGGGCGCCTTGTTTTTGTGCCGCCTGCCGGAAAAGAAGGCCTATGAGCCCCATCCCGGCTGTCTGCTGCTGGACGGTATTCAGGATCCGGGAAATTTGGGAACCATTCTGCGCACGGCGGACGCGCTGGACATTCCCGTGACGCTGCTGGAAGGCTGCGCCGACCCCTACGGCCCCAAGACGGTACGCGCCAGCATGGGCGCGGTGTTCAGAACCCAGCCGGTGAAAGCGGACTGGGCGGAGGTCAAGGCCGCCTGTGCAGAAGCCCAAATTCCTGTGGCGGTGACGGCGCTGAGCCGGCGGGCGAAGGATTTGCGGAATGCCGGCCTTCGCGGTATGGCGGTGGTCATTGGCAGCGAGGGACAGGGCGTGCGCCGGGAAATTCTGGAAAGCGCCGACGGGGAGCTGATCATTCCCATGAACCCCCGGTGTGAGTCCCTGAACGCGGCGGTGGCGGCGGCCATCGTCATGTGGCAGATGAAGCAATAGAGAGAGAAACAGGTGAGAAAATGCTGGTACACTGGATATGGTTCGCCCATCGACCCGGGCTGAACGACCGGGACAAAATGGCGCTGTTGCAGCATTTTCGGGATCCTGAGGACATTTACTTCGCCGACGACGGGGCGTTTGACGCCATCGGTCTCAGCGAGGACGCAAAGACTGCCCTTCGGGAGAAAAATCTGACCTCCGGGGAGGAAATTCTGGAAGCCTGTGACCGGGAGAAGCTCCACATTCTGACCTGTCAGGATGCGGCTTATCCCGCACGGCTCAAAAACATTGCCGACCCGCCAACCGTTCTTTACTACAAGGGACGGCTGCCGGATTTTGACGGAAGCCCGGTGATCGGCGTGGTTGGCACCCGGAAAGCGTCGGCCTACGGCCTGACCACCGCCAAGCGCATGGGCTATCAGATTGCCCGCTGCGGCGGCATTGTGGTATCCGGGATGGCCTACGGCATCGACGGCATGGCCATGTCCGGAGCGCTGACTGCGGGCGCGCCTGCGGTGGGCGTGCTGGGGTGCGGCGCGGATATCGTCTATCCCATTTCCAACCGGGCGCTGTTCCGGGATACGGAGGAATACGGCTGCATTCTCAGCGAGTTTGCGCCGGGGACGCCGCCGGCCAAATGGACGTTTCCCAAGCGGAACCGCATCATCAGCGGCCTGAGCTGCGGTGTGCTGGTGGTGGAAGCGCCGGAGAAAAGCGGCGCGCTGATCACCGCCCGTTTGGCCGCCGAGCAGGGGCGGGACGTGTTTGCCGTGCCGGGAAACATCGACCAGCCGTCCTTTGTGGGGAGCAACCGGCTTCTGCGGGACGGGGCGATCATGGTTTCCTCCGGCTGGGACGTTCTGAGCGAATACGAAGCCCTCTTTCCGGATAAGATTCGGAGGGAAGACGCGCCCGCCCACCAGACGGCCTATCCGGACGAGGTGCGAAAGGCCGCTGAGGAGGAAAAACCGCTGCTGAAAGTGGCGCAGAAACTGCGTCTTCCCCGGAAAAATGAGAATCTTAAAAAAGATTTAGCCCCTCAGGGCATTGACAAGACGCCTTCCGCGCCTTATAGTGACGTAGGCTCGGTCAGGCCGAAGCTGTCGCCGGAGGAGCAGACCGTTGTGGACGCCCTGAGCGGCGGCGAGCGGCTGGTGGACGATGTGATCGCCGAAACCGGCCTGTCCACCGGAAAGCTGCTGTCCAGCCTGACCATGCTGGAACTGAAGGGCATAATCAAGCGCCTGCCGGGCAAGCGCATTGTTCTGAGCGGGAAATAAATTCTGCCCGCCCGAATTTGAAGTAACGAAACGGAGAATTTTCATTCATGGGTAAACCTGAAAATCTGGTAATCGTGGAGTCCCCCTCCAAGGCAAAGACCATTGGCAAGTACCTGGGAGACGACTATGTCGTCAAGGCCAGCATGGGGCATCTCCGGGATCTGCCCAAAAGCACGATGGGTGTGGATTTGGAGCATGATTTCACCCCTCACTATATCCCTGTCCGGGGCAAGGAAGCCCTGATCAAGGAACTGAAAACCGACGCGGAAAAGGCGAAAACCGTTTACCTCGCGACCGACCCTGACCGGGAGGGCGAGGCCATTTCCTGGCACTTAAAAGAGCTGCTGAACCTCCCCGACGGGAAGGCGCAGCGGGTGACCTTTAACGAAATCACCCAGAAGGTGGTCAAGGAGTCCATCCGCCACCCCCGGGATATCGACTATGATCTGGTGGACGCCCAGCAGGCGCGGCGGATTCTGGACAGAATCGTGGGCTACGAGCTTTCCCCGCTGCTGTGGAAAAAGATTCGGCGGGGTCTGTCCGCAGGCCGTGTCCAGTCTGTCGCCACCCGGCTGGTGGTTGACCGGGAAAACGAAATCCGAGCGTTCCAGCCCAAGGAATACTGGACGCTGGACGTGACCCTGAACCGCATGGGCAAGCCCGGCTCCTTTGTCGCCCGCTACTGGGGCGAGGAAAAGAAGCGGGAGCTGGAAAATGAAGAACAGACCCTTGCGGTGATCGGCGACATCGACGGGAAGGAATTCGACGTTACCAATGTCAAAAAGGCGGAGAAGAAGCGCTACTCCGCCCCGCCCTTCACCACCTCCACCTTGCAGCAGGAGGCGTCCCGGAAGCTGGGCTTCACGCCGAAAAAAACCATGATGGTCGCCCAGCAGCTGTATGAAGGCGTGGACGTGGCAGGGGAAGGTACCACCGGTTTAATTACCTACATGCGTACCGACTCTCTGCGGCTTTCCGACGAGGCCATGGACGCTGCCGCCGGGTTTATCCGCAGCCGCTACGGAAATGAGTATTATTACGGCCAGCACCATGTGTTCAAGACCAAGGCAGGGGCGCAGGACGCCCACGAAGCCATCCGGCCGTCCCATGTGGAACTGGAGCCGGAACGGGTGCGTACCAGTCTGACCCCCGATCAGTATAAGCTCTACAAGCTGATCTGGAGCCGTTTCCTCGCGACGCAGATGGCCTGCGCCGTTTATGACACCGTGTCCATCGACACGATGTGTGCCGGGCATGTGTTCCGCGCCAGCCACCAGAGCCTGCGCTTCGCCGGTTTCATTGCCGTTTACGAAGAAGGACGGGATGATGAGCAGGAGGCCGTCGGCTCTCCGCTGCCGGATCTGGCGGTGGGGGAGAAGACGCTCCCCTCCAACATCCAGAAGGAGCAGCATTTCACCCAGCCCCCCGCCCGGTATACCGAGGCGACGCTGGTCAAGGCCATGGAGGAAAAGGGCGTCGGACGTCCTTCCACCTACGCTGCCACCGTGTCCACCATTGAAGACCGGGAGTACGTAGTCAAGCAGGACAAGCGCCTTGCCCCCACGCCTCTGGGCGAGATCGTCACCGGGCTGATGGTGGAGCGCTTCACCGATATCATCGATGTGGAGTTTACCGCCAATATGGAGTCCCGTCTGGACGATGTGGAGGCGGGCAAGCAGAACTGGAAGGACTTGCTGGCGGATTTCTATAAGGATTTCAGCAAGGAGCTGTCTGACGCGGAGACGGCGCTGGAGGGGGTTCATCTGAAGGTGCCGGAGGAGGAGACCGACGAGGTCTGCGAGCTGTGCGGACGGAAAATGGTGGTGAAAACCGGCCGGTTCGGAAAATTTCTGGCCTGCCCGGGCTACCCGGAGTGTAAGAATACCAAGCCTCTGGTGGAGCGGATGCCCGGTCGCTGCCCCAAGTGCGGCAGTGGAATCCTCAAGCGCAAGTCCAAGAAGGGCTACGCCTACTACGCCTGCGAGCGGGGCGCGGAGTGCGGCTTCATGACATGGGACGTTCCCACCGCTGAGGATTGCCCGGAGTGCGGACAGACCCTGTTCAAGAAATCCGGCAAGGGGCGCATGAAGCCCTTCTGCATCAACGAGAAATGCTCCCGTTTCCTCCCGGAAGACCAGCGGGGCTACTATAAAAAGAAGGCCGCCGAGGACGGGGAGGCCACCCCGGAGGAAAAGTCTGCCGAGAAGAAGACGGCGGCAAAGAAAACGACGGCAAAAGCCCCGGCAAAGAAGACGGCAGCAAAGAAAACTGCGGCGAAAAAGACTGCGGTGAAGAAGACCGCCGCCAAGACCACAACGAAGAAGACGACGAAAACATCCTCTAAGAAGGAGAGCAAGGCATGAAGGTAAAAGTCATCGGCGCGGGGCTGGCCGGAAGCGAAGCGGCATGGCAGCTGGCAAACCGGGGCATCGAAGTGGCGCTTTACGAAATGAAGCCCAAAAAGATGACCCCCGCCCACCACAGCGAGGATTTTGCCGAGCTTGTCTGCTCCAATTCCCTGCGGGGCGACCGGCTGGAAAACGCCGTGGGGCTTCTCAAGGAGGAGCTGCGCCGCTGCGGCAGCCTGATCCTCGCCTGCGCCGATGCTACCCGGGTGGAGGCGGGCGGCTGTCTGGCTGTAGACCGGGGCGGCTTTTCCCGGATGGTTACGGAGAAAATCCGGAATCACCCCAATATCACGGTGATTTCCGAAGAAATCACCGAAGTCCCCGAGGGGCCGGTGATCGTGGCTACAGGGCCGCTGACTTCCGATGCTTTGAGCGAGGCCATCGGGCATTACTTCGGGGAGACCGGGTATCTGCACTTTTTTGACGCAGCGGCGCCGCTGGTTTCGGCGGAGTCCATCGACATGAATCTCGCGTGGTGGCAGTCCCGGTACGACCGGGGAACGCCCGATTACATCAACTGCGCCATGAACAAAGAGCAGTACGAAGCCTTCGTCCGGGAGTTGGTAAACGCCGAGGAAGCCCCGGTGCATGGCTTTGAGGACAAGAACGTATTTGAGGGCTGTATGCCGGTGGAAGTCATGGCGCGGCGAGGCGTGGATACCCTGCGCTACGGCCCCATGAAGCCCGTGGGGCTGAGAAATCCTGCCACCGGCCATGAGCCTTACGCCGTGGTGCAGCTGCGGCAGGACAACGCGGCAAAAAGCGTGTACAATTTGGTGGGCTTCCAGACCCACTTGAAATTCGGCGAGCAGAAGCGGGTATTCTCCATGATACCCGGTCTGGAAAACGCGGAATTTGTCCGCTACGGTGTGATGCACCAGAATACCTTCCTGCAAAGCCCCAAGCTGCTGGATAAGTATTACGCAGACCGCCGAAACCCGCTGGTGGCTTTTGCCGGGCAGATGACCGGCGTGGAGGGGTACGTGGAATCCACGGCCTCCGGGTATCTGGCGGCGGTGGCCATGGCGGCCAAGGTGCAGGGACGGGAAGTTCCCGATTTTCCCAAGGAGACCGCCATCGGTGCGCTGGGGCAGTACGTCAGCGACGAAAGCATTGAAAATTTCCAGCCCATGAATATCAATTTCAGCATCATCGCACCGCTGGAAAAGCGCATCCGTAAGAAGGCAGAAAAAAATCTCGCCATTGCCGCGCGGTCGCTGGACGTGATCGATAGGCTGGTGGCGAAGGGTATCTGAAAGAAAGAGGTGGAACGGTTGAAGATCATTCTTGACGCGATGGGCGGCGACAACGCCCCCGAGGCTCCCGTTTTAGGCGCTGTGGAAGCGGCAAAGACCTACGGTATCGAGATCGTGCTGGTAGGCCGGGGAGAGGATATCCTTGCGGTCCTCAAGAAGCACGGCATTGACAACCTGCCGGAAGGCATGGAGATCTCCAATGCCGACGATGTGGTGGACATGCATGATGATCCCGCATCCATCATCCACAAGCGGAAGAATTCTTCCATGGTGATCGGCCTGAAGATGCTGGCGGACGGGCTGGGCGACGCGTTCGTGTCCGCCGGTTCCACCGGCGCGCTGCTCACCGGCGCGACGCTGCTGGTCAAGCGGGTCAAGGGAATCCGCCGTGCGGCCATGGGTCCCGCCATGCCCAACAAGGCAGGGGGAAAGACCGTGATCGTGGACTGCGGTGCGAATGCCGAGTGTACGCCGGAATTCCTGCTGCAATTCGGTCTGGTCGGCTCTGTCTACGCGAAGAAGCAGCTGGGCATCGAGAATCCCAAAGTCGGCCTTCTGAACATCGGCACCGAGGACAGCAAGGGCACCGCCCTGCAGAAGGAAGCCTATACGCTGCTGAAAAACGCGGGGGAGAAGGGGCTTGTCAACTTTGTCGGCAATGTGGAAGCCCGGGACGTGCCTCTGGGCGCGGTGGACGTTGTGGTCTGCGACGGCTTCAACGGCAACGTGCTTCTCAAAACCATCGAGGGTACTGCCATGTTCATGGGCAGCCTGATGAAGAAAATGTTCAAGAAAAACCTGCTCAGCAAGCTGGGCTATCTTCTGTGCGCCTCCGGGGTCAAAGACCTGATGAAGATGCTGGACTACCGGGAGATCGGCGGTACGCCGTTCCTTGGCATCCGCAAGCCGGTCATCAAGGCCCACGGCGCTTCCGACGTGCTGGCGTTCCGCAACGCGGTAAAGCAGGCGGCAGATGTGGCTGCGTCGGACATCACCGGGGAGCTGGAAGAAAATTTACAGCGGCTGGCTGCTGAAAAAGAGAAGGTGACGGAGCATGATTAAGGACTTGGAGGCCGTCATCGGCTACCGGTTCCGGAATATTTCCCTTTTGCAGAATGCGCTGACCCATTCCTCCTACGCAAACGAGCGCTGGCACAACAGTCTGCTCAGCAACGAGCGGCTGGAATTTCTGGGGGACAGCGTGCTGGGAATGCTGGTGGCGGAGTATCTCTACCGCAATTTTCCCAACCGCCCGGAGGGCGAGCTGACCCGGATGCGGGCGGATATGGTCTGCGAGACCACCTTGGCGAGTGCTGCCAACCGCATCGGCCTTGGGAACCATCTGCTCCTTGGCCACGGTGAGGAGCAGGGCGGCGGACGGAGCCGAGACTCCATTCTGGCGGACGCCATGGAGTCGGTGATCGCTGCGTGCTTTCTGGACGGCGGACTGGACGCGGCGCTGCAGGTGGTCAGGACGTTCATTCTGGTGGAGGTGCCGGTGACCAAACTGCATAACGCGGACTACAAGACCGAGCTGCAGGAGCTGGTGCAGCAGAAGAAAAATCAGGTGCTGGCTTATGAGCTGGTGGGGCAGTCCGGCCCCGACCACGACAAGCAGTTTTCCGTGGAGGTCTCCCTCAACGGCACGATCGTGGGCAAGGGCGTCGGCAGCAGCAAAAAAAGGGCAGAGCAGGACGCCGCCCGCTGTGCCATCGAAAATCTTTTTCCGGAGAAAGCGTAAAACGTCGAAACGACGCGGCTGTAAGGCCGCGTCGTTTTTACGATATTGCTTTGCTTTTTCCACAAACGGAAAGCTCTCGTTGCGATGATTGCCACTTTTACCGCCAATTACAAGAAAACCGCCTATGCGTCATAATCGCAGTTCACGGAGTGAAATACCAGGGGATTTTTACCCTGATACTTTTCGTAGATACGGTAGATCGTCATAAATTCATCAATCGTAATCGCGTGATTGCCGGTAGGCGTTACCAGGCAAGCTCCCGGCATTCCATAGGCATATTGCTTACGGGTAATGCTCACATACGCCCAGTAACACCCATAATTCCAATTGTAACAAGCAAATGTAAATCCCTCACTACGAAGCCATGAAAAGAAGGGTGCATCGCTGTCCCCCAAAGATTTGTCGCACACGAGAAATGCTTCCGCTTTTCCTTGACTGATATGAGTCCTCTGTTCTTCCATGAATATACCCTCCAAAATGTACTCATAAAGAAAAGACCCATCGTTTGATGGGTCTTTGACATTCCTATAGACCCATCATTCAGCCTTTAGCACCTTACCTTTTGGCAGGTTGCTGTGCGGTCATAGGGGCTGTCCCTAACGCACTCTTTATGGTGACTTCAGTATATCATAAATTTTTGCCGTGTCAATCATGCAGGAAAATAAAATCTCCGGAACAGGGTAACGGCAAAACTTTCCCTTGCTGTATTCGACATATTGTGTTATAATAAAATGAACTATGCAGACAAAACAAAGTACCCGCGGACAACTGCCTGCGGTAAAATACAGGATGTGAACAAAATGGGTTCCCGAAAGCCGATGAAACTGAATCTGGGCATGGCGCCGAAGGTCATTTTTATTATGATGCTGGACGTGCTTGCTACTGTCGTCTCCTTCTTTCTGGGGCTGTGGTTCCGGTATGATTTTTCCTTTGCCGAAATTCGCCCCGTCCATCTGGAGGGCTTCCTGTCCGCCATCGGCCTATGGTGCGTGATCACGCTTCTGGTATTCTGGATTTTCCGGCTGTACAACTCCATCTGGGCCTTTGTCAGTACGCCGGAGGTGTTCCGCATTACTGGTGCCTATGTGGTGCTGGGCGTGATCGGCGTGCTGGTATTCCACTTTGACGGCAATCTGATGCCCCGTTCCAGCATGGTGGTGGGCTTCCTGTTCAGCTTCGTCAGCACCGTGGCCATCCGGTTCTCCTACCGGCTGCTCCGGACGGCGCAGCGGCGCATCAGCCACATCACCCATGCCAACGGCGTGAAAAACGTCATGCTTATCGGCGCGGGCGACGCCGGACGGGCGCTGGCTGTGGAATTTACCAACAGCGACCATATTCAGGATCACCTGTCCTGCGTCATTGACGACAACCCGGTGAAATGGAACAAGCAGCTGTGCGGCGTTCCCATCGTGGGCGGACGTCAGGATATTCTTACGGCTGTGAAGAAGTACAAGATCAGCAAGATCATCTTCGCCATTCCCAACTGTACCGCAAAGTCCCGGAAGGAAATTCTGGACATCTGTGCCACCACCGGCTGCGAGGTGCAGATGCTTCCCGGCATTTTCCAGATGGTCAACGGAGAGGTCAGCGTCAGCAAGCTGCGCAAGGTCGATCCCCAGGACCTGCTGGGCCGGGAACCCATCAAGGTCAATCTGGATGAAATTGTGGGCTATATTTCCGGCAAGGTGGTGCTGGTCACCGGCGGCGGCGGGAGCATCGGCAGCGAGCTGTGCCGTCAGATCGCCCATGCGAAGCCGAAGCAGCTTATTATTCTGGATATTTACGAAAATAATGCCTATGATATTCAAATGGAGCTGCGCCGCACCCATCCGGAACTGAATCTGGAGGTCATCATCGGCTCTGTCCGTGACGCCGTCCGGCTGAACCATGTGATGGAAACTTACCGGCCGGAGCTTGTGTTCCACGCTGCGGCCCATAAGCACGTCCCGCTGATGGAGGAAAGCCCCAACGAGGCCATCAAGAACAACGTCATCGGCACCTACAAGCTGGCGAAGGCCGCCGCGGAGTACGGCGTCAAGCGGTTTGTGCAGATATCCACCGACAAGGCCGTCAACCCCACCAACATCATGGGTGCGTCCAAGCGCCTGTGCGAGATGGTGATACAGATGATGAACCGGGAGTCCAAAACGGAATTCGTGGCGGTGCGCTTCGGTAATGTTCTGGGCAGCAACGGCAGCGTCATCCCGCTTTTTAAGAAGCAGATCGAGGCCGGCGGCCCCGTGACCGTCACCCATCCCGACATCATCCGGTATTTTATGACCATCCCCGAGGCGGTGAGTCTGGTGCTGCAGGCGGGATACTATGCCAAGGGCGGCGAGATTTTTATTCTGGACATGGGCGAGCCGGTGAAGATCGACACCATGGCGCGGAACATGATCCGTCTGTCCGGCTACGAACCGGATGTGGACATCAAGATTGAGTACACCGGTCTCAGACCGGGCGAGAAGCTCTACGAGGAGCTGCTGATGAAGGAAGAAGGAATGCAGGAGACTGCCAACAAGCTCATCCACATCGGCAAGCCCATCGAAATGGACGACGCGCTGCTGGAGCAGCAGCTGAAGCGGCTGGACGAAGCCAGCCGGGCGGAAAGCGAAGATATCAAGGACATCGTCGCGGAGATCGTGCCTACTTACAAACGCGAATGTAAGGTCTGACCAAACGAAATAAGAGAAAATGAGGAAAGCGGAATGTACCGAACGTTTTTCAAACGCCTGCTGGATATTATCCTGTCCGGCTGCGCCATCGTGATATTGTCGCCGCTGCTGCTGGTTATCGCCATCGCCATCAAGATCGACGACCCCGGCCCGGTGCTGTTCCGCCAGAAGCGGGTGGGCATTCACAAGACCCATTTTTCCATCATGAAATTCCGCACCATGAAGATGGACACCCCCAAGGATACGCCCACCCACCTGCTGGAAAACCCGGAGCAGTATATCACGAAGGTGGGGAAATTTCTGCGGAAGTCATCCCTGGACGAGCTGCCCCAGATCTTTCAGATTTTCACGGGGAAAATGTCCATCATCGGCCCCCGGCCTGCCCTGTGGAATCAGTTTGACCTGATCGCGGAGCGGGACAAATACGGGGCCAACGACGTGCGCCCCGGCCTGACGGGCTGGGCGCAGATCAACGGGCGGGACGAACTGCCCATTGAGGTAAAGGCCCGGTTCGACGGGGAATATGTGGAAAAGCTGAGCTTTTTCTTTGACTGCAAATGCTTTTTCGGCACCATCGTTTCCGTGCTGAAGCACGACGGCGTGGTGGAAGGCGGCACCGGCCGGCTGGAAAAGGAGAAAAAGGGATGAAGAGCATTCTCATCACCGGCGCCGGAAGCTATATCGGGGTTTCTCTGGAAAACTATCTGGGGAAGTGGCCGGAAAACTACCGGGTGGATTCGCTGGATATGCGCGGCACCGATTGGGAGAACCATTCCTTCCGCGGCTATGACGCGGTGTTCCACGTAGCGGGGCTGGTGCATCAGCCGGACAGCAAAAACGACCCGGCTAGCTCTGACCTGTACGATCAGGTCAACCACATCCTCGCGGTGCGGACGGCGGAAAAGGCCAAGGCCGACGGCGTGGGGCAATTTCTGTTTATGAGCTCGGAGAGCGTGTACGGCCTGACTGCGCCCATCGGCAAAACGGTCGTCATCACGAAAGACACGCCGCTGCACCCCGCGGACAACTACGGCGTCAGCAAAGCCAGAGCGGAAGCGGATTTGCAGGCGTTGGCGGACGACAGCTTCAAGGTCGCAATTCTCCGCCCGCCCATGATCTACGGCAAGGGCTGCAAGGGCAATTACGTGACCATGGCGAAGCTGGCGAAGAAGCTGCCGGTTTTTCCTTACGTTTCCAACCAGCGTTCCATGCTGTATATTGAGAATCTGACGGAATTTGTCCGGCTGCTCATTGACGACGAGGCGGCGGGCATATTCTGCCCCCAGAACAACGAATACACCAACACCAGTGACATGGTCAACTGGATCGCCCACGCCAACGGAAAGGGCATCCTGATGGTGAGGGGCTTTACTTGGGCGCTGAAGCTGCTGCGGTTTTTCTCGCCTGCGGTGGACAAGGCCTTTGGCAGCCTGTGCTATGATTTTGCGCTGAGCCGGTACAGCCGGGATTACTGCGTGAAAACGCTGGAGCAGTCCATTCTGGAGACGGAGAGAACCTGATTTTTAGGAAGCGAAAGAGGGCGGTTGCTTGAAAAAGAAGCGGGATATCCTGTTTTTGTGCCAGTTTTTTTATCCCGAATATATTTCCTCCGCCCAGCTGCCCTATGACACGGTGCTGGCGCTTCGGGACGCCGGGTTCTCCGTGGGCGCGCTGTGCGGCTACCCGCGGGAATACGCCGAGGGCGGGAAGGTCCCCACGAAGGAGGATGCGGACGGCATCCACATTCACCGCCTGAAATACATCCAGACGGGCCGGGCGGGATTTCTTGGCCGGATCGTCAACTATTTTTCCTTTACGTTTCATGTGCTGCTGCACCTGCCGGAGATCGGCAAATACCGGGCGGTGGTGGTGTACTCCAACCCGCCGATTCTGCCGTGGATTGCTTCTTGGGCAAAATCGCTGTTCGGTACGAAGCTGGTGTTCGTGTCCTACGACCTCTATCCGGAGGTGGCCACGGTGACGAACACCCTCCGGGAAGGCAGCGTGATCTGCAGACTGATGAACCACATCAACAAGTGCGTGTTCCGCCGGGCAGACCGGGTCGTGGCACTGTCGTCGGAGCAGAAGAACTGCATTCTCCGCACCCGGAACGCCGTTGACGAACTTGTGACGGTGATTCCTAACTGGTACCGGGACGAGGGTGGCCTGCGCGACCGAGAGGAAAACCGGTTCCGGGAGTTGACGGCGGGGCGCTTCGTGGTGTCCTATTTCGGGAACATGGGCACCATGCAGGACATGGAAACCATTCTGGGCGCTATCCGGGCGCTGCGGGAGGAGAAGGACGTTTTCTTCCTCTTTGCCGGACACGGCAATAAAATGGAGAAGCTGCGAGAGATCATCGCTCAGGAGAGCATTGAAAATGCCCGGATTCACAGCTTCCTTCATGGTCAGGACTTTCAGGACGCGCTGGCGGTGAGCGACTGCGCGCTGATTTCTCTGGAAAAGGGTGCGACGGGGCTTTGCGTCCCCAGCAAGACCTACAGCTATATGATGCAGGGCATCCCCCTGCTCGCCATCATGGACGAGTGCGACATCGTCCGGGATATCCAGTCCGGCGCGGGGCTTTGGGTGCACAACGGCGAAAGCGAGCGATTAGCCGAGGCCATCCGCTTCCTGCGGGACAACCCGGAGAAAGCCCGGGACATGCGCAGAAAATGCCGGGAGCTGTATCTGCAAAAGTACACCACCGAAATTTGCACGGGAAAATATGTATCTCTTTTCCGGGAACTTTTACACCCGGAAACAGGGGAGGAGAATGAATTATGAGTATTTTTGCCAACAAAACGCTGATGATCACCGGCGGCACCGGTTCCTTCGGAAACGCGGTGCTGAACCGCTTCCTGGACACGGATATCCGGGAAATCCGGATTTTCTCACGGGACGAGAAGAAGCAGGACGACATGCGCCATGAGTTTCAGGCGAAAATGCCGGAAGCGGCTGGGAAGATCAAGTTCTTCATCGGCGATGTCCGGGATCTCGCTTCCGTGAAGAACGCCATGCACGGCGTAGATTACATCTTTCATGCCGCCGCCCTCAAGCAGGTGCCGTCCTGCGAGTTTTTCCCCATGGAGGCGGTGAAAACCAACGTGTTCGGAACCGATAACGTGCTGACCGCCGCCATTGACGCGGGGGTCAAGGCCGTCATCTGCCTGTCCACGGACAAGGCCGCCTACCCCGTCAACGCCATGGGTACATCCAAAGCCATGATGGAGAAGGTCATCGTTGCCAAATCCCGGACGGTTTCTCCGGAAAAGACCAAAATCTGCTGCACCCGCTACGGAAACGTCATGTGTTCCCGGGGCAGTGTCATTCCACTGTGGATCGACCAGATCAAGGCGGGCAACCCCATCACCATCACCGAGCCGAACATGACCCGGTTCATTATGTCTCTGGAGGAAGCGGTGGATTTGGTACTGTTTGCTTTCCAGAACGGCGTCAGCGGGGACATTCTGGTGCAGAAAGCCCCGGCGTGCACCATTGAGACACTGGCAAAAGCCGTCACCGGCCTGTTTGCCCCCGGCCACGAGATCAAGGTCATCGGCATCCGCCACGGCGAAAAGATGTACGAGACGCTGCTGACCAACGAGGAATGTGCCCACGCTATCGATCTGGGCAATTTCTACCGCGTCCCCTGCGACAAGCGGGACCTGAACTACGACAAATATTTCAAGGACGGCGACACCCAGCGCAACGTCCTCACGGAGTTCAACAGCAACAACACAGAGCTGCTGAACGTGGAGCAGGTGCAGCAGAAGCTGCTGAGCCTGAGCTACATCCGGGAAGAACTGGAAGCCATGAAGAATAAATAACGGAAGGGTGGATGGCATGAACATTCTGATTACCGGCGCGGCCGGATTTGTGGGCAAAAACCTGACGGCGGCGCTGGAGTGCATCCGGGACGGCCGTGACAAGACCCATCCGGGGCTTACGGTGGGGGAGCTGTACCTCTACGACATCGACTCCGACCCGGCGCTGCTGGAAACGGCCTGCCAGAAGGCGGACTTCGTGTTCAATCTTGCCGGCGTCAACCGCCCGAAGAATCAGGAAGAGTTCATGCAGGGAAATTTCGGCTTTGCTTCCACGCTGCTGGACACGCTGAAAAAGTACCGTAACACCTGCCCCGTGATGCTGTCGTCCTCTATTCAGGCGACCATGGTGGGGCGCTATGCGGGCAGCGAATACGGCAGGAGCAAGAAGGCGGGGGAGGAGCTGTTCTTCTCCTACGCTGCCGAGACCGGGGCGAAAGTGCTGGTGTACCGCTTCCCCAACCTGTTCGGAAAATGGTGCCGTCCCAACTACAATTCCGCCGTGGCCACCTTCTGCTACAACTATGCCCACGACCTGCCCATCACGGTGAACGACCCCGGCGTAGAGCTGGAGCTGCTGTACATCGACGATCTGGTGGACGAGATGATCGCGGCGCTAGAGGGCAGAGAGCATCACTGCGAATTTGAGGGTGTGGACACGGTTCTGACGGCGTCCGGGCGCTACTGCGCCGCGCCTGTCACCCACCGGGCGACCCTGGGGCAGATCGTAGCGCTGCTGGACAGCTTCAAGGCGCAGCCCCAGACCCTGCTGATGCCGGAAATTCCGGCAGGCAGCTTCGCGAAAAAGCTGTATTCTACGTATCTTTCCTATCTGCCCAGGGAAAAGGCGGCGTTCCCCCTGAAAATGAACGTTGACGCCCGGGGCAGCTTCACGGAGCTGCTGAAAACGGCGAACTGCGGCCAGTTCAGCGTGAACATCAGCCGTCCCGGCGTGACCAAGGGACAGCACTGGCACAACACCAAGTGGGAATTTTTCATCGTGGTATCCGGTCACGGCCTGATTCAGCAGCGGAAGGTCGGCGCCGGGGAAGTGCTGAATTTTGAAGTTTCCGGAGAGAAAATCGAAGCCGTCCACATGCTGCCGGGATACACCCACAACATCATCAACCTGAGCGAAACGGAAGACTTGGTGACGCTTATGTGGGCAAACGAGTGCTTTGACCCGAAAAAGCCGGATACATTCTTTGAGGTGGTTTGACATGGAAATGAAGCTGGACTATTCCGACGTGGCGTTCCGCAATGACGGAAAATTAAAGCTGCTCATCATCGTAGGCACCCGCCCGGAGATCATCCGTCTGGCGGCGGTCATCAACAAGTGCCGCAAATATTTTGACTGCATTCTCGCCCACACGGGGCAGAATTACGATTATAACCTGAACGGGATTTTCTTCCGGGACTTGGGACTTGCCGACCCGGATGTGTATATGAACGCAGTGGGGGACGACCTGGGCGCCACCGTGGGCAACATCATCAACTGCTCCTACAAGCTGATGACGGCCATTCAGCCGGACGCCATGCTGATTCTGGGGGACACCAATTCCTGCCTGTCCGCCATTGCGGCCAAGCGGCTGCATATTCCCATTTTCCACATGGAGGCGGGAAACCGCTGCAAGGACGAGTGCCTGCCGGAGGAGACCAACCGCCGGATCGTGGACATCATCTCCGACGTGAATCTGGCCTATTCCGAACACGCGAGACGATACCTCCACGAGTGCGGTCTGCCCAAGGAGCGCACCTACGTTACCGGCTCCCCCATGGCGGAGGTGCTCCACGCCAACTTAAACGCCATCGAGGCTTCTGACATCCACCAGCGGTTGGGACTGAACAAAGGGGAGTACATTCTGCTGTCTGCCCACCGGGAGGAAAACATCGACACGGAAAAGAATTTCCTGTCTCTGTTCCGCGCCGTCAACGCCATGGCGGAAAAGTACGACATGCCCATTCTGTATTCCTGCCACCCCCGCTCCAAAAAGCGGCTGGAAGCTACGGGCTTCATCCTGGACAGCCGGGTGATTCAGCACGAGCCGCTGGGCTTCCACGATTACAACTGCCTGCAAATGAACGCCTTCGCGGTGGTGTCCGATTCCGGGACGCTGCCGGAGGAATCCAGCTTCTTCACCTCCGTGGGACATCCGTTCCCGGCGGTGTGCATCCGCACGTCCACGGAGCGCCCGGAAGCGCTGGACAAGGGTTGCTTCATTCTGGCGGGCATTGACGAAAAGAATCTTCTGCAAGCGGTGGACACCGCCGTTCAGATGAACCGGGACGGCGATCTGGGGATCCCCGTGCCGGACTATGTGGAGGAAAACGTATCCACCAAGGTGGTCAAGATCATCCAGTCCTACACCGGCGTGGTGGACAAAATGGTCTGGAGAAAGTCGTAAGAAGCCAGACACCGACAAATTGCGCTGTTTTTTCTGGATATGATGAAACAGCCGGAAAATTTCACAACATCGGGAGGCGAGACGCATGAAATACCTGTTCATCAACTCCGTTGCCGGCTTTGGCAGCACGGGGCGCATCGCGGCGGGGCAGTGCCGTGGGCTGATGGCGCAGGGGCATGAGTGCGTGCTCGCCTTTGGCCGTGAAGAGGCAAATTGCAGCGATATTCCCACGGTGCGCATCGGTACGCCCATGGACTATAGGCTCCACGGGGCGGAAAGCCGTCTGCTGGACGATTCCGGCTTCGGCTCCCGGCGGGCGACCCGGCGGTTTCTGGATTGGGTCAGGGAATACGACCCGGACGTGATCTGGCTGCACAATGTTCACGGCTATTACATTCACTTGGGAGAGCTGTTTCCTTACCTGCGCGGCTGCGGGAAGACCATTTTCTGGACGCTTCACGACTGCTGGAGCTTTACGGGGCACTGCGCCTATTTTGACTATGTGGGCTGTGACCGCTGGAAAACCGGCTGCCACGACTGCCCACAGAAACGCGCTTATCCTGCAAGCATTCTTTTGGACAACAGCCGGAAAAATTACGAAAAAAAGCGGGAACTGTTTACGGGCATTCCCAATGTGACATTGATCGTCCCCTCCCACTGGCTGGAAAGCCGGGTGAAGGAGAGCTTTCTGAGGGACTACCCGGTGAAGGTGGTATACAACACGGTGAACCGGGAAATCTTCAAGCCCACCCCCGGCAATTTCCGGGAAAAGTACGGCTTGGAAAATAAAATCATCCTGCTGGGCGTTGCCAGCGTCTGGGACGAGCGCAAGGGACTGCGGGACTTTCTGGCGCTTCATGACCTGTTGGACGAAGAATATGCCATCGTGCTGATCGGTCTGAGCGCAAAGCAGATTCAATCCCTCCCGGCGGGAATTCTGGGGCTGCCCCGTACCAACAGCGTTCAGGAGCTGGCGGAGGCGTACACCGCCGCCGACGTATTTCTCAACCCCAGCACGGAGGAGACCTTCGGCATGACCGTGCTGGAAGCCCGGTGCTGCGGCACGGAGGCCGTGGTTTATCAGGGGACTGCCTGCGAGGAGGTCGTCAGCCAGTTCGGGGGCGTCGCCGTACCAAGGGGCACGGCGCATCTGCTGGAAGCCGTGGAACAGATCACAAAGGAGAATCGCAAATGACCCATTATCCCTTCCCGGACAGCCGTGGGACAAAAATTGCCTTCGCCGCGTTTTTCACGGCCATGCTTTTTCTGGCGCGGGACAGTATGTTCACCACGGCGGTAATCGGTTTTGAGAAGGCGCAGTTTCTCATGCTGGGCGTGATCTGCCTGCTGGGTGTGGCCTTCCTGATTGTCAACCGGAGAAATCTGCTCCAAATTCTGAAAGACCGGAGGATGATTGTCGCCGGAATCGCGGCGGCGGTGCTTCTGCTGCCCATGCTGGTGAAGCGGGACTGGCAGCTGATGTATTTCAGCGTCCTGCTGTGTCTGCTGACGGCGGTGTTTTTGTCTTATTTCCTTACGTTGCGGGATGCGGCCAAGTATTATGTGGTGATTCTGTCTGTGCTGGGGGCGTATTCCGTACTGGCGGCGTACATTCTGCGCATCGGCGTGGATAGGGGTGCTTACGCGGTGCCGGTGTTCCAGAATTCCATGGGCTTTGAATTTCACAATTTCTTTCTGTCCATTGTCCCGGATACGTATGTCAAAAACCGGAATTTCGGCATTTTCCGGGAGCCGGGGGTTTATCAGTTTTTCCTGATCACGGCGCTGTATCTGAACAATTACGAGGTCGAGTGGAAAAAGCCGTGGCAGCTGTGGCTGGTCAACGGCATTCTGGCCGCGACGATGGTGTCCACCTTCGCCACCGGCGGCGTCGCGGAAATGGGACTGCTGGCGATCGTGCTGTTTTTTGACAAAAAATGGTATCGGGACAAGCGGATATGCGCCGTGGCGGTCGGGCTGATTTTGTGCGTCGCCGTGATAGCGGGGGTTTCCATTGCCCGGAAAAACGTCCTCTACTGGGAAGTTTACGACATGGCCATTGGCAAATTTGTCAACGGGCAGGATTCCTCGGTGGAGAGAATGGACGCTGTTGTGACGGACATTTCCATTTTCCTGCACCATCCCATCTTCGGTGCGAAGATAGCGGAGGTGCTGTATGCCACCGCCAACAATACCACTTCCACCCTCATTCTTTTCTCCGCCTTCGGCATTCCGGCAGCGCTGCTCCACATTGCCTGCTGGGTCGCGCTGGTGTGGCGGAAGGAGCGGAAGATATGGGTGAATCTGGCGCTGGTGGTCATTCTGTTCATGTCCTTTAACACACAGAATCTGATTGCGGACGTGTTTTTATGGCTGTTCCCGGTCATGGCGCTGGTGGAACGGCTTATGAAAAGGGGGTAACCATATGGAACGGGAACTGCTGAGAAAGGTACAGCTGACCCAGCTGGAAATTGCAAAGGAGATCCGCCGGGTGTGCGAGGAAAACGACATTCCCTATTTTCTCACCTGCGGCACCCTTCTGGGCGCGGTGCGCCATCAGGGGTTCATTCCCTGGGACGACGATATGGACGTGGGAATGCTGCGGGAGAATTATGAGAAATTCTGCCGCATCGCCCCGGAGAAACTGAAACCGGAATACTGCTGGCAGAGCTGGTACACAGACCGAAACTACGCCCTGCCCTTCGGCAAGGTGCGCAAGCGCGGCACGCTGTACTTGGAGGCCAAGTCCCACAGATTAGAAGAAAACGGCTTCTATGTGGACATTTTCCCCTACGACGCCGTGTCCCTGGATGTAGGAGAACGGCAGGAAACGGCGGGGCGTTTGCTGAAAATCTACCGGACAAAGCTGATGAAATCCCATTATCAGCCTTGGCGGGAGAATGAGAAAATCCTCTGGAAAAAGCGGATTGGCTACCTATACTATCAGGCGCGGGCGCTGTTTGCCGATCAGGAAAGCCTTGCAAAGGCGTATGATGCGCTTGCGACGGCGCTGCCGGAAAACGGCTATGTCTGCGAGCAGAGCGCCATGACGAAGCCGGATGCCTACGAGAAAGCGTGGTGTCAGGCGCTGACGGACGTGACCTTTGAGGGAGAAACCTTCAAAGCGCCGGCGGAATACGACAAGTTCCTGACCACGCTGTACGGAGACTACATGCAGCTCCCGCCGGAAGACCAGCGGGAAAACCGCCATCAGATCGTGCAGATCGATTTTGGCGTGTGACATTCTGGAGAGGTTATAGCAATATGAAACGAGTGCTGTTCCTGACGAACTACGCTTCCCCCTACCGGGTCCATTTTTACGATGAGCTGGCAAAAAGCATGGACGTGACGGTGCTGTTCACTGACCGGGTGGAAGACCAGAAAAACCGCAGTGCCGACTGGTTCGTTCCCGGGGGCGGCGCTTACCGCCCGGTGCAGCTGAAGCGGTGCGTTGCCCATTTTCTAGACGAAAATCTGTGTCTGGACGTGACCGAATGGCTGAAAAAGCCTTACGACGCCATCGTGATATGCGGCTATTCCTCGCCCACGGCGATTCTTGCGATGCGGTGGCTGCGCAGAAGGAAAATTCCCTTCTACATGGAAGTGGACGGCGGCCTGATCCGGCAGGAGCGGAAGATAAAGTATCTGTTCAAGAAGTCGCTGGTGCGCAAGGCTGACCAGTGGCTCAGCTCGGGGCGGTACACCACGGAATTTCTTGTCCACTACGGGGCGGAGGAAAGCCGCATTCATTTTTATCCCTTCTCCTCCGTGTTTGAAAAGGATATCCTCCCTGCCGTTCCCTCCGCCGATGAAAAGCAGGCGCTGAAAGAGGAACTGGGCGTCCCGGGGAAACGGATGGTACTGGCCATCGGCCAGTTTATCCACAGAAAGGGCTTCGACATCCTGATGCACGCCGCCTGTTCGCTTGGCAAGGACGTGGGGATTTACATTGTCGGCGGCGAACCGACGGAAGAGTATTTGCAGATGCGCGCGTCTATGGGGCTGGATAATGTCCATTTTGTGGGTTTCCAGAAGAAGGAAGCCCTCAGCCGGTATTACAGAGCTGCGGACTTGTTCGTCCTGCCCACCCGGGAGGACATCTGGGGGCTGGTCATCAACGAGGCCATGGCCTACGGCCTGCCCGTCATCACCACCGACCGGTGCGTTGCCGGTCTGGAGCTGGTGGAGGAGGGCGTCAACGGGAGTATCGTGCCTGTGGAGGACGCTGCCGCCCTTGCTGGAAAGATGAAGGAAATCCTGTCCTCGGACTTGGAGAAAATGGGGACGGCTTCTCTGGAAAAAATCCGCGCCTACACCATTGAGAACATGGCGAAAGCCCACGTTGCAATTTTTGAAAAAGATGGGGGTTAACCCATGCACATCATTTACGCTGTGACGACCTGCTCCGACCGGGTGTACCGTCAGCTGTTCGAGGACGCCCCTCGGAAGCCCGCCTTTCAGTCCCAGAAATATCACCGCCTGCTCATTGAAGGGCTTGCCGCCGGGGCAAAGGTGGACGTGGTGGCGAACCCGCCGGTGAACCGGGAGGTTCTGAAAAAGTCCTTTGTCCGTCTGCCCCGGGAGACCGAGGGCGGCGCGTGCTACCGCTATATTCCCGCCGTCCGGAATCCCGTTGTCAAGGCTGTATTTGTGGGCGTGGGAACCTTTTTCCGCACTGCGCGCCTTGCGGGGAAGGATTCGGCGGTGGTGGTGGACTGCCTGAACAGGACGACGGCGCTGGCCGGTCTGCTGGCGGCGAAGCTGCGGGGAAGACGGTGCGTGGGCATTGTGACGGACTTGCCGGATATGCTGGGGGGCAGCGCCTTTTCCAAGAAGCTTTCCAATTTTGTCATCCGTCACTGCACGGACTATGTGCTGCTGACCCAGGCCATGAACGACTATCTGAACCCGGAGGGCAAGCCCCATGTGATTCTGGAGGGGCACAGTGACATCGCTATGGAGCGGCAGGAGCCGTCTCTGGCGCGAAAGACCAGCCCGCGGGTGTGTATGTACGCCGGGGGCGTCAGCAAGCAGTATGGCCTGGAAAATCTGGTGAAGGGCTTTCAGAAAGCAAATCTGCCGGATGCCCGGCTGGAAATTTATGGCCCCGGGGATTATGTGCAGGAGCTTTCCCAGATCGCCGCGGAGGATTCCCGGATTTTCTACGGCGGAATGCTGCTGAACGCGGAAATTGTGGAGCGGGAGATGGCGGCGACGCTGCTGGTCAACCCCCGGCCGACGGGCGAGGAATATGTGAAATATTCCTTCCCCTCCAAGACCATGGAGTATATGTCCACGGGAACCCCGGTGCTGACCACGGTTCTGCCGGGAATGCCCAAGGAATATCACCCCTACGTGTATCTGTTGGAGGAAGAAACCGCTGACGCCATTGCGGAAAAACTGGGGCAGATTTTTGCCCAGCCCGCTGAAGCTCTGTTTGAAAAGGGCATGGCCGCCCGGGAATTTATTTTGAAAGAAAAGAACAATGTAAAACAGGCCGGGAAAATTCTGGCCATGCTTGAAAGGGACGGGGTGCAATGAAGCTGCTGTGGCTGTGCAATATGGTGCCCGGAAAGGTGAAAGAAGCCGTCAGCGGCGGCTCCACCGGCGGCGGACTGTGGGTTGACAGCGTGCTGGAAGGGCTGCTGGGACGGGAAGACCTGAACATCCGCATTCTCTGCCCCGGCGACGGCGGCGAGGGGAAGGTGAATGCGCGCTGCTCCTACGCTTTCTTTTCCGAGGGGCTGCCCTATGTGTACCTGATGGAGCTGGAAACGCAGTTCCGGGGGGAGCTGGATACCTTCCAGCCGGACGTGATCCACGTCTGGGGGACGGAGTACGGCCACACCCTTGCCATGGTTAACGCTGCGGAAAAGGCGGGGCGGCTGGACAGTCTGGTGGTCAGCATTCAGGGACTTTGCTCGGTTTATGCCGGGCATTATGCCGAGGGCGTGCCGGAGTCGGTTCAGCGGGGCAGCACCTTCCGTGATGTTGTCCGGCGGGACAATATCGTGAAACAGCGGGAAAAGTTCGTGCTTCGGGGGCTTCTGGAAGAAAAAGCCCTGCAAAAGGCGCGCCATATTATCGGCAGAACGGACTGGGACTTGGCCTGCGTCCGACGGATCAATCCGGAAGCAAAGTACCATTTCTGCAACGAGACATTGCGCCAGCCCTTTTATCAGGGAGCTTGGCGCTATGACAGCTGTCGGAAGCACCGGATTTTCGCTTCCAGCTGCGCCTATCCCGTGAAGGGCTTTCACTATCTGCTGGAAGCCTTTGGCCAGATCGTCAAAACCTACCCGGATGCCACGCTGGCGGTGCCGGGAAAGAGCTTCCTGACGGCGAACAGGCTGCGCAGAACCAATTACCAGAAATATCTGGCAGATCTGGCGGAGCAGTACGGCGTGGAGGATAAGATCGAATTTCTGGGCAGTCTCAGCGGGGAGGAAATGAAGCAGGCGTTCCTTGACGCGAACGTGTTCGTGCTGCCATCCACCATTGAGAATTCCCCCAATTCTCTGGGGGAGGCCATGCTGCTGGGCGTACCCTGTGTGGCGGCGGACGTGGGCGGCGTCACGACCATGATGCGCCACAGGTTGGAAGGGGAGGTCTACCCCTCCACCGCGCCCTATATGCTGGCGTTTTATGTGGAGAACATTTTTGCACAGGGCGAGGCGGCCGAAGCCGTGGGCGCGGCGGCCCGCGCCCACGCCGGTGTGACCCACGACCCGGAAAAGAATCTGGCGGATTTGCTGGAAATTTACGAAAGACTTGCCAAAAACAGCGCCGAAGGGTGAGAAAGGAAGGAGTGCGGCATGAATCAGAACCCGCGGATCAGCGTCATTGTTCCGGTGTACAATGTGGAGCAGTACCTTCCCCGGTGCGTGGAATCCATTCTGGCGCAGACCTATGAGAATCTGGAGATTCTTCTGGTGGACGACGGCACGAAGGACAACAGCGGCGCCATCTGCGACGCCTACGCCCGGCAGGACGCCAGAGTCAAAGCAATTCACAAGAAAAACGGCGGTCTGAGCAGCGCCCGGAACGCCGGGATAGACGCTGCGACAGGGGAGTACCTTTCCTTCGTGGACAGCGACGACTGGATTGAGCCGGATATGTACGAGAAAATGATGGCGCTGATGGAAAAATACGGCGTTCGTCTGGTCTGCGCGGGGCGCTGGGATGTCAGCAGCGAGACCGGGGAGAAGACGCTGGGGCTGTGCCCGCCAAAAGAGGAGGTCATTTCCGGGGAAGAACTGGCGCGCCGGATTTTCCATTGGGAGAACATCGACTCCGCCGCATGGGACAAGCTGTACCATAGAAGCCTTTTTGCGTCTGCCCGCTATCCCCTTGGGGTGATCTGCGAGGACGTTCCTACCACCTACCGCATTGCGCTGGATGCCGGACAGACGGCCATGCTGCCCTGCCCTGTTTACAATTATTACCACCGGCCGGGGAGCATCACCTCATCCTCGGTTTCGGAGAAAACCTTCCATTTTTCCAGACATGCGGCAGAAATCTACCCGTTTATCCGGGACAATTATCCGGGAATCGCGGATGCGGCGCGGTATCTGCGGGTGCGTTCCCTCGCCTACAATCTGCTGACGCTGGATTTGGCGGACAAGGATACCCGGCAGAAATTTGCAGATGAATACCGCCTGTCCCGGAAGGCGCTTTGCAGGCATATTTCCTTTTTGCTGACCAGCCCGCTGTTTGGCAGGCAGGAGCGGGTGACGGATTTGCTGCTGGCCGCCGGGCTGTACCGCCCCATGCGGGGGCTTTACCACGGGGTGCGTCCCGGGAAAACGGATGCAAAAAACGCGGAGTGAACTATGAATCGACGAAACCGGGTTGCTTTTTTTAACATTCTGAGCACCGTTTTGCTCAGAGGCATTTCCATATTCACAGCGCCCCTGTTTACCCGTCTGCTGGGAACCAGCGGTTACGGCGTTACCCAAATTTACAACACATGGGTGGCTGTGATCGCCATTGTGTTCACGCTGCAAACCCAGGGGACGCTGGTCAACGCCCGGGTGGAGTACCCGGAGGGAGACCAGCTGCGCTACCAGTCCTCGGCCATGAGCCTGTCCACGCTGGTGTATCTGATTTTCAGCGCACTGGTGCTGTGCTTTATCGGCCCCATTTCCGGGGCGCTGAAGCTGAGCTGGTTTTTGATCGTGCTGATGCTCATTCAGGGCTTCGGCACCTTCTGCGTCAACTTCCTGAACACCAAATTCGTCTACGAATTCAAGGCAGGGCGGAACATGGTCATGTCCCTTGTGGTGACGCTGACCACCCTGATCCTCTCCATTGTGCTGATTCTGCTGCTGCCCAAGCAGATCAACTACTTAGGCCGCATTTCCGCTATCGCCGTGACCTACGGCGTGCTGGGCATTCCGGTTTGCATCTGGATTCTGGCGAAGGGGAAGACCTTTTACAACAAAGAATATTGGAAATTCTGCATTGTTCTTGCTATTCCGACGGTATTTTACAACCTTTCAGACCTGATTCTGGGGCAGAGCGACAAGGTGATGCTCCAGCAGATGATGGACGAGTCCACGGTGGGCTGCTACGGCGCGGCGCTGAATTTCGGCGGCATCATGTTCACTCTGTTCACCGCCCTGAACAATTCATGGTGCCCCTTCTTCTTTGAGGACATGAAGCAGGGCAACCGGGAGAGTCTGCGGGAAAAGGCGGGGAATTTTCTGGAGCTGTTCACGGTGCTTTCCGTGGGCTTCGTGCTGCTGGCCAGCGAAGTGTACCGCTATGTCTATGTTTCCCGGGATTTCTGGGGAAGCACGATGCTGATTCCCATTTTTGTGTCCAGCTACTACACCAATTTCCTGTGTACCTTCCCGGTGAATTTCGAGTATTACCACAAAAAGACCAAGGTCGTCTCGATCATCACTATTGTGTCGTCGCTGATAAATGTGGGGCTGAATTACCTGCTGATCCTGCGCATCGGCATGGCCGGCGCGGCGGTGGCGACGCTGATTTCCCACAGCCTGCAGCTGACGCTGCACTATCTGTACGTCCGTTTCGCTCTGGGCGGGAAAGAATACCCCTTCCCGCTGAAAATGTGGGTCGGGTACGCGGCGGTGTTCGCCGCTGTGGCCGTGGCGTCCGTGGCGGCGGATGGACTGTGGCTGGCGCGCTGGGGACTGGGCGCGGCCGTTGGCCTATGGGAGCTTTTGCGAATCAGAAAGCGGAAAGTATTGATCTGATACTATTTCCTGATTAAAATCTTTGATTTCAATCAGGAAGGCATCGCCTGATGGCGCTGCCAGTTTTGTGATTTATAAGGAAAGAAATCACAAAACAAGTCTCGTATGAACTCCTTGCCCTTCGGGCAATTAAAATCTTTTCTAAAGATTTTAATTGGAGTTCAGTATGAGAACGAAATATGGAAAGGCCGGGCTGGCTGCCCGGCCTTTTTTCGCGCTTGTGGTTGAAATAGGACGTGGAATGGTGTATAATACATTCGACATTGTATCCGAAAAGAGGAAATGGAATGAAAAAAGTGCTGTTCGTGGCAACGGTGGTCAAAACCCACATAATGGAATTCCATATCCCCTATCTGAAAATGTTTCAGGACATGGGCTGGGAGACAGCAGTGGCGGCGCGGAACGACTATGAAGACCCCGCCGACTGCAAGATTCCATTCTGCGATACTTACTATGACATTCCCTTTGAACGTCTCCCGTGGAAGGCGGCCAACATCAAAGCCTACCGGGAGCTGAAAGCCATTATCGACCGGGAGCATTTCGACATCATTCACTGCCATACCCCCGTGGGCGCCATGATCGCCCGTCTGGCGGCGCGGGACGCCCGGAAGCGGGGAACCAAGGTGATTTACACCGCCCACGGCTTCCACTTTTTCAAGGGTGCGCCCGTGAAAAACTGGCTGATGTTCTACCCGGCGGAATGGCTGCTGGCACCGCTGACGGACGTCCTCGTGACCATTAACAAAGAGGACTATGCCTTCGCGAAGAAGAAAATCCGCGCGAAGCGTATTGAATACGTCCCCGGCGTGGGGGTGGATACGGCGAAATTCCACGTCGGCACCGTAGACCGGGCGGAAAAGCGCCGGGAGCTGGGACTGACCGAGCAGGATTTCCTGATCCTCACCGTGGCGGAAATGACGAAAAACAAGAATCACTCCACGGTACTCAAGGCGCTGCCGCTGCTGAAAAACGAACCGGGCTATGAAAGCATGCACTATCTCATCTGCGGCCGGGGAGAGCAGCGGGACGCGCTGGAAGCCGAAGCGCGGCAGCTGGGCATCTGGGAGCATGTCCACTTCCTTGGCTATCGCCATGATGTGCCGGAACTGTGCCGGTGCAGCGACATATTCGCGTTTATGTCCTTCCGGGAAGGAATGCCGGTGGCGCTGATGGAGGCCATGAGCTGCGGCCTGCCTGCGGTCTGCTCGAAGATCCGGGGCAACACGGATTTGATCGAGCACGGCGTTGACGGCCTGTTTGCGGAGAACACGCCCGAGGGCGTGGCGGCGGCCATCCTGAAGCTGTACCATGACCCGGCGCTGCGGGAACAGCTGGGACGCGCTGCGTCGCAGACGGTTTCCCGGTTCGACGCGAAAGCGGTACAGCAGAGAATGAAGGAAATTTACTTAAGTGTATGAACGAAGGGGGGCGGCGGCATGGCCGGAACGCTGATCATATCGCTGGATTTTGAGCTGTTTTGGGGGATGCTGGACGTGTGTCCGCTGGAGAAGTATCAGGATCACGTCCTGGGTGGCAGAAAAGCGATTCCCGAGTTGCTGGCGCTGTTTCAGAAATACGGCGTCCATGCCACGTGGGCGACGGTGGGATATCTGTTCGCCAGGAGCGCACAGGAAGCGGCCTCGTTTTTCCCGGAGGAAGGTCTGCGGCCTGCTTACGATGACCCGGCGCTGAATTCCTATGCCGAATTCTCCAGAATCGGAGAAGCGGACGCGCCCTGCTTTTTTGCCCCGTCGCTGATTGATCTGGTCGCGGGAACGCCGGGGCAGGAGATCGGCAGCCACACTTTTTCCCATTACTACTGCAAGGAAAAGGGGCAGACGGCGGAGCAGTTCGCGGCGGATATGACCGCTGCGAAGGCCATTGCCGCGAAATACGGCTACACCCTGACCTCTGCGGTGCTGCCCCGGAATCAGTGCGACCCGGCATACATCCGGGTGCTGCGGGACTTGGGCTTCGCCGCCTACCGGGGAATGGAAGACAACTGGGTGGAAAATAAGGTCCACGTCCATTTTCCCCTGCGGGTACTGCGGCTGACGGACACCTATTTCCCCATTACCGGGTACGGCAGCTACACGCCAAAGCAGGAAGACGGCATCTGGAACCTGCGGGGGACCCAGATGTTCCGGCCGATTTTGGGGCCGCTGAAATTCATGGAGGGCTTAAAGGTCCACAGAATCAAACGCCAGATGCTCCACGCGGCGAAAAACGGCCTGACATTCCATCTGTGGTGGCACCCCCACAACATCGGCGTCCGCACAGCGGAACACATGGCGCAGCTGGAAGAAATCTTCCGCTATTACGCCGAACTGAAAGAAAAATACGGCATGGAAAGCCTGAATATGCGGGAAGCAGCGGGAAAATAAAAGAAAAGAGGGCGGAGACATGAAGGTACTGCACGTTCTGTATTCCAAAATTTACACCGGCGCGGAAAAGGTTGCCGCCCAGATCATCAAAGCCTTTGAGGGCAGGGTGGACATGGCCTATTGCAGTCTGGAATGCGAAGAGGTCTGGGAAATTCTGGACGGCATGGGCATCCGGCACTATGGCGTGGAAGAGCTGACCCCCGCGACCCTCAGCCGGGTGATTCGGGAGTACCGGCCGGACGTCATCCATGCCCACGATATGCGCACCAGCTTCGTCGCGGCGCTGTGCTGCGGCAAAATCCCCCTGATTTCCCACATCCATAACAACGCCTACGACGCCAGAGGACTGTCCGCGAAGTCCATCGCCTATCTGCTGGCGGGCTTCCGGGCGAAGCATATTTTCTGGGTCTCCAACAGCTCCTACGAGGGGTATGTGTTCCACAGGCTGTTCGCCAAAAAGAGCAGCGTGCTGTACAACATCATCGACGCCAAGCGGATTTTTGCCATGCGGGACAGTGATGAAAATACCTACGATTTTGACATGATCTACCTCGGCCGTCTGACTTATCAGAAGGATCCCCAGCGCCTGATGCGTCTGAGCGCCGCGCTGAAGGCTCGCAAGCCGGACATCAAAGTGGCGGTGGTCGGTGCGGGAGAACTGGAGGAAGAGACAAAAGCGCTGTGCAGGGAACTGGACTTGCAGGACAACGTGCATTTTCTGGGCTTCCAGAGCAACCCCATCAAAATGGTGGCGGACAGCAAGGCGATGATCCTGACCTCCCGCTGGGAGGGAACGCCCATGTGCGCGCTGGAAGCCATGGCGCTGGGAACGCCGGTGGTCAGCACCCCGTCCGACGGGATGAAAGACCTGATCGAAAACGGCGTGGACGGATACTTAAGCGACGAAGACGTCGTGCTGGCGGAGGATATTCTGAAAATCGTGGAAAATCCTGACCATAGACGGCTTCTCTCCGAAAACGCGGCGAAGAAATTCGCCCAGATTAACGACGAACAGAAATATAACGACACCATTCTCGCCTGTTACCGCCAGTGGGGAGGAACGCTATGAAAATATTGCAGGTCATCCCCTATTTCTGCTTCGGCGGGGCGGAAACCATGTGCGAAAATCTGACTTACGCCCTGCGGGATTTGGGTCACGACGTGGTCGTGGTGAGCCTGTTTGATGAGCGGACGGAGATTTCCGACCGCATGGAGGCAGCAGGCGTCCGCATCCGGTACTTAAGCAAAAAGCCGGGGCTGGATATGTCCGTGGTGCCGAAGCTTACGAAGATTCTCCGGGAGGAACGGCCGGACGTGGTTCACACCCACCTGAACGTGATTCTGTACGCGGTGATGGCGGCTAGATTGGCGGGGGGCATTCCCTGCGTCCACACGGTGCACAATGTGGCGAAGGTGGAGGCAGAGGGGACTGCCCAGGCCATTCTCAACCGGTTTTACTATCACCGGGGCTGGTCTGTGCCGGTGGCGCTCAGCCCGGAGGTTCAGCGGACGGTGACGGAATTCTATGGTCTTGACCGCGTTCCCGTGATTTTCAACGGCGTGAATCTCCGCCGGTGCGTTCCTAAAACGGACTATGGGCTGGGGGACACCGTTTCCCTGCTGCACATTGGCCGGTTTGACGAGCAGAAAAACCACGCAGGGCTGCTGCAAGCCTTTGCAAAGCTCCTGAAAACCCACCCCAACTGCTGCCTGAACCTTTTGGGGGACGGGCATTTGCGGACGGACATGGAAAATTACGCCCGGGAACTGGGCATCGGCCATGCCGTCCATTTTCTGAGAAATCAGGCGGACGTCCATCCCTATCTCCACGATGCGGACATATTCCTGTTACCGTCTAAGTATGAGGGAATGCCCATGACCATCATCGAGGCCATGGGAACGGGACTGCCCATTGTGGCGTCCAGAGTCGGCGGCGTGCCGGATATGCTCCGGGACGGGGAGAGCGGGCTGCTGACGGGCTGCGACCCCGGCGAGGTGTGTGCGGCCTGCGAAAAGCTGATCGACAGCGAGGACTTGCGCAGAACCCTTGGGCAGAACGCTTTGGCGGACAGCGCCCGTTTTTCTGCGGAGACCATGGCAAAACGATACTGCGAAGAATATGAGCGCTTAACAGCGAAAAAATAAGGAGGAAGCAAAATGGAGGGCGAAACCATCTCGGTCATCATACCGACGTATAATGTCGCTCCATGGCTTCCGCGGTGTCTGGACAGCGTCCTTGCGCAGACCTATTCAAAGCTGGAAATCATTGTGGTGGACGACGGTTCCGCCGACAACACCCGGCAGGTGATGGAGGACTATGCCGCCCGGGACGGGCGTATCAGACCGATTTTCAAGGAAAACGGCGGCGTGACCTCTGCCCGCCTTGCGGGCGTGGCGGCGGCCACGGGGGAATGGGTCGGCTTCGCCGACGGCGACGATGCCATAGACCCGGATATGTACCGCCATCTTCTGGAAAATGCCCACACTTATGACGCGGACATTTCCCACTGCGGACACCGGGTGGAGTTTCCCGACGGCAGGGTGGCCTATGTCCACAATACCGGTGGGCTGCGGCAGCAGGACAATCTGACCGGTCTGCAGGATTTGCTGGACGGCGGGCAGATTGAGTCCAGCCTGTGTACCAAGCTGTACCGCCGGGGGCTGTTTGCCGGACTGGCGGAACGGATGAACCCCGCCATCAAGAACAACGAAGATTATCTCATGAATTACTTTCTGTTCTCCCGGGCAAAACGGTCGGTATATGAGGATTTTTGCCCCTACCGCTATATTTTGCGGGAAAATTCCGCCTCCTTCCGGCAGCTGAACGAGCACAGCCTGTTCGACCCCATTCGGGTTCGGGAGCTGATTGTGGAGGACAGCGGCAGTGAAATCCGGGAGGACGCCCGCCGGGCGCTGATGCGGAACCTCCTGTTTGCCTACGCCCAGCTATCCGTGCATCCGGAAAAGAAGTATGATGACTGGCGGCGGCGGGTACGCGCCGAGCTGGAAGAACAGGAAGGGTATTTCCATTTGCTGTCAAAGCGAAACCGGCTGCTGGCAAAAATGGTTTGCACAGCGCCGTGGCTGTTCGCCCTGACGTACAGACTGTACGAGAAGCTCTTCCGGCGGGAAGAGGAACACTGAGAGGATACACTATGACGCAGCTGCCATTGATCAGCGTGATTGTCCCTGTCTATAAAGTGGAAAACTATCTGGACTGCTGTGTCCAATCCATCGTGAATCAGACCTATTCCAACCTGGAAATTATCCTGATCGACGACGGCTCCCCGGATGCCAGCGGTGCCATGTGTGACGCCTGGGCAGAAAAAGACAGCCGGATTCGGGTGATTCATCAGGAAAACGCCGGAGGCGGCGCGGCCAGGAATGCCGGGTTGGATGCGGCGCGGGGAGAACGAATTGCGTTCGTGGACAGCGACGACTATATCGCCCCTGACTGTTACCAATATCTGCACACGCTTCTGGAAGAAGGGGCGGATATCGCCGAATGTGATTTCGTGGAGACGGAGCGTAACGACGCTGTTTTCGGCACGGATGCCGGAGAGATTTCCTTCTATACACCCCTGGAAGCCATGCGCTGCCACATTCGGGATACGGCGTTTCGCCAGCTGATCTGGAACAAGCTGTACCGCCGGGAAACCGTCGGGGATATCCGGTTCCCGGTCGGGACGAAAATCGATGATGAATTTTTCACCTATCGGGTGCTGGGAAACGCGAAGCGGCTGGTTCGCTCCACCAGAAAGCTCTATGCCTACCGTCAGCAGCCGGACAGCGTTATGCACGGCGGCTTTTCGCTGCGCAGACTGGAGGGCGTTCAGGCACAGGAGCAGCGGCTGGCGTATCTGAAAACGCATATGCCGTCGCTGGAATATGAGGGCAGGGCAAATCTGTTCCTATATTGCCAGTATGCAATGCAAATGAGTATTCAGTACCTGTCCGGAGAGGAGCTGCGTCAGGCAAAGGAAAGCCTGCGGAAGACGGTTTCCGGGCTGACGCCGCTTTTGCCCAGCAGAAAGCTGTCGCCTGCCGGGAATGTGTGGCTGGTTCTGGGACAGCTGTCCTTTGAAGGCAGCTGCCGCCTGATGAATTGCTTGGAGCGCAGAAACGGGAAAGGAAGCGAATGAAATGGCGTTTTCTCATAAAGTAACGGTCTTCACCCCAACCTACAACCGGGCGTACATATTGGAAAATCTCTACCGCTCCCTACAGCGTCAGAGCTTCACGGACTTTGAATGGCTGGTGGTGGACGACGGCTCCTCCGACGGGACAAAGGCGCTGTTTGAACGGTGGCAGAAGGAAGACAATCCCTTTCCTATCCGCTACTGCTACAAGGAAAACGGCGGCAAGTGCCGCGCCATCAACTACGGTCTGAAGCTGGCGCAGGGAGAACTGTTTTTCACAGTGGATTCCGACGACTACCTGACGGATGACGCACTGGAAAAGGTGGCACTCTGGGAGTCGGCGCTTCCGAAAGATCAGAAATTCTGCGGCATCGTGGCAAACGGAGGACAAAGCCCTACCGAAACGCCCAACACCCGATTTGAGGAAGCGTATCTGGACGGCAACGCCTTTGATATGTATGGCAGAATTGACGGCGAACGGGCACTGATTTTCTATACGGAAATCCACAGAAACTACCTGTATCCGGAATTTCCCGGAGAAAAATTCATGACCGAAGCGGTGACCTGGAACCGGATGGCCTACGACGGCTACCGCATTCGCTACTACGACGACATTATCTGGATCTGGGAGTACAAGGACGACGGCCTGACCAAGGCGGGGTACAAGGTCTTTCTGGACAACCCCCGGGGAACGGCGCTGTTCTTCCGGGAAAAGGCGGTATTCTTCCACTATCCCCTGAAAACCAAGCTGGGCATGTGGTACGGCTTCACCTGCGACGCTATGGATCGCTGTACCGACGCCCAGATTGCGGAATATATCGATATGCCCCGCTGGCTGGTTGCGCCTATGAAGACATTCCATAACCTGCTGCAATTTATCCGAAAAAAGAGGTAATCCTATGGCAGAGAACTCCATGTATCACACCCATATCTCGGCAAAGCACCGCTGGATGGATCTGAACCTGAAAGAGGTCTGGCAGTACCGGGACTTAATCTACCTGTTCACCAGACGGAATTTCGTGGTGAGCTATAAGCAGACCATCCTCGGCCCTGCGTGGATTTTCCTGACGCCCCTGTTTACCAGTATCGTGCAGGCGTTTGTCTTTGGCGGCATTGCCGGCATCGGCACCGACGGGATTCCCACGTTCCTGTTTTACCTGTGCAGCAACGCCGTCTGGGCGTATTTTGCCAACTGCCTGACCAGCAACGCCAACACCTTTACGGCCAACGCCTACGTGTTCGGCAAGGTGTATTTTCCTCGCCTGACTACGCCCATCTCCAACGTCATCTCCACGGTCATCCGCTTCGGGATTCAGATGGCGCTGGTGCTGGTGTTTATGGTGTACTACCTCATTCAGGGCGTGGTGCATCCCAACTGGCTGTGGTGGCTGATGATTCCCGTGGAGCTGGTGCATCTGGGCATTCTGGGCATGGGCTTCGGCATCATCATTTCCAGCATGACCACGAAATACCGGGATCTCACGGTGTTGGTGGATTTCGGTGTGTCGCTGTGGATGTATGCAACGCCGGTGGTCTATCCCCTGTCCATGCTGGGCGAGGGATGGATGCGCACGCTGCTGCAAATCAATCCCGTGACCGAGTCCGTGGAGCTGATGCGCTACGCGATTCTGGGGCAGGGGACGGTGAACTGGGGCTTCTACTTCCTGTCCTGGGGGATGACGCTGGTGATCGCTGTGTTGGGCATTATGGTCTTCAACAAGGTGGAACGCACCTTTATGGATACGGTGTAAGGAGGGCGGATTATGAACGAACGGGATATTGCCATCCGCCTGACCGGCGTGAAAAAACGCTACAAGCTGGGCCAGATCGGCGGCGGCACACTGACCGCCGACTTGCAGAGCTGGTGGGCGCGTGTGCGGGGGAAGGAAGACCCCAATCTCCCCGTGAATATGGATCAGCGCCTTGTGGGGCAGACCTTTATGGCGCTGAACGGCGTTGACCTGACGGTACACAAGGGCGAGGCGCTGGGCATCATCGGCTGCAACGGCGCGGGAAAAAGCACGCTATTAAAGCTTCTGTGCCGCGTCACTGCCCCCACCGAGGGTGAGATTGACATCTACGGCCGTATTGCCTCCATGCTGGAGGTGGGAACCGGGTTCAACGGGGAAATGACCGGTCGGGAAAATATCTACATGAACGGTGCAATCCTCGGCATGACCAAAGCAGAGATCGACGCCAAAATGGAGGACATCATCGAATTTTCCGAGGTGCGGGACTTTATCGATACCCCGGTGAAGCGGTATTCCTCCGGTATGTTCGTCAAGCTGGCCTTCTCCGTCGCTGCGCATCTGGACAGCGAGATCATGATCATGGACGAGGTGCTGGCGGTTGGCGACGTAAATTTCCAGCAGAAGTGTCTGAAAAAAATGCGGGAGGTCGCTCAGGTCGAGGGACGGACTGTCCTTTACGTCAGCCACAATATGGGCACCATCCGTCAGTTGTGCGACCGGTGCATCGTGCTGGACAAGGGAAAAATTATCTTTGACGGAGATGTAGAGGACGCCATCGGGGTATATGCCAAAGGCAATATGCTGGCGCTGCAAAGCGATTACGACGTGTCCAAAATCAAGCGTATGGAAGGCATTACGGAGGCGTGTCACCTCAACGCGGTGCATCTGGACTGCGGCAGCATGGCGCGGGAGAAAAAGCTGTGCTTTTCGCTGGATTATGACAGCAAGCGCGAAATCCCCGACGTGATGCTCCGCTTTGTGATATGCAGCGCCGGGGGCGCGGCCGTCGGCACGGCTTATTCCCAGACCTTTACCCTCCGGCCGGGAGAAAGCACGGTGCAGCTGGAATTTGACGGGAAAAATCTTGCCCCCGGGGAGTATGTCGCCGACCTCATCACCATTTCCTACGACGGCACAACCCAGACCCGCCACGATATCGTGGTGCGCGCCTTCGCCTTTACCGTGGAGGAGGACGAGCCGCTGTACAATATGAAGTGGAACACCAACGGCTGGGGCAGCATCCACTTTGACGACGTCCGGGTTCTGGAGGGGAAGAATGGCTAAGATCAAGCGGTTCTTTGAGTGTTTGGTGCCGGTGTCGGTGTGCAATCTGGAATGTCCCTACTGCTACATCATTCAGGAAGACAGACGGAAGATGGCGCTGGCGGACATGCCCTATTCCCCGGAGCACATCGCCCGGGCGCTACGCCCGGAACGGGTGGGGGGAACGTGCTTCATCAGCATCTGCGGCGCGGGAGAAACGCTGGCGCAGAAAGAGGTTGTCCCCATCGTGGGGGAGCTGCTGAAAGAGGGGCATTTTGTCAACGTCACCACCAACGGGACGTTGAGCCGCCGCTTTGACGAACTGATCGAAGCCTGCGGGGAGAACATCGGACATCTGCACCTTTCCTTCTCCATGCACTATACGGAGCTGCTGCGCAAAGGCTGGGTGGAGGCGTTTTTCGACAACATCCGGAAAATGCGCGACGCCGGGGCGTCCATTCTGTTACAGCTGAACCTGTGCGACGAGTATGTTCCTTACATCGAGGAAATTCAGCGGCTGTCCATGGAAAAGGTGGGGGCGTACCCTCAGGTAGCGCTGACGAGAGACGAGCAGCGCAAGCCCTTTGGCATCTTTACCAAGGGAACGCGGGAAAAATACCTCGCCAACGGCGAAAAATTCCACTCGCCGCTGTTTGATTTCACCACAAAAAATTTCTGCGTGAAGCGGAAGGAATTCTGCTTCGCCGGGGACTGGTCGGGAACGCTGAATTTACAGACCGGCGTGCTGACCAAATGCTATGCCGATTACGACGGTGTGAACATTTTCGAGGATGTGGACGCGCCTATTCCCTTTGAAGCAGTGGGAAAGCACTGCGGCAGTCCCTACTGCATCAATTCCAGCCACTTCATGAGTCTGGGGGTGATCCCCAGCCTGAAAACGCCTACATATGCCCAGCTGAGAAACCGGCCGGAGGCCAAATGGTACACGCCGGAGATGGAAGCATTCCTCAGCGGGAAGCTGGCGGACAGCAACAGCGTTTTTGCCGGCAAGCTACGCTATTACCGTTCCCGGTTCACGGTGAAGGAGCTGAAGAAGTGGTATCCTGATTCCTGGCTTCACCGCTTCCTGCGCTGGGGGAAGCGGGCGGTTTTCAAAATTCTGCGTCTGGACAGACGGGAGAGATGACAACAATGCGCATTTCGGATTCCCTGAAACGATTCCTGCGCCCGGTCTACTGGTGGTATCACAGGCAGTGGGAGCACCATCTGGAACGGAAGCGCCGCCTGAGAAAGTGGCGGGAGATCGTATTCCCTCTGGGGCAAAAGGTCTACCTGATCGGAACGCCGTCCCATGACAATCTGGGGGACAGCGCGATCGTTCTGGCGCAGAAGGCGTTCCTCGGGTCCTGCGGCTGGGAGGAGGAACGGATCGTGGAGCTGACCGACGAGGACTATGACCGGGACTGGGAGCGAATTCGGAAATGGGTGCCGAAGAACGGCTTCATTGCCCAGCTCGGCGGCGGGCATCTGGGAAATCAGTGGCGGAACGAGGAAAATCTCCACCGCCGTCAGGTCTCCGCCTTTGCAAAAAACCGGAATGTCATCTTTCCACAGACGATCTGCTATTTGCCGGGGGAAGACGGAGATGCGGAGGGAAAAGCCTCCACGGAAGTCTACGACGGACGGAAAAAGCTGACCATGGTGGCGCGGGAAAAGCAGTCTTACGACATCATGACGTCGCTGTACCCCAACACGCGGGTGCTCCTGACCCCGGATATCGTGCTTTCGGCCTCTATGGACACCTTTGGCGCGAAACCTCAACGGCGGGAGGGCGTCCTCCTGTGCCTGCGCAGTGACAAGGAGCGTTCCCTTCCTGTGGAGGAACGGGAGAATCTGGAAGAAATGCTGCGGTCGAAGGGCATTGCCTTCGGCTATACGGATATGTATTCCGGCCAGAAGGTCACAAAGCAGAGCCGGGAAATGCAAGTTCGGGAGAAAATGGAGGAGCTTGCCTCGGCGCGGCTGGTCATTACAGACCGGCTTCACGGCATGGTGTTCTGTGCTCTCGCCGGTACGCCCTGCATCGCCATGAGCAGCAGTAACCACAAGGTTCGGGGAACCTATGAATGGATTTCCTACCTGCCCTACGTCCGCTACGCAAAAACCCCTGAGGAAGTGGAGCGGTATTTGCCGGAGCTGCTGGCAATGGAAAACTGCCGGTATGACAATGCGCCCCTGCGCCCATGGTTTGATAAATTAGCGGAGGTCGTGAGAAAAGATGCCCACAATTAGCGTGATCGTGCCGGTGTACAAGGTCGAGCCTTACCTGAACCGGTGCGTGGACAGCATTCTAAGGCAAACTTATCAGGATTTTGAGCTGATTCTGGTGGACGACGGCAGTCCCGACCGCTGCGGGGAAATCTGCGACGAATACGCCCGGCAGGACAGCCGCGTCCATGTCATCCACAAGGAAAACGGCGGCCTGTCCGATGCCCGGAACGCAGGCATTGATTGGGTGGAAGCCAACAGCGACAGCCGGTGGCTGATTTTCGCCGACAGCGACGACTGGGTACATCCGGAGCTGCTTGCCCGGCTGCTGGACGCCGCCACGGCGCTTGATCTGAAAATCAGCGTCTGCGGTTATCAGGAGACGGAGGGGGCAGACCCGGCGGTTTTGCCGGAGGATATGCGTCCGTGCCGCTGGACGCCGAAGCAGTTTTACATAGAGCATTTTGTCAACGCCACCGTTGCATGGGGGAAGCTCTACAGCAGGAGCTGCTTCCGGGACATCCGCTATCCCGTGGGGAAAATCCACGAGGACGAATTTGTGACTTACCGCCTCCTGTTTGCCCAGAAGGAAATTGCTGTGGTTCCCGCGCCGCTGTACGCCTATTTTATCAATCCTAAGGGAATCATCCGCAGTGCGTGGTCGCCGAAGCGGTTCCACGCGTGGGAGGCGTATGACCAGCAGCTGGCGTTTTTTACCGCCATGGGAGACGAGGAACTTGTCAAATTCCGGGTGCGGGGGTATCTGGATAACGCGCTGGCGAATCTGCACACCGCCGAGCAGGCGGACAACGCGGCGGAGCTGACGGCGGAGATCGGGCAGATCGAAAAGAAAATCCGCACGCTGATCCCCCTTGCCTGGAAGCACGGCTGTATTGAATTCTGGCCGGATTTTGATTTTCTGTACCGCTTTTTCCCTCTGCGAACCAGAGCCTACCGGCTGTGGCTGGAGGTGCGGGCGCGATTGGAGAGGAAGAAAGATGCCTGAGATCAGCGTGATCGTGCCGGTTTACAAGGCAGAAGCCTATCTCCATGCCTGCATCGACAGCATCTTTTCCCAGACGTTTTCTGATTTTGAGCTGATTCTGGTGGACGACGGCAGCCCGGACAACTGCGGCGCCATCTGCGACGATTACGCGGCGCGGGACAGCCGGGTGCGGGTCATCCATCAGGAAAATCAGGGACAGGCCGCGGCAAGAAACCGCGCCCTTGCTGCTGCCAAAGGAGAATGGGTCTGCTTTGTGGACAGCGACGACGCCGTGCATCCGCAGATGCTGGAACGCCTGCGGCAGGCCGCTGCCGAGAGCGGCGCGGACATGAGCATGTGCCGGATGCTGGAAGCGCCGGAAATCCCGGAAGACTTTTCCACGCCGGTGGAGGTCAGCTGGGAACGGCTTTCCATGGAGGAAGCGCCGCTGGTGGCGCTGTTTGACGCGGGGAATTACCCCGGATGGGTGGCATGTGCCAAGCTGGTTCGTCGGGAACTGGTCCAGTCCTATCTGTTCTGCCCCGGACGCGTGTATGAGGACAACGAGGCCGTGTGCCACTGGATTTACGGGGCGAAAACCATTGCGAGCATTCCCTACAGCCTGTATTTTTACCGCACCAACCCCAACAGCACCACCCAGAGCTGGTTCTCCATGAAGAAGCTGGACTATCTTTGGGCGCTGGAAGGGATCATCCGCTTTTATTCCTCGGTGGGATACCTGACCCTCCGGGAGCGTTTCAGCACATTGTACGCCGAAGAAGCGGCGGGGTGCTATTATCGGGTCAAATATGAGCTGAACGACCCCAAGGCCGCCCGGGACATCGAAAAGGCCGCCCGGCGTCTCGGACGAGAAATCCCGTTTACGAAAGCGCAGTTTGAGATCATGTTCAGCGCCATGCACCCAAAGCTAACACGGCTTTACTGGCCGCTGGAAGGGGCGGCGCGGACACTGCGGGAAGACGGCGTGTCCGGCCTGACGCGAAAAATCGGGAAGCATCTGCGGAAAGGAGAACATGAATGAGCGTTCCAAAAATCATTCATTACTGCTGGTTTGGCGGAAATCCCAAGCCGAAGCTGGCGGAAAAGTGCATTAAAAGCTGGAAGAAATTCTGCCCGGACTACCAGATCATCGAGTGGAACGAGGAGAATTTTGACGTTTCCGCCGCGCCTGAGTATGTGCGTCAGGCTTACGCGGCTAAGCGCTGGGCGTTTGTCACGGACTACGTTCGCTTGAAGGCCATGACGGAAATGGGCGGCATTTATATGGACACGGACGTGGAGCTGGTGAAGCCCCTGACGCCCTTCCTCGCCCACGACGCCTTCGCCGGATTTGAAACGGACGCCAGCGTGCAGACGGGGCTGCTTGCCTGCTGTCCGGGCTTTCCGCTGTTTCAGGAGTTTTTGCAGCATTACGACAGCGCGAGTTTTGTAAAGCCCGACGGCACCCACGACGTGACCACCAATGTCTCCGTCCTGACGTCCCTGTGCCGGGAACATGGGCTGGTGCCGAACGGAAAATTTCAGGTCGTGGACGGCTTTGCGGTCTACCCCAAGGAAGTGTTCTGCCCGGTGGATTTTGACACGGAGCAGCTGCACAGAACGAGGAAAACCGTTGCCATTCACTGGTTTGCCAGCAGCTGGAAGACGGAGGAGGAGCGCAGGGAGCTGGAAGCGGAGCGGGCGCGGCTGCACTATGAAAAGGTGTCCGCCGCCCGGTATGCGTTCTTTACGAAACTGCTGGGGGAGAAGACCTATCACAAGCTGAAAGCGCTTTTTTTGAAGCGCTGAACGATACAAAGGGGAGAAGCCTATGGCTGCGATCAGCGTAATTGTCCCGATCTACAAGGTGGAGGCGTTCCTGCACCGGTGCGTGGACAGCATCCTTGCCCAGACGTTTACGGATTTTGACCTTGTGCTGGTGGACGACGGCAGCCCGGACAGCTGCGGCGATATCTGCGAGGAATACGCCCGGAAAGACGGTCGAATCCATGTCATTCATCAGAAAAACGGCGGCCTTTCCGCCGCCCGGAATACGGGCATTGACTGGGCGCAGGCCAACAGCGGCAGCCAGTGGCTGGCCTTCGTGGACAGCGACGACTGGGTGCATCCGGATTTCCTGCTGCGGCTGTACACGATGGTTCAGGAAACGGGGTGCCTGCTCAGTGCCTGCGGCTATTTCCGCACCGGGGGCGGGGATTTCCCGGCTATGGGTGCGCCGGAATACTGCGTTTTGTCGGCGGACGACTATTACTGCCCCGACGAGGCCGGGGAAGATGTACCGGCGATTGCATGGAACAAGCTGTACCATAAGAGCCTGTTTGACACCCTGCGCTATCCCGTAGGAAAGCTGCACGAGGACGAGTTCACCACCTATCTCGCTGTGTACCGCGCGGGAAAGGTGGCTGTGACGCGGGAGCCTTTGTACGCTTACTACCAGAATCCCGTGGGTATTATGTTGTCCAAGTGGACGCCGAGGAAACTGCACATTCTGGAAGCGACGGAAAACCAGATCGCTTTCGCACGGAAAAACGGCAACCAGAGACTGCTGAAAAAGGCGGTCAGGCAGTATATTTACAGTACATACGAACAGATCGGCTTTGCAAAGCAATGGGACAATCCGGGCATGGGGCGGCTCCTGAAAACCCTGCGGAAAAAGCTCCGGGAGGGACTGAGGCAGGGAAAGGAATTTGATCTGTTCCCGCTCTGCCGGGAGTTTTCCTGGGTGTATGAGGAAGCCTATCCCATGAAGCCGTTCTGGTGGCTGTACGGCAAGCTGGGCAGGAGAGAGGAGCGTCAGGAATGAAGGACGTGATTTCGGTCATTGTGCCGGTATATAACGTGTCGGCCTACCTGCCGGAGTGTCTGGACAGCATCCTGTCTCAGGACTACGAAAAGCTGGAGGTCATCCTTATCGATGACGGCTCCACTGACGATTCCGGCACCATCTGCGATGCTTACGCCCAGCGGGACAGCCGCATTCGGGTCATCCACCAGAAAAACGGCGGCGCGGCGGCGGCAAAAAACGCAGGACTGCGGGCGGCCACGGGGGAATACCTGAGCTTTGCGGACAGCGACGATTTTCTGGAGCCGGGGGCATACGCCTACATGATGTCGCTCCTGAAAGAAAACGGCGCGGATATCGTCCGTTGCGCGTTTCAGAACCGGTTCCGCACCCGCACGGAGCAGTGGCTCGCCGACGAAAGCCGGTGCGTGATGGAGGGAAAAGCCTTTCTGGCGCGTTTCACCACGGACTGGACCTGCGGGCTTCTGTGGAACAAGCTGTATAAACGGGCACTTTTCGACGGCATTTTCTTTGAAGAGGGACACAAGATCGACGACGAATATTTCACCTATCAGGGTGTCATGAACGCCGCGGAAGTTGTCTGCGACCCTCGCGTTGTGTATAATTACCGCCAGCGCGCGTCCAGCGTGATGCAGTCCCCGGCGGCTAGGGCGCAGATCGCCGTTGACCGGATCGATTTCATGGCAAAGCGCCGGGAAAAGGTGCTGGAACGCTTCCCGGAACTGCGGCGGGAGTTCGACATCAGTTTTGTAGACGCCCTTTCCTATCTGGCGGATTACCCGGACAATACGGAGGAAAGCATCCGACTGCTGAAATATTACGCAAGACGGTATTTCCTGCAAAGGGGAAATACGTTCCCGCCGAGGTATCTTCTGAAAGCGGTGTTTCTCATGTATGTTACCAGCACGGAAAAGCTTCTGAAACGGCCGCAGGCGAAAAAGCCATCACCGGAAGATTACTATGCATAACAGGAATGGAGGAATGTGCTTTGAAAACGGTAAAAATCAATTATGCGCGTGTCGATGATTATTTCGATAAAAAGCAGAACCTGATTTATGACATCCTTAAAAACCACGGGTATGACGTGCAGATTTCGGATGAGCCGGATTATATTATTTGTGATGCGCTGGGAGCGGAATACTACGAATATTGCAAATATCCCCAGGTTCGGATCATGTATTCCGGCGAAAACTACATCCCGGATTTTAATTTGATCGACTACTCCATTTGCCCGTACCCAATCCAATTTGGAGACCGGAATTTCCAGCTTCCGCCCTGCGTATGGCCGCGAGATCGATGGCTGAGCATAGTGAACAAGCATGGGGGGGGTACACGAAAGAATTTGTACAAAATAAACAACTTTTTGCGAACTTTATATCCAGCCATGAGTCGGAATTCAACATCCGCGGCGATTTCTTCAAGAAGCTGAATGAATACAGGCGCGTGGAATCGGCAGGGACTTACCTGAACAACATGCCCAATGGTGAGGTCGTGAACTGGCTGGACGGCAGCAAAACGGCGTTGCAGAGAAAGTGTAAATTTACGCTGTGTTTTGAAAGCACCAATCACTATGGCTTCGTTACCGAGAAGATTATGGATGCATTTTATTCGGACACGATCCCGGTGTACTATGGAAGCCCGACGGTAGCAGAGATTTTTAATAAAGACGCTTTTATCAACGTGGCAGACTATCCGTCTTTTGACGCGGCAATTGAGAAAATAAAGGAGCTTGACCAGGACGATGAAAAGTATCTGGAAATGCTGAATCAGCCTGTGCTGGTTGACCCGACGTATCCTGAGCGGCTGGAAAAGGAATTGGGAGAATTTATCTGTCATATTTTTGACCAGCCTGTTGAACAGGCTTACCGCCGCAGCCGGGTGTACCTGCCCAAGCGAGTGAATGATCGCCTTGCCAGAGCGGTAGACGGGGAAACATTGACAATGAAGAACTTGATGACGCGAATGGCGGAAAAGATCAAGAAAAAAGTAATCAGGTAATATTTCATCCCTTTCTGGAGACCTGATTGCGTGGGTAGCATAAACCTATATAGGAAATATTGAGTTTAAGGCGGGAGTGGTGCAGTGCGAATGGTGCCACTCCTGTTTTTTTGTCCGGGTGCGATTTTTTCAGAATTGGGAGGCAATAAACGCCGGGAAGCGAAAGAAACTCTTGCATTTGCGCTCTTTGTCAGATATAATAAACTGAATTATTATCTTTTACTCTCTTTTACATGAGGTTATGCTGTGTATCTGAAATCATTGGAACTGCAAGGCTTTAAGTCCTTCCCGGACAAGACGCTGATCCGGTTCGGCGACGACATTACCGCCATCGTCGGCCCCAACGGCTCCGGAAAATCGAATATTTCCGACGCCATTCTGTGGGTCATGGGCGAACAAAGCTCCAAAACCCTCCGGGGCGCCAAAATGGAAGACGTGATCTTCGGCGGCACCCAGAAGCGCACCGCCGTGGGCTTCGCCGAGGCGACCCTGACGCTGGACAACTCCGACCGGGCGCTGGCCTACGACGCCGACGAGGTGATGGTCACCCGGCGCTACTACCGCTCCGGCGACAGCGAATATTACATCAATAAGCAGTCCGCCCGCCTGCGGGACATCAACGAGATGTTCATGGACACCGGTCTGGGGCGGGAGGGCTACAGCAATATCGGCCAAGGCAGAATTGACGAAATTTTGTCTTTGAAAAGCGGCGACCGCCGGGAAATTTTTGAGGAAGCCGCAGGCATCTCCAAATACCGTCACCGCAAGGAGGAGACGGAGCGGAAGCTGGCCGCTACCGAGGACAATCTGCTGCGCATCGGCGACAAGGTCTCCGAGCTGGAATTGCAGCTGGAGCCGTTGAAGCAGCAGTCGGAAAAGGCAAAAAAATATCTGGAACTGAAGGACGAATTAAAAGGCGTGGAGGTGGCCGTGTGGCTGGACACGCTGGACAGACTTTCCGCCGCCGCCAAGAAGGCGGAGGGGGACTATGCGTCCGCGTCCTTCGTTTTGCAGCAGGCTCACGACGATCTGGACGCCCTGTACCGTCAGGCAGACCAGCTGGGCGAAGCCCTGCGCACCCGGGACGGCGAACTGGAAACCGTCCGTCTGAAAGTGAATATGCTGTCCGCTACGCATCAGCAGCTGGACGGGCAGATGGCCGTGCTTCGGGGCAATGTGGAGAACAACAACGCCAACATTTCCCGCATTGAGGAAGAGCTGAAAGGGCAGGAAGACCGCTCCGGCGGCATCGTGTCCCAGATCGACCAGACGAAGGCCAGAATTGAAGAAATTGAAGCGTCTCTCGCGGGAAAACGCCGGAAGCTGGACGATTTGCAGCACAAGCTCACCGCCATGACCGCCAGCGCACAGGGACTGACCAAGCAGTTTCTGGAGCTGCGGGGGAAGGAATCCTCTCTGGCGGCGGATGTCGCGGGACGTCAGGCAGACGTGCGGGGTCTGGAAGAAAGCATGGCGCAGACCAAGGAGCGGTTGGAGCAGCTGAATGCCGACCTGTCCGCCGGCGCGGCCAGACAGCAGGAAGCCCAGACCAATCTGGATGGCTGCCGCAAGGAACTGAAAAAAGCCCAGGAGGAAGTGACCGCGGCCAATAACACCATTGCAGGCTACACCCTTAGGCAAAATACCCGGGTCAAGCGCCGGGACGAATTGCAGGAAAAAATCCGGGACATGACCTCCCGGCGGGATTCCGTGACGGCCAAGGCCAGAGTGTTCCGGGCAATGGAGCGGGACTTTGAAAGCTATAACAAGGCCGTTCGCATGGTGATGCAGGAAGCCCAGCGGGGCGCACTGCGGAACATCCATGGCCCCGTGTCCCGTCTGATCCGCACTGAGGACAGCTACACGGTCGCCATTGAGATCGCGCTGGGCGCGGCCATGCAGCAGATCGTGGTTGGGACGGAGCAGGACGGCAAGGCGGCCATCGGCTACCTGAAACGCACCGGCGGCGGTCGTGCGACGTTCCTGCCTATGTCCAATATTCAGGGCAGGAGCTTACAGGAGACCGGGCTGGAAAATTGCCGGGGCTTCGTGGGCATTGCGTCTGAATTGACCGCGAGCGATGAAAAGTACCGGGGCATTGTGGAAAATCTGCTGGGCAGGACGGTCATCGTGTCCGATATGGACGCGGCCATCGCCATGTCTCAGAAGTACCGGGGGCGGTTCAAGATCGTCACATTGGACGGTCAGGTCATGAACCCCGGCGGCTCCATGACCGGCGGCTCCGTGAATAAGGAAGCGGGCATTCTGTCCCGTGCCAACGAGCTGGAAAAGCTGACGGCGCAGGAAAAGAAGCTGGAACAGGAGCTGCTGGTTGCGCAGGCGGATCTGCAGGAAGCCCAGCGGCAGTGCGACCAGGTGGAATTCCAGATGAAGGCGGCGCAGGATCAGCTTCGCGGCGCGGAGGATCAGGTACTGCGCTTGCAGGGGCAGGAGAAGCAGTTTGAAATTCTGCTGAACGCCATCGTGGAAGCGGAAACCTCCGCTCAGCGGGAGCGGGACGCGCTGAACGCGCGGCAGACCTCCGACCGGGAGCGCTATGCCGCCCAGCAGGCGAAAATTCAGGTTTACACCCAGCAGCTTGCCGAGACCCGGCAGACGCTGGCACAGCTGGAAGGCAGTCAGACGGAAGCGGCGGAAGCGAACGCCGCCATCACCGGACAGATGACGGAGCTGAAAACTGCGGAAGCGGCGCTGGAAGCCGAGCGGGGTACGGCGCTGACCCACATTGCGGACCTCCAGAACCTCCGGGCAGCCATGGAGGGCGACCGGGAGAAGAAGGAAGCGCTGGCGGATGCCATCCGGGAGGACACCCACCGTCTGGAAGGAGAGATCGCCCAGCTGAAAATCAAGCAGGAGGAAAACGACGGGGAGTCCGACCGGATGAACGCCCTGATGCAAAAGACGCTGGAAGACCGGGCGGAAGCGGAAGCCTCCAAGACCCGCGCCGAGCGGGACGCACAGGAAAAGAACAAGGACATTCTCAACATGGAGCGCGCCTGCGCACTGCTGGAACAGAAGAAGGTCACTTCATCCATGGAGGAAAAGCAGATCGTGGACAAGCTGTGGGATTCCTACGGCCTGACCCCCGGCACCGCCCCGGAGCATCGGGGAGAGATCGAAAACGTCACCGCCGGAAACCGTCGTGCGGCAGAGCTGAAACGGAAAATTGCCGCGCTGGGTACGCCCAATCTGGGCGCCATCGAGGAATATGCCCGGGTCAACGAGCGCTACACCTACCTCGCCGGGCAGCGGGACGACGTGCTGACCTCCAAGCGGGAGCTGGAAAGCGTCATCCGGGACATCACCAAAGAGATGACCACCATTTTTGTTTCGGAATTCGGGAAAATCGACCACTATTTTGGGCAGACTTTTGAAGAGATGTTCGGCGGCGGCAAGGGACAGCTGGTTCTGGAAGACCCGGAAAATCCCCTGACCTGCGGCATTGAAATTCGCGTCCAGCCCCCCGGAAAGCAGGTCAAGACCATCACGCTGCTCTCCGGCGGCGAGAAAGCCTTCGTGGCGACGGCACTGTACTTCGCCATTCTGAAGGTGCGGCCGACGCCCTTCTGTCTGCTGGACGAGATCGACGCGGCACTGGACGACCGGAACGTGGAGCGGTTTGCCAGCTATCTTCACAATCTGGCGAAGAAGACCCAGTTCATCGTCATCACCCACCGCCGGGGCACCATGGAAGCCTCCGACGTGCTTTACGGCGTGACCATGCAGGAGCAGGGCGTGAGCAAGCTGCTGCGGCTGGACTTGAACCAGATGGAAGAATATTTGGGAATCGTGGAATAAAAAGGAGATTTTTATGGGCTTTTTTGACAAGATCAAGGCCGGACTGACCAAGACCCGGGAAGCGCTCAGCGGCACGCTGGGCAGTGTGTTTTCCGGCTTTTCCGAGATTGACGACGATTTTTACGATGAATTGGAGGAGAGCCTGATTCTGGCGGATTTAGGCGTGGACACCTCCGTCAAGGCTGTGGGGCGGCTGCGCAAGGCCGTCCGGGAGCAGCACCTGAAAACCACGGAGGAAGCGCGGGAAGCGCTGAAGGAAATTCTGGTGGACATGCTTTCCGTGGGAGACACGGAGCTGAATCTGTCCACCCACCCCAGCGTGATTCTGGTCATCGGCGTCAACGGCGTGGGCAAGACCACCACCATCGGCAAGATCGCGAAGCAGCTGACCTCTCAGGGAAAGAAGGTCATGCTGGTGGCGGGAGACACCTTCCGGGCGGCGGCCGCCGATCAGCTGGAAATCTGGGCGGGCAGAAGCGGCGCGTCCATTGTCCGCCAGCACGAGGGGGCGGACCCGGCCTCCGTGGTGTTTGACGGCATCCAGTCCGCCAAGGCCAGGGACGTGGACGTGATTCTCATTGACACCGCCGGACGGCTGCACAACAAGACGAATCTGATGAACGAGCTGAACAAGATCAGCCGTATTGTGGCACGGGAGCTGCCCGACGCCGCCAAGGAGGTTCTGCTGGTTCTGGACGGCACCACCGGCCAGAACGGCCTGATTCAGGCAAAACAGTTCAAGGAAATCGCGGGGGTCACGGCCATTGCCCTGACCAAGCTGGACGGCACCGCCAAGGGCGGCATTGTCATCGCCGTAGCGGACGCCCTGCAAATTCCCGTGAAGTTTGTGGGCGTGGGGGAGCAGGCGGACGACCTGATGCCCTTCAGCGCGAAGGAATTCGTGGAAGCATTGATCTGAGGAAGTATCATGAAAGTAGTTTTGGCAAGCAAAAACAGACATAAATGGGAAGAAATCCGGAAAATCACCGAGAAATTCGATATGGAGCTGGTGATGGAGTCCGACCTGGGCGTGGACATTGACGTGGAGGAAACGGGAACTACCTTTGAGGAAAATTCCTTTCTGAAGGCCAACGCCGTCATGCGGGCCACCGGGCTTCCGGCGCTGGCGGACGATTCCGGCATTGCCGTGGACGCCCTGAACGGGGAACCCGGCATCTACTCCGCCCGGTACGGCTTCGACGATACGCTGGACGACTGGGGCAGATTGCAGCTGCTGCTGAAAAACACGGAAAATGTCCCCGACGGCCAGCGTCAGGCGCAGTTCGTCTGCGTCATCACCATGGTCACGCCTGAAGGCAAGGTGATTCAGGCCCGGGGCGAGGTGCACGGCGAGCTGCTGCGCGCCCCTGCCGGGACGGGCGGCTTCGGCTATGACCCCATTTTCTACTATCCGCCCTTCGGCAAGACGCTGGCGGAGGTGACGCCTGAGGAAAAGAATCAGGTGTCCCACCGGGCGGTTGCTTTGCGGGCATTTTACGACAAACTCAAGGAGGAAGGCTATGCTGACAAGTAAACAGCGCGCCGAGTTCCGGGCGCAGGCGAACAGCTTGGAAACCACCCTGATGGTGGGCAAGGACGGCGTGACGGAGGCAGTGGTCGCGGAAGCGGACAAGCTGCTCACCGCACGGGAGCTGGTGAAGGGCAAGGTGCTGGAAACCGCCCTGATGAGTGCGCGCGAGGTGTCCGACGCCATCTGCGAGGCCACCGGCGCCGACGGCATTTCCTGCGTCGGTTCCAAGTTCGTCATCTGGCGGTTCAGCGAAAAATGTCAGGCCGAGCGCAACCAGACCGGCCGTGCCAAACACAAGGAGACCCCCAAGTCCAAGGCTGACCCGGTAGGCAAGGGCGTTCGCGCCCGCCGTCAGGCAGCCCGTCAGGCGCGGGAGCAGCGCAACCAGTATTTCCGGGAGCAGGCCATCGAAAAGTCCATTGAGCAAAGCCGGGAACGGCAGCAGAGAAAGCAGAAATAACCCGAACGGTGCCACAAAGGAACAGCAGCGGAATTTTTCTTCCGCATTTTGCGGGATAAACAGGTACAGGAGCGGTGCAAATGGAACGAATCGGCATTTACGGTGGAACCTTCAATCCCCCACACGCCGGCCACATTCAGGCGGCGAAGCAGGCGGTCACGGTGCTGAAACTCGATAAGCTCGTGATCGTCCCCACGAGTATTGCGCCCCACAAGGCGATACCGGAGCACTCGCCCACCCCGCGGCAGCGTCTCGAAATGCTGCGCATTGCGGCGGCGGACTGTCCGAAGGCCGAGGTTTCGGACATCGAGCTGAACCGGGGCGGCGTCAGCTACACCTTCCAGACCGTATCGGAGCTGAAGGAGCGCTATCCTGATGCGGAGCTGATTCTGCTCATGGGCAGCGATATGTTCCTGTGCTTCGATCAGTGGAAGCAACCCGACGACATCCTGAAAAATGTGGAGCTGGGCGTTTTCTACCGGGGAAACAAGGGAGAAAAAACCGCCGTTGCCGAAAGTAAGGCAAAGCTGGAACAGCGGGGGGCGAAGATTTGTCTGGTGGAAAACGACATTGTCGATATTTCCTCCACCCAGCTGCGGCGGATGCTGGCGTTCCACTGCGCGGGGCCGTTTCTGTCCCCCGGCGTGGCGGCGTACATTCGGGAACATGGGCTGTACGATGTGAACGCCCAGTGGAAAAATCTCCCCATGGCGGAGTTGGAGCAGGTGGTCGTTCGGCTGCTGAACCCCAACCGGGTGGCGCATGTCTTGGGCTGCCGGGATACGGCGGTGGCGCTGGCCAAGCGATGGGGCGCGGACGTGACCGACGCCGCCCGGGCGGGCATTCTTCACGATATTACCAAGGCGCTGGACGGGCCGCTGCAGTTGACAGTCTGTGCCGAATATGGTAAAATATTAGGCGAATTTTCCAGAAAATACCCCCGAACCCTCCACGCACTCACCGGTTCCATGGTGGCGGAGCGGATTTTCGGGGAAAATGAAGCGGTGGTCTCCGCCATCCGCAGCCACACCACGGGAAAAGCGGACATGAATCTGCTGGAAACCATCATTTATGTGGCAGACTATATGGAGCCAAACCGGAGCTTTCCCGGGGTGGAACGGCTTCGGGAGCTGGCGTTTTCCGACCTGACCGCGGCGCTGAAGCTGGGGCTGGAAATGACGCTGGAACATCTGAAGGAGCAGGGAAACGAGGTTTCGCCGGAGTCCAGAGAAGCTCTGGACTGGCTCAACCGTCAGGAAGCAGAAGCCCTGTAGAAAGGAAGAAGTTATGTTAACCCCAAAAGAAATCGCTTACGAGGTTACCAAGGCGCTGGACGCCAAAAAAGGACAGAACATCAAGCTGCTGAAAATTGACCGGGTCAGCTCGCTGGCGGATTACTTTCTGATCTGCACCGGCACCTCCAACACCCACGTCAAGACGCTCTGCGACTATGCCGAGTACACGCTGGAGCAGCTGGGGGAGCAGATGCTCAGCCGGGAAGGCCACCGGGGCAATTCCTGGGAGCTGCTGGATTACGGCAGCATTGTCGTCCACGTTTTTACCGAGGAAGCCCGGAAGTTCTACGATCTGGAACGCCTGTGGGCGGACGCGGAACTTGTGGATATCCGGGATATCGTCATCGAAGAGAATTAGTATATATCCGGCTGACCGAAATGCAGCCGGTTTGAGAGGTGTGTTCGGCATGAATTACGATTACGCAAAAATTGAGGCCAAGTGGCACAAGTACTGGCAGGAGCATAATACCTTCTACACCGACGTGTGGGATTTCTCCAAGCCCAAATACTATGTGCTGGATATGTTCCCGTACCCCTCCGGCGTCGGCCTGCACGCGGGTCATCCCGAGGGCTACACGGCGACGGATATCGTCTCCCGCATGAAGCGGATGCAGGGCTACAACGTGCTGCACCCCATGGGCTATGACTCCTTCGGCCTGCCGGCGGAGCAGTACGCCGTGAATACCGGCCATCATCCCAACGGATTTACCCAGAAGAACATCGAGACCTTCTCCGCTCAGCTGAAGGAGCTTGGCTTCGATTACGACTGGTCGAAGATGATCGCCACGTCCGACCCGTCCTTCTACAAGTGGACGCAGTGGATATTCAAGAAGCTCTACGAGGCGGGCTACGCCAAGCGCATCGAGATGCCCGTGAACTGGTGCGAGGAGCTGGGCACCGTGCTCAGCAACGATGAGGTCATCGACGGCAAGTCCGAGCGGGGCGGCTATCCCGTGGTCAAGAAGAACATGATGCAGTGGGTCATCGACCAGCCCGCCTTCGCGGAGAAGCTGCTGGAAGGTCTCAACGAGATCGACTGGCCGGAATCCACCAAGGAGATCCAGCGCAATTGGATCGGCAAATCCACCGGTGTGGAGGTGGATTTCCAGCTGGTGGGCGGCGGTGAATTCTCCATCTACACCACCTGTATCGAGACCATCTACGGCATTACCTTCATGGTGCTTGCCCCCGACGGCAAGATCGTGCAGAGCCTGATGGACCGGGTGCAGAACAAGGAAGCGGTTCAGGCGTACATCGACGAGTCTGTGAAGAAGAGCGACATGGACCGCACGGAGCTGAACAAAACCAAGTCCGGCTGCCGTCTGGAGGGCGTCTACGCTATCAACCCCGTCAACGGCAAGCAGGTGCCAGTGTTCATCGGCGACTTCGTCCTGGCGAGCTACGGCACCGGCGCGGTCATGGCTGTCCCCAGTCACGACCAGCGTGACTTTGAGTACGCTCAGGTGCATAACATCCCCATGATTCAGGTCATCGACGGCGCGGACGTGTCCGAGCACGCCTTTGAGAAGCAGGATTATCTGGGCAAGGGCTGCAGGCTCATCAACTCCGAGGAGTTCACCGGCCTGACGGTGGAGGAGGCCAAGGAGGCCATCACCTGCAAGCTGGAAAAGGCCGGCGTGGCCAGAAGAAAGGTCAACTACCATTTCCGGGAGTGGATTTTCGCCCGTCAGAGATACTGGGGCGAGCCGGTTCCCTGCGTGTACACCGACGACGGAAAGACCTACTTCCTGCCCGACGACGAGCTGCCCCTGATCCTGCCGGAGCTGGAGGATTACAAGGGACGCAACGGTCAAGCGCCGCTGGAAAACGCCACCGAGTGGAAGAAATACGACCGTAACGGCATTCACGGCGTCCGGGAGACTTCCACCATGCCCGGCAGCGCCGGTTCCTCCTGGTATTACTTCCGCTATATCGACCCCAAAAATGACAAGGTGTTCTGCGATCCCGAGCTTGCGAAGCACTGGATGCCCGTTGACCTGTACGTTGGCGGCCCGGAGCACGCCGTGGGTCATCTGATGTATTCAAGGATCTGGAACCGCTTCCTGTACGATCAGGGGCTGTCTCCCGTGAAGGAGCCGTTCAAGAAGCTGGTGCATCAGGGCATGATCTTGGGTGAGAACGGCATCAAGATGGGCAAGCGCTTCCCGGAATTCGTGGTGAATCCCAGCGACGTGGTGCGGGAGTACGGCGCGGATACCCTGCGGCTGTACGAGATGTTCATGGGGCCGCTGGAGGTGTCCAAGCCCTGGAGTACCACCGGCGTGGTGGGCGCGAAGAAGTTCATCAACCGCGTCTGGAACTTCTTCACCGAGGAGAAGAACATCACCGATACCGACGACGGCAAGCTCACCAAAATCTATCACCAGACGGTGAAGAAGGTCACCTCCGACTTTGAGGCGCTGGGCTTCAACACGGCCATTGCCCAGATGATGGTGTTCGTCAACGAGGTCTATAAGAACGGCAGCTGCCCCAAGGCCTATGCCGAGGGCTTCATCAAGATGCTTTCCTGCATCACGCCTCACGTGGGCGAGGAGATCTGGCAGCTGCTGGGACATGACGATACCATCGCGTATGAGAGCTGGCCGACCTATTCCGAGGAAAAGTGCAAGGATGCCGAGGTGAACATCGCGGTGCAGGTCAACGGCAAGATGCGCGGCACCGTGCTGATGGACGCCGATCTTTCCAACGAGGAAGTGGTGGCAAACGCCGTGGCGGACGAAAAAATTGCCAAGTTCCTGCAGAAGCAGGGCGGCCAGATCGTGAAGACCATTGTGGTAAAGAACAAGCTGGTCAACCTGATCGTCAAGTGATCCGATTTCCGGAATGGTTTCAGATTTTCTTTGGAGTTCGGTATAATTTGTGAATTTTTAGAATTATTCCTTGACAATTCGGGAAAGAACAATTATAATGTATCAAGCCGGTATGGCCCTGAAAGCATCCTGGATCGAGCCGGATGCCATCGGAGGGAGGGAAAACAATGTCTGAAATTCGCGTCAAGGAGAACGAGTCTCTGGAGAGTGCTCTGCGTCGTTTTAAGCGCAGCTGTGCCAAGGAAGGCGTGATTGCTGAGGTCAAGAAGCGTGAGCATTACGTCAGCCCCAGCCTGAAGCGGAAGCAGAAGTCCGAAGCTGCCCGTAAGAACAAGAGAAAGTTCTATTGATCCCTCATGAAAACAGTTAAAACCGCTCTGGGTAACCAGAGCGGTTTTTGCGTAAAAGAAGATGCAAAGTATTTCCCCGCAGCCATTGGCTGCGGGGAAATACTTTGTTGAATTTAATATGTAATCTCTCCGTCGTGGGTCATCAGGGTGGCGCTTTCTACTGCGGGAATGGCGAGAACCTTTTCCATCAGGGCACCCTCGTCTTTCGTCTTCAGCTCAACGATCATGTCAATGCCCGTGCCGGTCATATTCCGGGACTTGATTTTGTAAAACCGGGTGCCGTCTTTCAGCACCTGCTCCAGCTCGGCCTGAATTTTGGAATCCGTGCCGTTGACCAGCAGGAGCAGCGCGGGCTTCACGTTGGGGACAAAATGAAGAAGCAGCATGACTATGGTAATCAGAATGGAGGCTTCCACGGCAACCTCAAACAGACCGGCACCGCAGATGATGCCCACAGAAATCGTCCAGAACAAAAACGCCAAATCCATGGGGTCTTTTACCGCAGTCCGGAAACGGACGATGGACAGCGCACCCACCATGCCAAGAGAGATTACAACGCTGGACTGAATGGAGATGATGATGGAGGCGGTGATCATGGAAATCACCGGCAGGGAAATGGCGAAGGACTTGGAATAGAAGGCTTTCCGGCAGACGGCACGGTAGATCACGAAAATGTACGTGCCGATCAGGGCGGTGAGGATCAGCGTTCCTACGATGGACGTGGTAGAGAGGTCAGAATTGAACTGGTTCAAAAACGATTTTTTTAAAACATCTTGAATACTCATGTTTTTTCTCCTTATACTGTGAATTTTCTACATAAATAATACTTTGAGAACGCAGTCTGAGCCAAGCTGCCCAGATTCATGACTTCGTACAGGAAGTCCGGCAGAAACGCATCGTATTTTACTTCCAGAATGTGCTTGCCGGTGGGAAGAACCGGTCGCAGAGGCAAGTAGGGGTCAAAGAAGCCGGAGATGTTCGTAGTGCTTCCAATGTTCCGGTCGAAGGTAATCCGGACATTCCCGGGCGCATACACGAAGGGGGTGCGCTCGTAGGCAACGATCACGTTCGGCTTCAGATTGTCCTGCTCGTGCAGTAAGAAAAGCTTTCGCAGCAGGTCGCTGTCAACGGCGGATTCCGGCAAAGACCCATTCAGAATCATAGTAAGCTGGTCTTTCGTCAGCGGACAGCTGACCTTATTGGTCATGGTATGCTCTTTCCGTTTGCATTCCAGCGTGATGCGGCGATCCGAGGCATTGTAGATTCGGATACGGAACTTCTCTCTGGGGTCGGTGCCGTTTTCGTTTTCCAAAAAGCAGCGGTTCTGCGCATCGTCAAAGTAGATGCTTCGGATGCTGTATGTCCCTGTTGCCGACGCATGGGAATCCGAAGGACAAATGTGGCGTATTCTTGCGAGGATCAGCTGAAGCTCTCCCTCGGAGCAGACGTATTTCAGCTCGTTCCGATAATGTCTGTCTTCGGAAACATCCGAATGGAGTAGTTTTTCAAGTTCTCTCATTGTACCTTCGCAAATACGGCTTCCAGGGCGATACCGCCGTCAACAGAAACTGTGACCGTTTCCCCGGCTCCGTCCGCGTCTCCTTTCCATCCCACAAATTCGTAACCGTCGTTGGCGGCGGCCGTAACGGTGATGGGATAGTCTGTAAAATACTGCCCCGACCAGCTGCCTGACGACAGGTCGAGCAGGGAAGTGTTGACCGTCACACTACCCATTTCCGGATGCGCAGTCGTGACCGTCACGGTTTCCAGAGAACCGGTCAGGTCAAATTCCTCGGCGAGGTGCGTTACCGCATAGGCCGGGCGCTTCCGGAAGAATCCGTCCAGCCAGTCCAGCGTGTAGCCGTAGTCGGCCAGCACCTTCTCCACATTTGCGGGGGAAAAGTTGTTGTTGAGCATGTCCATGAAGGACAGGACAAACCGCTCCCGGAACTCCGGGCTGCTTTTCAGGGAACGGAAAAGGGTTGTGGAATCCAGATCAAAGGTGAAATCGTTGGAGAAGGCGTTGATCTCCACAACATTGCCGTATTTGGAGCGGTATGGCATCCACGCGAGGGCGTCAATATCGTAAATACACCATCTCCACCGCTGGTCAGCGTAGGGCGATTTTCCGCGGGATGCACTGCGCCAGAGAACATAGTTATGATTGTCGCTTAAATCGATATTGCACAGATAGTAATTTGTTACGACGTAATCGATATAGCTTTGTACATCCGTTTCTTCCTGAAATGCTTCCCATTCCTGCGGATCGGAAAAGTCAGTGTCAGCGACCCAACCCATGTACTCCTGATAGCGGATATTATCCTCAGAGGAAATGTCCTCGTCATGGACGGCTCCGTCTTTGACCAAAACGAACCCGTCAACATTATAGTGCTGCCGAAAATACTGCTTGTCGTAGCGCTCGAGCATATAGCTGTTATACAGGAACTCCCCATTCAGGAATACCTTAACTGGAATGCTCCCTTGGACGGATACGGAGCGGTTTGAAACAAGGCGTGAGGCGAGCGTATCGGGAAAGTAGCTTTTCAGCATAACAGCGTGGGTGCTTATGCCTTTATAGAGGGCTGCCTGAAAGGTATTGCTGCCGCTGTATTCCTCCCTGGCTGCAATGGTGAGACGTTTGTTTCGTTCCGCTCGGGCGGTGTTGCCCTGTAACCGTAAGCCGACAGCCTGATTTAGAATGTCGCCTGATTCGCCAAGCAACTCCGCCGTGGCCCTGATCTCGCGCTTTTTCTCAAAGTTCGGAACCGGTGCTTCCGTTGAAGAGTCACCGCTCAGATACCACTCGTCATATTCCTTTCCGGTGACATAAATTCCGTCCTCACCGAACAGATCATCGTACTCGAAAACAAGCGACAGCGTGTAGCCCCGTTCCGGAGGCTGGAGTCCGATAAAGTAGGTCTGCGTTAGGATTTCACTGGCAATGTCCCGTTCGTTTACGAAGACTGCCCGAATGACCGTTCCTTTTTCCACCGGCTGGGGATCGGGCGTGTAATTTTTCCAGTCAGTCACAACGTTCTGGACGGAATTGTACAGATTCTGTTCGGAAGACCGATTTTTCAGGGGGATTCCATCCTGATACAGCGTAGAATCAGCCGTGGGAGTGCTGCCGTCCGTGGTGTAATAGATACTGCCGTTGGACGGCGCGGTCAAGCGCAGCGTGAAGCCGTTCTCGTAATAGCCGCCTGAGACGGATGGCACAGGCATGGGAGCGGCGTTCCGGGCATTTATCCGGTTAAATATGACGAGACTCAGGATAAGAAGGATACAGGAAAAGACGATCAGGAGAATTCTGCGTCTCATATTGCGGCCTTTCTTACATTTTCTCCGGGGCGGAGAAGCCGAGGATGTGGATGCAGGTTTCCAGAATGTTTTTGGCTAAGCCCAGCAGGGCGATGTGTCCGGCCTTCAGGGTTGCGTCCGCTTCCTTGAGGACGGGAGTCTCGTGGTAGAACTTGTTCACCGCGCCTGCCAGCTCGTAGATGTAGCCGCAGATCAGGTTCGGTGCGGAGGAAGCCAGGGCGGTTTCCAGCGTGGGCTGTAAGCGGGTGATGACGTTCATCAGGTCCTTGGCGAAGGGGTTCGCCGGGGGCTGGATGGGAAGGTGCGCCCAATCACCGTATTTCGCCAGAATGGACTTGATGCGGACGATGGTATAGAGAATGTAGGGTCCGGTGTTGCCCTCGAAGGCGGCGAAGCGCTCCAGATCGAAGTTGTAATCCTTGGTGGGCTGGTTGCTCAGATCGCCGTATTTCAGAGCGGCAAGGGCGATTTTCGCGGTGGTATCGTCCACTTCGGAGGCGTCCACGATCTGGTTTTCCACGACCTTGGCACGGACGAAGGCCGTCATATCGGCGATGAGGGTTTCCAGACGGAGCACGCCGCCGTCCCGGGTCTTGAAGGGCTTGCCGTCCTTGCCGTTCATGGTGCCGTGGCCGATATGCTCCAAGGCAGTGGTGTCGGGGACGATGCCGCACTTCCGGGCGGCGCGGAACACCTGCTCAAAGTGCAGCGCCTGCCGCTTGTCGGTGACGTAGAGCATCTTGTCGGGGTGCCAGTCCTGCATCCGCTGAACCATGGTGGCAAGGTCGGTGGTGGCGTAGATGGAGGAGCCGTCGGACTTGACCAGAATGCAGGGGGGAACCGCCTTCTTGTCCGTTTCCTCTGCCACAGGAATGACCCACGCGCCTTCGGAGAGAACGGCGTAGCCCTTTTCCTTCATCTCCGCGACCATGGCGGGGATATAGGGGTCGGCGTCGCTTTCCCCCAGCCACTTTTCAAAGTGGACGTCCAGACTGTCGTAGATCCGCCGCAGGTCGGGCAGGGACACGTTCATGATGTGCTGCCAGATGGCGCGGTAACCCCGGCGGCCCTGCTGTAACTCAAAGGTCGCGGTGTGGGCGCGCTGGGCAAAGGCTTCGTCTTCCTTCTTCCGGGCGGAGGCGGCGGGGTAAAGCTCCTCCAGATCCGACAGGGTGAAGGGCGGCTCGGCGGGGTATTCTCCCGTAAAGTCCGGGTCGAAATAGGGAAGGTTCGGCTGACGGTCCCGCAGCTCCGCGATAATGAGGCCCATTTGCAGGCCCCAGTCCCCCAGATGCACGTCGCCGATGGTATTGTATCCGAAGAAGGCGTACAGCCGCTTCATGGCTTCGCCGATGATGGCGGGGCGCAGATGACCGATGTGCAGGGGCTTCGCCACGTTGGCGCCGCCGTAGTCTACCACAATCGTCTTGCCCGCGCCGGTTTTTGCAACGCCAAAGTCGGGGGCGGTGCGCATGGCTTCCAGATAGGTTTCCAGGAACGCCCCGGAGAGCTTCAGGTTGATGAAGCCCGGCATGACGGCCTCCACCAGAGAATAGTCGGCGGCGTCCAGCTTTTCCGCTACCGCTTTCGCAATCTGGATGGGGGCGCAGTGGTACTGCTTCGCGGCGGCCAGAGCGCCGTTGCACTGGTATTCGCACAGGTCGGGGCGGTTGGAGACCGTCACCCGGCCATAGGAAGCGTCGTAGCCCGCGTCGGCAAAGGCACGCTCCATTTTTTCGGTGATGATATCAAGAATTTTTTCCATATCTTACTCCATATTTCTGAAATAGAAATCAGCCCTGCTGTCTCCGCTCGGCCATCCATGCGAGGTAATCGTCGTAAGTGCCGTACTTGTCGATGATGGTGCCGTCGGGCTGGAAGGCGATGACCCGGTTACAGGTAGAGGTCAGCAGCTCGTGGTCGTGGGAGGCCAGCAGCACCACGCCGGGGAAGGCTTCCAGACCCTTGTTCACCGCCTGAATGGACTCCATGTCCAGATGGTTGGTGGGCTGGTCAAGCAGCACCACGTTGGCCCCGGAAAGCATCATCCGGCTGAGCATACAGCGCACCTTTTCGCCGCCGGAGAGGACGTTCACGGGCTTGAACACGTCCTCGTTGCTGAACAGCATCCGCCCAAGGAAGCCCCGGAGGTACACGTCGTCCTTCTTGGCGGAATACTGGCGCAGCCAGTCCACCAGTTCCATCTGATTCCCGTCAAAGTAGGGGGAATTGTCCTTGGGCAGATAGCTGCGGATGGTGGATACGCCCCACTTGACGCTGCCCTCGTCCGGCTCCAGCTCGCCCATGAGAATTTTGAACAGGGCGGTCTGCGCCAGCTCGTTTTCGCCTACGAAGGCGATCTTGTCCCCCCGGTTCACGGAGAAATACACTTTGTCCAGCAGCTTCACGCCGTCCACGGTGACGGACACGTCCTTCACGGTGAGCACGTCCTTGCCCAGCTCCCGCTCGGGCTGGAAGCCCACGAAGGGATAACGGCGGGTGGAGCAGGGCATTTCCTCCACGGTCAGCTTGTCTAAGAGCTTGCGGCGGGCGGTGGCCTGCTTGGCTTTGGCCTTGTTGGCGGAGAAGCGCTGGATGAACAGCTGCAATTCTTCGATCTTTTCCTGATTGCGCTTGTTCTTGTTGCGCAGCATGGCCTGCACCATCTGGGAGGACTCGTACCAGAAGTCGTAGTTGCCCACGTACATCTTGATTTTGCCGTAGTCGATGTCCACGGTGTGGGTGCAGACGGTGTTCAGGAAGTGGCGGTCATGGCTCACCGCGATGACCATGCCGGGGAAGTCCAGAAGGAAATCCTCCAGCCAGTTGATGGCTTCGATGTCTAAGTTGTTGGTGGGCTCGTCCAGCATGACGATGTCGGGGTTGCCGAACAGTGCCTGAGCCAGCAGAATTTTCACCTTGAGACGGGGATCGACGGAGGCCATCTGCTCATAGTGCAGCTCCGTGCCGATGCCCAGACCCTGCAGCAGGCGGGAGGCGTCGGATTCCGCTTCCCAGCCGCCCAGCTCGGCGAATTCGGCTTCTAAGTCGGCAGCCCGCAGGCCGTCCTCGTCGGTGAAGTCCGGCTTTTCGTAGATGGCGTCCTTCTCCATCATGACCTCGTACAGGTGGGCGTTGCCCATGATGACCGTGTCCATGACGGTGTAATCGTCATAGGCGTTCTGGTTCTGCTTCAGAACGGAGACCCGCTTGGTGGGGTCGATGGTGACGGAGCCGTTGGTGGAGTCCAGCTCCCCCGTCAGGATGCGCAGAAACGTGGATTTGCCCGCGCCGTTGGCGCCGATGATGCCATAGCAGTTGCCGGGGAGAAACTGCAGGTCAACGTGCTGGAACAGCCACTGACCGCCAAACTGCATACCGAGATTGCTTACTGTAATCATTTCTTACTCCTTAACTTCTGGAATCTCTGAATAAATCGCCTTCGGCTGTCGGCGATTTAATCAGGGCTTCCATTTTTCGCGGCAGCATACCGCTGCACATAACTATACAGGATAATAATACCACATAATTTGAAATAATCAATCACGATTGCGCCAATTATGAATAAATCGAGAAATTTTTCCGAAAGCCCTTGCTTTTTTCCACAGGTGCGCTATAATATTAGCACTCAAACACAAAGAGTGCTAAATAAGGAAGCCCTGAATCAATCGGCAGGGGATTCCCAAATTAAGGATGTGTATTGATTATGGAAAAGCAGCAATTCAAAGCGGAGTCCCAGCGTCTTCTTGACCTGATGATTAACTCCATTTATACCCACAAGGAGATTTTCCTTCGGGAGATCATCTCCAACGCCTCCGACGCCATCGATAAGCTGGCCTACACGGCGCTGACCGACGACAAGGTGGGCATCAACCGGGATGAATTCGCCATCACCATCACCCGCGACCCCGAAAACCGCACCCTGACCGTTTCCGATAACGGCATCGGCATGTCGAAGGACGAAATGATCGAGAATCTCGGCACCATCGCCAAGTCCGGCTCTCTGGGCTTCAAGCAGGCCATGGAGAAGAACGAGGACATCGACATCATCGGTCAGTTCGGTGTTGGCTTCTATTCTGCATTCATGGTGGCTTCCTCCATCACCGTCATTTCCAGGAAGTACGGCGAGGACAAGGCATGGAAGTGGGTCTCTGATGGGGCGGACGGCTATACCATTGAGGAAACGGAAAAGGACGCTCCCGGAACGGACGTCATCATGACCCTGAAAGTCGATACCGAGGACGAAAAATACTCCGAGTATCTGGAAGAATACGAGATCCGCAGCCTGATCCGCAAGTATTCCGACTATATCCGCTACCCCATCAAGATGGAGGTCACCAAGTCCCGTCCCGTGGAGGAGCCGAAGGACGAGAACGCCGAGGGTGAGGAAAATAAAGCGCCCAAGTACGAGTCCTACACCGAGATGGAGACCCTGAACTCCATGGTGCCCATCTGGCAGCGGGACAAGAAGGACGTTACGGAGGAAGAGTACGAGACCTTCTACCGGGACAAGTTCTTTGACTACAATAAGCCCCTGCGCACCATCCACTACAACGTGGAGGGCAACGTTTCCTTCAAGGCGTTGCTGTATATCCCCGGCAAAGCGCCCTACGATTTCTACACCAAGGATTACAAGCGTGGATTGCAGCTGTACAGCAGCGGCGTGCTGATCATGGACAACTGCGAAGACCTGCTGCCCGAGCATTTCCGTTTCGTCCGCGGCGTGGTGGACAGCCAGGATCTGTCCCTGAACATCAGCCGTGAGATGCTCCAGCACAACCGTCAGCTGACCATCATTGCCCGGAACATCGAAAAAAAGATCAAGTCCGAGCTGAAAGCCATGCTGGAAAACGACCGGGAGAAGTACGAGGAATTCTACGCCGCCTTTGGCCGTCAGCTGAAGTACGGCACCGTCTCCGACTACGGCGCACATAAGGAAGCGACGCAGGATCTGCTGCTGTTCTACAGCCACAAGCAGGGCAAGCTGGTCTCCCTCAAGGAGTATGTGGACGCCATGGCCGAGGGTCAGGAGAAGATCTACTATGCTCCCGGTGAAAATAAGGAGCGTCTGAGCAAGCTGCCTCAGGTGGAGACCCTGACGAAGAAGGGCTATGACGTGCTGCTGTTCACCGAGGATGTGGACGAGTTCGTTCCTCAGACCCTGATGACCTACATGGAGAAGCCCTTCTGCAACGTTTCTACCGAGGATCTGGGCTTGCAGACCGAGGAGGAAAAGAAGCAGGCAGAGGAAAAGGCCGAGGAAATGAAGGGTCTGCTGACCTTCGTGAAGGAGACGCTGGGTGACCGGGTCAAGGAGGTCAAGCTGTCCTCCGAGCTGGGCAGCCACCCCGTGTGCATGACCCCCGCCGAGGGCATGAGCTTCGAGATGGAGAAGTATATGAAGCGGGCGAACCCCGAGTTTGCTTTCCCCGTGGGTCGGGTGCTGGAGCTGAACCCCGAGCATGAGGCGGTGCAGGCCATGCAGAAGGCCATGACCGAAGACCCCGAAAAGGCAAAGGATTACGCAAAGCTTCTGTGCTATCAGGCGCAGCTCATGGCGGAACTGCCGCTGGACGACCCCTATGCCTACACCGAGCTGGTGTGCAGACTGATGAAGTAATCCTGACCGGCAAAGAAAAGGATTGCTTTTGCCGTGCTGGTGTGATAAAATATCCCCACCGAAAGAAAGGGAGGGTTTTGTATGTCCTACACATATTCGTATATCAGTGACGCCCTGTCCAGCGGGTTGCTGTTCGGGGTATTCAGCGGCGTTCCCACGACACTGATCGGCATTGCCACTTATGTATTAAGCGCCCTGGGGCTTTACACCATTGCCAAGCGCCGGGGACTGAACCACCCGTGGCTGGCCTGGATTCCCGTGGCCAGCGCGTGGATCGTGGGTTCGCTTTCCGATCAGTACCGCTATGTGGTCAACGGGGAGAATAAGTCCAAGCGGAAGGTTCTGCTGACGCTGAACATCATTACCACAGTGCTGAGCCTGGTGATGATCGCGTGCGGAATCGGAATGGTGGCGCAGGCGTTGATCGGCGCTGCGGGAGGCATCGACGAGGAGGCCATGGTGCAGGCCATGATAGGGCCGCTGGTGGGCGTGCTGGGGCTGTGTCTGCCCCTGGCAGGCGTCGCCATTGCCTACGCGGTGATCTATTACATGGCGCTGTACGATATCTTCCGGTCTCTTGACCCCAATAACTGCGTGCTGTTTCTGGTGCTGAGCATCGTGTTCAGCGTGACGGAGCCGTTCTTCCTGTTCTTCAACCGGAACAAGGATGGCGGAATGCCCCCCAGACGCCCCAAGCCGGTCTGTATGCCCCCGGAACCGGACTGGTGCGATAACAGCCAGGACACGGGCAATACGGATTTCCTGTAATAAGACAAAGATCCTGCTTTTCTTCGGAAAGGCAGGATTTTTTATGGTGACGGTGGGATTTTTGAATGTCCGCTTTGTGCGGGCAAATGTTTCTGGTGCGGAACCATCTTTTTCCTGCCAGCCGGTTGACAACCGGGAAAATATCCGGTATACTAGGCAATATGCAATAAAAGACGGCTTCATTATTGGAGGAAATGACAAATGGTTATCAAATGGGATGTGACCATCCCCAGACTGTCCGGGGATACTCCCCGCAGAGCGTACATCTATCTTCCGGAAAGCTACGACGAAGAACCTGACCGGCGGTATCCCGTCATGTACATGTTCGACGGGCACAACGTGTTCTTTGACGAGGACGCGACCTTCGGCAAGTCATGGGGCATGAACGACTACATGGAGCGCACCGGAAAGCAGCTCATCATCGTGGGTGTGGAGTGCAACCATCAGGGCAACTGCCGGCTGTCGGAGTATTCCCCCGTGACCTTTGAAAATGCCGAGCTGGGGAAGATCCGGGGCAGGGGCAGCACCACCATGAACTGGATGGTAAATGAGTTGAAGCCCTACATCGACGGGCATTTCCGCACCCTGCCCGACCGGAGAAACACCATTCTCGCGGGTTCCTCCATGGGCGGCCTGATGGCACTGTATGGCGCGTCGGCCTACAATTCCGTTTTCCAGCGGGCGGCCTGCCTGTCCCCAAGCCTTTGGGTCGCGCCGGGAAAGGTGATGGAGCTGATCGCCAAGGCGCGTATCCGTCCGGATACGACCATCTACATGGACTACGGGGAAAACGAAATGGCCAACCATGTGGCAAGCCAGGCGGTCATCCCCTCCGCAGTGTACCTGCTGTTGACCAAAGGGGTCAATCTGGCCTTCCGCATTGTCCCCGGCGGCAATCACTCGGAGGCCAGCTGGGAAAAGCAGATCCCGATTTTTATGGAGTGCCTGGGACTTTAATAGAGAGAGCGAGAGGGAAAAGAAATGGAAATTCGCTACGAAAAACATTGGAGCGGCTGGCTGAACCGGGATATGGAATTCAAAATCTACGGCAGCTGCGGCAAGCCCGTGATCTTCATTCCCTGTCAGGCAGGGCGGTTCTGGGATTTTGAGTCCTTCAAAATGGTGGACTACTGGGCGCCATGGATCGAGTCCGGCAAGTGCATGGTCTTCTCCATTGACACCATCGACAATGAAAGCTGGGCAGCCATAGGAGCGGACAACCGCTGGCGCATTGAGAATCACGAAAAGTGGTATCACTACGTGGTGGACGAACTGGTGCCGTATATCCGGCACGTCGCCGGTATGGCCAACGGACACGATCAGGGCATTATGACCTTCGGCGCGTCCATGGGCGCCATGCATGCCGCGAACTTTTACTACCGCCGTCCCGACCTGTTTGACAGCTGCTTCGCCATCTCCGGCCTGTACGACAATAAGGAGTTCTTCGGCGACTACTGCGACGAGCTGGTGTACGCCAACTGCCCCTGTCTGTACTTACAGAACATGCCCGACGACCACTATTACAAGGGCATCTACAACAGCCAGAAGAGCCTGATCGTCTGCGGTCAGGGCGCGTGGGAGGAGCCGCTGCTGGAATCCACCCGCTGGCTGGACACGGTCTGCTGCCAGAAGGGCATCCACACCCGGTTTGAATACTGGGGCTATGACGTTGACCACGACTGGCCGTGGTGGTACAAGATGGTGCAGACATACCTTCCCTGGTTTTTAGGCTAAAGATATAAGGAGTGAGAAACATGAAGAACTTCATATTCATCTCCCCGAATTTCCCCATGACCTACTGGAAATTCTGCCGGGAGCTGAAAAATAACGGTATGCGGGTGCTGGGCATCGGCGACAGCCCCTATGACGATCTGCTGCAGGAGCTGCGTGACAGTCTGGACGAATATTATAAGGTTTCCAGTCTGGAAAATTACGACGAAGTGTTCAAGGCCGTCGCCTTCTTCACCTACAAATACGGCAAGATCGACTGGCTGGAGAGCAACAACGAATACTGGCTGATGCGGGATGCGGCGCTGCGCACCGAATTCAACATCACCACCGGCCCCAAGCTGGACGAGATGGACAAGATCAAGTTCAAGTCCTGCATGAAAAAGTACTACGCCAAGGCCGGTATCCCCACCGCCCGGTATCATCTGGTGGAGGGGCTGGAGGACGCGCTGGAATTTGCCCACACCGTGGGCTATCCCGTGGTGGTCAAGCCGGACAGCGGCGTGGGTGCCTGCAACACCTACAAGCTGCAATCCGACGAGGACGTCCAGTGGTTCATCAGCAATAAGGACGACGCCGTGTACATCATGGAGGAGTTCGTCAACGGCTATGTCCAGACCTTCGACGGCATCGTGGACTCCAAGGGGCAGATGCTGTTCGAGTCCGGCAATATCACGCCCCTGTCCATCATGGACATCGTGAATACCCAGGGGGATTCCGTATACTATCTGGTAAAGGAACTGCCGGAGAAGATCCGCAAGGCCGGGCTTGCCACCGTAAAAGCCTTCGGGGTTAAGAGCCGCTTCGTCCATCTGGAATTCTTCGTCCTGAACGAAGACCAGGCGGGGCTGGGCAAAAAGGGAGACGTGATCGGTCTGGAGGTCAACATGCGCCCCTCCGGCGGCTACACCCCCGAGATGTACAACTACTCCCAGGAGACCGATGTGTACAAAATCTGGGCGGACATGGTGGCCTTTGACTGCAACACCAAGTCCATCGGTGCGCACCATTTCTGCGCCTTCTACGGCCGCCGGGACGGACGGCGCTACAAGCTGGACGATTACGAGGTCATGATGAAGTACGGCAGCAAAATGGTCATGTGGGGACGCATTCCCGACGCCCTGTCCGGTGCTATGGCGAACCAGATGTACGTGGCCAATTTTGACACCGAAGAAGAAATGATGGCCTTCTACAAAGACATGGCCGCGACATACGAGGGATAAAAGAGATTAGCAGCCACGGCGGGTTTTCCTGCCGTGGCTGCTATTGAAATTTATGCAGATATATGGTATAGTGAAGCCCGACAAGAAGGGAGAGTACGACATGAAGAAAATAACATGTATGCTGCTTGTGGGATTGCTTATTTTTGCATTATGCGCGTGTTCACAGAATAAGCAGTCTGCAATGTATATAAAGCCAAGCGATTTTTCGGAGGAAACCCAGGATGTTCTCAGCCTGTTTGATGATGAAATCCAGTTCTTCGACATTTCGTTTGATGAAACTGCGAAATCCTATGCAGTATCGATTTGGGTCTATCGTGACGGCGAATGGTTCGAAGACGGAACAACGGCTGGAAACATTGACCATGTAACCGGGAGAATAGCCGTGAGACTGACGGAAACCGGCTGTGATTTATATACCATCGATGAAAACGGCCATGTTAAGTATAGCTTATCGACTGTAGACACGCCATTTGACGAATCCACAGGAGTTGGCGGGACAAGAATTGACCGGGAGGTGCCGATTGTGCTGAATAAAGAAATCCCTCTTTGGGTCAAAATCGGGACAACCGCGAACAGTATGCGCGTTACGGATGTAACGGACGATTTCAGAAATGCTGAGTGCAATGCGGGAATCGCCGTTACCCTTACGGTATCTGATGTAGAGGTGGACGCAAAATGAGTACAAAGAAAGCCATCGGCGATTCATTTGCTGCAATATTCATTTTACTTATTTCGCAGCTTATCGCCCAGGGCATTGCAACCGCGTTTGGCCTGATAAAAGTCCCGTCCGGAGTCTGCAATATAATTGCGGGGGCTTTATATGCCGGATTGGCGTATGCTTTCCTGAAAATCTTTGCCGCCAAAATTGTGAAGCTGCCTATGGCGGAGCTGGGGATGCCGGAATTTGCCGTTAAAAAGAGATGGATTCTGACGGCTGTATTATTGCCGTCCCTGGTCAAAGGAATCTATCTTCTGGCGTTCAGCGGTCAATACGTTTCGTCCAATATGAGCGGAACGCAGATTTTTAATACATTAAGCGCAGGCATTGCCTTTACCGGAATCGCGGCGGGGTTCGTTGAAGAAATGGTATTCAGAGGCGTTATTCTGAATGTATTAAAGAAAAAGTGGAATATTAAGGCGGCGGTTATTGTCCCCTCGATATTATTTGGTTTTGTGCATATTCTGGGGATGAATTTTTCGGTAGGCAGCTGCTTGCTGGTCATTCTTGCCGGTACGATGGTCGGTGTTATGTTTTCCTTGATTGCAATCGAAAGCGGCTCCGTCTGGAACAGCGGAGTGGTACATGCCGTCTGGAATATTGTGATAATCGGCGGAGGACTGGCCATCGGGGAAAAAGCGGATGAATATTCCGTAATGACGTACGTTCTTGACTCTAAATTATTTGCAGTTACGGGCGGCGAATTTGGCGTTGAGGCATCCGCCATTTCACTGGTGGGATACATAATTGTGGCCGGTATGGCGCTTGCTATGATCCGGTCAGAAAAGAAAGCAGATCGGGTGCTTTAATGTGAAACCGAACGCCCCGGGCAGATGCCCGGGGCGTTTTGCGCTCATATTACAGCTTATGAAACAGCGGCTGCCGGTTTTCGAAGGTACAGACGTACCCGAAAATGTCTTTCAGAATGTCGCAGGCGCGGAACGTATACTGCCCCACCCGGTTGCAGCGGTGGGCGTCGGAGCCGACGGTGACGATCTCGCCCCCCAGCTCCCGGAAGCGCCGGAAAATGTCGGCGGAGGGAAGAAAATCGCCGCAGCGGTCAACGCCGCTGGTATTCATTTCCAGCCCCTTGCCCTTTTCAGCCAGAACCCGGAGAATTTCGTCGATGACCTCCCGGTGGGCAACATAGGACAGGGGCGCGTGTGTGGGGTGACAGGGGGGCTTGCTGATATAAGTCAGATGTGCCAGTACGTCGAAATCTTCATGAACCTGAACACAGGCCAGCGTTTCCACCAGATACCGCTGCTCCACCTGATAAACGGTCTTCCCCTGCCAGAACGGCTCAAAATACACGTCAAGCCCGTCCACAAAATGGATGGAGCCGAGGACAAAGTCAAAGGGACGCCGGGCAAGGTCTTTCCGGAACTGCGCCTGATTATCCCGGGTAAGGCCAAACTCCACACCCCGCCGGATGGTCAGCCCGGGAAGCGAAAGACGGTCGTATTCTGCGTTGTAGTCCTCCGTGCGGAAGGTCAGGTCGCCCATCTGCCCGGTGGGGTCATAGTCCAGATGGTCGGTGAAGCAGATTTCCTTCAACCCGGCGTCCAGCGCCGCCTGCGCCAAGGCGCGGCCGGTGTCGTGGCCGTCAAAGGAAACCCGGGAATGAATGTGAAAATCAAACATCTCTCTCTTTCTCCTCCCAAAACAGGCGGAACGCCGTGGGCAGCGCCGCCTGCTCGTCGATCTGCTCTGCCGTGAACCATGAAAAGCCGCCGGATACTTCGGCAACTTCCAGATAAATTCCCTTCATATTCCACTGGATATGGGTGAAAATGTGCTTTCTCGAAACCTCCCGCAGAATTTCCCGTGGACGAAGCCCCATCCGCTCCACCTCGGCCAGCGCGTGAGCTGTATCCAGATGCCCGGTCACATTGGGAAACTGCCACAGCCCCGCGAGAAGCCCTTTGCCCGGGCGCTTTTCCAGAGCATATTTCCCGTCGCATTGCAGAATGAACACCGTCCTGTCCTCCTGCCGCCGCTCCCGCTTGGGGGACTTGACGGGGAGGTCTTCCGCGGTGCCGTGCTGATATCCGAGACAAATTTTCCGACAAGGGCAGCTGCCGCATTCCGGTTTTCGGTTGGGGCCGCAGACGGTGGCACCCAGCTCCATCAGCGCCTGCGTGAAGTCACCGGCTTCTTTCGGGTAAATGGCGGCAAGCCTTTCCCGGACGCTGGCTTTCACGGCGGGCAGATCGATAGGGGAGGGGTCGTCCGTCAGCCGGGAGAAGACCCGCAGTACATTGCCGTCCACCGCCGGAACGGGAAGGTCAAATGCGATGGAGCAGACAGCGCCCGCAGTGTACTCCCCGATGCCGGGCAGCGCCAGAACCGCATCATATTCCCTGGGGAATTCGCCATTATAGCGTTCCTGGATGACCTGCGCGGCTTTCTTCAGATTCCGCACCCGGCTGTAGTAGCCCAGCCCCTCCCAGAGCTTGTGCAGAACATCGTCGTCGCAGTCTGCCAAAGCCTCCACAGTAGGCAGCGCGGCAAGGAAGCGGGCGTAGTAGCCCTTGACAGCCTCCACCCGTGTCTGCTGGAGCATGATTTCCGACAGCCAGATATGGTAAGGCTCTTTCGTTTCCCGCCATGGCAGGCAGCGGTGGTTTTCCCGATACCACGGAAGCAGCAGCTCGGGGAGCGTATTCAAATCCAGATTATCCATATCCAGCGTCTCCTTATGGTGGACATTTTACACCAGAAACACCGAAGCTGTCAAGGCGGCGCGGAGGGGAAGATAAAAAAGTTGGAAAAAGCGAAAAAAGCACTTGCATTTTTTTAAGAGATGTGGTACTATATTCAGGTATTTGAGAGAAGTGCGTATGCGCCAGTAGCTCAGTTGGATAGAGTGACTGACTACGAATCAGTAGGTCGGGGGTTCGAGTCCCTTCTGGCGTACCACCTAAAAAGCCCGGAATTGTCAAGATTCCGGGCTTTTTTTGTACTTTTACGGCAAAAATTGGAAGCGCTTATTTTGCATTTTGGGTCATTTGCGGGAATTGTCTTGAATTATACTGAACTCCAATTAAAATCTTTAAAAAAGATTTTAATTGCCTGAAGGGCATGGAGTTCATATGAGACTTGTTTTGTGATTTCTTTCCTTATAAATCACAAAACAGGCAGCGCCGTCAGGCGATAATAGTATTAGTGGAATTATTTGCGGATGTGTTTTGAAATACAGAACGCGTAATAACAGGAAAGAGGCAAATCATGAGATGGAATCCACTTCCCGTTTTTTCTGACGGACAGAATACTTTTCTATCCATTCCTCGACAGAATTGGGAAACGAATAATCTTGGCTTCTTCCGTAATTTGCATTAAAATATAGTTCTATTATACCTATTCTAAATATAATAGATTCTGTGCTTTCTCATTTCCCACGGTTATACTACTTACTGGAATTAAATCTGATTCTAAAGGGATGATTAACCGTGGACTTGAAGGCAGTCGGGAAACGAATCAAGGCAGCCCGTGAGCAAAAGGGGCTGACGCAGGAAGCGCTGGCAGAATTGGTGAATTTAAGCCCTATGCATGTCAGCGTAATTGAACGGGGCTTCAAGCCTACCAAGATGGACACATTCTGCAATATTGCCAATGCTTTGGATGTGTCCGCCGATACATTGCTTCAGGATGTCATCGATCACTCTGCCGATTCTGTTCCGTCTGATTTAGACGATCTCATGAAGGGTCTCCCCGCAAAGGAGCGGCGCAAAATATACCACTGCGTCAAAGCGTATATTGAAGCCTACTATGAAAACGGCTGATTTCGCCAGCAAGCAATCAAAAAGATTGCCTGCTGGTTTCCTTTTGCTATAATTCGACTGACTTCGACATGCCTTTTCCTGTATTATAAGCCTGTCAGAATTACTTATAAATATAAATTTATATGGTTCTGATTATTTATATTGGAAATGAGGCAATGGTATGTCGATTGTAAAATTCGAGCTGAATGAGACGCAGCTTGCGCTGCAATTAAGGAGTACGCTGGAACAGGCTGATTCCTGCTATGCAAAAGAATATCTTCCTTTTGCGCAAGCCAATGCGAAGTTATCCGATGATGCTTTTGTGGATACGCTGGAAAGACAGTTTACTGCCAAACTATTGTATGTTGCATGGCAGGGTGTTCGCTGGAACTTGGATTGTTACCGAGATCCAATAAACAAGCTCCGGCTCCAGACCGATTATGAAGAACTTCATGGAGAATATCTTTTTTCTGCGCTTCCGCAGGTACAAGCCACCGAAGACGCCATATGTTCTTCTGCCCGGCAGTTTACCCCGGAGCAGCAAGCAATGGCAATACAAATTGCGGACTACTATTCCTATCTGGAAACCATAGACTTTAAGCTTGTACACTATTGGGGCTTCCTGTGGGGCAACGAATTCTTCCCCAAAGTCGTTCCCGGGTATGCCGCTGATACCGTGTTTACCGCAAAGTACACGCATATGCTTGAACACGATCTTGGCATCATACTTGCAGACCAGACGTAACAAACGGAGCCTCCATTTGGCGGAGGCTCCGTTTGTTAGCAAATACTGCCTGACGATCGATTACACCCTGTCCAGAATTCTTCCATCCGTAGAAACGATCACCACGTCCCACGGGATCAGCTTTCCGCTGTTCAGCAGCGCCTTTTTCACCGCCTGCTCAATACCGCCGCAGCAGGGGACTTCCATCCGGACGACCGTGATGCTGCGGATGTCGTTGTGCTTCAGAATCTCCGTGAGCTTGTCGGAATAGTCCACGGCGTCCAGCTTGGGGCAGCCTACCAGCGTGATGCGGCCCTTGATGAAATCCTGATGGAAATTGGCATAGGCATAGGCGGTACAGTCGGCGGCGACCAGAAGCTTTGCCCCGTCGAACCATGGCGCGTTCACGGGCGCAAGCTTGATCTGTACCGGCCACTGACGCAGCTGGGACTGCTGGGGCGTCCTGACGTCGCAGGGGGATTCCTCCCGGGGAATGGCTCGCGCCGCGGAGCCGGGGCAGCCGCAGGGCAGTTTTTCTTCCTTTTTCGCCTTCGCGGCCAGAACGGCGGCTTCGTCATAAGCAGCCGCTTCCCGTTCTACGAAGGTGATCGCGTCGGTGGGGCAGGCGGGGAGACAGTCCCCCAGACCGTCGCAGTAGTCGTCCCGCATCAGCTGCGCCTTGCCGTCTACCATGGCGATGGCGCCCTCGTGGCACGCCGCCGCGCAGGCACCGCAGCCGTTGCATTTTTCCCGGTTGATTTCAATAATTCTGCGAATCATAATCCGTTCCTCCTGTTTTTTGGGGGGAAACTCTGAACAAATCACCTTCGGCTGGACAGCGGACCTTTTTCCCTAGCCGTGCGGCTTCACAAGCGGGAAATACACAAAGTATTCCTCCACTTGTGAAGCCTTCGTCTAGGAAAAAATCTCTCGCCGCCAGCTCTCGCCGATTTGTCCAGAGCTTCCCTTGACTTTATGGCCACAGTTTACTATACTATTGCAAAAACGTATGTTGGAATTCCAACAAAGGAGCGATTATGGAAGCATATTATGAAATATTGTCCCAATGTCCGCTGTTCACGGGGATAACGCGGCAGGAAATGCCGGAAATACTGAACTGTCTGGACAAAAAGGTGGTCGAGATACCAAAAGGCGACCCGGTGTTTCTGGAAGGGGAGCCTGCCCGGTTCGTGGGGGTCGTGCTGTCCGGCGGGGTGCAGATCGTCCGGGACGATTACTACGGAAACCGAAGCGTGCTGACGGTGGCCGCGCCCGGCGGGCTGTTCGCGGAAGCTTTCGTCTGCGCGGGGCTGGAGACATTGCCGGTCAGCGCCTTTGCCGTGCAGAACAGTACCGTGCTCCTGCTGGATTGCCGGCGGGTGATGACCGGCTGCGGCCATGACTGCCTGTTCCACAGCCGGCTGGTATACAATCTTTTGCAGGGCATCGCTCAGAAAAATCTGGCGCTGACGGAGAAGATACGGTTCATGTCCCGGAAAACGACCCGGGAAAAGCTGATGGAATTCCTGCTCGATCAGGCGAAGCGCCACGGCAGCGCGGAGTTTACGATCCCCTATGACCGTCAGGCGCTGGCGGATTATCTGGGCGTGGAGCGGAGCGCCATGTCGGCGGAGATCGGGAAGCTGCGGAAGGACGGGCTGCTCGAAACCGGCGGCGCGTGGTTCCGGGTGGCGGCTTCTGACGGAAAATAATTACAAATGTGTAACAATATGTGGATTCTGACGGCTTTTTCGACACAAGATGTTGTGGGGATTTTAAAAATTGTATTGACAATTTCTTAAATCGGTCTTATAATACTGAATAGAGAAACACGAGCAGAGGCGCTGCGTCCGTAACGGCGGTTTCGTCAGGGGGCAGGGCTTAACAAGGAAATGGGGTAGGATGCCCCGCATTGACCAATACCGTGTGCGTTTAGAAGCCTGTCCGTTGGCGAAAGCCAGTCATTGGGGCGACCTGAGAAGGCAGGGCAGGTTTTGCTTGAGGCGCGAGTCGGGAGACCTACTGTTTCGTCAGAATGTTGCTTCGGAATGGTCATGGCGATGTTCTACCCGTCGGTGGAACACGCGATGACCATTTTTGCGTGGTTTCTCTAAAATTACAACCTAATTCATGTTTCCGTGGCCGGGCGGGGCGTTCAGACTGCCCGGCTGAACAAGAGAACGGGGTGCGAGTCCCCACGCTGCCGGCACTGTAAGTGTCGAGACGGCCTGCCGTTGGTGAAAGCCAGTCATTGGAGAATTCCGAGAAGGCAGACAGGCCGCCGCTCGAGACACAAGTCAGGAGACCTACGGAAACAGACAGCGGCCGCTTTGCCCCGGACATTGGGCGGAGACGGTCGGTTTTCGGCGCAGAAAAACGGCTGCGGCGGTCTATTGTTTTGGACTGCCGCAGCCGTTCTTCATTATATATAGAAAAAGGTGCATTATGCCGACGCCAAGCAGAAATGCGATTTATGACGCGACCATCCGCAGAATGACCGCGTGCGCTCTGGAAGAAGCGGAGAACCGTTTCGCCGTGGAACACGCGCAGGACACGGAGCAGCAGCTTGCCGATTATCTCCGCAAATATGCGGACGAACTGGGGCACACGCCATGGCCACGGGAGATTCCGGGCGGCGTGACCATTCAGACACGCTTCGGAAGCTGGGAGGCGGCTGTGGCGGAGGCGGGGCTGCCTTTCCCCGAGCATCCGAACCAGCCGGGCAAGTTCCGGCGCGTCCGGGAAGAGACCCAGCGCCAGCGAGCCATCTACCGCCAGAAGAAAGCCGAAAAACGGGAGCGGGCGAAGGAACGAATGAAGGCGCAGGAAGAAAAAAGAAGAAAAAATCGTCAATCCGGTATTACCTGATCCGCGCGACCCCCTTGCGCGAATCTGTAATATATTGGGAAACTCTGAATCAATCGTCTGCGGCTGAGCAGCGGGTCTTTTGCCCCCATGCCGCAGACTGAAAAACGGGAAATACATGCAGTATTTCTCCGTTTTCCAGTCTTTGCCTGGGAACAAAATCCCTCGCTGTCAGTTTCTGCCGATGGAATCAGAGCTTCCATTAAGCTGTTTTGATTGCCCAAGGAACAGCTTTTCCTCCCATAATACCGCCGTCGGAGCAGAGGCGGCGGTATCAAGGAAACAAAAACCTCCGCCGGGTATCCGGCGGTGCAAATAGATATCCGGCTTATTTTGTGGCAAATGCGCGACCGACCGAAACGGGAGACACGCATTCTTGTTCAGCTGAACAAGGGAATCCGGTGCAAAACCGGAACACGGCGGGCAGACCCGTCGTGCTGTAAGCACGGAGCCGACTTCCTTTCCGCGAAAGCGGGTCATTGGGGAAACCTGAGAAGGCGGGAAGCGGCGTGGACGATTTCGTCCGAACGTGTTAGTCAGAAGACCTACAAACTGTGCGTTTGAAAAACGTGCAGCATAAGCAGAACGCCCCGGCAGCGGTAAACCCGACGTGCCGGAGCTGGCCGGAATGAATTCCGCTTTACGCCTGCGGGCGTTGCAATACCATATAATGAGGAGGTTTATTTATGAAGAGAAGACTACTGGCATTCCTGCTGGCGTTTGTGATGACGTTCAGCCTTGTGCCGGTAAACACGTTTGCCGCAGAGGCAGATGCAGCCGCTCTTTACACCAACATTACCACGGAATCCGGCGAAAATGTGACCGTCGAGTATGTGGAAACGGTTGTTGGTGAAGCGGCGTGGGGTGAATCGATCAACACACCGTATTACCATGTGACGATTCCTGAAGGAACCGGGAAGGTGCTTCTCACCTATCCGGAAAGTGTCAAGCTTGTGCTTTCCGGGGATGACGGGGCAGTTTTCTTCTACAGGAATACGTACCCGGGACAAAGCGAGATTGCTCTCGGCGGGGCTCTCACGGTTGCGACCAACGATGACGGAAGCAAGACGGTGACCATTCCTGTTGAAAATTTCATGCTGAGTACGGATGGTTCAGTTGCTGTGGGCATGGCATACTACGTTGACGGGGAGAACCAGTCTGCTGCCGAATTCTTTGACTTTACTTACGCAGCCCTGACCCATGCGGTTACCCTGACCTCCGGCGAGGGCTATACCCTGACCGGAGAAGCCACGGTAGAGGACGGCAAGGACTACAGCTTCACCGTCACCATCGCCGACGACTACGAGATGGAAGACAACTTCGTAGTCAAGGCCAACGGCGAAACGCTGACGGCCGGTGAAAGCGGCAGCTACACGGTTGAGAACGTCACTGCCGATCTGACCATTACCGTCGAGGGCGTCGTGAAAAAGCAGGCTGCCGGTCACGCTGTGACTTTGACTCCCGGCGAGGGCTATACCCTGACCGGAGAAGCCACGGCAGAGGATGGCAAGGACTACACCTTCACCGTGACCGTGAGCGAAGGCTACGACGCGGCCAACATGGTCGTCAAGGTCAACGGCGAGGAAGTTACCGCGGTTGACGGCATTTACACCGTCGAGAAGGTTTCCTCCGACCTGACCATCACTGTCGAGGGCGTGACCGAAGCCGTTCAGAAGACGGCCGGCCTGTCCGTTCTGAAGTTCGGCGACACAAGCACCGAGGCCAAGGCGCAGATGTTCCAGCTGATTCCGGCTTTCGACCCGGCGGTCAAGGAATACACCGTGCTCGTGCCGGACAACTCCAACATGTTCTACGCATGGGCGACCAAGGCTGACGACAGAAGCAGCAGCACGACCATCACGGCCAAGTGGGTAAACCTTAACGTTGATACCGAGAAGACACAGGCTCTGACCTCCGGCAAAGCCAGCGGCCAGAATCTGGCAGGCTTCGCACCCACCGGCACGAAGGTCAACACCATGACCGTCACCGTTGTGGACGGCGACTTCAAGGATGAGTACAAGCTCACCTCCGTCCGTGTTGCGCCGAGCCTGACCGCCCTGTCTCTGGACGGCATCCGGTTCGCGGAGAGATTCTCCGCTACCAAGACGGCTTACACCGCGACCACTGCCGCCGAGAGCGTTACCGTTGCGGCGACTCCCCGTGATGAAAGCTACACCGTCACCGTCAACGGCGGCAGCGATACCACCGTTCCGCTGAATCTTGGTGAGAACAAGATCGACGTGGTCGTCACCAACCCCGGCGGCTATACCAACACCTACACCATCACCGTTACCAGACTGGCAGCCATCGAGGTCGGCTTCACCGTTGACCCCGCCGACGCCAAGGTAACTGTCTGGGATTCCAACAAGGACAGAGTTGCTCCCACGGACGGTAAGTATTCCGTCATGGCTGACGCCGAGTACACCTACCTCGTGCAGAGCGACGGCTATGTCAGCCAGAAGAGCAGCTTCAAGTTCAGCGAAAGCAGCACCATCGACATTACTCTGGCCGTGGCTACGGAGAACCCGAACCTGGACAAGAGCATCACTGCCGAGTGGGGCAACTTCCGCAAGGGCGACAACAATCTGGGTATCACCAACGCTAAGACCCCCTACGCCCCCGAGGACGCGGAAATTCTGTGGGCTGTGAAGCACGGCACCGGCTGGGCGGCTGCCCCCGGTTCTCCCATCATGGTCGATGGCGACATCTACACCTACTCCGGAAGCACCATCCGCCGTCTCAACAGCATGACCGGCGAGACGGTGACCGAAGGCACCATGGTTGATAAGTCCAGCTACTCCATCGTCCCCATGACTTATGGCGACGGCATGGTCTTCGTTGGCCTGTCCGGCGGCAAAATTCAGGCGTTCAACGCAAAGACGCTGGAGTCTCTGTGGGTCTACACCGACGAGCTGGGCGGACAGCCCAACTGCCCCATCACCTACAAGGACGGCTACATCTACGCAGGCTTCTGGAACAGCGAGGACAGAAACGCCAACTTTGCCTGCATCAATACCGTTGACGAAGACCACGCCTCCGCTACCGAGGTCAAGTACGCCAGCTGGACTTACACCAGAGCGGGCGGCTTCTACTGGGCGGGCGCTTATGTCACCGATAAGCTGGCTATCGTCGGCACCGACGACGGCGCGAGCGGCTACGATACCAACGGCGCCGCGCTGCTGGTCTTCGACCGCTACACCGGCGAGAAGCTCGACGCCCACGAGGGTATCCGCGGCGACCTGCGCTCCAACGTTTCCCATGACCCCGAATCCGACCGGGTGTTCTTTACCACCAAGGGCGGCATTCTGGGCAACGCCCAGATCGACTGGGATACCGGTAAGATTCTGGACTACAAGGAAGTCGTTATCAAGGATGCGCAGGGCAATGCCAACGCCATGTCCACCTGTACGCCTTCCGTGTACAACGGCAGAATCTACATCGGCGTCGCCGGCACCAGCCAGTTCGGCGCCAACAGCGGCCATGGCATCGCGGTTTATAACCTGAACGGCGACGGCTCCATGACGCAGGCGTATGTTTACGCCATCGTCGGCTATCCCCAGACCTCTGCCATGGTCTCCACGGCATACTCTGCCGAGGATGGCTCCGTGTACATCTACCTGCCCTACAACTATACCCCCGGCGGCGTTTCCGTACTGAAGGATAAGCCCGGCCAGACTGCGCCTGTGACCACCACCGGCTCCGGCTACAGCGAGGTCTTCACCCCGGTCGGCTCCCTGGCGCAGTACTGCATCTGCTCCACCATCGCCGACCAGTACGGCACGATCTACTATAAGAACGACTCCTGCTACATGATGGCGATCACCTCCAAGATCGAATCTCTGGAGATCACCCAGTATCCCACCATCACCGAGAACGAGGACGGCTCCATCACCGTTGACGGTCTGAAGGCTGTCACCAAGCTGAAGAACGGCGAGGAGCGGGATGTATCCAACTATGTTTCCGTCGTCAAGAACGAGGAGACCGGCGGCTACACCGTGTCCTACACCTACGGCTTCGACAACGCTAACTACGGCCTGAAGACCGTGACCGCTGAGATTGCCGACTACACCGTCACCATCCCCACGGGCGAGGGCTACACCATCACCGGTGAGAAGACCGCCAAGGGCGGCAAGGATTACACCTTTAAGCTGGAGCTTGACTACCGCTACGAGGCGGGGGAGGACTTTGCCGTGCAGGTCAACGGCGAGACCGTCACCGGCGAGAAGGGCGTCTACACCGTCAAGAATGTTTCTACCGATCTGGTCATCACCGTCAAGGGTGTGAAGGAGAAGGTTCTGGAGCCTGTCACGGTCTACTTCTCCTTCTCTCATGATGATACGTTCGAGTCCTGCGAGCAGTCCGGTCAGGTCATGGCTCTGAAGGAAGTCACCGTTCCTTACTTCGATCTGGAGCTGTATGGCCTTGAGAACTTCTACTTCGCCTCTGAGAATTACGGCCCTGCCAGCGGTGACCCCACCGGCGGCCCCGGCAGTGCTCTGGACCCCGGCACCAAGGAATTCGCTTACGGCAAGATCACCATGCTGCACCTGTTCATCTATGCCACCGAGGTTTACTATCTGGGCATTGACCCTGCGGATGCGGGCAAGGGCTATCTGGCGGATAATGGTATGGGCACCGATATCTTCAATTACAGCGGTTCTACTGGCTCCATCTTCCTGCAGAATATCTGGAATTACGACCTGAACCTGAACTACTATCTGAACTACGAGTATCCTCTGGCCTCTGCGGGCTGGGGCAGCACATGCGATCAAATCCTGCTCCGCGACGGCGACATCGTCACCCTCGGCCACTTCTCCGACTGGAGCTTCTTCAACGATACCACCAGCATCTTTAATTACATCGTAGCAGACAAGACGGATCCCGTTCAGGGCGACAAGATCAAGCTGGAGCTGTACCATGCGGGCGCTGACATGTATGGTACTTACAACACTGCCCACACCCTCATCGACTACAGCCCCAGTGTTTACTGCACGCCTGTCAACGATATCGTTTCCGGCGACGTGACCACATGGCAGTATGTGGGAAATGCGGAAGCTGACGGCAGCCTGGTCGTGGACACCAGCAAGCTGGCTCCCGGCGAGTATATCTTTGCTCTGGCCGGCCAGCCCGGTAAGGAGAACTCCGGCGTCATCTGCTCCACCCCCGGCGGCATCCGCCTGACCATCCACGAGAAGCCCGTCGTGAAGGGCGATCTCAACGGCGACGGTGTGATCAACTCCACCGACGTAATGGCTCTGTTCAACGCGATCAACTCCGGCGATGACCTCGACGCCACTGTTGCAGACGTCAACGGCGACGGCGTGATCGATGCCCGCGACGTGATGGCGCTGTACAACATCATCAAGAGCGACAACTGATCCAGCAGATGGTTTGCCGGCCGGAATATCCTGTTTTGACCGGCAAACCCCACCTTACCGGTACTTGACTCAAAGCAAAAAGGACAACTTCTGACAGGAGGATGTTATGAAAATTTTTAAGAAATCCATGTGCCTGCTCCTCGCGGTAGTCATGGTTCTCGGCATGGCGATCACCGCCTCCGCCGTGGAGACCACGGAAACCATGAGCGTGACGGCCAGCAAGGCCAACCCGGCGGTTGGCGAGGAATTCAGTATTTATCTGAACGCCAGCGGCAATATCGCCGAATGCGGATGCTTCCAGATGGACCTGTACTACGATCAGGATCTGTTCGAGTACGTGGGCGCAAACACCGCTTTCACACCCAACCACAACACCAATAAGACCACCGGCGCGCGGTATATCCGCCTGACGTGGCTTGACCTGACCAGCCAGACCGTGATCCCCAAGGGGCAGTTCTGCGAGCTGAAGTTCAAGGTCCTGAAGGCTGGCGAATATCACTTCCAGCTGACCAACATCGTCATTTCGGATTATAAGGGCGACGCCATCATGAATGTTGCCACTGCTCCCGGCTCCGTGGACGTGGCTGCAACGGAAGCCCCCGCCTTCGTCGGCTACGCAGTTTCCGCTTCCGAGGACAAGGCTGTCACCGTCGGCGAGAGCGCCGAGGTCAAGATCAATGTTTCCAACAGCGACAGCATCATCACCACCTACAACGCCTATGATCTGACCCTGACCTATGACACCGACAAGCTGACCTACAATTCCTGCACCGCCGCCGACGCTCTGGCAGTCGTGAAGGAAGACGTTCCCGGCACCATCCGTGTGATCGGCTTCGGCGATGACAAGAATCTGGACCCCCCCGCCGCTACCCTGAGCTTCACCGCCAAGGGCACGGGCGAAGCGGAAGTGAAGATCACCTCTGCCAAGGTTGACATCGGTTCTCAGGCCGTCGGCAGCGACGCCCCTGCGGCTTTCCTCCTGGACGACACCACCGTGATCAAGGTGACCGGCTACACCGTCACTTTGGGCGAGGGCCTGTCCGGTGAATCCACCGTCGCTCCCGGCGCGGACTACACCTTCACCGCTATCGACGCGGACAACTACGACTACGTTATCTCCGCCACCATGGGCGGCGAGACCACCACTGCCAACGACAACGGCAACGGCACCTATACCATCCCGGGTGTCACCGGCAATCTGGTGATCAATGCTACCATGACGCCCAAGAGCTACAATGTCACCGTGGAAGGCACCGGCGCAGGCGATGTGACCGCTGCCGATAAGGCCACTTACAACACCGACTACACCTTCACCGTGACCGAGGACGGCAACTATACCTATAACACCACCGTGACCGTGGGCGGCAAGACCTATTCTCTGGGCGCTCCCGAGAACGGTAAGTACACCATCCCCGGCACCGACATCAAGGGTGACATTGTGATCAGCGTCACCAAGACCGTGAAGCCCTCCTCCGTGGTTTCCGTCACCAAGCCCGATTACGTAAAGGGCAACGACACCGCCACCAAGGGTCAGGATTACACCTTCACCGTCGATAAGGAAGAAGGCTACGATTACTCCGAGCCTACCGTCAAGGTCGGCGATGTGGATGTGACCGACAAGGTGGTCAAGAACGGCGATGGCAGCTACACCATCCCCGGCTCCACCATCACCGGCAACATCACCATCGAAGTGACCAAGACCGCGGCTGTTGCTGTGGACGTCGCCCAGTACCTCACTCTGGACGGCAAGGTCATGTACCTTGTGACCGCTTCCGGCACTCTCCCCGAGGGTCAGGTTGCCAAGTACGACGGCATGAGCATGTTCTGGTCCGAGAAGTACAACGCATACGCTTATCTGGTTATCTCTGCGGATAATCTGGAGGCTGTGAAGGCGGAAGCCGCTGCGAAGGTCAAGGTCGCGGAAGGCACCTCTGCCGGAACCGTGGATTACAGCGGCGATGTGAACGGCACCGGCCTGACCGACGTCAACGACGCTCAGCTGACCTACGATATGTACAACACCAAGTACAGCAGCTTCGATGTTGTCTCCATGCTGAAGTTCCTGAATGCCGATGTGAGCGGCGACAAGAAGGTCAATACCGCTGACGCTACCGCTATCGTCAACCTCATCCCATAATTTTCTGAATGACCGGGTCTTCTGACCTGAAGCCAAAGCGCCTCCCCCGCCTTTCACGGCGGGGGAGGCCAGACCGCAGAATTCGGAGGGTCACAGGTGTCCCTATGGAAAGTGGGGACAGCTGTGAATTTCCGACACCTTTGCCGTAGGATGTGAATTTTATGAAAAAGAGAATTTTGTCCAGCCTGCTTGCTTTTGTAATGCTTTTGTCCGCCCTGCCCATGGGAGTTTATGCCGCGGAAACGCGCTATCCGGTCGCCGCTTCGCCGGATCAGACTACGGATGTTGGGAAGACCGTCAGCATGAGCGTGTCCGTCTCCGGGGGAAAGTACAACGCCTATGATCTGGCGCTGACCTATGACACCGCGCGGCTGACCTATGTGTCCGGTCAGGCGGCGGATAAAGGGGCTTCGGTAGCCGAAAAGAGCGGAAGCATCCGTGTTATCGGCTACGGCGCGGATAAGTCCGCTTCCACGAAGGTCGTAACCCTGACATTCAAGACAAAGGCGGCGGGGACTGCAAAGGTTGTGATTTCCTCGGCGAAGATCGACACAGGCACAAACGCCCCGACAAAAAACGCGCCTCCGGCTGCGATCAGCAGAAATACCACAAAGTTTACCATCCAGCCGGGATACACCGTGACGCTGGAGGATGGTCTGGCCTCTGACAGCCTGAGCGCGGCGGCAGGGGAGGATTATACCTTCCGTGCGACAGATCCGCTCCACTATGATTACAAGCCCTCGGCGAAGATCGGCGGCAAGGACGTCACGGTCAAGGATAACGGCGACGGCACCTACACCATCCCCGGCGGCGAGATCAATGGAAATATCACGGTCAAGGCCAACAGAACCCCCAAGACCTATAAGGTAACATTCAAGGGTGAGGATCTGTCGGGCGAAAAAACTGCGGCCTATAACACGCCCTACCATTTCAAGCTGAACCGGAAGGCCGGATACAGCTACGTTCTGCGTGTGACCATCGGCGGAAAATCTTACACCGGCTACAAGGCGGAGAACGGCGGCTACGTGATCCCGGGTGCGGCCGTCACAGGCGACATTGTCGTCACCGCGCAGAAAACCAAGATCAATTCCGGCGGCGGAAGCTCCAGCGGCGGCTCAGGCGGCGGAAGCTCTGCCAAGTATGTGTCGGTCAGCTTCATCGGCTCCGGCGCGGACGACGCGGTGGGCAGGAAAACCACACGGCGCGGTTCGGATTATACATTCCGCATTGATCGTAAGGACGATACCGATTACGACGTTTCCGCAAGGGTCAACGGCGTCACCGTCAAGTGTACCTACGACAGTAAAAAGAATATTTACCGTATTTCGGGCAGCGAGGTTACAGGAGATATCACCATCACGATTACGAAGGGCGCCCCGGTGGAGGTCAACGTATACGTCACGCTGGATAAGCAGAGCATGTACCTTGTGACTTACAGCGGCAGCGTTGAAGATGGGCATGTCCCCATGTACGACGGACAGAATATGTACTGGTCGGAAGCCTACAACGCCTACGCATGGCTGGTGATTTCCTCCGCTGATGAAAAAGAGGTCGTGCGGACTGCCCGGAACAGTATCATCATCGGAGAAGGGGAGGCCGCCGCCTCCATCGACTACTCCGGCAACGTTGATCTCAGCGGGCGCATCGATGTGGACGACGTACATCTCGACCACGACGTGTACAACGCGAGATACACGCTGGTAAGCATGGTGATGCACAAATTCCTGAACGCAGATGTCAACAGAGACCGGAAGGTGGACGTAAAGGATGCGGTGTGGATCGTCAACCGCATTCTCAGCGGACAGCAAGGAGCGTGACATATGAAGAAAATCACCAGTGTCATTCTGGTCATCGCACTGATATTCGCGCTGGCCGTGACGGCCATGGCGGCGGAGATCGCGGACTGCACCGTGTCCGCCGATTCCGTGTCGGCGACGGCGGGGGGGACTGTGACTGTACCCATCCGCATTTCCGGGAACCGGGGCTTTACCAATTTCGGCATTGCTCTGGATTATGACCGGGAGCAGCTGGAGCTGCTGAGCATCCAGACGGCGGAAGGGGAAACGCCCTATCTCTGCGGCACGACGGTTGCCGTGAATACCCAATGGACAGGTACGGACGAGAAGACCTTTGGCTACGTCACGGCTGCTCTGGAGGAAGCCGCGACGGCAGACGGAATTCTGTTCACGGCCACGTTCCGGGTCAGTGGGGATTTTTCCGGCACTGCGGCGGTGCAGCCGGTGGTGCAGTATATGCGCAGCAACAAACGGCTGCTGTCTGTATTTGACGCCATTCCCGTCACGACCGTGAGCGGAACCGTATCGACGGTTCTGGTGGGAGACTATGACCAGAACGGAACGGTAAACGCGCTTGACGTCATGGGCCTGTACAGAGCTGTGATAAGCGGCACGGATTTCTCGGAAGAGGATCTTGACCGTTTGGATGTCAACCGGGACGGTATGATCAACGCGCTTGACATAATGGCAATTTATGGGATCGTATCGGGCGGTCAGGAATGACCCGACCCACAGAAAAGGAGCAAAATATGATGAAAAAAGTTCTGTCCTGCTTACTTGCGGTCATGCTTTTCCTGACCTGCATTCCCACGGCGATGGCAGTGGATAACGCCCGTGACTTCTTCTTCGAGCTGTCCGTGGACGGCAGCGATAAGAAAGAGGTACAGCCCGGCGACATCATTCAGGTGGATTTCAACCTGAAACGGTCGGACAGCGGCGACGCCTACACCATGTACGGTATGCAGAACGAAATTCGCTACGACAGCAATTTTTTCGAACTGGTGGAGGGCAGCGCCCTGCTGAGCAACGGCATTTCCACGACGGACATCGGCCTGCGGGACAATTACCGGGAATTTTACATGAACTTTGTGTCCCTGTCCGGCGGCGAGGAATGGAACGCCCAACGTCTGGTCGGCTCCTTCAAGCTGAAGGTGATCGCCACGTCCGGCGTGTCCAAGATCACGAATCAGGACTATCTGGTGTCCACCAAGGACGGAACCGATGAATATAAGGCGTCCTGTCAGGATGTGACCATCATCATTTCCACCGACTGCACGGTCACGTTTGAGCCAAACGGCGGCACGGCGGTTCCCAGCCAGACCGTCCGGTACGGCGAGACCGTGGAGCGGCCGGACAATCCTACCCGGGAGGGCTACCATCTGGTGGGCTGGTATTCGGATATCGACCTCCAGAATCCGTGGGATTTTGACACCGACACCGTTCAGGGCAATGTGACCCTGTACGCAAGATGGGAGAAGGGCGACGCGCCTGAGACGGATGCTGACGGCACCGGCAGCGGCCTGTGGTGGCTGCTGGGTCTGGGCCTGCTTGGTCTGCTGCTTCTGCTCCTGCTTCTCCTGCTGCTGGGCAGAAAGACGGTTCACTTCGAGACCGGCTGCGACAGCAAAGTCAAGGATCAGAAGGTGAAGAAGGGCAGTCTGGTGACACGTCCCGAGCAGCCGGTTCGTCCGGGCAGAGCCTTCGCCGGATGGTACGCAGATGAGAGCTGCACCAAGCGCTGGGATTTTGATAACGACAAGGTTGAAGATAATATGACACTCTACGCAAAGTGGCTATAAGTTCATGCGTCCCCACCCGGATTTTTCCGGGTGGGGCACACGTGCATTCTGCGGGGGCACGTGAATTGGGGCAAATTCCGAAGACAAAAGGAATGGCAGTATGGATTGGAATTCATTATTTCACAGCAAATATCTGCGGGGCGGCCTGTGCGCAGTGCTGATCGCCGCGATCCTGCTGGGACTGTGGCTTCCGGGAACGGGGCTGAAGGAGGTCCAGCCGGATGACCCCCTGCAAGGGGAGGGCGTCCGGGAGATCACGGTGCTGAAGCTGGGGGAGAATTTGGAGCAGCTGAACACCATTTCGGTTCCCAGCGGCGGGCAGACAAAATCCACGGAGCCGAATGACAAGGCCAGCGAGACCCGACCGGAAGAAACCCGGCCTGATTCCTCCACGGACGACGGCAGCGACGATCAGGAGGACGGAAACCAGGGGGCGGACGGCGGGGAAGTGTCGCCCTCGGAGCTGTCGCTGGTCTTGACCTGGAACGCAAAGAGCATTGCCTGTGCCGCGGGCAACACGCAGGCGTTTTCCGTAAGCAGCTATGAGCTGAACGAGGACTTGTTCCGGTTTCGCGTAAGCCTGACCGGAACACAGGCGCAGGATGCAAAGATCGTGAATGGCATCTCCATTACGGAATCCACCCAGACGGCAAGAGAACTGAAGTGGCCCAGCGACTCATTGATTATGAATCCGGCAGCGGGAACGGACAAAGAAGTTTACAATTTTTCATTTACGGTCAGGACTGCGGAACGGGACGTGTTTTTCCGGTATAAGATTACCTATCAGAAGCTCCCGGATGTGCAGCTCGTTTTTCACTGGTCGGAAGGCAGAACATGGCATGAATTGCAGCCCTGCAAGCCGGAGGGAACTGTCTCGGCTAAAATAAAGAATAATCAGCTTTCCGGCGGCGCTTTGCCCTACAAGTTGGAACTGACGGGCAAAGACGCGGCCAATGCGAGAATCTGGAGCGTCAGCTATACATCTGACGCGAACGACGGCGGGAATCTGACGTGTCCCGACGGCTCTCTGCCCATGAAAATACCGGAGGGCGAGACCTCCAATACGTATCGGATCGCGGTGAACGTGATCGCCAACAGTCAGAATTACCATTATGAGGTCGTTCTGTACTTCGGGAATGACGTGACGTTGCAGATGCGTTATACGCTTCTCGACGGCACCCAGCCGGTGATTCTCTGCGAGAACGGGAAAACGAAGGCCGCAGACACCGTATACGACGACCAGCTGGCAGGGGATATGCTGCCATACGAAATGTCCATCGTCGGTTCTGATGCCGACAGCGTTACAATCACCTCCGTCAGATGCACCCAGACCGGAAACGGGAACAAAACCATAGATTTAACAGGTAGCGAATCGGAGGCGGTTCGGCTTTATCTGAATCACGAAAAAACCGGTCAGAATAATTTCACGGTCGAGGCGCACGACAATTCGGGAAATCAATATACCTTCAAAATCAATATTCCTTACAAGCCCAGAGGCAGAGACAATGTGGTAATTGATCTATTGCGCCCGTATGAAGGAGAGGAAGTCCCGTGCGGAACCGTATATAACCTGAAAGTGAAGGCTTGGAGCGAGGATACGGACGGAAATAAGATCAGCAATATTCCGGCGGCGGGCACAGACGAATTCATTACAGTTGAGCTTCTGGATGAGGACGCAGAGACAGTGATAGAGCGGATTCCATCTAAAAGCATTGGCGCAAATGGCTATTGGGAATATGATCTGATTCCGCCTATCCCGGAGATCGGGGACGAAAAACAGTACTATCTCCGCGTTTACGCCGAAGATGCTTACGGCAACCATCATGCAGAGTTGCGAGGATTTACCGGCAAGCGCAGAGAAGCCGGCCAGAAAATCGGGGAAGCCACGATTTACGTAGACATGACGGTGCTGGGACTTGGCGTTACCGGCCCCATCTATTATGACGTTCTGGCGGACGAGCCGATTTCCTACGTGGTTGCCAAGGCAATCATGGGAATGGACACCGGCGAACCCTTCGGCGCGGCAAGCAATACTCTCGGCTGGCGTGGCAGCTATGCCGGGACGCTGGATACCGGCTTCTACCTCCAATGGCTGGATACCGACTATTACCCGGATGCGTTGGAAGATTCCACATGGCCGGGAAGTACGGAAGAGGAAGTGCTGGCGGCCATTGACGCCCGGTTCAGAGCGGGGACTGGCCTTGCCACGTTGTGGCGCTGTCTGTACCGCAACGGACTGAACAAGAGTGCCGGCTCCGGTAGCAGGATCGGCGAGTTCGACTATACCAGCGGCTCCGGATGGATGTATTCACTGGACGGTACGTATTATCCCGGTCAGTCCATGTCCGCGGTATATCTGAAGGACGGGGACGTGCTGACGCTGCGCTACACGCTGGCCTACGGCTGGGACATCGGCGGCGGCAGCGACAATTACGGCAATATTGTGGGCTACTGTGTTACGGCAATCAATAGGGACATCACTCCCATACATCAGATGGAAGAGGTGGAAGACCCGGACGGCTCCATTCACTACGTGTGCCACTGCTGTGGTCTGATCGAGGACTGCACCCATGAGCATACGACCTACAAAGATTTGGAGGACGGAACCCACATCCTGTTCTGCGAGGACTGCAAGACGGCCATCGGCGACCCGCAGCTTCACAACTGGACATACGCCGCCGGGGACACGGAGGACAACCACGTCTGCGCGGAGTGCGGCGCGACGGAGCAGCATTTCTGGAAAGAAGTGGAAGGCACCAACACCGCCACCTGCACCGAGCCGGGCGTCAGAACGGTCAGATGCAGCGTCTGCGGCATGGAAAAGGAAGAAGAAGTCGAAGCGAAGGGCCACACCACGGACAATATGTGGGTTACTCCACCGTGGGGACACTATCAAAAATGCTCGGTCTGCGAAGAGGAAATCAATCGCGGGGACCATGAGTACGTATACGAGTCGGGCACGAATTGGGAAGATTACATATGCCGGATTTGTGACGCGTCGCATGGATGGGTGTGTGATGGTACGCCGACGATCAAGGAAGCTACCTGCCAGAGAATCGTGTACCACTGCGACAGCTGCGGCTATGACATGACGAAGCCCGGCACCTTCGACGAATATCATGATTACGTGGACGGCTTCTGCCGGTACTGCGGCGCGGAAGACCCGGATCATGTGCCGCATGAACACGCCTACCACGAGACGCAACGGGTTGAGCCGACCTGCACGGAGGACGGCTACGTCGAGTATACCTGCGACTGCGGGGACTCCCATACAGACCCGCTCCCGGCCACCGGCCACAGCTGGGGCGAATGGATGCCCGCGGGGGACGGGGAGGAAGTCCGCTACTGCGGCGTCTGCGGCGCGGAAGACTACCGGACAACCGGAGAGGATACGTACAGCGTGCGTATGTTCTTCCTGAACTGGCTTTTCCCAAAGATGCATAAAAAATAGGGGGAATCACAATGAATGAGAAAATTCCTGAGATCCTGCGGCAGATCGAAACGGTCGTTGTGGGTAAAAACGAAATTGTTGAGAAAATCCTGATGGCGATCCTGGCGGGCGGCCATGTGCTGATGGAGGACGTTCCCGGCGTGGGTAAGACCACCACGGCCATGACCTTTGCCAAGGTGCTGGGACTGGACACCAAGCGCGTTCAGTTCACCTCCGATACCGTCCCCTCGGACATTATCGGTTACTCGGTCTATGACAAGGAAAGCGGCAGCTTCGTCTATAAGCCCGGCGCGGTCATGACGAATCTGCTTCTGGCCGACGAGATCAACCGCACCTCCAGCAAGACCCAGTCCGCCCTGCTGGAGGCAATGGAAGAACTGCACGTGACGGTGGACGGCAAGACCTATGAGCTGCCCCAGCCCTTCGTGGTGCTGGCGACCCAGAACCCCGTGGGTTCTGCGGGAACGCAGATGCTGCCGCCGTCTCAGATGGACCGGTTTATGATTAAGATCAGCATGGGCTACCCCGATTTTGAAAGCCAGATCAGCATTTTGCGGGACAGACACACGGAAAACCCCCTGAACCGGGTGACCCCGGTGGTTGACCGGGAGCAGCTGCAGGCGCTGATTCAGGAAGCGGCGAAAGCGGAAATTCAGGACGCCGTTTACGAGTATGTCACCCGGCTGACACAGGCCAGCCGGGAGCACCCCATGGTGCAGCTGGGCGTCAGCCCCCGCGGCGCGCTGGCGGTGTGCCGTATGGCGAAGGCTTATGCTTACCTCAACGGCCGGGACTTCGTCATCCCGGAGGATGTGGCCGCCGTGTTCCCGGATGTGTGCTGCCACCGTCTGGTGCTGACCACCAAGGCAAGAATGATGGAGGAGCGGCCGGAGACGGTCATTGCCGCCATTCTGGATTCCGTAAAAATGCCGGTGATTAAGCAATAAACGAAACAACGAACGGAAGCAGGTACTGCTTATGATCGCAATGAAATTGGGTTGGGCGGTGCTGGAGGGCATCTGCGTCTGGCTTACCCTGTATTACGGGAGCAGCGGCGCGCTGGCTCTGGCGGCGGCGCTGCTGGTTCTGCCTCTGGGCAGCCTCCCGATCCACCTTTTCCTGAGAAAACGGCTTCGGGTGCGGGTGGAAGCACCCGCCGTGGTGCGGAAAGGGGACGAGGGCGGCGTCACGATCTGTCTGGAAAACCCCACGCTGCTGCCCGCCCTGCGTATCCGCTGCCGGGTAACGACCCGGAATCAGCTGAACGGCGAGCGTTGCACCCGGAATGTCATGACATGGGCGTTCCCGAAAGGGCAGCGGCGCACGTCCCTGCGCTTGGGAAGCGAGTATTGCGGACGCATCCGGATTTCCGTGGAGCAGGTGAAGCTCTACGACTGTTTCGGCCTCATTGGCGTCCCCTGCGGATGCAGTGCGGAAGCGCACATGACAGTGCAGCCGGACACCTTCCCCATTCGGGTGAATCTGATCCCCAATCCCGACAGTCAGGAGGACAGCGACAGCTATTCTCAGGAGCGGCCCGGCGCCGACCTGACGGAGACGTTCCAGATTCGGGAATACGTCCCCGGCGACAGTATGCGGCAGATCCACTGGAAACTCAGCGGAAAATTTGACCGGCTGATCGTCCGTGACCCGGCGCTGCCCATCACCCGCAATGTGCTGGTGTTCTGGGAAAGAACGGGGCAGTCCGGCAGCGTCAAACGCATTGACGCGCAGGCGGAAACGGTGGTGTCAGCGTGTCGGAGCCTGTCGGACAGCGGCATCCAGTTCACCCTCGGATGGAACGATACGGACAGCAATGTCTGCGTCCTGCATGAGATTCGCGGCATGGAAGACCTGGTGGGTGTTATCCCCCGGCTGCTGTGCGCCGCCGGAAGGAAGGATGGTGTCGGCGGCGCGTCGCTGCTGGTACAGACCCGGCCGGATGCCCTGTGCGGACATATGGTGTACATCGGGGAGGAACCCTGCGCCGATGTATTGCAGATGCAGCGGCTGGGGCATGTCACGGCGCTGCTCTGCGGCGAATCGCCTTTGGAGGGGAGCATCCCCTTCGACGTGGGGCGGTATCGGGAACAACTGGGAGAAATTGACGTGTAAGGGAGGCGAAAGCCTTGACCTCAAAAATAAAACAGGGGATGCACCTGCGTCAGCCTGAGAATTCGTCGGACGGCGCATGGATTTTCCAGACGTTGGCGGCGATGCTCGCCTGCGCGGCGCTGATGTTTGCGCTTGCGGCGTTGGCCGGGTTTCGGACGGGAAATCTGCTGCCAATCCTGCTGGCGGCGGGCGGATACGTGTGCATCGCCTACGGCGTGACCATCCGGTTTCAGAAGCAGCAGTGGTTTTTCCTTGCTGCGCTGGTCATACTGCTTCTACTGGTGCTCATTTGCAGACAGCAGGTGCTGGAAGGCTACCGCCTGTTCTGGAATCAGATGCGCAATACTTATACAGCCGGAACGGGCTGGGTGCTTCCCGAATGGGAGACGCAGCTGTCTGCGGAGAAAAGTGGGCTGTGCCTGACGCTGTTTGCTGTGGTGGCCGCAAGCGCTATAGCGCTGATTTGCTGTTGGCTGAGCGGCCGGGCGCCGGCTATACTGGCAGCGCTGCTGCCCGCCGCCGCGTTGGCGGGAATGGCGGTTTTCAAGACCGACGAGGTACTTCCCGGATTGGCCGCGTTGGCGGCTGCCGTGCTGATTCTTACTTACAGCGGGTGGCAGAGCCGGAAAGCGGCGTTCCCGGTCACATTTGGCTGGATTCTCTGCGGAATTGCGACAGGGCTGCTGCTTCTGTGCGCGTCGGTTCCCGGTGTGCAAAGCTGGACGCAGGAAATCGGCGAAGATAGCCGCAAGGCAATTCATGCCTATCGCTACGAGACGAAAAATACCGTGTTGCCCGAGGGCGACTTTACGAATTACCAGAAGCAGAACGGCACCCGGGCCGGACTGGAAGTGACCATGTCGAACCCGGAAGCCCTGTACCTGCGGGGATTCACCGGGGCTACGCTGGAAGGCGATACATGGAGCACGGTGGATTCTGATGTTCTGGCGCAGAATCAGGCGCTTTTATACTGGCTGAACGAAAACGCCTTTCACCCGGCGGCACAGTATGCGTCGGCCGCCGCCGGGACGGACAGAGGAACGGGCAGCGTTTCCATTCAGAATATCGGCGCGTGCAGCGCTTACCAATATGTTCCCTTCTCCCTGCGGGATACGGGAAATTTACCGGCGGAAAACCTGAAAGAGGACAGCCCTCCCTCCGACGGGGAGAGGACGTACCGGTACTCCGTGGTAACCAGCGGCGGGAATGGCATTGAGCAGACCCTGTCGCGGCTGCAAACCTCCGATGATGCGCAGGTGCTGCAATACCGGAGGGCGGAAAGCGCGTACCGCAGCTTTGTGTACCGCAATTACCTTCAGGTTCCGGAAAGCGTGACGCAGCTGCTGGGGCAATACTGGGACGGGACCACGGCGGGCTACGGCTCTCGGGAAAATCTCACCCTGCCGCAGGCACAGGCCTGCACGCTGACGTTCCTGAGCCGGTGCTTCCCGGAGGAAGGAACGCCGGAGGATATGGAGCTGCCCCTGACCGCGGCGGAGGGGACGAGTTTCCAGTATGCCACGGTGGCGGTGATGACCCTGCGCTATTTTGGAATTCCGGCACGCTACGCCGAAGGGTATGTTATTTCGGAAGAAATGGCCGCAGATGCTCAGGCGGACGAGCCTCTGACCGTGGACAGCCGCTGCGCGCGGGCGTGGGCGGAGGTCTATCAGGACGGGATCGGCTGGATACCCATGGAGCTGACTCCCGGACTGGGCGAAATGCTGGAACAGAAGCCGGAGGAAAACCCGGACGAGGGAGATTCGGACAACGCCGAGTCGGAGACTCAGCCGGAGGAGGAAACGACCCCCGAAGAGGACGGGACACAGGAGCCTGAGCCGGATGGCGGCACCGTGACCAAAATCGCCAAGGCCATGCTGCTGGGTGTGCTGTGGGTGCTTTTGATCGTGCTCCTGCTGTTCCTGCTCCTGCTGCTCAGAAGAAAGCTGATCCGCAAGCGCAGGGAACAGAAATACCAGCTGGAGGACATAAACGAAGCCGTTTGCTGGATTTTCGCGGACACGGCGGCGCTGATGGAAAAGCTGGGTCTGCGCAGAGGAAACGGTTCCATGCGGACGCTGTGCGAGCCTGCAAAGCAGCGCTTCGGCGACGATTACGCGACGGCGCTGGCAGAAGCCATCCGCCTGAATGACCGCGCCATGTTCAGCAGCCACGCACTCACGCAGGAGCAGCGAGAATCGGCGCTGAAATTCTACGCCGATACCCAGGGAAGTCTAAAAAAGAATGTAAAATGGTACCACCGGATGTGGATAAAATGGATTCAGTGCCTGTATTAAGGAGAGAACATAGTATGAAGAACTTAAGAAAGCGCCTTGCGTGCCTGCTGCTTTCCGCACTGCTGCTCATCGGCTGTCTGCCGGTGACGGCGCTTGCGGCGGAAAACGGGTTTATACTCGTGGTGGAGGCCGGCGGAAAGCTGGTCATCGCGCCGGAATACATTTCCTGTACGGCGGGGCAGACCGCCGCGCAGGCGCTGAGCGCCAGCGGACACACCTTCACAGGGCTGGATACCGGCATGATCTCCGCCATCGACGGCGTGACGGGCAACTTTACCCGCAGCGACGAGAACGGTAACTACGACCTGTCCGTCAGCGCGGCGTCCATCGGCTATCTGCGCTTCAGCGAGGATATGGACAGCAAGCCCAGCGACGGACTGAAGCAGCTGATGACCGCCATGGCGGACTATAAGAAAAAGGGCAGCGACGTTCAGGCGGCCGCCAAAAAGGAATATGATACCGCCAGTGACCTGTTCGTGGGCATCAACAGCGAGTCCGCCAAGACCCTCGCGTCGAATCTGAATGACGCGGTCAGGAACTATGAAAACACCCTCACCGGCGAGCATTACGCAGTTCGCTTCACGGACGGCTCGGCGGCGTATTCCGACGACAACTATCCCGGCGTTTCCATCACGGCGGTAAACGCCTACGGAAAGCAGTGGACGGACGACGGCGACGGCGTTCTGGAGCTGCCCAAGGGCGACTACACCTTCTGCGTCGAGCAGGCGGGACTGCGGGTGGAAGGCAAAATCACGGTCAGCGCCGCAGCGACGGTATCGGCAGAGCTTCCCCAGTCGGAGTGGCTGATCACCGACACCTTCCGTATTTCCGGAAGCTTCGGCGAGGAAACCAACAAGGATAACAAATTCACGGACGAAGAATGGCAGCTGGGGCAGTGGTCTGACAGGGAAGTGACCGTTCCGGTGCTGGACACCTTTACCGGCTCGGTCTACACCTACGCGGAGTACGATACCGGCCTGCTGTCCGAGATCCCGACCCTGACCGCCATTTACACGCTGGCAAGCACCGGTGAACGGATGGAAAAGGCGCTTGCGTTTCAGTCCCTGACCAGCGGCGCTTACAGCGTGCTGTCGCGGGGCGCGGCGGGCAATACCGTGATCTACCGGCTCAGCAGTAAGAGTGAGGACGGCTATACCTATTCTCAGGACTACACGGTGAACTTCGCCCGTGTTCCCACGCTGGCGTCCATCCGGGTCGAAGATCAGATCGGCGTAGATCAGGCGGCTTCCATTCCCTTCGCACCGGATACCATGGAATATACCTATAAGGTTCTGGACACGGTCGCGGCAGTGACGATCACGGGGCAGCCGCTGGAAAACGGCTACACCGTAACGGTCAATGGTAAGAACGCGGCGAACGGCGTGACGGTGGATGTTTCCGGCGAGACGGTCATCCCTGTGACGGTTTCCGCCAACGGCTATTCCAGCACCTACACCCTGACAATTCAGCCGGGCGAGGGCAAAAGTCTGTCCTTCCTGTCGGAGCGTTCCGTAACTGTTGAGGTGGTCAACAGCAACGGCGTTGTGATGCCCTATACGACACTCCGGGAGTCCGCGACCCAGAACCGCTACCGGTACATTCTGGTTCCCGGGGAGACCTACCACTATGTCGCGACCCGAAATACCTATTATCACATTACCGACGATTTCTCCCTTGAGGAGGTGGCCAACAGCACCATCATCGTGGATTTCAGTTCCATGAGCGACTGGCTGACAAATCTGGCCTACGGCAAAAATGCCGCCGCGTCCTTCAAGAATTCGCTGAAAACCGACGCTTCCTTCACCCCGGAAAATCACAGCTACAGGGTTTCCTATGAAGATACGGAGCATATGGTCTACGCCTGGGCGGCGACCGGAGAGAAAAATGTCAGCATTCAGGCAATTTATAATCAGGTATTCAGCGGCAGCCTGTACCACGGGAAGGAAAAAACCGTTGATCTACCCTCCGGTGCAGCTTCCGGCACCCTGCTGAACCGCCTGCTGATGAAGGAGAACCCCGTTGCGGGCACGGTCACCATCCGCTTGACAAAGGAAGAGAACGGTGTTACTTTTTATCAGGACTATGTAACGCGCTTTGACCGCACGCTGACGCTGAAAGACATGACAGCCCAGTGCGACGGCGCTGCCGCTGCACTGGAAAAAGAGGACGGAACCAAGGGCTTTACGCCTGGTGTGAAGACCTATTCCGTGACGGTCTCCATGGCGGCGCAGAATCTGGAGCTGTTTCTTTCCCGCTACGAGGAGAACACCTGCTACGGCGAAGAGGACGTGGGCTACCGCATCAGGGTGGACGGCACGGACGTGACCGCCGAAGGCAGCGTGGTCATCCCGCTGGACGGCACCATTAACACCCAGACGGTTACGGTCACGGTGGAAAATAACAAGGCTCCGGACGGCACCGGAACTTATACCCTGAACATTCTGAAATCTCCCCCGGTGGAAGTGACCTTCGAGACGGAACCGGTGGACGCGCTGCTGCATCTGCGGGACGTTCTCACCGGCGTGCAGCAGCTGCCGGACGACGCGGGGAATTATCTCCTGTGCGAGGGAAGCAGCTACAGCTACGCTCTGACAAAATACGGCTACGAAGCCGTATCCGGCACCCTGACCGTGACCCGGGACGATGCCGGTGCGCTGGTGATCTCCAACGGTACGGAAACCTACCCTGTCACCGAGACGGAGGGCGGCGGCGCGGTGACCATCGTCTGGACGCTGAATCCGGCGGCGGCCAACCCCGCCATCGACCCGTCGATCCCGGCGCAGTGGGCGGATTTCCGCGGTTCTTCCACCAATAACGGCGTCACGGACGTATTGCTGCCAACGGCGGCGCAGGACGGTACCCTGTACTGGGCAAACCAGCTGGGCGTCGGCTTTGATTCGGATGCCGTCGGCAGCCCGATTCTGGTGGATGGCGATATCATCACCTACGCGGGCGACAAGATCTACCGCGTGGACACCGTAAGCGGCGAGGTCAAGGTAAAGGCAAACATGGATCACAAGTCCAGCTTCTCCATCACCCCGCCGGTTTACGCGGACGGCATGGTCTTCGTGGCGCTGTCCGGCGGCACGGTGCAGGCGTTCAATGCGGCCACACTGGAATCTCTCTGGATCTACACGGATAAACTGGGCGGACAGCCCAACTGCCCGCTGAAGGTGAAAAACGGCTATCTCTACACCGGCTTCTGGAACAGCGAGACCGGCAACGCGAACTGCGTCTGCCTGTCCATCACCGATGAAGACCCGGCGCAGTCCAAAGAAAGCAAGTGCGCCTCCTGGTACTATACCAGCAAGGGCGGCTTCTACTGGGCGGGCGCTTACGTGGCCGACGATTTCCTGCTGGTGGGAACGGACGACGGCGGAAACGGCTACACCAGCCAGACTTCCCGGCTGCTGCTTCTGGACCCCGCGACGGGCGGGCTGCTGGACAGCTGGGATGGCCTGAACGCGGATATCCGCAGTACGGTGGTTTACGACGCCGGGACGGACGCCTACTATTTCACCTCCAAGGGCGGCACCTTCTATTCCGTTCAGGTGACCGGCGACCGGAAGCTGACGAATAAGTGGAGCGTGAATCTGGCAAACGGCGTGGGCGGCGTTCCCATGAGTACATCGACCCCTGTGGTCTACAACGGCAGAGCCTACCTGGGCGTTTCCGGCGCGGGACAGTTTACCCCGTACTCCGGCCACAACATCACGGTGATCGACGTGGTTGCAAGGCGCATTGCCTACCGCGTGGAGACGCAGGGCTACCCCCAGACCAGCGGTCTGCTGACCACGGCCTATGAACAGGAAAGCGGCTGCGTGTACGTCTATTTCTTCGACAACATGACCCCCGGCAAGCTGCGGGTTCTGCGGGACAGAGCCGGACAGACGACCCCGGATTACGTCACCACCGAGGGCGGCCGCACGACGGCCTATGCGCTGTTCACCCCCACCGGCGATCAGGCGCAGTATGCCATTTGCAGCCCCATCGCCGACGAATACGGCACGGTCTACTTCAAGAACGACTCGGCGCGGCTGATGGCCTACGGAAGTGCCATTGAGCGGCTTGAGATCACCCAGCAGCCGACAAAGACGGCATACGCGGAAGGGGAGACCTTCGACCCTGCCGGAATGGTCGTCACCGCGGTCTATGCCAACGGAAAGACGAGAGACGTTACGGCCTACGTGACGTATAAGACTGACCCGCTGGACGGCGGCGACGGGGAGTTTGCCATTTCCTTCCCGTATGTCATGTACCATAATGAAGAAAACGGAACGGAGATGACCTCCGGCGTTGAGACGATGGTACCTGCTGTCACGCTGAATCTGACCGTGGGCGATGGACTTCTCGGCGACGTCAACGGCGACGGTAAGGTCGATAAGGCCGACGCCCAGATGATTCTGGACTATGAGGCAAAGCGCATTGACAGGGCGCTTTCCCTGAAGGCGGCGGATGTCAGCGGCGACGGCGTCATTGACAGCAGCGACGCCGTGCTGATTCTCCAGTATGCCGCGGGAACTCTGAAGGAGTTCCCGGCGGCTGCCCCGAAGGAAACGGAAGATTCGGGAAGCGCAGATCAGATCGCAGTCGGGGACACAGGACTTCCCAAAGAATAGGAGCATAGATTATGAATCAAAAATGGATCGCCCTTTTGCTGGCGCTTATCTTGGCGCTGTCTGTCTGCGGCTGTGCCGCAGACAAGCCGCAGACGGAGACTGCCGAAACGACCGCGGCTGTGGAAACCCGGACGGCCGCGGGGCAAAGTACGGTAACGGACGAGGAACTGACACAGACTGCCCAATGGCTGATGGAGCAGATCCCGCAGCCAACCTACGGCTCCGTGGGGGGCGAGTGGGCCGTATTCGGGCTGGCGCGCTCCGGCGTTGCGGTACCGAAGGAATATTTTGAAGTTTATGGCGAAAACGTGGCTGCCTACACGGCGGAACACGGCGGCGTGCTCCACGCGAAAAAGTACACGGAGTATTCCCGTGTGATTCTGGCGTGGACGGCGCTGGGGAAGGATGCCACGGACGTTGGCGGATTCAACCTGCTGGTTCCTCTGGCGGACTTTGATCAGACGGTATTTCAGGGGATCAACGGCCCCATTTTCGCGCTGCTGGCGCTGGACAGCGGGGCGTATGACATCCCGGAAAACACCGCCGGAACCACGCAGGCCACGCGAGACGGGTACGTTGACTACATTCTGAACGCGGAGCTTCCCGACGGCGGATGGTCGTTCGCGGGGGGCGACGCGGAGACGGACATCACGGCCATGGCGCTGCAGGCGCTGGCCAAATACCGCGACCGGCAGGATGTGGCGGACGCGGTGGAGCGGGGACTGACTGTTCTGTCTCAGCAGCAGGAAGAAAACGGCGGCTTTGTCGCCTACGATTCGGAGAGCAGCGAGTCCATCGCGCAGGTGATCGTGGCGCTGACGGAGCTGGGCGTCAGCCTGACCGACTCCCGGTTCGTCAAGAGCGGGAACACGCTGGTAAGCAGGCTGTTGGAATTCCGGACGGAGAATGGCGCGTTCCGGCACATTCTCGATGGGGAAGAAGACGTGATGGCGACGGAACAGGGCTTCTACGCCCTCGTGGCCGTGAGCCGGGCGGAGCAGGGAAAATCCACCTTGTACACAATGACAGAGACGTAAAAACAGTTTCGCGGGGAGAAACAGCGAATGAAGAAAAAGCGGCTTGGGAATATCGTGATGGTTCTGCTGATCGCCGTGATCGCCGTGACCGGCGTTCTGACGGCGCTTCACCTGCGGGGCGGGGAAGACAGCAATCTGGGAAGCCTGTACAAAATTACGGCGATTCCGGACAATTCTCTCATCACCCCGGGGCAGGAGGGGAATGTCTGCACCGTCACCATCGTCTGCGACACCGTTCTTGATAATCTGGGGTCGCTGGACGAGGAAAAAGCGCCCTATGTTCCCAAAGACGCGGTGATCCTGCCCAAAACGCAGGTTTCCTTCACTGAGGGGGATACCGTCTTTGACGTGCTGCAAAAGGTCTGTACGGCGGCGGATATCCAGCTGGAATACAGCTGGACGCCCATTTACGACAGCAGCTACATCGAGGGTATCAACCACCTGTATGAATTCGACTGCGGCAAAGAATCCGGCTGGATGTACAAGGTGAACGACTGGTTCCCCAATTACGGCTGCTCGGCCTGCAAGGTGGAAAACGGAGACGATATCGTCTGGTGCTACACCTGCAAAGGCTTCGGTAAGGATGTGGGCGGCGGATGGATGACGGAGGGGACCGCAAAATGAAAAAGTCCCATATCGTGATGCTGCCGATCTTCCTGCTGCTGATCCCCGCAACGATTTATTTCGGCCTGCGGTTCAGCGGACGCGCCTACTATGTCACCAGCACGCTGGTCATGATTGAGACGCTGGTGCCGTTTCTGCTGGCTTTCGAGAACCGGAAGCCTCAGGCGCGGGAGCTGGTGGTCATCGCGGTGCTGTCCGCTCTGGCGGTGGCCGCGCGGGTGGTTATTCCCATTCCCAATTTCAAGGCGATTTTCGCCATTATCATGCTGTCGGGTATTGCCTTTGGCCCCGAAACCGGGTTCCTTGTGGGCGCGATCTCGGCCTTTGCCAGCAACTTCTTCTATGGTCAGGGACCCTATACTCCATGGCAGATGTTTGCTTACGGCGCTGGCGGACTGCTGGCGGGCTTCCTGTTCGCAAAGGGGAGACTGCCGAGAAAGCCGGTCGTCATGGGCGTGTTTGGTTTCCTGACAACGCTGCTGCTGGTGGGGCCGCTGCTGGACACCTGTTCGGTTTTTCTGGAGCTGTCGGTTATCAATGTGGGGACGGCGTGGCCCCGTTATGTGTCCGGCTTCTGGGTGAACCTCAGTCAGGGCGTGTGCACGTTCCTGACCATGGTGATTTTCGGGAATCCTTTGCTGGAAAAGCTGGACCGGGTGAAGGTGCAGTACGGGATGATGGAGGACGAAGATGGGCTTTGAAAGCTGCCATCCGGCGGTGAACTTCCTGTTTTTTGCCGCCGTCGTTTACGGAAGCGCGGCCTTCCAGCACCCGGTGTTTCTCGCCATCTCCTGCCTGTGCGCCTTCGCGTTCAGCATGAAGCGGAACGGAAAACGGGCGGTTATCTTCAACCTGTGCCTGCTGCCGCTGGTGGTTTGCTTCGCCCTGTATTACAGCAGCTATCACCATTTCGGCGTGACGGTGCTGAAACAGAACTTCATCGGCAACAACCTGACGGTGGAGAGCTTCGTGTACGGCATGGTGACGGGACTGCGGGCGGCGGCAGTGTGCATGTGGCTGAGCTGCCTGTTCCGGGTGGTGTCCAGCGACAAGGTGCTGTACCTGTTCGGCAGGGTCAGCCCACGGCTGTCGCTGTTTCTCACAATTTTGCTGCGCTTTATTCCGAGAATCGGCCGGGAGGCAAGAAAAATCAACCTGGCTCAGAAGGGCATCGGCCGGGGAAGCAATCAGGGAAATGTTTTTCGACGACTTGTCAACTGCCTGCGGATGTTCTCCATGCTGATCACGTGGATGATCTCCGCACTGGCGCTGGAATCCGACTCCATGCGTTCCCGGGGCAGTCTGCTTCGGGGACGGACGGCATTTTCCATCTACCGCTTCGACAACCGGGACAGGGCGTTCGTGATCGCGCTGTTTTCCGGCATCACCCTGACTGCCATGGGGGCGATCCTTGGGGCGACGACGATGTTTTACAATCCCAGAATCATCTGGAAGCCATTGGAAAACGTAAGCACAGTGACCGCCGCCGGCTACGCCGCGCTGTGTCTGCTGCCCATGGGACTGGAATTCTGGACGGAGTACCGGTTTCAGAGGGCAAGACGGAAAGTATAATGTTCGGGAGCCATCACACGAAAACGTGATGGCTCCCGTTTGTTATTTCTCGTCGCAGACCTGAAAAATGTAGAATTTCAGGTAGTAGGAATCCTCGGCGTCCCACAAAATGGGGTGATCCGGCGCCTGCGTGCGGTACTCCACCTGACGCAGCCGCTTGTGGACATTCCGGGCGGCCTGACCGATGGTCTGGGTGAACAGCTCATAGTCCACAAAATGGGAACAGGAGCAGGTGGCGAGGAAACCGCCGTCCCGGATGAGCTTCATTGCCCGGAGGTTGATCTCCCGGTAGCCCGTCACCGCCTTTTTCACGGAGGCGCGGGATTTGGTGAAGGCCGGAGGATCGAGAATCACAAGGTCAAATTTCTGCCCCTTGGCTTCCAGCTCCGGCAGCAGCGCAAACACATCCGCGCAGAGAAATTCCACCCGGTCGGAAAGACCGTTGAGGGCGGCGTTCTCCCGGGCCTGTGCCACGCCCAATTCGGAAGCGTCCACGCCCAATACATGGCTTGCCCCGGCAAGACCCGCGTTCAGGGCAAAGGAGCCGGTGTGGGTGAAGCAGTCCAGCACCTCCGCACCGGGGCACAGCGGCCAGATGGCCTTGCGGTTGTATTTCTGATCGAGGAAAAAGCCGGTTTTCTGTCCTTCGGCCACGTCTACGAAATATCTGACACCGTTTTCCACAATCTCCACCTTGGTGTCAAAGGGGTCGGACAGGAAGCCTTTGACCCGGGGCATTCCCTCCTGCTCCCGCACTTTTGCGTCAGAGCGCTCGTAAATGCCCCGAATGGAAATGCCGTCCTTCGCCATCGATTCTTTCAGGGTTTCCAGAATGAAGGACTTGTACCGATCCATGCCCAGCGCCAGAGACTGCACCACCAGCACGTCGGAGAACTTGTCCACCACCAGACCGGGCAGGAAATCCGCCTCGCCGAAAATCACCCGGCAGCTGCCGGTGTCCACCACCTTTTTCCGGTATTCCCAGGCGTTTTCCACCCGCGTCCTGAGAAAATCCTCGTCGATTTCCTGATTCCGGTTCCGGGTCAGCATCCGCACCCGGAGCTTGGAGCGGCGGTTTAAGAAGCCCTTGCCCAGACAGAAACCGTTGTAGTCGTGGACGGAGACAACATCCCCGTCCAGCGGCTCGCCCTCGATGCGCTCCACCTCGTTGTCATATACCCATGGGCCGCCCGCCTTCATGCTGCGCCCCTCGCCCTTTTTCAAGTACACCCCGCCGTTTTCCATTGCGTTTTCTCCTGTTCCGTAAAATATCACTACCATTATACGATGATTTTCCCGAATTGCAACAGAAAAGAGCCGGTAAGACGGTTAAAACCATCTTACCGGCTGCTTTGTGCCCGGAAATTACTCTGCCTTGAAGGTGTAGGTCGCGCCGGCGGTGATGTCGGTGGAGTCTACGCCGGTGGCGGCATACTCGCCGTCCACATAGAATGCCCAGTACTTGCCGTCGGCATCATAGTCCACGGTGACGCCGTTGACGGTCTTGACGTACAGGCCGTAGTCGCTGTCCTCGCCCGCAATCAGACCCAAGGACAGCAGCGCCGCGCCAACGGTCTTCTCATCGGTGTGGATTTCAAAATGGCTCTCCTTGCCTTCGGGATCCACCACGTTAAAGAGGAAGCTGGTCTCGCCCTCGCCCATGGAAACGGTGCCGCCGGAAGTTTCAGCGGAGGCCACAGGCTCAGTTTTGTCATTCTTGCTGCATCCAACGGTGGAAAGCGCCAATGCCGCGATCAGCGCGATGCACAGAAGGATGGACAGCAGCTTTTTCATGCTGAATTTGTTCATAACAATTCTCCTATCATGTTATTCCTTTCCCGCCTGCCTTGAAACGGCTGCGTGAAGGGGTTCGCTATTTGGTATTCACAAACAGCGCAGATATTGTAGCATAGATTCCCATTTTTTTCAACCGGAAAAAATCACGATGCGCGGCGGAAAGACATTGCAGTTTTTCGGAGATTATGATAGAATATGCTGCATAGAATAAAAAAGGAAGCTCTGAATAAATCGACGAGAGCTGACAGCGAGAGATTTTGCCTCCAGACAAGGTATGGAAAATGCGGGAATACTGTATGTATTTCCCATTTTTCATACCGAAGGCTGGGGGTGAAAGATCCGCTGTCAGCCGAAGATGATTTATTCAGAGGTTCCTTAATAAAGTCGGGTCGCACATTGGAATGGGGCAATCCCAGCGGTACCAAGCCGCCGTAGATGGACAGTTGAGCCGCGGAAAGTCATTGGGGCATCCTGAGAAGACCTTCGGCAAATGGCGTCCAGAGCCGGAACACGGTGACCTGACGTTTTTCCCGGAAGGCTCTTGGGGATGCCTGCCGGAGGTTTTTGTGAAGTCCCCATTTGGGGACTTTTTCTTTTTGGGGGATGCTATGACTGCGGACGCTTTTTCCAACTGCCACCCGGCGGTGAATTTCCTGTTTTTTGTGGGAGCCATTGGTTTCAGCGTGCTGATCCAGCACCCGGCGTACCTGATCGCGGGGGCGATTGGCGCGGCGGCTTACTATCTGCTGCTCAGCGGCCGGACGGGCTGGAAGCGAATTGCCATGCTGCTGCCCATGTTTCTCGCGCTGACGGTGGTGAACCCGCTGTTCAATACCTACGGCGAGCGGGTGCTGTTTCATGTGTTCGGAAGACCCTACACGGTGGAGGCGCTGCTCTACGGCGCGGCCATCGCCGGGGTGTTTCTGGTGATGATGCTCTGGTTCGGCTGCTATAACGCGGTCATGACCAGCGATAAGTTCACAAGCCTGTTCGGAAATCTGATCCCGGCGATCTCTCTGCTGCTGGTGATGGTGCTGCGGATGATCCCCAGCTTTATCCGCAAGGCGGGGCAAATCATGGGCGCGAGAAAATCCATCGGTCTCGGTGCGGGGGAGAACAGCACCATGAAAGAAAAACTCACCAGCGGAATGCGAACATTGTCCGCCCTGACGGACTGGGCGCTGGAGGGCAGCATCGTGACCGGGGACTCCATGCGCGCCCGGGGCTACGGCACAGCCAAACGCACAAGCTTTCAGATCTACCGGATGAAGGCGCTGGACTGGACGCTTCTTGCAGTGATGCTCACCCTTGCGGGTGTGGCCGCAGTGGCGGCCGCCATGGGCGGCGCTGCGGCGGAGTTTACGCCGAAGCTTGCCATTCAGCCCGTCACCGGCATTTACGCGCCGGGCTTTATTGCCTACTGCGCTTACCTCTTTATTCCCTCTGCACTACACATGAAGGAGGCCGTTCAATGGCACATATCGAGATCGAGAATCTGACCTTTTCCTACCCTTCCGCCGGCAGGCCATCCCTGTCCGACGTCAGCCTGACCATCCGGCGGGGGGAGTATGTGGTACTCTGCGGCAAAAGCGGCAGCGGCAAAACAACGCTGCTGCGGCACCTGAAATCGGTGCTTGCGCCCCACGGAAAGCGAAGCGGGGACATCCGCATCAACGGCGTTTCGCTGAAAGATATGAGTCAGCGGGATCAGGCCGCGAAGGTGGGCTTCGTCATGCAGAATCCGGACGATCAGATCGTGACGGACAAGGTCTGGCATGAGCTGGCCTTCGGGCTGGAAAGCTTGGGCTGCGACCAGAAGACCATGCGCGCCCGGGTGGCGGAAATGGCCTGCTATTTCGGCATTCAGGACTGGTTCCACAGAGACGTTGCCAATCTGTCCGGCGGACAGAAGCAGCTGCTCAATCTGGCGTCCATCATGGCCATGCAGCCGGAAATTCTGATTCTGGACGAACCCACCAGCCAGCTTGACCCCATTGCGGCTTCCGATTTTCTGAACACCCTGCGGAAGATCAACGCAGAATTGGGAACGACCATCCTCATTACGGAGCATCGCGTGGAGGACATTTTCCCCTACGCTGACCGCGCCATCGTGATGGACGGCGGAAAAGTGATCGCCAACGACACCCCACGGAACATCGGTAAGCGGCTCTGGGAGGAAAAGAACGATATGTTTACCGCCATGCCCACGCCGGTGCGGGTGTTTTACGGCAGCGGCGAGGCGGGGGAGTGCCCCCTGACCGTGCGGGAGGGCAGAAACTGGCTCAGCGATATTTTCCCGAACCCGCCGGAAATCACCGAGCTTCCGGCGCAGCCCCAGACCGAAGAAGACGGCGAAATCGCCCTTTCGCTGAAAGAATTGTGGTTCCGCTATGAAAAGAACAGCCCGGACGTTCTCCGGGGGGCCAGCGTGGAGGTGGCGAAGGGAAGCCTTCACGCCATCGTGGGCGGCAACGGCGCGGGAAAATCCACAACACTGAAAGCCGTCTGCGGCATTTGCAGACCCTATCGGGGCAAGGTGAAGGTGCTGGGAAAGCCGGTGGAAAAATACAAATCGCAGGAGCTGTTCCGGGGCTGCCTCGCCATGCTTCCTCAGGACCCCAAGAGCCTGTTCGTCAAGAAAACGGTGCTGGAAGATTTGCAGGAAATGACGCAAAACGAGCAGGATATCCGGGAAACGGCGGAAATCTGTCAGATCACGTCCCTGCTGAAAAGCCATCCCTACGATCTGTCCGGCGGTGAGCAGCAGCGGGCGGCGTTGGCGAAGGTGCTGCTGACCCGGCCGCAGCTTCTCCTGCTGGATGAGCCGACCAAGGGCATCGACAGCTTCTTCAAGGAGACCTTTGCGTCCATCCTGACGGAGCTGAAAAAGAAGGGCATCACCATCGTCATGGTGTCCCACGACGTGGAATTCTGCGCCCGGTACGCCGATCAGGTGAGCATGTTCTTTGACGGGCAGGTCCTGACCACGGATACGCCCCGCCGGTTCTTCGGCGCGAACAGCTTCTACACCACTGCCGCAAACCGTATGAGCCGCCATGTGTTCCGGAACGCGGTCACGGCGGAGGATGTAGTGGATCTTTACAAACAAAACCGGGAGACAAAGGCATGAAAAAGTCCCGTATTGCCACGTTGATCGTATTTTTCGTGCTGATTCCCCTGACGCTGATCGTGGGCAGCAGACTTTCCGGACGGGCGTTTTATGTCACCAGCACGCTGGTGATCGTGGAGCTGCTGATCCCCTTCTTTCTGGCCTTTGAGGGGCGCAGACCTCAGGCGCGGGAGCTGGTGGTGCTGGCAGTGATGTGCGCGCTGGCGGTAGCCGGGCGGGTCGCCATTCCCATCCCCAGCTTCAAGGCAATTTTCGGCATTATCATGATCGCGGGGATTGCCTTTGGCCCGGAATCGGGCTTTCTGGTGGGGGCAATCAGCGCACTGGCAAGCAACTTTTTCTACAGCCAGGGCCCCTACACGCCATGGCAGATGATGGCCTACGGCGCGGGCGGAATGCTGGCGGGCTTTGTGTTCGCCGAGGGCAGACTTCCCCGCAAGCCGGTGGTGATGGGGATTTTCGGATTTCTGGCGGTGGCGTTTTTCGTCGGGCCGCTGCTGGATACCTGTTCGGTGTTTCTGGTGATGTCCAGAATCTCCCTCAAGGGGGCGATGGCGTTCTATATTTCCGGGTTCCCGGTGAATCTGAGACAGGCCGTCGCCACGGCAATCGTACTTCTGGTTCTGGGGAAGCCCCTGCTGGAAAAGCTTGACCGGATCAAAACAAAATACGGAATTCTGGATGATGAGGGGAGGAAGGAAGCATGAAAAAAGACCAGCTGTTTCTTTCCACCATTGCCCCGGACGCCGCGGAGGAAGCCCGGCGGCACGGCCTAGGGCTGGAAATCGCGGAATACTGCACAGCGTGGAACATGGATGAGCAGTTCGAGACGACCCACGCTGCTGTGACCGAGGAACTAACAGGCGTGGGCAGGAGACTGCTGCACGCGCCCTTCAGCGAGCTTTTCCCCTGTGCCGTTGACCCGAAAGCACGGGAGCTGGCGGCGCTCCGCTACCGGCAGGCGATCGCGCTTGCGCGGCGGTATGATGCCCGGAAGATCATCATTCATGGGGGCTTCAACGAAAGATTGTACTACCCCTGCTGGTATACGGAGCAGTCCATTGTTTTCTGGAAGGATTTTTTGAAGGAAGACCCCGGCGTGGACATCGTGCTGGAAAACGTGCTGGAGGAGCAACCGGAGATGATGACCGAGATTTTCCGGGAGGTGGACAACCCCCGGCTGCGGATGTGTCTGGACGTGGGGCATGTGAACGCTTACTCCCCGGTTCCCGTGGAGGAATGGGTGAGCGCCTGCGCGGAATTTCTCTCCCATTTCCATATCCACAACAATGACGGCTCTCAGGATACCCATTGCGCACCGGGAGAGGGAACGATCTCCATGGCCGCGCTGCTCCGGCAGGCGCAGACGCTCTGCACGGAGGCGACTTTTACACTGGAAGTGCTTCAGGCGGCACCGGCGGTCAGCTGGATGCTGGAAGAGCGTATTTTGGAGGGGTGAACATGGAAGAGAAACTGAACAAACTGTTTTCCGCCGTTTCCCCTTTGGATGACGCCGCTATGGAAAAGGCGCGGGAGCGTCAGGCGCAGCTTGCAAAGCCCCCCGGAAGTCTGGGGCGGCTGGAAGACCTGTCCGTCCAGCTGGCGGGCATCACCGGGCAGGTGCATAATAAGATGGAGAAGACCCATCTTCTGGTATTTGCCGCCGACAACGGCGTGGTGGCGGAGGGCGTGTCCAGCGCACCCCAGTCCGTGACGCTGATGCAGACGGTGAATCTGACCCGTGGAAAAACCGGTGCAAGCGTTCTTGCGAAACATTTCGGCAGCGGCATCACCGTCTGCGATGTGGGCGTCAATGCCGATATCAAAGAGAAAGCGGTGCTGAACCGGAAAATTGCCTACGGCACGCAGAATATTGCGAGCGGCCCCGCCATGACCCGGCAGCAGGCGGTCACGGCCATCCTCACCGGTGCCAAGCTCGCCGCCGAGACTGATGCCGATGCCCTCGGCGTGGGGGAAATGGGCATCGGCAACACCACTACGTCCTCCGCCGTTCTGGCGGTGCTGCTTTCGGCGGAGGTGGAGACCGTCACCGGCAGGGGCGGCGGCGTGACCGACGAGAGTTTCCTGCGGAAGAAAGCAATCATCCGTCAGGCAATCGAAGTGAACCGTCCCGACAGGGACGACCCGGTGGACGTGCTTGCCAAGGTGGGCGGCTTTGACCTTGCCGCCATGTGCGGCGCGTTTCTGGGGGCGGCGGCGACCCGCCGTCCGGTGGTCATCGACGGGTTTATTTCCGCCGTAGCGGCGCTGTGCGCGGTGCGGCTGTGTCCCCGGGTGCGGGACTATCTCGTCCCCAGCCATGCGTCCTTTGAGATCGGCTACCGCCTTGCCATGGAGGCCATGGACTTGGAGCCGCTGTTCCTGCTGGGAATGCGTCTGGGGGAGGGCAGCGGGTGCCCGCTGGCCTTTCAGGTGCTTTCCGCCGCCTGCGCCGTTATGAACGACATGGCGACCTTCGATCAGGCGGGGATAGACGACGGGTATCTGGACGAGATACGTCAGGGCGACCAGTTTACCGTGGAGGGGAAAGCATGACGATTTTCCTTTCCGGCGGCGCGAAAAACGGAAAATCCACGCTGGCGCAGGAACTTGCGGTGAAGCTGTCCGGAGCGGGAAAGCGCTACTACGTGGCGACGATGATCCCCACGGACGAGGAAGATCTGGCGCGCATCCGGCGGCACGTTGCCGACCGGGACGGGCTGGGCTTCGAGACCATTGAGTGCAGCAAAAATATGCTGTCCTGTCTGGATACTGCGGACAGGGACGGCACGTTTCTGGTGGACAGCGCCACGGCGTTGCTGCAAAACGCCATGTTTCCCGCGGAAAAGAACTGGCAGCTGGATTTGGACGGGGCGAACCGGTGCGCCGACGAGTTGATCGCCTTTGTGAAAACCGTGAAAAACGCGGTGGTCGTCAGCGATTTTATCTACTCCGACGCCCAGCGGTACGACGAGACCACGGAGCTTTACCGTAAGTGTTTGGCCGCCATTGACCGCCGTCTGGCGGCGGCCTGCGACGTCGTCGCCGAGGTGGCGGCGGGGAATCCGAAGCTTTACAAGGGGGCATTGCCGCTGTGAAAACCTATCTTTGCGCCTTTGCCATGTGCCAGTCCATGTTCTGCGCAATTCCCTTTCCCGGACGGCTCTGGGACGAGAAGGCAAGGGGAAAAATGCTCCTGTTTCTGCCCGTGGTTGGGCTGGAAATCGGGCTTGCCTGGGCGGCGCTTGCATGGGCTGTACGATTTTTGAAGCTCCCGGCACTGGTCGGGGGACTGGCGCTGTGCGCGTGCCCCTTCCTTTTGACGGGGTTCATCCATCTGGACGGATTCATGGACGTCACTGACGCGGTGAAATCATGGCGGGATCTGGAAAAGCGCCGGGCGATCCTGAAGGACTCCCACGTCGGCTCTTTCGCCGTGATCGGCCTGTGCCTGCTGATACTCAGCCAGTTTGCGTTCTTTTCTGCCGCCTCCGAAGGGGCGGATTTTCGGATTCTGCTGTTTATCCCAGCGGTCAGCCGGTGTTGCTCGGCGCTGGCGGTGACGGGGCTTCGCCCCATGTCCTCCAGCCAGTACGCCGGGCAAGAAAAGCCCAAAGCGCAGCTGTGGATTCTGGCCGGAATGCTGGCCGTGTGTCTGGCGGCGGGATTCCTGCTTTGTGGGAAGTACGGCTTTGCGCCGGTTGGGTGCCTTGCCGGGTATGCTCTGGCGCTGCGCCGGGGGTACAAGTCTCTGGGCGGCATGAACGGCGACATTGCCGGATATGCGCTGACCATCGGCGAACTGTGCGCCGTGGCGGTCTACGCGCTTTTGTAGGAGGGTATTATGGTTTTGATCATCGGCGGCGCTTATCAGGGAAAGCTGGATTTTGCGAAGTCCGCCTTTGGCCTGAGTGAAAGCGACGTTTTTACCTGTACCGGCGGAGAAATCGACTTTTCCAGACGGTGCATTGACCGTATCGAGGAATTTACCCTTTGGTGCGTGCAGTCGGGGGTGGACGCCGTGGCGTTCTTCCAATCCCGCCGGGAGCAGTGGCAAGACAGCATTCTTATTTGTGAGGATATCTCCGCGGGCGTGGTGCCCATGGGGGCGGAAATGCGGGCGTGGCGGCAGATGAATGGGCTGCTTTGCCGGTATCTGTCCGGAGAAGCAGCCCGGGTCAGCCGCTTGTTCTGCGGATTGGAGGAACGGCTGAAATGACTGTTTTTCTCATTCGCCATGGCCGCACCCTTGCCAATGAGCAGCACCTCTACTGCGGCAGCACCGACCTGCCATTATCCAGAGCGGGAAGGGAAGCGCTGGCGAATCGCCCTCCCATCGATGTGGGCGCGGCACGCTTTATCACCAGCGGAATGCGGCGGTGCAATGAAACGCTGGCGATTCTGTTCGGCGATGTCCCCTATGAGGTCGTGCGCGACTTCCGGGAAATCGACTTCGGCGCGTTTGAGATGAAAAGCTATGAGATGCTGAAGGATGAACCGGCCTATCAGGCATGGCTCTCCCGCGACCCGGAGATCAACCCACCCCCCGGCGGCGAAAGCGGCGAACAGATGACGAGGCGCGTTCTGGCAGCGTACAAGGCACTGGAAAGCCGGAAAGAAAACACGGTGATCGTGACCCACGGCGGCGTCATTGCCGCGATCATGGCCAGCCTCTTCCCGGAGGAAGGGAAGAACCGCTACCAGTGGCAGCCGAAGCCGGGGGAGGGGTACGCCGTAACAGACGGCACCTACTCGGCAATTCCATAAGGACAGCAAAAATTCCCCGGCACAGCCGGGGAATTTTAACGGAAATGCCCCCAAACCATACGGTTTGGGGGCAAAATCATCATTACACGCAGTGACCCTTGGCGCGGATGACCTCGATCACGGAATCCACGTACTGCTCGCAGACGTCCTTGCTCTCGGCTTCCACCATGACCCGGATGACGGGCTCGGTGCCGGATTCCCGCACCAGAATGCGCCCGGTGTCGCCCAGCTTGGCGGTGACCTCCGCGACGGCCTTCTGCACGTCGGGGTCAGCTTGCGCCGCGGCCTTGTCGGCCACCCGGACGTTTTTCAGCACCTGGGGATAGAAGGTGAAGCCCTCGCAGAGCTGGCTCAGGGTCTTCTTCTTCGCCATCATCGTCTCCATGATCTTCAGGCTGGTGAGGATACCGTCGCCGGTGGAGGCGTATTTGGAGAAGATGATGTGGCCGCTCTGCTCGCCGCCCAGACGGCAGCCGTTGGCCATCATGTATTCGTAGACGTATTTGTCGCCCACCTTGGTCTTGGCATAGCCGATGCCCAGCTCGTCAAAGGCTTTGTACAGGCCGAAGTTGGACATGATGGTGGTGACGACGGTGTTGCCCAGGAGCTTGCCCCGCTCCTTCATGTACTTGCCGTAGATGTACAGGATGTGGTCGCCGGTGACGATATTGCCCTTTTCGTCCACGCACAGGCAGCGGTCGGCATCGCCGTCGTAGGCAAAGCCCACGTCCAGCCCGTTCTCCACAACATAGCGCTGCAAAACCTCAATGTGGGTGGAGCCCGCGTTCTGGTTGATGTTGTAGCCGTCGGGGGCGGCATTGATGACGTAGGTCTTGGCGCCCAGCGCGTCAAAAACGCATTTTGCAATGTTCCAGGAGGAACCGTTGGCACAGTCCAAGCCAACCTTCACGCCCTTGAAGGAGTACATGCCCAGACTGATGAGATAGCCGATGTAGCGGTTTCGTCCGGCAACATGGTCAACGGTGCGGCCGATCTGGTCGCGCTTGGCCAGAGGCAGTTCCTCCCATTTCCGGCCGAAAGCCTCCAGATTGCCGTCCAGATACGCTTCCACCAGACTGATGACGCTTTCATCCATCTTCTCACCGAAGTTGTTGATGAGCTTGATGCCGTTGTCGTAGTAGGGGTTGTGGCTGGCGGAGATCATAATGCCGCAGTCGAAGCCCTCAGTGCGGACGACGAAGGCCACGCTGGGGGTGGTGGTGACGTGCAGCAGATAGGCGTCTGCGCCGGAGGCTACCAGACCGCCAACAAGGCTGTACTCGAACATATAGCTCGACCGGCGGGTATCCTTGCCGATGACGATTCTGGCGGAGCCGTCAGAGCCGGAGCGGCGCTTCAGCTGGGTGTAGTACCAGCCGAGAAAACGCCCGACCTTGAAAGCGTGGTCAGCGGTAAGGTTGCAGTTGGCTTCTCCCCGGAAGCCGTCGGTTCCAAAATATTTGCCCATGGAAATGGACTCCTTTCACTTTCTGATGGCCGGGAAATGTCCCGAAAACATTATTTTTTGGCGACAATAATTCCGCCGGTTTTCCAGATGCTGTTGGCGGGAACCATGCCCCGGACGCAGGAGGTGGGGTAGACGTTGGAGTGGGGGCCGATGACGGTGCCGGGATTCAGGACGCTGTTGCAGCCGACCTCCACGAAGTCGCCCAGCATGGCGCCGAACTTTTTCAGCCCCGTGGGAACCTGCTCTTCGCCGTTTTTCACCACGACCAGCGTCTTGTCGGACTTGACGTTGGAGGTGACGCTGCCAGCGCCCATGTGGGACTTGTAGCCCAGAATGCTGTCGCCCACGTAATTAAAGTGGGGAACCTGCACGTTGTCAAAAAGAATTGCGTTTTTCAGCTCCACGGAATTGCCCACCACGCAGTTTTCGCCCACCAGGGCGGAGCCGCGGATGAAGGCGCAGTGGCGCACTTCGGTGCCCGCGCCGATGATGCAGGGCGCGCCCAGAAAGGCGGTGGGGGCGACTGCGGCGGTCTTATGTACCCAGACGGTGGGGGACACTTCCGTATAGTCCTCGCCCAGTGTGGGGCCGAGGGCTAAGATCAGCTCTTTGATGCCCTTCAGCGCCTGCCATGGGTACTCAAATCCGGAGAGATAAGCGCCTGCCAGCGTGTGGGACATGTCGTATAATTCAGCGGTTTTTAACATGGATATTTCCTCCATTTGACCTGAGGAACCTCTGAATAAATCGCCTTCGGCTGAGTCAAAATCTTCAGCCGCCAGCCCTCACCGATTTAATCAGAGTTTCCTTGAGGCTAAGTCGTGATAACGCCCCTACTATACACCCCGTGCCGGGCGTTGTCAATCAGATTTGGCAAATTTGGTGCAATATTCAATTATTTTTGTGCAATTTTCTACGAAAAGGGAACGGCAAAGGACGGGCAGTTGTGTGTGATACTGATATTCTATGGAGGTCGGAAGCAAAACGTGTACCCGAACCGTACAGAAAATCGGGCTGCGGAATGCCTGCATAAAAGAAAAGCGGAGCCGTATAAACGGCTCCGTCGATCATTTACCGTATTTCTTTCTGCACAAGCTCCAGAAGTTGCTGTAAATCTGCCTGAGTGACTTCCTCCCGCTTCAGCAGCGCCTTGAACAGACCTACCGGTTCCGGTTTGTGGCGATGGCTGAAAATGGTGTTGGCAAAGTATTCCTCCCGGGTCATGGTCGGTGCGAATACGCGGCCAAAGGTTTTGCCGCGCTTCACAAGGCCGGCCTCCCGAATGGCCTCCTTCTGCAGCAGACTGTTGAGCAGTATGTGTACGGAACTGTCCTTCCAGGTCTTTTCCTCGGTATGCTCCAACAAATCCGCACGGGACAGGGGCTTTCCGGTTTCCCAGAGGACATCCATGATTTCCATTTCGCTTCTCGTGAGTTCCATGTTCGCACCTTCTTATTATTTCTCAGTCATCGCTCATTATACCTTGAATTGCGGAACTTGTCAATTCAGATAATGCGTGTTTACAAAAAATTTTACAAAATTTTTTTGGCATCATGAAACAAAAATCCAGAACATGAAACATTCAGGGGAAAAATTACAGGAAAATATTTCCATTTATGAAACGGGACATAGTGCGGGTCATCCGCCCAGAGTGTCTTTCAGCACCTGCCGGTTGGCTTCCAGATCGGCCACCAGCACTGCCATGCCGTCGATATTGCGGCTGGCATAGGTTCCGGCGGCGGGGATGTGCTGACTGACGACCTCTCCGCCGGTCATCAGAGGAAAGAGGCTGACGGCGTAGCCGAGGATCTCCCTGTCTGTCATGTCCGTGGTGATCAGGGGGAGAACCTGCTCCAGAAGGGACAGGGCGGAGGAAAGACTGGTGTCCCGGTAGGCATCCAGCAGCGCGGTGATGACTTTGCGCTGGCGGTTCGTCCGGCTGAAATCCCCGTCGGCATCCAGTTTGCGGATGCGGGCGTAGGCCAGTGCCTGCTGACCGTTCAGGAGATTTGTTCCCTCCGAAAGGCCGCTGCCGGTCTCCCGGTTGACCCATTGGGCTTCGTCGTTGCGCAGGTCTACCTCCACGCCTCCCAGAAGATCGACGATGTCGGCAAACTGGTAGAAGTCCACCTCCACGTTGCCGTCGATGTGGACGCCGAAATTGTTTTCCAAAGTCTTATTCAGAAGGGGCATTCCGCCGGCGGCGTAGGCCACATTGATCCGGTTCTGGCCGTAGCCGGGGATTTTGACATAGGTATCCCGGAGGAAGGAAGTCATGGTCAGTTTCTTTTCGGATTTGTGGAAGGTACACAGGATCATGGAATCCGAACGCGCCCGGGTCTCGTCCTCCCGGCGGTCCTGACCGATGAGCAGAATGTTGATGATGTCGCTGTCCCTGCCGATGTCGGCGTCGTAGTCCGGGAAGGTGACGTCCTCGGGGTCCATGGTGGGGGCGGTGTTGATCTCCTCCGGCTGGGTGGCGAGATAGGCGTCCAGCTCCTCCGGGGAAAGGGTCGGGGCGGTGCCGGAATCCACATAGTGGATGCGCCCCAGCAGGTGCTGTAAGTAGACCGTTCCCACAAGCATCACGATCAGGATCAGCCCCAGCACGAAGCACAGCAGTACGAGCCTGCCGCGGCGGTTAGGGGGAGAGGTTTGCTTTTTCATGACAGCGCCTCCAAGTCAGTTGGTATCATTAGGGTATGTCCATTTTTCCGATTCATTCCTCATTGTTTCCGGCGTCCTGATTCAGCCGCAGAGCGTCTGCCAGACGGGAAATGAAGGCGGCGTTGGACGGGCGGGGAATGACGCCGTCGGAGCCGACGCGGAAATACCGCTGCCAGACACGGTCGTCCCGCTGCTTCCATGCGGTATCGATGGCGCTTCGGATGGAGCGCTCCACGTGGGTGCCCTTGCAGCCGAAGACCGCGCCCACCGCCGGATACAGCACCTTTGTAATGGGCTGGTCGGGGTCCTTCATCATCCTCGGAATGGCTTCCCGGAGGTATGCGTAGCCCCGGAGTTTGGAAGGAATGTTCAGGGAAAGCAGCAGATTGGTCACCTGCGTCTGAGGGTCGGGCGGCGTTACCAGCGGCGCGCGGATATGGCGGCTCAGGTCGCCGATTCTGGCCGCGGTAGCGGGGATGTCGCAGGGTTTTCGCATCATGTAGCCCACGCTCAGCTCGCCAAGGGCGCCCAGAATATAATCGTTATAAAAGCGGGAGGTCACCAGCACCATGGGACACAGTCCGGCACTGGCGGCGGATTGCAGCAGGCTGATGCCGTCCAGCTCGGGAAGCATCAGATCAAGCACCAGAACGTCAGGGACAAAGGAACGCAGAAGCGACAGCGCCTCTTTCCCGTCGCCGCAGCACCGGACATGGTATGCCCCCTGCAGCTCGGCGGCAAGCGCCCGCCGGAATTCCTCGTTTCCATCCGCAATCAACAGCTTCATTGCGTCCATATGTCTCCCACCTTCCGATGGATATAGAATATCACAGCTGCACTCAATTTTCAATTCACTTCCTTTCGCCAATTTTCGACAATTTGGGGACAGGAAAGAAGCGCTGTGCATAGAATGGTCAGGAGGTGCTTAAATTATGAGAATTCCATCCGCAAATCCGCAGGCGATCGCCTGCGTCCGGGGCGGCATCGACGCGCCGAAGCTCAAGGGGACGGTGCGGTTTTACGCCATACCCGGCGGCACGCTGGTGACGGCGGAGGTCAGTGGGCTTCCGGAAAACGATACCGGCTTTTTCGCCTTTCACATCCACGAGGGCAGCGGTTGCGGCGGTACGGACTTTTCGGATACCGGAGGACATTATAACCCGGGCGCCCGGGAGCATCCCCGTCACGCGGGAGACTTGCCGCCGCTGCTCAGCATGGGTGGTCGGGCGTTTCTCGCGGTGGAGACGGGCAGATTCACGCCCTGCGAGGTGGTTGGGCGGACGGTGGTCATTCACGGAAGCGCGGACGATTTTCACACCCAACCGGCGGGAAACGCGGGCAAAAAAATCGCCTGCGGCGTGATACGGCGGGTGTAATGAGGGGATTTTTCGGAAAATAAGGAAGACTATGACGAAAAACTTCCCTTCGCCCGCTTTTTGTGGTTGTAAAATTCAAGGCAATGTTGTATAATGCTAAAAGTTGCGGAAAAATTTCGTTCTGTGCTCCGGCGTAAGGGAATCAGAGATTCCCCGGGTCCGGCCGGGGCAGGATCACCTGTGGGGGAACTGACATACATGCTGAATAGTAAGAAAATCACGGAATATCTGACGCCCGGCCATCATGTGCATCTTGTGGGGATCGGCGGCGTATCCATGCGGCCGCTGGGTCTGGTGCTGAAGGGCATGGGCATGGAGGTCACTGGTTCGGATATGAACGCATCCGTGTCCACGGATGAGCTGATCGAACAGGGCATTCCCGTCGCCATCGGACACCGGGCGGAGAATATTGAGGGCGCGGACTGCATCATCCGCACTGCCGCCGCCCACAATGACAACCCGGAGATCGCTGCCGCCCGTGCCGCAGGCATCCCCGTGTTTGAGCGGGCGCAGGCATGGGGCGAGATCATGAAGTCCTACCATAACGCCATCTGCGTCTCCGGCACACACGGAAAGACCACCACCACGTCCATGGTGACCCATATCCTCATGGAAGCGGATATGGATCCCACGGTCATGATCGGCGGCTACCTGCCCCTGCTGCACGCGGGACACCGGGTCGGCCACGGGGACACCATCGTGCTGGAAAGCTGCGAATACTGTGATTCCTTCCTGAATTTCTTCCCCACGCTGGCGATCGTGCTGAACGTGGAGGCGGATCATCTGGATTATTTCAAAGATCTGGCGGACATCCAGAAATCCTTCCACAAGTTTGCGTCTCTGGCCACCTTCGGCGTGGTCGCCAACGGCGACGACCCCCATACGGTGCAGGCCATGGAGGGCATCGACTATGTTTCCTTCGGCCTTGGGGAAGGAAACCGCATTCACGCGGCCAATATGCACCCCGACTGGCGGCACTTTGACGTGATCTGCGACGGGAAATACTACTGCCATCTGGACATGGGCGTTCTGGGCAGGCACAATGCCATGAACGCTCTGGCGGCGTCGGCTGCCGCGTGGATGATGGGCATTCCCGGAGAGACGGTCTCCAAGGGCATCCAGTCCTTCCACGGCGCGGGACGGCGCATGGAGTTCAAGGGCAAGTTCAACGGCGCGGATGTTTATGACGACTACGCTCACCATCCCGACGAGTTGCGGGCGACCTTGGAAGCCGTGCGCTCCATGGGCTACAAGCGGGTGGTGCTGGCATTCCAGCCCCACACCTATTCCCGCACAAAGGCGCTGTTCGACGACTTCGTCCGGGAGCTGAAAAAGTCCGACGTGGTGGTTCTGGCGGAGATCTACGCCGCCCGGGAACGGAACACCATTGGCATTTCCTCCGCTCAGCTGGCGGAGCAGATTCCCGGTGCGGTGTACTGCGAGACCCTGCCAGACGTTACCGCCTATCTGCGGGAGAACGTCCGGGAGGGGGACATTGTGGTCACCATGGGCGCGGGCGACATTTTCCGTGCCGGTGAAGCGCTGATCAGCGGTGAGCAATAAAAAACGTGCCGGGAAACCGGCACGTCAGAGGTTTAGGCGTTTTCTTCATCCAGAACCAGATGGTCAACGCCGGACAGCTCAAATTCCGACATATACCGATCCATCCGTGTGACGATCTCATCGTAATTGTCGTCGGTGATCTCTGGATAGTCCATGTCCCGGCGGGAAAGTTCCTCCGCCAGTATTTCGTAAAAAACGTTGTCCTCATAGCAGGCGATGGCCTCGTGAATCCCGCCCTCCTGATAGGCGCGGGAGGGAACGACGGTTCCGTTCCAATGCTCGGACAGGGCGGGGGACAGGGCAAACAGTTTGCTCTCCAGATTGTCATAGTCGGCGAAGCGGTCTTCGCCCCGGGTGGAGTTCAGCACCCAGTTTCCGATGTACACCAGATCCAGCAGCCGGCGGAATTCTTTCGGTGTCAGATTGATCTGCATACATACCCTCCTTTCAAAAAGCGCGTGGAGCACACTCACGGGAAAGCGCGGGGTATCAGCCGCCGCGCCGCTCTTATATTCTCTCTATTATAGCACCAAAGTTTCGGATTTCCAGATGAAAATTGTAAAAAATATATTTATAGCAGCATTGCGCAGCTGCATCCGCTTTTCTGGCGAAAAAGCAGCGGATATTCATACTATTTCTCGATAAAATGGTTAACACCATTTTATCCTGCGAATATTTCGCAGTCCGCCGACGGCGGCGAGAAATGTATGGACTTTCGTTTTTAGCGGCTACGCCGCAGACCGCTGAAACAGCGGCCTGATAAAATGGTTTATAACCATTTTATCAAAAACTAGTATCAGGTAGAATGAGGCGATGACGTGAAAAAACTCAGTGTTTGTATTCTCTTCGGCGGGATGAGCCCGGAGCATGAGGTTTCCCTGCGCTCGGCGGAGTCTGTGCTGAATCACATTGACGAAAGCAAATATAATCTGTTCCCCGTGGGCATCACGAAGGAGGGGGACTGGATACTCTACGGCGGCAAGGATTATTCCAAGTTGGTCACCGGTGAATGGAGAAGCTGCCCCGAAAACCGCCGGGCGACCATTTCTCCCGTCCGGGGACAGGGGCTTCTGAGCTTCGAGGGCGACTGCGTGGTGCGGGAGCGCATAGACGTGGTGTTCCCGGTGCTCCATGGCGAGAACGGCGAGGACGGCGCCATGCAGGGACTGCTGCAAATGGCGGGCATCCCCTATGTCGGCCCTCATATTGCCGCTTCTGCCGTGGCCATGGATAAGAGCCTGACCAAGCTGGTGGCAGATCAGGCGGGCGTCCCTCAGGCGGCGTGGCAGCTGGTTCGGGTCAGCGAGCTGGAAAACCATATGGAGAACACCCTGGATTTGCTGGAAAACCGCTTCCGCTATCCCATGTTCGTCAAGCCCGCGGGCACGGGTTCCTCTGTGGGCGTTTCCAAGGTCGGCGACCGGGACGCTCTGCGCAGCGGTCTGCGCTATGCCGGAAAGTACGATAAGAAGATTCTGGTAGAGGAATTCATCAACGGCAAGGAGATCGAGGTGGCCGTCATGGGCAACGATAACCCCATGGCTTCCATCTGCGGCGAGATCGACTCCGGCGCGGAATTCTATGACTACGACGCCAAGTACCTCACCGAGACCTCCAAGGCCTATATCCCCGCCCGCATCCCTGCCGAGGTGGAGGAAGTGGTGCGGGAGACGGCAGTGAAGGTCTACAACGCCGTTGGCTGTCAGGGCTTAAGCCGGGTGGACTTCTTCGTGACGCACGACGAGAACCGGGTGGTGTTCAACGAGATCAATACCCTGCCGGGATTCACCTCCATTTCCATGTATCCCAAGCTGTTTGAGGCCAGCGGGATTCCCTATTCCCAGCTCATTGATGAGCTGCTGCGGTTGGCCGTGGAGGCGTTCCGATGAAGCGGGACGTGGTTCTTTCCATTCAGGGACGCCAGCGCTACGGCGAGCAGGAGCCGGAGACCATTGAGCTGGTCACCGGGGGGACGATGGAATTCCGGGACGGCGGCTGGGACATCACCTACGAGGAAAGCGAACTGACTGGCCTTGCCGGTGTGGTCACCACCTTCCGGGTGGAGCCGGGGAAGGTCACGCTGAACCGGGAGGGCGCACTGAATTCCAGGATGCTCTTTCAGGAGGGGGTTTCTCACGAATCGCTGTATCAGATGGAATTTGGAACGCTGATGATCACGGTGAAGGCCACCAATGTATTTTATGACATTGTACCCGACGGCGGAACCATCGATCTTACGTATCAGATCGTCATTGAAAACACCGAGGCCGGTATGATCGATTATCATCTGGACATCCGGGCGAAATAAAATGCTGCCAACAGTGAATGGAGCGTATCGATACAGATACGCTCCATTTTTCGTGCCAACAAGCTATGTAACGGGGTACAGACCCCTTGGCTCCCCCTTTGGGGGAGCTGTCACCGCAGGTGACTGAGAGGGTATTGCAGCCTAGTATACCCTCTCCGTCCTCGCTGCGCTCGGCCACCTCTCCCATAGGGAGAGGCAAGGGGAACTCGTACGGTACACCAACTGCCGCGGGAGACAGTTTGCCTTTATCCGACATTCCGGTAGTAGGTGGAGAAAGCTTCCCGGTCTTTGCTGATCAGCTCGCCGGTTTCCTTGCTGTACTTGTTCTTGTAGCTGACGGCGTAGATCACGTCTTCTCTGCTGTCGTCGTAGCCGGAAGTCATTTCAATGTAATAATCCTTTTCATCCGTACCCAGAATCCGCATTTTCACAAGATCTTCGGTGGTTTCCGCTTCGATTTTCACGGGGAAGTGGAAATTGTTGCGGAACTGGAAATCGGTGGTTCCCCAGTTCACGGCGGCGTCCAGTCCCAGAGGAAGATAGGCCACAGTCGCGCCGTGGCAGGAGCGGGTGACGACCTCCAGATCGGCAAGCAGTACGCAGTTGTACAATGTGCTGGAGCCTTGACACACGCCGCCGCCGATGGCGTCGGTCAGGCGGTTGCCGGAGTAGGCGGGGGCGGGCTTGTAGCCCTTTTCCGCCGTGCGCTCGCCCAACGTGTCATTGTAGGAGAAGGTCTCTCCCGGCTGAACGACGACCCCGTTGAGGGCTTCGCAGAGCAGGCGCAGATTGGTATTGCGGTTTTCATTGTCGCTGTGCTTCGTCTCGCAGGAGCCGAGAACATCCCGGAAATAAACGGCATCCCCCAGAATTTCCGGCTCCACGAACGTCATGGGAACGGAGACGGTTTCACCGGGCTTGGCCTGCGCCAGCGCCGCTTTCGCCGCGTCCAGATCGAAGGAATAGCCGTAGGAGCCGGGGACGAACCGGTATTCCGTCATGTCGAGGGAATCGTCAACGGGCGCGGTGCAGATTTCATCGTAAATGGCATCCAAGTCCAGCTCCGCGGGGGCGGATTCCGCAGGGATGTCCACGGTGACGCGGTATTCTCCCGCCCGGCAGGCGGCCACGGCCTGACTGTAGGCTTCCAGAATCTGGTCACAGGCGCTGTCCACGTCCAGATGCGCTTTGGGAACACCCACGGTCAGTTCCAACGTCTGGCAGGGGGCGCTGGGGTCGTGGTTTTCCGTGCCGAGGTCGGGGGCGTCGCCGGTGAGGGCGTAGTGGGAGTCGCTGAATTCTGTGTCAAACTCGCTGGCATAGCCCTCCAGCGCGGTGCGGATAAATTCGGAGTTTACGCTCAGATAGGGACGCAAATCCATGTTGCCGGGGAGAGAGCCGTCGGAACGACCCATGCGGTAGGCATCGTTCACGGCGGCGCGGACGTCCACCTGAACGCCAGTGCCGGCGGGGGAGAGGGTAATGGATTCCATGGGCAGCGCCACCGTCAGGTTTTCCCGATACAGCGTCTCGTCCAGAGCCGCCTGAAGGGCTTTTCTGGCCTCCCCTTTGGTCATGCCGCCAACGTCCACCCCGGCGATGGAGACGCCGTCGGCCATCCGGCAGTGATAGGGGTCGAGGGCGGGGCGGACAAGAAAGAAACCGACCGCCGCCAGCGCCAGTGCCAGCACGCAAATCACAGCCACCGTGACGATTCGGCGGGAGGATACGCTTTTTTGCGGAGAATCCGCGGAAAAATGGCCGTTTGACATGGAATTTCCTCCTGAAAAAAGTCAATGCAGAAACGGAAACGTATTTTCCTCATTATACTACATTTCCCGGCAAATGCAAGACCAGAAACCGGGCGGCGCTTGCGCATCCTGCCGTTATATGGTAGAATGGGGGCAAACGTTGCAGAGGAGAGCGGATATGGAGATCAGTCATTTTTTCATGAATGGTGATATCAAAGGCGCTATCGCGTACATGCGGGAACATGAGGAATTCAAGGACATTCTTCCTGCATATGTGGCGATATTTGAAAATGGCGAATACCGCAGATTTGACGTACCGGACAAGCTCAACGAGATACTCCGCTTGTACCAGATCTATTACCGGGATACCTTTTACTGCGGCTTGCCGGAGGCGGAGGCCGCAGAGAAGCTGCTGGCGGGGCTGAAAGCGCTTCTGAATATGCCCGACGCGGAGGAAGCGCTTCTGACAGAGCGGCTTCACGCAGTGTTTGAGGCGGAGGGCTATCATGCGCTTTTCGGGAAAACACAGGGCTATTACGGCCCCTACATCTGGCGGGAAACGGTTCCCACCGTCTATCAGGTCGGGCTGCCGGGCGGGACGGCGGAATATACCGTCAACATTCTCAAGGGCTTCGTGTTCCGCAGCTGGATGGATTATCTGACCTTCGGCCGGTTCGGTACGGGCGGCTGGGCTTCCCCCGACGGCACGATCAACTGCATCGAGCAGGCGTATGACTTTGAAAGCGAGCGGTTTCTGGTTTCGCTCCTGAAGCACGAAGCCCAGCACACCGTAGATATGAAGCAATTCCCGGGAATCACCCCCGAAGAGCTGGAATACCGGGCAAAACTGGTGGAGCTTCACTATTCCGGCAATCTGGGGTTGCTGCAAAAGTTCCTGTCGGAAGCGGATGAAAGCAGAACCGGCGACAGCCACGCAATGGCATCCGCAAGAATCAAACGTGAGTTTGCGGATACGGATCAGAGGTCGCTGCCCTGCGTTCAGGCGCGGGCGTTGGAACTGCTTCATGCTCACACGGACGAAATGGAAGAAAAATATGGAAAGCAAAAAACCGTGTCCAACGGCTGATTACGGTAAATCCCGCTTTATTGAATAGAAACAAACGGCGTGACCGGGAAAGGTCACGCCGTTTGCGTATGCAGATGGTTTTCTTATTCGCCACCGGAATCTCCGCCGTTCTCCGAGGCTTCGGTAGTGGAAGGCTCGGAAGTGGATGGCGTGGTAGGCGGTGTGGTAGACGGTGCCGTGGGTGTGGTGGCAGGTTCGGTAGAGGGGGCGGTGGACGGCGTTGTGGGTACGGTCGTAGGTTCTGTCGGCTCTTCGACCCGCGCGACCACCTTGTTCACTGTCTTGTACCGGGAATTGGCGACAAAATCCTTGGAGATCAGCACGCCGGTGGCCTTGTCGTACTTGCTCTTGTACGTCTTGACCAGATAGCCGGTGGTGCCTTCCTCAATCACGTCTCCGTTCTTGTAGCCCTCAGGGTTGTCGGGCTTGAAGTCCTTGTACTCCGTCTCGGGCTTGTAGGTCTCGGAGACGACATAGCTCATTTCAACGTAATAGTCCTTCTCGTCGGTGCCGAGGATCTGCACATTGACATAGCCGCCGCTGACGCTTGCCTCAATTTTAATGGGGTAATTGGTGTTGTTGCGGAACTTGAAGTCGGGAGAGCGCCAGCTGACGGTGGCGTCCATGCCGTAATTGATATAGTTCACGGGGAAACCGTGGTTGGTGCGGGAGACAATTTCCAGATCGGCCAGCAGGGTGCTGCAATACAGCGTGGAGGAGACCTGACAGATGCCGCCGCCAACCTGATTCACCAGATCGTCGCCGGAATATGCCGGGGCGGACTTGTAGCCCTTTGCGGTGGTGCGTTCGCCCAAAGTGTCGTTGAAGGAGAAGGTCTCGCCGGGGTTCAGCACGACGCCGTTCAGCGCTTTACATGCCAGCTCCAGATTGGCGGTGCGGTTGGCGTTGTTACTGTGGGGCGTGCTGGTGCTGCCCAGGACATCCCGGAAGAACACGTCGTCGTCCAGAATTTCCGGGGCGACATATTCCATGGGAACGCGGACGACCTCGCCGTACTGCGCCGCACTGACCTGCTTCTGCGCCTGCACCATGTCGAACACGTAGCCGTAGGAGCCGGGGATGGCCTTGAAGGTCTGCATATTGACGGTGGCGTCCACGGGCTCTACGCAGACATCGTCGTAAATTTTCTGCAAATCAACGGCATCCGGTTCGCCCTCGGCCTGCGCGCCCTCCGCCTTTACGGTGAAAACGTTCATGCTGTAGGCGTCCAGAATCTGGTTGAACACATCATCTACGTTGAAATTTACGCCGGGAGTTCCCATTGTGATGACCAGCGTCAGCTGAGGGGCATGTTCTTCGTCAAATTTGTCCGTCGCAAGATCGGGGACGTCGCCTTCCAGCGCATAGGTGGTCTGGGTCAGCAGACTGCCGGCGGTTCCGGCGTAGTCCTCCAGAACGCCCTTGATATAATCCTGCTTCAGATGCAGGTAGGGCAGCAGCCCGATGATGTGGTTGCTCCTGAGGGACGCCTGATAGGCTTCCTGACGCTCGGCCTTGGTGCCGGTTCTGCCGTAGGCATAGGCGGCGTTGACGGCGGCCTTTACGTCCAGCTTCGCGCCGGTATCGCTGGGGGACAGCTGTAAGGTGGTATCGCCCAGAGTCACCACCATGGCCTGCTTCGTGTAGGTCTGGTCGGTAACAGCGCGAACGGCGGTGATGGCATCGGACTTGCTCATCCCTCCCACGTTCACACCGGCGACGGTGACGTTGTTCAGGATTTTCTTGCCGTAGGGGTCGCCGGAGACGTTGACGACGAAAATGGCAATCAGGGAAATGATCAGAACCAGCGCGGCGGCGCACAGAGCCACCATCACGGGCTTCTGGTTGTTGTCCACAAAGGAAAGAGCCTTATCAAGGAAGGACGGAGTGCCGCGCTTCGGGGCTTCCTCTTTCTCGTCCAGAGAGAAGTCCAGTTCCTCGTCGGGAACCGGGCTGTCTTCTCCGGAAAACAGACTGTTCTCTTCGGGAAACAGGCTGTCGGCCTCGGTGATAAGGTCGGCGGCCTCCGGGTCGGTGGCGTCCAGATCAGGGACGGAGGCTTCGGAGAAGATGGGGTCATCCGGCTTCGCGGGCTTCTCCTGACCGGTCAGCTGGCGGAAGCTCTTTTCGATTTCACGTTCTTCTTCCCGGTATGGCCGGGGGGTGGAAAATTTGCCTTTAGACATAGGCTGCTCCTTTTCTGAGGGAAGGTTGGATTCAACGCTATTATAACACGGAATGTCAAGGGAACCTCTGAACAAATCGGCAAGAGCTGTGGGCGCGAGATTTTTCGTCCAATCGAGGTATCGGAAACGGCGGAATACTGTATGTATTTCCCGTTTTCGATACCGAAGAGTGGGCGAAAAAGATCCGCTCACAGCCGCAGACGATTTATTCAGAGGTTCCCAAAACGTCAGCTCTGGAAAAAGCTGGTATAGTGCTCCACAAACAGCTTGCTCTGTTTCAGACTGTCCACGCCGTTGGCGAGCTTGAAGCGGAGGGTCGGTTCCTTGGCGCTGGCGAGGAAAGTGACCCGCTGCTTGTAATCCGGGTCGGAACACAGCGCGCCCACGGCTTCGAAATTCAGATTGCTCAGGGTGAACAGCACGTCTCCGGACTTCTGGCGGATGTCCTTGATACCGACTTGCCGTGCCTTTGCCCGGAGAAGGGCGATATCGATGAGATTCAGCACGCCCTTGGGCGGCTCGCCGTAGCGATCGACGATCTCGTCCAGCAGATCGTCGGCGTCCTCCTGAGAGCGGATGGCGGCCATGCGGCGGTACAGGTCCATCCGTTCCTCGCCCCGGGAGACGTAGTCCTTGTCCACGTTGGCGGTGACGTTCAGGTCGGCGGTGCATTCCGGTGCCTTGGGGGCTTCGCCCTTTTCCTCCAGAACTGCCTCGTCCAGCAGCTTGAGGTACATGTCATAGCCCACGCTGGACATATGACCGGACTGCTCGGCGCCTAAGAGATTGCCCGCGCCCCGGATTTCCAGGTCGCGCATGGCGATTTTGAAGCCGGAGCCGAATTCGGCAAAGTCCCGGATGGCAGATAGCCGCTTCTCGGCGACCTCGGTGAGATTCTTCTCCGGACGGTAGGTGAAATAGGCATAGGCGTGGCGGGTGGAGCGTCCCACCCGGCCGCGGAGCTGGTGGAGCTGGCTCAGGCCGAACCGGTCGGCGTTTTCGATGATCAGGGTGTTGGCGTTGGGAATGTCCAGACCGGTTTCGATGATGGTGGTGCATACCAGCACCTGAATCTCGCCCTCGGCCATGGACTGCATCACGTCCCCCAGGGCGTCCTCGCCCATCTGGCCGTGGGCGACGCCCACGCTGATGCCCGGAATCCGGCGTTTGATCGCGGCGGCGCACTGGTCGATGGTTTCGGTGCGGTTGTGCAGATAGTAGACCTGCCCGCCCCGTTCGATTTCACGGCGGATGGCGTCGTCCACAATGGGCTCGCTGTACTCCATCACGAAGGTCTGCACGGGATAGCGGTCGGCGGGGGGCTGCTCGATGGTGGACATGTCCCGGATGCCGGACAGCGCCATGTTCAGCGTCCGGGGAATGGGCGTAGCGGAGAGGGTCAGCACGTCCACGCCCTTGGAAAGCTCCTTCAGCCGCTCTTTATGGCTGACGCCGAAGCGCTGCTCCTCGTCCACAATGAGCAGACCCAAATCCTTGAACTGGACGGTTTTTTGCAGCAGCTTATGGGTCCCGATGATTAAGTCAACGGAACCGGCGCGGAGCTTCTGTAAGGTCTGCTGCTGCATTTTCGGGGTGCGAAAGCGGCTGAGCACGTCGATGGTGACGGGGAAGCCCCGGAAACGCGCCACGGCGGTCTGATAATGCTGCTGGGCAAGCACCGTGGTGGGAACCAGAATCGCCACCTGCTTGCCGTCCATGACGGCCTTCATCACGGCGCGGAGGGCAACCTCGGTCTTACCGAAGCCCACGTCGCCACAGAGAAGACGGTCCATGGGGATGGGGGACTCCATGTCGTGCTTGATGTCCGCGATGCAGCGAAGCTGGTCGTCGGTCTCCGGGTAGGGAAAATTGTCTTCGAATTCCTTCTGCCAGGGGGCGTCGGCGGAGAAGGCGTAGCCGGACTGCCGCTTCCGGGCGGCGTAGAGCTGGATCAGCTCCCCAGCCATGTCCTTGGCGGCCTTGCGGGCTTTGGCTTTTGTCTTCTGCCATGCGTCGGAGCCGATCTTGTTCAGCTTGACATTGCTGTCTTCCCCACCGCCGCCGATGTATTTGCTCACCAGATCCAGCTGGGTGGCGGGGACGAACAGGGTGTCGCTGCCCTGATAGGCGATTTTGATATAGTCCTTGACCGCGCCGTCCACCTTGATCTGCTCCATGGCCACGAACCGGCCAATGCCGTAATTCTCGTGAACCACCAGATCGCCGGGGGTCAGGTCGGTGAAGGAATTCAGCTTCTGGCGGTTAGTGGAGCCGGTTTTTTTCGCGGGTTTCCGCTTCGGCTCGCTCCGGGCAATCAGCTGCCCCTCCGTCAGAACGGCGATTTTGGACAGGGGATACTCCATGCCGAAGGGCAGTGTCCCCTCTGTCAGCAGGATCTGGCCGGGCTTCGGCAGGGTGGTCAGGGGGATGCACAGAAACGCGGACAGCCCCTTCTCGTGAAGCAGCTGCTGTAACAGCTCCGCCCGGCGGCGGGTGCCGCAAAGCACCAGACTGCCGAACTCCATTTTCTGGTAGTGGCTTAAATCGGAGACGGCGGTGTCCAGATTGCCGCCGTAGCCGGGAAGCTGCTTGGCGGTGAGGGGGTACAGCTGCTTTGGGGGGCAGTCCTCCGGGTAGGAGGTGCCGCCGAAGGCATCAAAATAAACGACGGTTTTCTTCCGGAGAGTTTTGCAGAAGTCCTCCCACTGGCACACATAGTCGCACAGCTCGCCCGCCACGAGACCGGCCCCCAGCATACTGTCCAGCTGCATTCCCATTTCGTCGCAGCGGCTGCGGGCGGCACGCTGGAGGTTTCCATGGTCGCAGACGGCGACCACGGCACCGTCCGGAATATAGTCCGCGGCGGTGGCCATTTCCGGATAGATCAGCGCCATATACCGGTCGGAAGCGGGATTGTGCAGGCTGCTTTCGTATTTATTCAGGTCTTTTTCCAGCGTGGCGATCAGCGGCTCGTTGATGTTTTTCCGCCGCTTCTGGCGGGAGATCAGGGAGGTAATATCTTTGCACAGCCCCTCCACACCGCCGGGATGAAGCCCCGGCTGAGTCTCCGCCACGGGAAGAACGGTGACGGAGGTGATGTTCTCACTGCGGCGCTGGGTCGCCGGGTCAAAGAAGCCCATGGTGTCCAGCTCGTCGCCGAAGAATTCCGCCCGGACAGGCCGGTCTTCGGCGGGGGAGAAGATGTCCAGAATGCCGCCACGGACGGCAAACTGACCCGGCCCCTCCACCATGCCGCAGCGGTTATATCCGGCGGCGGTGAGACGGGAAGTCAGGTCTTCCACGGCGTATTCCCGGCCAACTTCCAAAGAAAAGGCGGCGGCGAGAAGCGCGGCCTTCGGCATGGTGCGCAGACTGAGAGATTCCCACGTCATGATTTGCAGCGAGGTTTTTCCAACGGCAAGGTCATACAGCTGCCGCAGGCGCTTCTGCTCCCAGCTTCTGGACACCACGGCGGCGTCGTAAAGGGTCAGATCCCGGCCGGGGAGAATGGGGGCGGTGTCCGAAAGGAAGCCCTTCAATTCCTCCTGAAGCCGCCGCGCCGCAAGATCGTCCTGACACAGCACCACCATGGGGCGGTTTAAGCTGCGGCAAAGCCCCGCGATCATGTGACTGCGGTTGATTTGCCCGATGCCGGTGACGGCGACGCTCTCGCCGTCCTGCAGAGAGGACACCATGGCGGCGTATTCGGGAATGGTTTTCAATAGAGACAGAAGCTGTTCCATAAGTTTTACCTCAAGAAGAAAAGTGCACAACGCGGCAACGCGGAAAGGGGGATATATCCCCCTTTCCGTGATTTTATGACAATATTTTTATGGGTGGCTGCCGTTGAACCGGTTGGCGGTCTCCGGCACACCGTTATCGATGATGCTCAGAGCGGCGTCGGCGGCGTTTTTCAGGGATACGGCCAGCGCCTTTTCCTCACTTGCCGAGAAGGTGGACAGCACCCATGCGGCAAGGTCGTATTCCGGGTTCGGCTTGGCACCTACCCCGATCTTGACCCGGGGAAAATCCTGACTGCCCAGCTCCTGAATGATGGACTTGATGCCGTTGTGCCCGCCGGCGGAACCCTCGGCGCGAACCCGCAGCCGTCCCGGCTCCAGAGAGATGTCGTCAAACATCACAATGATCCGCTGGGGCGGAATGCCGAAGTAGGCGGAAAGCTGCAATACGGAACGCCCGGACAGGTTCATATAGGTCTGGGGCTTGAGCAGAAACAGCTTTTTCCCGCCGTAATTCACCTGCGTGTACAGACCCTGAAATTTCAGCCTGTCCACTTTGGCGTTCAGCTTTTCGGCCAGAATGTCCATTGCCCGGAAGCCGGTATTGTGCCGGGTCTTCTCGTATTCCCGTCCGGGATTGCCCAGCCCGACGATCAGCCAGCTGTCGCTGCTTTGTTTGGAAAACACGGCTCAGAACAGGTCGGCGATGGAGGTGGCGCCGTGGATATGGCCGATGGCACGGGCAAACACGGGGGCGACATCCAGGAATTTGATCTTGTGGCTGGGGGTGTTGGCGACCTCGGGAATGGTGTTCAGCAGCACCATTTCCTTGATGGGGCTGGCCTCAATACGGTCATAGGCGGGACCGGAGAGGACGCCGTGGGTGGCGCAGGCGTAAATCTCCTTCGCACCGCCGATCTCTACCAGAGCCTTGGCGGCGTTGCACAGGGAACCGGCGGTGTCCACCAGATCGTCGTACAGGATGCAGGTTTTGCCCCGGACGTCGCCGATGATGTTCATGACCTCGGAAACGTTGGCCTTGGGGCGGCGCTTGTCCACAATGGCAAGACCCATATGCACTTTGGCGGCGAAATTCCGGGCGCGGCCAACGGAGCCGACGTCGGGGGAGACGACCACAAAGTCCTCGTGGTTGTATTCACTTTCGGGGAACTTGTTCATGAAGTATTCAACGAAGGTAACATTGCCCAGCAGGTGATCCAGCGGAATGTCGAAGAAGCCCTGGATCTGGGCGGCATGGAGGTCCATGGTCAGAATGCGGTCAGCACCGGCGGCGGTGAGCATGTTGGCCACCAGCTTGGCGGAAATGGGGTCACGGGACTTGGCCTTGCGATCCTGACGGGCGTAGCCGAAGTAGGGGATGACGGCGGTGATGCGGCCGGCGGACGCGCGGCGGCAGGCGTCGATCATGACCAGCAGCTCCATGAGATTGTCATTGACGGGTTTGCAGGTGGACTGGATGAGGAACACGTCGGCACCGCGGACGGTTTCCTCCAGGGTGACGGAAGCCTCTCCGTCGGCAAAGTGGGTCACAATGGCCTTACCCATGGGTACGCCCAGCTCTTTGCAGATGGTCTGCGCAAACTGGGGATTGGAATTGCCGCAGAAAACCTGAATGTTTTCACCGTAAGCAATCATCGGATGAATACCTCACTTTTTCTTTTTTTCTGCCCCCCGGCAACAGCCCGGACGCAAATCTACGCATCCATTATATCATCCCGGCACCGGAAAAAGCAATATGAATAAATGTGAAATAACGCCGAAAAAACAAACAAAAATCCGGGCGTTTCTGGCGAAGAAAACAGAATATTGAGATGGTGTGGAAAACGAAATTTTGTTTGAAAAATATCTTGAGAGATTTCGGGATTTGTGATATACTAACGAGTACAGATTTTTACGCATTTGGGAGCATCATCAGATATGAACGACAAGATCATCATTCAGGGCGCGCGGGAGAACAATCTGAAAAACGTGAACCTGACCATCCCCAGAGACAAGCTGGTGGTTTTCACCGGACTTTCCGGTTCCGGCAAGTCCAGTCTGGCCTTCGATACCATTTACGCCGAGGGACAGAGACGGTATGTGGAGAGCTTAAGCTCTTACGCCCGCCAGTTCCTTGGGCAGATGGACAAGCCGGACGTGGACTCCATCGACGGCCTGTCCCCGGCCATTTCCATTGACCAGAAGACCACCTCGAAAAACCCCCGCTCCACCGTGGGAACGGTGACGGAAATCTACGATTATCTCCGCCTCCTGTGGGCGCGGGTGGGCGTTCCCCACTGCCCGAAGTGCGGCAGGGAGATCCGCCGCCAGACCATTGACCAGATTGTGGACCGGGTGGAAGCGCTGGGAGAGGGGACGCGCTTTATCGTCCTGTCCCCGGTCATCCGGGGGAAAAAAGGCGAGCACAGGAAGGTGTTCGAGGATGCCCGGAAGTCCGGCTTCGCCCGGGTGCGGGTGGACGGCATTCTCTATGATTTGACCGAGGACATCCCCTGCGAGAAGAACAAGAAGCACACCATCGAGCTGGTGGTTGACCGGCTGGTGCTGAAGGACGGCCTGCGCCGCCGCCTGACGGACTCCATTGAGACGGCGTGCAGCCACTCCGGCGGCCTTGTGACCATCGAGCTGCCAGCCACCGGGGAAGAGCTGAGTTTTTCCCAGAATTACGCCTGCGAGGACTGCGGCATCAGCCTGACGGAACTGGAGCCGCGAATGTTCTCCTTCAACAACCCGGCGGGTGCCTGCCCCAGCTGCACCGGTCTGGGCTTCCAGCTCATCGCCGACGCCGATCTGGTGATTCCGGACAAGAACAAGTCCATTTTCGACGGCGCGATTCAGGCGTCCGGCTGGCAGAGCGCCCGGACGGATTCCATCTTCCGTATGTATTTTGAGGCGTTGGCGCAAAAATATCATTTTTCCCTGACGGAACCGGTGAAGAACCTGCCCGAGGACGTGATGGACGTGATCCTCTATGGCACCAAGGGGGAGAAGCTGCGCATGAGCTACAACCGGGGCAACGGTATGGGCGTGCTGGAGCAGCCCTTTGAGGGCATTCTCAACAACATTTCCCGCCGCTTCCGGGAAACGCAATCGGACGCCGCCCGGAAGGAGCTGGAGGAGTGCATGGCCACCGCGCCCTGCCCCCAGTGCCACGGCGACCGCTTATCGGAGATCGCCCGGGCGGTGACGGTGGGCGGCATCGGCATTATGGACTTTTGCCGCATGAGCGTCCGGGACGAGCTGGAATTTATGAAAAATCTTCGTCTGGAGGGCAGTATGGCCATGGTGGCCGAGCAGATCGTCAAGGAGATCAAGTCCCGCCTGCAATTCCTGACGGATGTGGGACTGAGCTATCTGACGCTCTCCCGCTCGGCGGGAACCCTTTCCGGCGGCGAGAGCCAGCGTATCCGGCTGGCCACCCAGATCGGTTCGTCCCTGATGGGCGTGCTGTATATTCTGGACGAGCCGTCCATCGGTCTGCACCAGCGGGACAACGATAAGCTGCTGGGGACGCTGAAGCACCTGCGGGATTTGGGCAACACCCTGATCGTTGTCGAGCACGACGAGGACACCATGCGCGCCGCCGATTTTATTGTAGATGTCGGTCCCGGCGCGGGCAGTCACGGCGGCGAGATCGTGGCGGCGGGAACGCTGGAGGATATCATAAACTGCCCCCGTTCCGTAACGGGACAGTACCTCTCCGGCGTGAAGAAAATCCCCGTTCCCACCACCCGGCGGGCGGGGAACGGCAATTTCCTGCGTATTCGCGGCGCACGGGAGAACAATCTGAAAAATGTGGATGTGGAGATTCCTTTGGGAACCTTCGTCTGCGTCACCGGCGTGTCCGGCTCGGGAAAATCCAGTCTGGTCAATGAAATTCTGAACAAGACCCTGCTTGCCACGCTGAACCATGCCCGTACCCGTCCCGGCCTCTGTGACGGCATTGACGGCATGGAGTATCTGGACAAGGTCATCGACATCGACCAAAGCCCCATCGGCAGGACTCCCCGAAGCAACCCCGCCACCTACACGGGGCTGTTCAACGATATCCGGGACCTGTTCGCGTCCACCAACGAGGCGAAGATCCGGGGCTATGGGCCGGGACGGTTCAGCTTCAACGTCAAGGGCGGCCGGTGCGAAGCCTGCTGCGGCGACGGCCTTGTGAAGATCGAAATGCACTTTCTGGCGGACGTTTACGTTCCATGTGAGGTCTGTCACGGCGCGCGGTACAACCGGGAGACGCTGGAAGTCCACTACAAGGGGAAAAACATTGCTCAGGTGCTGGACATGACCGCGGAGGAAGCGGTGGATTTCTTCGAGAATCTGCCGAAGATCCGCAGAAAAGCCCAGACTCTGGTGGAGGTCGGTCTTGGCTATGTGAAGCTGGGGCAGTCCAGCACGACCCTCTCCGGCGGCGAAGCCCAGCGGGTGAAGCTGGCGACGGAGCTGGCGCGGGTCTCCACGGGAAAGACCATCTATATTCTGGACGAGCCGACCACCGGCCTTCACGCCGCCGACGTGCATAAGCTCATTGAGGTTTTGCAGCGGCTGGTGGAGGCGGGGAACACCGTTTTGGTCATTGAGCACAATCTGGACGTTATCAAGACGGCGGACTATCTGATCGACCTCGGCCCTGAGGGCGGCGACGGCGGCGGAACGCTGGTCGCGTCCGGCACGCCGGAGGAAGTGGCGCAGATTCCCGAAAGCTATACGGGACAGTATCTCAAGTCTTATTTGTAAAAATATTGTCCGGTCTGCTCAGCAGACCGGACGGAGAAATTATTCGTACAATTCTGTGGGAAGGCACTCGGAAAGCTCGATCAGCCCGTGATCCCGCTCTCCGGCGTAGTCCACCCGCAGGACGTTGGAGCGAAGCGTTGCCTGCTTGCTCTGGCGGATGGACATGGTCATGGTGATTCTGGTACCCACACCTTCCGGCTGGTCGATGAGGACGGCGCCCCCGTGGTGGGCGGCGGCGGTGCGGATGAGCACCATGCCAAGGCCAATGCCGTACCGGCTGTCCTCCAGAGCGGGCTGGCGGAGATACCGGGAGAAGACGCTGCTGCGGACGCTCTGGGCAATGCCGGAGCCGCTGTCCGTCACGCTCAGGCGGAGCATCCGGCCGCTGCGGGTCAGCTTGGCCGTGACAGTCCCGCCCTTCGGGGTGAATTTGATGGCGTTGGACAGGATGTTCAGAACCGCCCGTTCCAGCTGTTCCCGGTCGGCAAGACCGTAGATTGGCTGGTCAGGCCCCTCGTAGGTCAGGGTGATGCCGGTGTGAGAGACAAGGGTCTCCGCCTTTTCAAAGAATTCGGCGAACAGCGCCGGAATGTCCACCGTTTCCTGGTGGGAGACGGCGGCGCAGCGCTCGGCGTCGGACATATTGCCGATGATCCGGAGGATCTGGAACAGCCCCCGATTCAGGCGGGCGACCTGCTCTGCCGTCCGGGGACTGCTCTCCGCAGCGCAGAGGGGGAACAGGCTGTCGGCGGTGATCATCACGTTGGTCAGCGGCTCCCGCAGCTCCCGGGCGGCCAGCGCCATGGAGCGAAGCTCGCCGTTGTCCGATTCCTGTTCCAGCAGGAATACATCAATGTCGTCCACCCGTGTGACCGACGCGCCGCAGCTGTGGGAGGACAGGCTCAGCGTCAGATACAGACACCCGCCGGTGAACGCGGCGTACTCCTCCGAGCCTGTCAGAAGCAGCGGGCGGACATCCGTGCCGGGGGTGATGAAAAGGCTCTCGGCGGCCTGATTGACCTTGATGATCTGATTTTCTTTTACGCAGAAGCCGGGGCGGATCACCAGATCCAGCATTCCCAGCGTATCTTTCTTTTCTTCCATGACGATCCTCCTAGCAGTCCTATCATGCGCAGAATGGGTGAAAACTTTCCCGGCAAGATTCGACGTTTTTTTCATTTCTCATTCTAGCGGAAACGGGACAAAATAGCAAGGGGTAAGAACTACGAGGTGAAAAATATGTCGATTCATGACGGACACCGCCAGCGGCTGAAGCAGCGCTTTCTGGAGGAAGGGCTGGAGAGCTTCACGGACATTCAGGTGCTGGAGCTGCTGCTGTTTTTCAGCGTTCCCCGGCAGGATACCAACCCCATCGCCCATGCGCTGCTCGACCATTTCGGCAGCCTGTATCAGGTATTGGAAGCACCGGTGGAGGAACTGCGGAAGGTCAAGGGCGTGGGCGAACAGTCGGCACTGCTGCTCAGCCTCATGAACGACGTGGCGCGGTACTATCAGGTTGACCGGACCATGCGGGAGAAAATTCTTCCCACGGTGCAGGCCTGCGGGGAATATCTGGTGCCGTTCTTCTTCGGACGGAACGTGGAAACGGTGTTTCTGCTGTGTCTGGACGCCAAATGCAAGGTGCTGTGCTGCAAGGAGGTCGGGCAGGGGAGCGTGAACTCAGCGGGGATATCCGTGCGGAAGATCGTGGAGACGGCCTTGGCTGCCAACGCCACCACCGTGGTTCTGGCGCACAATCACCCCAGCGGCATCGCGGTGCCCTCCAGCGAGGACGTGCAGACCACATGCCGGGTGGCCATGGCCTTAAACGCGGTGGAAATTCAGCTGGCCGACCACATCGTGGTGGCGGACGGGGACTATGTCTCCATGGTGCAGTCGGGCTACCGGCTGGATGAAGGGAGTTATTATGGACAAATTCAAACTGGTATCGGACTATAAGCCATCCGGCGACCAGCCGGAGGCCATCAGCGCGTTGGTCAACGGCGTGAACTGGGGACTGCGGGAGCAGACGCTGCTGGGCGTCACCGGCTCCGGCAAGACCTTTACCATGGCCTCGGTCATTGAAAAGCTGAACCGCCCGACGCTGGTGCTGGCGCACAATAAGACGCTGGCCGCTCAGCTCTGTTCGGAATTCCGGGAGTTTTTCCCGGAAAACGCGGTGGAATACTTCATTTCCTACTATGATTACTATCAGCCCGAGGCGTACATCGCCCACACGGACACCTACATTGAAAAGGACGCTTCCGTAAACGAGGAGATCGACCGTCTCCGTCACTCGGCGACTTCCGCGCTGTTTGAGCGGCGGGACGTGATCGTGGTCTCCTCGGTCAGCTGCCTGTACGGTCTGGGCGACCCCATCGATTATAAGAGCATGGTCATTTCCCTGCGGGTGGGGCAGGAGTACCCGCTGGACAATGTGCTGAAAAAGCTGACGGAGATCCGCTATGAGCGAAACGATCTGGACTTCTCCCGGAACAAGTTCCGCCTCCGGGGGGACACCCTGGAAATCTATCCCGCCTACTGGTCGGGACGTGCCATCCGGGTGGAGTTTTTCGGAGACGAGGTGGACAGGATCAGCGAGATCAACGCCGTTTCCGGCATTGCGGAGCGGTATGTTGACCACGTGGCCATCTATCCCGCCAGCCATTACGTTGCTTCCAAGGAAAAATTGCAGCGGGCAATGGTGGAAATCCAGCGGGAGTGTGACGATCAGGTGGCCTTCTTCCGCGCCCACGACAAGCTCATCGAAGCCCAGCGCATCGCCCAGCGGACGGCCTATGACCTGGAAATGCTGACGGAGATCGGCTTCTGCAACGGTATCGAGAACTATTCCCGTGTAATTCAGGGGCGGGCGCCGGGGACGCCGCCCACCACGCTGCTGGACTATTTCCCCAAGGACTATCTCATGTTTATCGACGAGAGCCACGTGACCCTGCCCCAGTGCCGCGCCATGTATGCCGGAGACCGGAGCCGGAAGGATGCGCTGGTGAATTACGGCTTCCGTCTGCCCTCGGCTTACGACAACCGCCCGCTGAACTTTCCGGAATTCGACCAGAAGATCAATCAGGTGATTTACGTTTCCGCCACACCCGGCGACTACGAGCGCACCCGTTCCGGCCAGACGGTGGAGCAGGTCATCCGTCCCACCGGACTGCTGGATCCGGAGGTGGAGGTGCGTCCCATTGAGGGGCAGATCGACGACCTGATTGGGGAGATCAACGCCCGCACCGCCAGAAACGAGCGTGTTCTGGTGACGACCCTGACCAAGAAGATGGCGGAGGACTTGACGGTATACCTGCAAAAGGCGGGTATCAAGGTGCGCTACATGCACTCGGACATCGGCGCGATGGAACGGATGGAGATCATCCGGGACATGCGGATGGGAAAATTCGACGTGCTGGTGGGCATCAACCTGCTGCGTGAGGGACTCGATTTGCCGGAGGTCAGTCTGGTGGCCATTCTGGACGCGGACAAGGAGGGCTTCCTGCGCAGCGAGACCAGTCTCATTCAGACCATTGGCCGCGCCGCCCGGAACGCCGGAGGCAGGGTCATCATGTACGCCGACTCGGTCACCCCCGCCATGCGTGCGGCCATCGACGAGACGGCCCGCCGCCGGGAGATTCAGGATGCCTACAACAAAGCCCACGGGATCGTCCCGAAGACCATCATCAAGTCCGTGCGGGACCTGATCGAGATTTCGTCTCCCACCGCCGAACGCAAGGGCAGAACCGGCGTGAAGATGACCAAGGTGGAGAAGGAAAAGGAGATCGCCCGTCTGGAAAAGCAGATGAAGGAAGCGGCGAAGATGATGGAATACGAGTACGCTGCCGTACTGCGTGACCAGATCATCGAACTGCGTGGAAACGGAACGTAATCATGAAAAGTCAGAAAATCGTGAAAACCCGAAATTTCCATCGGGTTTTCACGATTTTTTGCTGAACCGGATTTTAGGGTCTATCTGATACTATTTCCTGTAAGGTTTGGAATGGTCGGTCAGCCCCAGAATGTAGTCGGTCGAGGTTTTGTAGAACAGAGCCAGACGGATCAGCACATCGGTTGGAATATCCCGCAGGCCGCGTTCGTAACGGCTGTACTGGGGCTGCTTCATGCCCAGATAATCGGCGATCGCCTGCTGGGACAAATCATGATCCTCGCGCAGATCCTTCAGTCTGGGGTAATAATTATCCATGTCCACACCTGCTTTCATAACTGTTTGGTGTTGACAATTTAACACAGTTATGGTACTATCTATTCATATCATAACCATGCGGTTATAAATTGGAGGTAGAAAGAGATGCAGGTTTCCTGGACAAAATACAACAGCTCAGGTCTGGCGACATTCATCAGCATTTCCGGTGCGGTGATGCGGGGCAGCGGCATCGTTATTGCTCTCGGAGGTATCACCTCCGGCATCGATGTCGCATTGATTGTTACGGGAGTTATCTTTCTTGCTGTGGGCATCGGAATGTTTTTTTTGGGGCGGAGCATGTAAACAAGAAAGCGGTAGAGCGTATTCTTCGTAATAAATTGAGCAGTATGGCCGCCCGCGCAAAAGAGGACGGTCATACCGAAAAGCAGCCTTGAAAAAATACAAAGCCCGGCTCTTGCTGAGAGTCGGGCTTTGTTTTGGCAAACACCTGAAAGCCGCCGTTTTGCAAAACGGCGGCTTTCATCGCGAAAACAGTAATATTTTGGTAAACACACAGACGCCGGGGTGTGCTATAATAGCTCAAACGCCGGATGGAGGGGATTCCATGAGCAATAAAATCCTGATTATCGAAGACGACACGGCCATTGCCGAGGTGCTGCGGCTGAATCTGGAATGCGCGGACTACACCGTGACCGCTTTTGATAACGGCCTTGCCGCGTGGAATGCGCTGGCAGCAGACCACGACTACGATCTTGCGCTGCTGGACATGATGCTGCCCGGGGTGGACGGCTTTACCTTGCTGCCGAAGCTTCAGGAATACGGAATCCCCGTCATCTGCCTGACCGCCATGAACGACGCCCAACATGAGGTGCAGGGACTGCGGGGCGGCGCGGAGGATTATATCGCTAAGCCCTTCGATATGCTTGCCCTGATGGTGCGCATGGAAAAGGTACTCAGGCGCAGCGGGAAATTCAACGAAATCTACCATTTCCGGGACCTGACGCTGGACAACGGCAACCGCCGCTTAAGCAGGAGTGGGGAGGAAATTCCCCTGCCGCCGCTGGAATTTGACGTACTGGCGGTGCTGATGAAGAACAAGAACCGCACGGTTTCCCGGGAGCGCATCCTGAACGAGATCTGGGGGCAGGACTATTTCGGGGACATCCGCACCGTGGACGTCCGCATTGCCAATCTCAGGAAAAAGCTGAACCTGTCCGAGGAAATCCGCACCATCTCAAAGGCCGGTTACCGGTTGGAGGAACGATGAAGCTGAAAACAAAACTGACAATTCTCTGCGCGGCGCTGCTGCTTGCCGTGGCGGTGAGCCTGACGGCGGCCATGCTCTGGCAGGTGCGGGAGCAGTCCTATGAAGCCCTTCTGCAAAGCACGGAGGAAACCCTGAATGATCTGGTGGACGATTTCGGGACAGCCGTCTACCGCAGTCCAACAGACGGCCTTGACTCGCTTTCCCGGAAAGTGCTGCTGACCTACTGCTTCCGTTCCTGCAGCGTGCCGGGAAGCGCCCTCGTTGTCAATGGAGAGTGCCTGAGCGCGTCCGCCCAGATCGACCCGGAACGCTATCTGGATGTCCATTGCGGCGGTACGCAATCAGCCAGAGCCTGCGCGGGTGGCAGGCATTTTCTGATTCTGGGCAGGGTCACGGATGTCTGGGGGATGGATTGCAGCGTGTATCTGGCGGCGGACGCCACCTACATATATTCCCAGCTCTGGCAGCTCAGCGGACGGTTTGCGCTGCTGGCGCTGTCCATTGGCCTTTTGGGGCTTGGGGCGGTTTACTGGATGATCTCCCGGACGCTTCGCCCGCTGTCCCGGCTTTCGGAAGCCGCCGGCAGCATCGCGGACGGGAATTACAGCCAGCGCGTCCCTGTCATTTCTCAGGACGAAGTGGGCACTCTGGCGGGGAATTTCAACCGGATGGCGCTGGCGGTGGAGACCCACGTGGACACTCTTCGGGAACAGAACGAGCGGCAGAAGCTCTTTGTCGGCGCGGTCACCCACGAGCTGAAAACACCCCTGACGTCTCTGCTCCTGAACGTGAACACTCTGCGAAATGTCTACCTTCCCGAAGAAAAGCAGGAAGCGCTGCTCACCAGTATGGACGCCCAGCTCCACTGGCTGGAAACCATGGTCAGAAAGCTGCTGACGCTGCTTTCCATGAAAAAGAACGCGAAGATAGCGCCGGTGTCCGTGCCGGAACTGCTGACCCAGGTGCGGGAGCTGACCCGACCCATCATGGAAAAGTACGGAACTTCTCTGGAAATCACCTGCAACGGGGACATTCTGCCCGTGGACAAGGATTTGATGTGCATTGCCCTTGTCAATCTCGTGGAAAACAGCGCCAAGGCATCCGCACCGGGGCAGACCATCCGGATTCAGGCGTCGGAGATGGGCTTCACCGTCACCGACCATGGCCGGGGCATCCCCGAAAAAGACCTGCAAAGAGTGACCGACCCCTTCTACATGGGCGACCCCTCCCGAAGCAAGGCAAACGGCGGCTTCGGCCTGGGACTGGCGCTGGTGCGGGAGATTGCCGCCGTCCACGGCGGAACGCTGACGCTGGAAAGCACTCTCGGAGAAGGAACGACCGCCAGAATTGCCATCGGTAATCAAACGGTAACGTGCCGGTAAACTCTTTTGATTCTGGCTATGGTATTCTGGAACCATCCAAAGAAAGGAAGTGTTACCATGAAAAAGAAAATAGTTCGTTTTGCCGCCTTCACGCTGGCGCTTGCCATGCTGCCCGGCTGCGGCAAAGGCCGGACACCCGCCGAACCCACCACCGTCAATCAGGCGATGCTGCTTGAGCAGAGCGCCAAAGAGCAGACGGAGTACACCTTCCCGGAGAAATTCACCGGGGACTGGGTCAGTCAGGAGGGCAGGCTCACCATCCACGCCGACGCACAGGTGGTGGCGGAGTTGGGGACGGTGCTTCCCACCGCCACCGTGACGCCTCGGGATTTTACGCAGGAGGATGTGGACACCCTACTGCGGGTGCTTTTGAAGGAACAGCCGCTCTACAGCACTGTCATGACGAAGCAGGAGTGTCAGGATTCCATTGATTATGTCAACTCCCCCGAATGGCACGCAGACCCGGACGCCCCGGAACAGACGCCGGAGCAGCTGGAAGAACGCCGCAAGGAGATCATCGCCTATTACACCGCGGAAATGGCGAAGGCACCGGAGGAAAAGCCCATCATCCACGGTTTTGAAGATTCCGGAACGCCCAATGAGGTCAGCGGCGATGCCACCGTGGATGGAGCCAAGTACGAAATCAACATCATGAACCGCTTCGGCGGGGACTGGACGAACGCGACAATTGTCAACAGCGACTTCAAGTATTACCGCAGCACCGACTGGGGCAGCATTTCCAAAGAGGACGCCATCGCCAAGGCGGATGAGGTGATGCGGGAGCTTGGACTGGGCGATATGGTTCTGGCCGACGCGCAGACGCCCAGAGAGGGCGAGCGGAAGGGCACATGGGAGCTTTACTATACCCCCAGCGTAAACGGCGTGCCCATTCCCGGCATCCGGGAGGATCGTGTGTTCAGCGATCCAGCCATCGGAGAGGATCATCAGTACTGGACTTACCGCTGCTCAGAGGAAACCAATGCGGATACCGTTTCCTGGTACATGGAAAGCGTCTGGATCACGGTGGGAAGGGACGGCATCCTTTCCTTCGAGTGGGACGCTCCCAGCACCGAGCCGGTTGTCAAGGAAACGCAGACCGCCCTTATGCCCTTTGAGGACATTGCATCCATAGCAAACACCATGCTGCCCGTGGTGGTCATCGGCCCGTCGGAAGCCCACAGCCTTGTGGAGATCGACAAGATCAACGGCGACGAGACATACATGGACGTGGAGATTACGAAGGTTTCCCTGTCGCTGATGCGCATCCGGGATAAAGGCTCCTTGCAGGGGACGATCGTTCCCGTGTGGGATTTCTGGGGAACGTGGGACTGGTACGAACCCGGAGACAACGCCCCGGACGCCATGAAAAAGGGCGCAACCTACGTGACCCAGCCCATGCTGACCCTGAACGCCATCGACGGCAATGTGGTCAGCCGGATGTTTGGCTACTGAGCGTTGGGAGAAAAGAGCGGGAGCAGTCCGAAATGGGCTGCTCCCGGTGATTTTTGCAAAGGTCAGGACATCTTGGAAATATCCGTCCCGAAATACTTGACCGACAGCTCGCTCAATGTTCCGTCAGCGTCCAGCTCTGCCAGTGCCTGATTGATAGCGGCCAGCAGCGTTGCCGTGTCGGCGCTCTTGCGGACGGGGATGGCGACCCGCTCCACATCGTCGGAATAGGCCGCAATTTTGATGTTGGCTTCGGGATGGGCTTTCTGATACTATTTCCTGATTAAAATTTTAATTTTAATCAGGAAGGCA